>Ga0073934_10004676_pt1 | contig 22301 bp, 18 predicted proteins | sample LarsenN4metaG_FD_76834 | JGI IMG/M metagenome (GOLD analysis project Ga0073934, IMG submission 76834) | Hot spring sediment bacterial and archeal communities from British Columbia, Canada, to study Microbial Dark Matter (Phase II) - Larsen... ...
ATCGTCCTGCAGAAATTTTTGGAACCATTCGCTTTGCGATGATATGTGATTGATCACCGCATCGAACATCAAGCGAAAGTTCCGTATGGCGGAAACATCATCCCAGTCGCCGAGCGCGGGATCAATTTGGCGATAATCCACAACGGAGAAGCCATCATCGGAGGTCCATGGGTAAAAGGGCAGGATGTGAATCCCGCTGACGATATCCGTCAAATAAGTGTCGCAAAATTTTTTGAGAGTTTGTAGAGGTTTTTCACGCGAAGATTGGACTTGATCCCCGTAGAGGATGAGGATCGAGTCGCGCTGGCTGAGTCCGCCGTCCCGTGGCGCGATGCGGGCGCGATGTTCCGACAGAATCGAGTGGACTCGATCCAGCAGTGGCGATGCTTGATCTTCTCCGTACAAGAAGGTGAGGTGGTGCAATAAAATATTTGACATGGTTGATTGATTCGATTCATTCTCCCCTTGTGGATGATTCCATTCCTAAATTTTTATACCACAAAATTTTCGGCCTGAGATTAATTCCCCAACAAAGATTCATCCCCTCGTTTGTCAAAGAGGGGATGAGTCAGATTGCGATTCTTCTATCTGTCTATGTTTCAGCATAGGGCTCGCGCCAAAGATCAATAAAACGATTCCTGCAACAACAATTGGCAATGGGCATAACAAGAGAAACGCAAGATAGCCTGCCCAATCGCCCTGTTCCTCGAATTGTATGGACGTACCTGCAAACCCCATCGCGCACCCAAACAACGTTATCAATCCGCCAATTAAGAACAGCCCCCAATTCAGGCATGAACCTGAACGAGGGCTGTTCTGTTTCGGCGGAGATGCAAACGGATCGGTGCCTGCGCTGGGCAGGTCGTCGTTGTTCATCATGTCGGTTCTGCTTGTAACTCTTCCTGTTTTTTGAACTGGCTCATGTACAGGTTGTAGTAAAAACCTTCCTGCGCCAGCAACTCATGGTGTTTGCCTTGTTCGATGATCTGTCCGTCTTTCAGCACCAGGATCATATCAGCATTTTGAATGGTGGACAAACGATGTGCAATGACGAACGATGTGCGACCTTTGAGCAATTCGTCGAACGCTTTCTGGATGAGACGCTCGGTTCTTGTGTCAACACTTGAGGTTGCTTCATCCAAAATCAGTATCTTCGGGTCGGACAGCGCGGCGCGCGCAATGGACAGCAACTGCCGCTGGCCCTGACTCAAGCCCGAACCTCGCTCACCCAACACGGTCTGGTATTTTTCAGGCAGGCGTTCGATGAATGAATCGGCGTTGGCGAGTTTGATCGCCGCCATCACTTCTTCGTCCGTCGCGTCGGGCCTCCCAAAGCGGACATTTTCCATGACGCTCTGGCTGAAGAGAAATGTATCTTGAAGCACAATACCTATCTGCTCGCGCAGACTCTTCATCGTCACATCGCGGACATCGATGCCATCGATCTTCACCGACCCGCTTGAAACATCGTAGAAACGTGGGAGCAAATTGATAATGGTGGTCTTGCCCGCGCCCGTGGGACCGACGATGGCAATGGTTTGTCCGGGCTGTGCAGTGAAGGAGACTTCCTTCAAGACCGGCACTCCGTCTTCGTAGGAGTGCGAGGCTTTATCGAATTCGACAAGTCCTTCGATCGGCGGCATGATTGTCGCGTGGGGTTTATCGGTCACAGCCGGTTGTTCATCGAGAATGTTGAAGATCCGCTCCGCGCCCGCGATACCGTTCTGGATATTCGTCCACAAGACGGCGATCTGTTGAATCGGCTGGTTGAAGCGTTGAACATAAGCAAGGAAGGTGACTACCAAGCCGAAGGTCACGGTTGCGCCGAAGAGAGTCTCATCTTTGAGCAATGCCCACCCGCCCGCGCCAACGACGATTGCCAGCGCGATGTAGGATAACGCTTCGAGCACAGGCGCGAGCGCGGATGTGTAGGATACAGCACGCACGTTGGCATCGCGGTTCGCGGCGTTGACCTCCTTGAACTGTTCGATGTTTTCGTCCGCGCGGTTGAAGGCTTGCACTTCACGCACGGCAGAAATACTTTCCTGCAATTCAGCGTTGACGTTGCCGATCTCCCTGCGGCTGGTGCGGAATGCCTTGCGCGCCTGCGCTGAGAAATACGCGGTGGCAATGAACATCAATGGTGCAACCGAAAGCGAGAGCACGGCGAACGGCAGGCTCGCCGTGAGCATGTTGTACGAGATCCAAACCAGCTGGATGACGCCGCTGATGAATTGCACCAGCGCGAACGACGTTCCCTGTTCCAGCGCGGAGGTGTCGTTGGTGATGCGGCTCATCAGATCGCCTGCCGTGTGCTCGGAGTAGTAACTCAGCGAGAGACGGTGCAATTGCTCGAATACCTGCAAGCGCATTTGTCGAATGACATGTTGTGCCGCCCATGTCATGGACAGGAAGGTCAGGCCGAAGAGCAGTGAAGCCAGCACGTACATCACCACCATGATCATCGTCAGACGGAACAAGCCTTCAATGCGCTGGTCGCTGGTCAGGGTGGATGCATCCACAGGCGCGGGATAGTTATTCGATGTGTACATGTTATAGATGATCCGCTCGGTAAAGCCCAACGTAGCAGGGTCTGCCGTGCCGAGCCAGCAGGCGGATTCTGATTCCTCCGCAGGCGAACCAGCCAGAGGACCGAAAGAAGCGGCTTGCCCTCCCAATTGAACTATGAAACAATCTGTGGCTTGTCCCGTCAATACGGGGGTCGTGACAGTCATCCATGTGGAGGCGAGCATCACGGCAAGCGCGAAGAACACCATGTACCAATACGGCGCAAAGTAACGGGTAAGACGCCATAGTGTGCCGCGCAAGTTGCGTGCCACGACGGTTTCCTGTTTGAATAAGTCCTGACGATTGCCCATCATAGGGCACCTTCCTTTTCGTGCGCGAGGATCTGAGAGTTGTAAATTTCCGCGTAGATCGGGCTATCTTCCATCAGGTTGAGGTGCTTGCCCTCAGCAACGATCTCGCCCTTATCGAGCACGAGGATCTTGTCCGCGTTCATCACGGTACTGATGCGCTGCGCGATGACGAACGAGGTGCGGCCCTTCATCAGCGTCTCGAGCGCGGATTGAATCTGCGCCTCGGTATTGAGATCCACACTGGATGTAGAGTCATCGAGGATGAGAATGCGCGGGTTGAGGAGCAACGCACGCGCGATGGCAACGCGTTGTTTCTGTCCGCCCGAGAGTGTGGCGCCGCGTTCGCCGACATGCGTGTTGTAGCCATCGGGGAAGGACAGGATAAAATCGTGCGCCTGCGCGGCTTTGGCGGCGGCTTCGATCTCGGCTTGCGAGGCATCGGGCTTTCCAAAGGCGATGTTCTCGCGGATCGTGCCGCTGAACAAGGTTGTCTCCTGCAGGACGATCCCGATTTTCGAACGAAGCGATTCGAGTCTCACATCGCGCAGATCATGCTCATCGATGGTGATCCGGCCTTCGCTTGGATCATAAAAGCGCGGCAACAAGTTGATAATGGTCGTCTTGCCCGAGCCGGTAGCGCCGAGCAACGCGATCGTCTCGCCGGGGTTTGCCGTGAACGAGACATTTTTCAACACAGGGTCGCCTCCGCCGAAATAACGGAAGGTGACATTTTCGAACTTCACCGTGCCAGTGACATCGGGCAAGGTAGCGGCATTCGGTTTATCCACGATGTCGTTCTTCGCATCGAGAATTTCGAAGATGCGTTCCGCGGACGCGGATGCCTGCCCAAGTTGCGTGATGATGAATCCGAACTGTGCGATGGGGAAGAAGAGATAAATGAGATAGAGCGAAAACTCCTGCCATTCACCGAGCGTGAGCAAGCCTGTAATGATCTGTTCGCCGCCGACATACAATATCGCGGCTTGTCCCAGATTCGCCACCATGAAGATCAACGGAAATAAGAAAGTGAACAATCGCGCCACATGGATCTGCTGATTCATCGTGTCGTTCGCGGCAACCTGAAATTTCTTCTGCTGTTCCTTCTCGCGCGTGAACGCCTTGATGACCTTGATCCCCGCGAGATTTTCCTGCAATATCGTATTGAGCGCGGAAAGTTTTGCCTGCACCTGCGCGAACAACGGCTGGCTGATGATGCCGAAGAACACGAACAACCCGAACGCGATCGGCAGAATCGGCATGGACGTCCACGCGAGCGTGACGTTGGTGCTGAATAAAATGATCACCGTGCCTGTCAGCAAAATGATCGCGCCCACCAGTTGCAAGAGTCCCTGCCCGATGAACAGACGGACTTTCTCCACATCGTCGGTAGCGCGAATCATCAATTGGCCTGTCTGGTTCTTGTCGTGATACGAGAACGACAGCATTTGAATTTTCGCATACAACTCGTTGCGGATGTCGTACGCGACCGCCTGCGAATTCTTCTCCGCCCAATATGCCTGCAAAAACGAGAAGATCCCGCGCAACGCGGCGAAGATGATGATAAGGATCAACGCGTTGATGAGGATCTGCGGCGCGGACGCAATATCCGCTTCCAACTGGGCTTTGAGCTGATCCAACGTGAGCGAGGCGTCCTTGCCTGCGGCTTCCAAGATCTTCGGCAACGCCGCGCCTACAAATTCGGCTGGAATTTTATCGAGCACACCCAGAACTTGATTTGCAACATAGCCGCTGGTCACCGCGTCGATGATGTTGCGGATCATACGCGGCACGGCAAGTTGCGCCAGCGTGGCAATGATGAGGAAGAGATACGGCAACGCGGCTTGTCGTCCGTAGCGAGTTAAATAGCGGATGGCGCGTCCAATTCCCTTGAAAGAGGAACGTTGACCGCGTGAACGAGCTTGTCTTCTGGTGAGAGTGGCTTGCATGAGGTTCCTTTGGGTAAATAGTAATTGGTAATTGATGGTGGTCGAGTAGCCCCGAATGGTTTTAGAGGGGCGTATCGAGACCAGAGACTGGAGACTGGAGACTAATGATTAATGATTTTATAGATTGCTTGTGAATTGAGCGTGAAATAACCTGGGAATTATGCCGCTTGCGGGATCGATTCCGATTCGAGTTCTTTGGCGGCTTTCGTCATGATATTCAATGCTTCACTCACCTGCGCGCGTTCTTCTGCAGTTAACCTTTCGGCGAGTTCATCCACCCAGCGATAGCGTTCCTCGATCCCTCGTTGGATAAATTTCCTGCCTTTATCCGTAAGGTTCAACAATTTGGCGCGGCGGTCGTTCGGGTCTTCATCGCGTTTGACGAAGGCACCCTGCACAAGTTTCTCCACCAACTGACTCGCCGCCGCGTTGGTGATGTCGAATCGTTCGCTGATATCCGAGACGCCACACGAGCCTTTATGATGCAATTGCATCAAGATACTAAATTGCGGCATGCCAAGCCCCGTGGACTTGGCATACTGCCCCCACCCTCGCATGGAACGGTGCATGAAAATGTCCATCCATGAACGGATGGCATGGTTAAACGTGGATTTCGTCATAGTTAAGCCTTCTTTTTAGTTAAGCGGGCTTAACTTTATGCTGGAATTAATTATTGGTCAAGAGGCGGGAAATAAGAGAAATGTAAGAAGTTTCAAGCGCCTTCAGCAAAACAAAAAGCGCGGAGTGATTTCTCCGCGCTCTGGTACCTTCACCAAACCCTACGTCGCAATATATTCCCTCAAATTATGCTCCACCGCGTAGGCGGCGGCTTCGGCGCGGTTGCTCACATTCAACTTCGAGAGGATGCTCGAAACATAATTCCGCACCGTGCCTTCACCCAAAAACAACTGCTTGGCGATCTCGCGGTTGGTCCTGCCCTCCGAAACGAGCAACAGCACGTGCTTCTCCTGCTGGCTTAAATGCGAAAAAGCCGAAGCTTCCTCGTTTTTCACCGCGCGACGAACTTCCTGAAAGACCCGTTGCGTCACCGCCGGGTCGAGGAGCGCCTCGCCGCGCCCCACCGCTTCAAGCGCCCTGACCAAATCGTCGCTCCCGATCTGCTTCAACACATAACCCGAGGCGCCCGCGCGAATCGCCGAGAACAACATCTCATCTTCGGCATACGAGGTAAGCATGATGACCTTGACCTTCGGGTGGTTGCTTACGATCTGTTCGCAGGCTTCGATCCCCGAGGTGCCCGGCAGACGAATATCCAGCACGACTACATCGGGCTTGAGCAGATCCGTTTTCTGGATGGCTTCGCGTGCCGAACTCGCCTCCCCCACTACATCGAACTGCGGGTGCCTCTCCAGCAACGATCGCAAGCCCACGCGCACCACCTCGTGGTCATCCACCAGCAACACGCGTTGTTTGACAGTTCCTTTTGGCATGGATGAATTTTACCCTAAGATGTCGATCCGCTTCAACCGACGGGAAGATTGCTTCAAAACCCGATGGGTTTTCTCCCTTTTGAGTTGCTGTTAAATGATCAGGGGCGACCCATCTGGGTCGCCCCTGCAATGGCAGGATCTTATTTTGCCTTGACGGTGATCGTCTTCGGCTTCACTTCCTCCGCCTTGGGGAGGGTGATGGTGAGGATCCCATTCTCGAACTCAGCCTTCGCCTTGTCCGCAACCACGGCGGTCGGCATGGCAACCGAACGTTCGAACGAACCCCAGCGCTGTTCGCGGATGTGCCAGGCTTTATCCTTTTTTTCCTCTTCGCGCTTCACTTCGCCGCGCAGAGTGAGGATCTCGCCGGTGACGTTGATCTGCACATCCTCCGCCTTGAAGCCGGGGATGGACGCCTTCACAACCACCTCATCGTCGGTCTGGTACATGTCGATCGCAGGCACAGACCAGCCGTCCCGGAGGGAGAGCGGGCGCGTGAACGCGTCATCGAACAGGTGATCCATCGCCTCGCGCAGGGTCATGAATTCGCGGGCGGGTTCCCAACGGATTAAATTTGACATAGCAACCTCCATTTCATATGGTTGGATTTTCTGCGCTTAATATAAAAAGCCTGCGTTAAAAATCCGCAGGCTTTTTATCAAAAAAATGTATGAGATTTTTCGCGTCCACCGCTCATTTCTTTGGACGCTTGTAATCCACGAAGCGATAGCCCACGCCGCGCTCGGTGAGGATGTATTTGGGGTTGGCAGGGTCCTTCTCCAATTTCTGGCGCAGGTAATTGATGTAGAGGCGGACGTAATGCGGTTCGTCCCGATATTCATAACCCCACACTTTGACCAGGATCTGGTCATGCGTCACCACCCAGCCGGCATTCTGCACGAGATGATACAGGAGGCGATATTCCGTTGGGCGCAATTTAACGAGTTTCCCTTCGAGCCACACTTCGCGGCGGTCGAAATCGATCTTGAGACGCTCGTCCACTTCGATGATCTCGTGCATCGAACCGCTTGCACCCTCGGTGCGACGGAGGACGGCTTTGACACGGCTGACCAGTTCGCGCGGGCTGAAGGGTTTGGTGATGTAATCGTCTGCGCCGAGTTCGAGTCCGCGCACGCGGTCGTCTTCCTCGCCCTTGGCGGTAAGCATGATGACCGGTACGCTGTTCCCGCTTTCGCGGATGGTTTCCAGCACTTCAAACCCGTCAATATCGGGCATCATTACATCGAGAAGGATCAGGTCTGGGGTTGTATCGCGCAGTTTCTGGAGCGCTAGTTTGCCGTTGAAGGCCTCCACCACTTGAAAGCCATCGTGTTCCAGATTCATGCGGATGAATCGCACCATGCGCTCCTCATCATCCACCACGAGAATGCGCCGGCGGTCGAATTCTTCTGGCATGCTATTCTCTCACAAAGCCGATGAGGCTTTCATCCTCCTGGCTGTCAAGTATCTCGATCAGGGCGATCTTGCTAACGGGCCACATCACCTTGGTCACATTCGCCTCGAGGTAATGAATATCCTTACCATCGCGCAAGCGCGGGTTTTGCACGGTGATGATCGTGTCCGTCGGCTTGGGGAGTTCCTCCATTTCACAAAGAACGGAGGCTTCGCCTGTGATGTGCAGAATGATCGTATATGCCATGGCTACCGCCTTTCGGAGAATGTTTTTAGATATCCCGAAGGAGGATTTGAATTTTCAACTTCCCCAGGGCGACGATATCGCCATGACCCAACTCTTCCTCCAAATGTGGGTTAAGGCGGCGACCGTTGAGATATGTGCCGTTCGAGGAACCAAGATCCATCACCACAACACGGTTTCCGTCTCTTTTAACGACGGCATGTAAACGCGAGACTCCCGAGGCATATGCCTGAAAAGGAGTCAGGTCGATATCGGGCATGATGGGTTGACCTTCACTGAGACGCCCCAGGGTAAATTCATTACGCGAGGCAAGGGGAAGAATCTTGCCATTGTCCATCAAATGCAGGGAAAGCCAGCTATTGGCGGGAACCGAATCAGCCTCAGGACGAGGAGCCTTTTTCTTCAACTCCTCTTCGATCTCCTGGTCAGTAATGGCCTTTGTGACCAGTGTTTCCACGCCATCGATCTGCGCGCCGCACTCCACACAATACACGGCTCCTTCCACATTTTCATGCTGGCAGTTTGGGCAGATAATCATTGAACCAACTCCTTTTTCGGCGACGCCAGAAACAATGAGCGCGTGCCATATTTCATCTTTTTACTTCCCTCTTCAGACAGGGAACGTTGTCTTTTCAGGCTATCCACTTCGAAGGCGATGGTATGCGCCAGGCTTCGCTCGCCCTGCGCAATTAAATTATCCGCCAGCATTTGCAATTGTCGTGTGGCGGTATCAAAGTTGCCTCGTTCGATCTCTTTACGCGCCCTTTCCTGCATACGGTATAACGTGAGGCGGGAGAGTGCCTGGTGAATCTCCAAAGGCGGCGAACCGGTGGGAGGTGTATCCGAGACGGAACTCGAGAGACGCATCCGCAACGGCGGGACAGGGAGAGGCTGGGTACCCATGGAAACTTTCAATGTGCCATCCATGAAGGTTAGTGTCTCTGATTTTACCGCTTTTGGCTGGATTATGTATTCAAAAATGGCTCGAGTGGAAGTGTCCTGCAATATTGCCCCGAGGTGATATTTGCCGTCCACAGAGGGAATAGGTGCCGGATCCGGCTGGAGGCGAAAAACGTAACTGATCTCGACTCCGTCGACCGGGCGGACTTCCAACGTCACATCTTCGGCAAACGTCTGAGTAAGCGCATTGAATTTTTCTAGCAGGATGCGTTTGATATCCTGTGGATCGGAGATATGCGCGCTGTTTCCTCCGGTGCGCGTGGAGAGCGCGTCGAGAAAAATGTCATTCCATTCACTGCCGATACCCATGCCGCTCACTCCAATCCCTTGTTCGGCAAGTTTTGTTGCAAGCGACAGGCATTGTTGCTCATCGCCGTAGGTGTGTCCATCCGTGAGCAGGATGATATGGTTGACGCGTTTCGCGTCGATGCTTCGCATGACTTCCTTGACGCCAGCCTCCAAACCTTGAAAGATCTCGGTCGCACCGGAAGGTTGGATGGCTTGAATGCGAGGTTCCAGCTTGGATCGTTCCTGGTTATACGCGGCAGGAATGACAACTTCTGCACGATCACTAAACGCAACAACACTCAGAATATCCTGTGGACGCAGGCTGCGCAGCACTTGAATGGCGGTGGCTTTGACCACATCCATTTTTTGCCCCAACATCGATGTAGACCGATCGATAATAAGTGAAACGTTGAGGGGCGGGGAGGATGTTTTTTGGGAATCGGCAGGCGGCTCAAGTTCGAGAATCAGGTAATGCATCTGCGGCTCGTTGAGTCTTCCGATGCTTGTGCGGCTTTGGACGATTCGGTGCCGGTATGGGAGAGATGTATTTACTTCAGGAGGAAGGGTCGCGTCGTATTGCGCGCGTCGACTCGGATTGGAAAGTGTTTCGTACGCTTGTTGAACACCCAGGAATATTTCCGTTTCCCCCGCAGCTTTATTCTTATCGGGGTGAAGTTTCTGCGCAGCTTCGATATAGGCGCGCTTAATCTCTTCCGGTGAGGCATCCCTTGGAACGCCAAGAAGAGCATAATAATCCTGTTGATACGCTGGCATGATCACCCGATCAATTGGGCTAGAATCACACTGATATTATCGGGACCTCCGGCAATATTTGCCGCAGTCACTAAATTCTGACAGGCTCTTTGAAGGTTTGGCGCTTCATTGATCGAACGGACGATATCCTGCTCTGCGACGACACCCCACAGACCGTCACTGCAGATCATCAGGTAGCCGGGCTGGGGAAAAGCAACAGTAAAAATATCCGGGTCGAGCAGTTCACCCTGTCCCAGCGCACGATAGAGCACATTGCGATGCGGATAATTCACCGCCTCTTCCGGCGTGATATGACCCAATTCCTCAAGACGTTTGACTAGTGAGTGGTCGCGTGTGATCGGCTCGATCCTTCCATCGGGATATACGAAATATGCACGACTATCTCCTACATGCGCCACAGTGACCTGTTGCCCTATTACCAGCGCGGCCGTGAGCGTGGTGCCGCTTCCGGGCGCTTCGCGCTGGATGGTTTTTTGCGCGTCCCGAACCGCCTCCAGCATGATCTCCTGGAAGGATTCGTCCATGGTGTCGGTCTTGACTTGAAAGAGATAGGGATGGAACTTTTTCAAAAGGTATCCGGCAACGGAACGGATTGCCGCATTGCTCGCGACCTCGCCGAATTGATGTCCTCCCATGCCATCTGCAACAATGTACAAACCGAAGGGCAGGTTACCGGAATTACCCGCCATGGTCGTTGTGAGAGCCAATACACTATCTTCGTTCAAGTCGCGTTGTTTTCCCACCGATTGCCCACAACTGGCGATCAATTGTTGCATATCAAAGCGTGGATTCTGGTTGTTGACAATCGCCTGGATTTGCTCTTCCGTGAGGGGAGCAGTGTTCGCCACATCCTGATTTTGGGCGGTGGGTGGTTCTTTTTTGCCGAACAGCCGGCCGAAGAATTTATTCACAGAGACTCCTTCTCACGCGAACTTTTTTAGGCGAGCAACGCATATACCCGATGATCGGTGGAACCGAAATATACAATATCGTCGTACACAAGGGGCGAGCCGGTGATGGCCGCCTCCGCCCCAAATTTCCAACGCAGTCGGCCCGTCCGATATTCGAGGCAATACATATTACCGTCCACCGAGCCGCAATAAACAGAATCTTTATACACTACCGGCGAACCGTTCACTTGATGCTCCGTACGGTAGCGCCAGACTTCCTTTGAATTTCTCGCATCCACCGCATAGATGAATCCATCCGACGCGCCGACTATGACAAGATCGTCGATAACGTACGGCGTACTGATGGATGCTTTGCCCAGACGGAACCGCCACAACACCCACCCGTTGCGCGGGTCGAGCGCGTAGAGCGCGCTATCCACCGATGTAAAAAACAATGCGTTGTTCGTTCCCACTGTGGAGGAGGTGATCGCCCGCTTGGCGTGGAACCTCCACTTAAGTTCGCCGCGATAATCCACTGCGTAATAATCGCCGCTTTCGCATCCAGCATAAATAAGTTCATTAGACACGTAGGGTGTCGAACGGACGGCATCCGCCGTCTCGAATTTCCATGCCAGCCTGCCAGTGTTCAGGTTGATCGCATGAAGATGGGCGTCATCCGAACCGATAAAAACGTGTCCTTCGGCGATTCGCGGCGATGAACGAATCGGACCGTCTGTGTAATACGTCCACACCACCTTGCCGGAACGTCCACTCACAACATGAAGCCGTTTATCTTCGGAACCAAAATATATGTTGCCATCATACAACGCTGGGCGAGAAACAATTCCGCCATCGGTCGGATATTTCCATTGGAACTTGCCATCCGCTGCGTTGAGCGCGTACAGATTATTGTCGTAGGAACCAACATACAACACACCCTGAAAGATCGCCGGAGTACCTCGAATTTCATCCTCACATTTGAACGACCATAACGGCTTGATCGCACCGGGCTGGGTGATCGGGCTGGTAGGCACTTTCATGCGCACCAGCGCGCCGGTTTTCTTTGCCACCCCCATCAATGCCTGTTTCATATCTGCGGCAGTGCGAAAACGGTCCTCAGGGTTGTATTCCAACGCGGTATTCACAACCGCTTCCAGTTCAGCAGAAACAGAGGGATTGATTCGGCGAAGCGGGCGTTCGGCAAATGAGAAAGGAGGCTCAATACGCGGATCACGACGCGTCAATGCGTGGTGGATGGTTGCTCCCATTGCGTAAATATCTGCCGACGGGGTGGCTTCACCACGATACTGCTCAGGGGGCGAGTACCCTTCGGTTCCGATCATCGTCCCTTTGACACCGGTCTGAAATGTTTTGGCGATCCCGAAATCCACGAGTATCACATCGCCATTCTGGTTGATCATTACATTCGACGGTTTCATATCACGGAAGATAATCGGGTCGGGTTTATGTTTGTGCAAATAATCCAGCACATCACACAATTCGATCGCCCAGCCCAGCACCTGATCTTCGGACAGGAATCCGTTCGTTTCGTTGATGATCGCCTCCATATCCTTGCCGTGAATAAAATCAAGGACAAGATACGATCGGCTATCCAATGTGAAATAATCGTTGATACGCGGGATGGAGGGGTGGCTAAGTGTGGCGAGCAGATTCGCTTCACGTTCAAAGTTCTGCACAATGGTCTGCCGTACAAGCGGGTCGGGCGCTGAGTTGATCATTTCCTTCACCGCCACCAATTTTGCGACGTTCGGGAAGTGCATGTCGCGGGCGCGGTACACCGAACCCATGCCCCCCACGCCGATCACCTCTTGAATCGCATAGCGATTGGCGAGCGTAACACCCGCCTGAAGTTGACGTGGGGAAGACGAACCTTTGTTATCACCCCGATCATCCAACTCAGGGAATATTCGAGTTTCCAGAGAGTATCTCCTAGGTTTTCAAATTATAGTTTGCAGTGCCCTGTTTGACAACTACCCAAATCAACGAGACTAACAGTTTCGTGGGGTGTGAAAAGTAAATTTGCCCGCCGCCTTGCGGTCGCATCCATTTTGCGGCACAATACAGCCTGTGAAAATCCTTGCCGTCAGTGACGAAGTTGTCGAACGCCTCTACGGCCTTTGCACCAACGGCCACTTCAAAGATATTGAAACCATCCTTAGTTGCGGCGACCTGCCCTACCCCTATTTAGAAAACCTGGTGACCCTGTTGAATGTTCCCCTCTTTTACGTGCCCGGCAACCATGACCCGGACTACCGCCTCGAAGATACCCGAACCCGCGCAGAAGGCGGCTCAAACCTGGATTTGAAACTGGCGCGCCATCGGAAATTCCTCTTCGGCGGCTTCGGTGGCTCCATCCGTTACCGTCCCAACGGAACGAACCAATACACTCAGACCGAAGCCTACCTCCGAGCCTTCCGCCTCCTGCCGCGCCTTACCTTGAACCGTTTGAACTACGGGCGCGCGCTGGATGTGCTCATTACCCACTCTCCTCCGTTCGGGATCCACGATGAGGAAACACAGGCACATCAGGGATTGAAAGCCATCAACTGGCTCTTGCGAGTCGCAAAACCACGTTACCACTTTCATGGGCACACCCACTTCCAGCGAAGGAACCTTTCACCCTCCGAAACGACGCTCGGAGTGACGCGCATTGTCAACGTATTTCCTTACAAAGTCATGGAAGTGAACCACTAAGCCATGTCCAATCCGATGAACGAACAAGCACGGAACGATTTTCAACAGGCGCGCTTCAAGGCGTTTTTCAACCGCGTCTGGGCGAGTCTTTCCGGTCAGCGGGCGAACCTGCTCTCCTATGATGAGATCAAGGAAAAATTGCATATCGGTGGTCCCATCTATCGCGGCGTGCAAACGGTTCGCGTGGATCAGATCGCGGGAAGCCTCAACCGTTACCACGAATTCGACCAGGTCTTCCTGCCGCTCAATGATAAGCTAGCTGACCGCTGGCAAAGCGTCAACCGCGCCTTTTATCAGGACATTAGTCTGCCTCCCGTTGTTTTATACAAAGTAGGAGAGGTGTACTTCGTTGTGGATGGTCATCACCGCGTGTCGGTCGCACGCCAGCAGGGACAGATGTACATCGAAGCCGAAGTGCGCGAATGTTCGACGCGCGTCAACATCACCCCAGACTTACGGCCGGAGGATCTGGAAATACTTCACGACAAAGTTAATTTTCTCGAACGAACATCCCTTGATCGTCTACGACCCGATGCAAATATAAAACTTACTATCCCGGATGGATTTGACCGTATGTTGGAGCATATCGCGGTGCATGGCTACTTTATGGGTCTTGACCTCAAACGCGATATTTCAGATGAAGAAGCGGTGATGGATTGGTACGACAATGTGTACATGTCGGTCATTCAAGTGATCCGCGAAACCGGCATCCTGGGTGAATTCCCCGAAAAGACGGAAGGCGACCTCTACCTTTGGGTGCTCGACCACCAGCATTACCTCGCTGAAGAAGAAGGCGTTCCGTTACAACCTCCCGAGGAAGCCGCGCGCCTTTTCTTCGGTGATGACAGCGGTAAAAAATCGAAGGAGAAAAAGAAAAAATGACATCGCACCCTCTCGCCGGAGTATACGCCGCCGCGGTGACGCCCCTCCGCCCAATGGACGATCACGCATCGGAACTCGACCTTGAGTCTGTCCCAGTTTTGATGCACTTTCTCGCTTCACGCGGGTGTCACGGTGCGGTGCTCTTCGGCACCACCGGCGAAGGACCATCCTTCTCGCCCGCCGAACGCGAAGCCTTGATGCGCGCCGCTCTCGCCTCGCGCGATTCTCTAAGTGGGTTTCGACTGATCGCTGGCACCGGCACACCCAGCCTTTCAGAAACCATCGAATTGACCAAACTTGCATTCGATCTCGGCTGCGACGCGGCACTCGTCGTCCCGCCGTATTACTTCCGCAAGGCGACGGATGGCGGGCTGTTCAACTGGTTCAGCGAAGTGATTCGCAAAGCTGTCCCTGCGGATAAATATCTGATCGGGTATCACTTTCCCACAGTGGCGGGAATCGGCTTTTCCGTCGAGTTGCTCGCGCGCTTGAAGGACGCGTTCCCGGTCCAATTTGCCGGTATAAAAGATTCGTCGCACGATGCCGACCTCGCGCGAACTCTGGGAGAAACGTTTGGCGAGGATCTCGTAGCGCTGACTGGAACCGATTCGTACCTGCAACTTGCGATGGAAAATAAAGCCGCTGGCTGCATCACGGCGCCTGCCAATTTGATCTCTCCGATTCTGCGTAAAGTGTGGGATTTGATGAACGATGGGAAAGATTCAACAGAAGCACAGAATCGCGTGACCGAAAAACGACATGTTCTTGAAAAATACCCGCCTTTCCCGCCGACCTTGAAAGCATTGCTTCACCGCATACACAACATGCCGCGCTGGGCTGTCAAGCCGCCATTGGAATCGATCTCGAGAGAATTGGAAGAGAAAGCTCTGCAAGAATTCGAGTCATTGAAGGAATAGCACCGATTCCCCCGAAGTACAATTTAGTATTCGCCGATCACTTTTAGAAAAGCATCCACTACTTTAGGGTCAAAATGCACTCCGGAAAGCGACTTGATATAACTGAGCGCCTGCTCTTTCGACCACGCAGGACGATAGGGGCGGTCTGAACATAACGCGTCCCACACATCTGCAACCGCAAAGATGCGCGCGGAAAGAGGAATGGCTTCCTCTTTCAAACCACGCGGGTACCCGGACCCATCCCATCGTTCGTGATGGCTGTAGGGAATCTCCAGGGCAGGGCGGAGATGTTCGATCTTTGAAAGCAGGCTGTACGCATAAACCGGGTGCTGGCGCATGATCTCCCACTCTTCGCCGGTCAACACATCTGGTTTGAGCAGGATTCGATCCGGGATACCCATTTTGCCAATATCGTGAAGGAGGGCACCGCGGCGGATTTGCACGCGCTCTTTTTCACTTATGCCCATCGCCTCGGCGAGTTTCAAGGTGATATTTGTAACGCGTTGAGTATGCCCTTCGGTTTCTTTATCGCGCAGGTCAAGTGCGGCGGACCAACCTTCAAGTGTTGTCTCGTATGCCAGGCTGAGTTCGATGTTCGTGCGTTGGAGGCTTTCAAAGAGGGAGGTATTATCCACGGCGAGCGCCGCCTGCCCGGCGAGCGATTCGAGGAAGTCCATCCATTCGGAGTCGGGATCCAACCGCGAACGGTTGAACACTTCCAGCACACCTTTGACCTCACCCTTCGCGATCAAAGGTATGCCATGATAGACAATAAATCCTTCGGGGGTGAATACTGGATGGTGGCCATGGGCACTCAAATCTTCGGCGCTGACAAGTTCACGTTTCAACACAGCCTGCCCTGCAAAATCTTCTCCAACCCGCAAGATTATTTTTTCGACACCATGCGTGCGAAAACCGATCCCCTCTGAAAATTCCAAAATGTGCATGGATTGGTTTAGCAGGAGGATATCCGCCGCATCCACTTTTAGTTGATTGATCGCCTGTTGCAGGATGGTCTGAAGGGTAAGATGCAGGTCGGTGCCGCTGGCGATGAACATATCTATTGTGCGCAGGGCTTTGAGACGTTCGATCTGCAGTTTGATCTGCCCTTCTGCGTGTTTTCTTTCCGTGATATCCAGCATCAAACCTTGCCACAATAACGGGCGGCCGTTTGAATCATGAAGCAGAGTTGCCTGATCACGAACCCAGACCACGCGACCATCGCGCGCGATCATGCGATATTCCTGATCAAAGAAATCGATCTCGCCATGTACTTTTTCAATCTCTGCAAACACGTATGGGCGGTCATCCGGGTGGAGCGCTTGTTGCCAGAATTTTGGGTTTTGTAACCATTCCTCCTGGGTATAACCGAGGAAATCCTTGATCTGCGGACTGACGTAAACAGTAGAGCCCATATCCTCTGCAGGGTTCACATAAACAACCACAGGCAATTGTTCGACCAGTGTTCGGTATCTTGCCTCTGCGGAACGAAGGTTCTCCGCCGACTGTTTGCGCTCAATGGAAAGCGCCACCTGGGTGGATACAAATTTCAGAATATCAAGATCACGCTGACTGTAACGTTTCCCTTCGGCATAGGTTTGTACGACCATCGCCCCAATCGTATTATTTTCTATCTTCAAGGGCACCCCAAGCCAGTCAATGGAACGTGTGCCGGCGGGTTCGAGCACCCCCTCCCCTTCCAATTTCTTCATCGTTTCCGATTTACCGAAGAGAGGCGTGCCGTTACGAATCACATATGCGGTGGGACCACGCCCCATAGGAGCCGTGTTCGGCTTCGTGTCGTTTTCATCCACATAATACGGGAACCGAAGAAGGTCTGCCTCTTTATCGTATAAGGCGATAAAGAAGTTATCGGCAAACATCACGCTCCGCAGGGATTCATGAATCGCCCGATAGAACTCATCCATGCCGCCGCTGAGGCTGGCGGCATCGCTGATCTGATATATCACTGATCGCAATGCCTCCGCTTGCACTTGTAGTGTAATATCAACAAGTACCCCCTGTACAATGGGCAATCCATTTCCCTGAGGTGGAAGTATGTAGGCGGTATCCCTCACCCATACTTCGCGACCATCGCGCGTTTTCATGCGGTATTTCGAATCGTAAGTCCGACTGCCTTTTTCGTATGTTTTTTCCTTGAGTGTTACTTGAATTTGTCGATCATCAGGATGCATTTGTCTGAACCATACATCAGGGTCAGCCATCCACTCCTCAGGTGTAAAGCCCAAAAGCGACTCGATCTGCGGGCTGACATAATGCCAGACCCCTGCAACACCCAATTCGGATGTATACACCACCACAGGCAATCGCTCCACCAGATCTCGATACTTCGCCTCCGCTTTTCGCATCGCCTCCTCGGCAATCTTCCGCTCCTGAAGCTCCTGCTGGCTCAATGTATATAATCGCGCATTCTCTATTGCAATCGAGGCAAGTTCTGCAAAACGCGAGAGCAACTCCACATCTTCAGAGCTGAACGTCCGTCCCGGTTCGATATCTGAGACTTCGAGTACGCCTGTTACACGGGAACCCGAAAACAGAGGAACACCCACCACAGCATGAGCTTTCGTATCCGCAAATTTGGACGACCTCTCGGACCAGACTGGATAGTCCGGAATGTTCATCGGAATGCCATCCTGCCAGACTTTTCCAGCCAGCCCGACCCCGCGATTCAGCTGCACACCACGGTACTTCTGTTCCTCGCCAATCGCAAGCACAAGCACCAACTCAGTATCATCGGGCGTGGCGAGGTAGACACAACCACTTGTGCTATCGAATAGCTCGGTGGCTTGCTTGAGAATTTCCTGAAGGACCTCCGAGAGTTCCGTCTGGCTGATTAATGGAAGGGTGGCTTTCTGTAGTGCCGTGAGGATTCGGTTGCTCCGCTGGATATCCTCATACAAACGCGTGCGTTCAATCGCCTTTGCCACCTGACCGGAAACAAATTCCAACATGCGAAGCTCGCGCTCGGTATACACATTGGGGTTGTGATAATCCTGCAACGCGATGACGCCGATGGTCCTCCCTTCCACAATCAGCGGCGCGCCGATCCAGATCGGAGAAGGCGGCCCGACCAATTCGACTTCCCCCAACCGCGCCAATTCCTCGAAATTAGCCGCGTCACTCAAGAGGGGTTTGCCGGTACGCAGGATATACTCGGTCATCCCGCGCCCGGGCGGAGTCGCCTCGATGGAAGGGGAATCGTCCGCTTCATCCACGTAATAGGGAAAACTCAAAAGATTGCTCGACTCGTCATACAGGGCTATATAAAAATTTTTAGCAGGCATCACCTGCTCAATGATCGAATGGACGGAATGGAAAAGATCATCCATGCTGATCGCCTTGCTTGCGGCTTCGCTGATCTGGTACACAGCCGCCTGCAATGCCTCCGCCTGCCTCCGATCGGTAATATCCCGTGCGATAGCCAGCAGGACAGTCTGCCCGCCATACTCCACCATTCGCGCACTCACCTCTGCAGGGAAGGTCGTTTCATCCTTGCGTTTGTACTCGGTCTCGAAGATCAAACCGCCTTCTACGCGAACAAGTCTCACCCGTTCCTGCCAAACACCCAAACTGGAAATATGACCGGCAACATCAGTGATCTTTTTCTGGCGTAGCTCCTCGCGCGTATAACCCAGCCTATCAAGCGCGGTCTGGTTGAAATCAATATACTGCCCAGACTCCGGGTCGATCAAAAAGATGGCATCGTTCGACTGATCCATCAAATTCCTGAACTGACGCAGAACCTGCTCTGCACGTTTGCGTTCGGTAACATCATACAAACTGCTTAGAACACACGGTTGCCCTTCGAGCATGATCTTTTCAGAGGAAAGTGAAACCCACATTACAGATCCATCAGACCTGCACAAGTTAAGCTCGTAGTCGTGAAGCGAATCCGTCCGCTCAAGCTCCTTGAGCATAAACTCATGATCGGCAAGGCTGCCATATAATTCCACCACTTTTCGACCGATCAACCCAGATATTGGAACTCCGAGGAACTCGGCAAGTGACGAATTGGCATACAGAACAACACCATCAGCCTGCGAATTGAGCAACAAGGGGATCGGCGACGCCTCCAGTACGGTGAGCAGGCGTGCTTCACTTTCGCGCAATGCTTTTTCCACCTGTTTGAATTTGGTGATATCCACCGATACGCCCAACACCGCGGGTGCATCCTCATCAGAGAAATTGAACGGTATTTTCGTCGTGGAGAAGGTTTGAATGGAGCCGTCGCGTCTCTGCACCGACTCTTCCGCTATATGCTTTGCCTTACCGGAATGAAGCACCTCCAGATCGTCCGCGCGGAACCGGGCGGCTGTTTCGGGTGAAAGGGGAAAGTCTGCATCGGTTTTTCCGATCAATTCCTCGACGGTCGTTTGATACGAATCGGCAACCGCCTGGTTCGCAAGGATATACTTGCCTTCCACGTCTTTCGCAAAAATATAATGCGGGTCGAGATCAATGATCCGCCGCAATCCCTGTTCATCGAGATGCAGGTTGTTTTTTACCCGTTTCTGCGACGATTTACGGGTTCGTTTCATCCGGGTTGATGGCGCGCGCGATTCAGTCTCCCCCCGCGGCTTTGAAGGTTTCCGCTTTGTCTGCGATTTATTTCCTTTTGTCATCGCCTGAATTTTCCAAACATTAGGAAAGTCCTTTTCTCACTTTACCTCATTCCCTCCTCGTTTCATCTGACTATTATAATATTGCTATGCAAACCCAAAGGCAACTCCTTTATACACTTTCGGGTCAATCAGGTGACTGAGCCAGCATCCATTCGAATAACTCTGGCGTTTTGTATACCTGCGCATCCACATCATGACCCGCGCCCGGGTAAATGGTGAATTTCACATTTCCTCCGCAAGCGCGCAGTGCATCCACCAATGCTTGCTCAGCCTCGAGCGGAACGGTAAGATCGTATTCGCCGTGAAAAGCCCAAATGGGCACATCCTTCAAATCGCAAATATTCTCTGGAACTTTGAATGGATAACCATAAAAACCCATGACGGGTATGAGTGCTGCAAAATAATTCGGATACCTCAAGCCTATCTCCCAAGTACCTCCTCCTCCGATGCTCGAACCGGTAAGGTATATTCTCTTTGAATCCACGGAATATAATTTTTGTATCTCGTCCAGAAGTTGAAAAAGCCTTTCGGGTATGTCATTCATGCTCCACAGCCTATTTTCATCATTTGCTGGCAATTGCGGAGCAACAACGAGAAAAGGCAAGTCCGGCTCGTACTGCAGAATGGCTGTGAATTCACCGATTCTAAGTTTATCGATATCATCCCCACGCAAGCCAGTTCCATGTAAATAAAGGACCAGCGGCATGCTTTGTTGATGACCGCTTTCATATCCACTCGGCACATAAAACATAAAACTAAAACCCGTTTTTTCAGACCTGTATGGGTGCATACCAGTCTGAACATTCGAAGACAAGGAAGGGTAATTTCCCGGTTCCGCTGGTAGCGGAGGCTCTGGGGAAGCTGTGGGAGAGGGTAAAACCGTTGGGTCGACCATGGTGAACATCCACGTTAGATCAGTAACGTTCCGGGAATTTTGCTCCTCCTGCGCTTCATAACGCAATACATGTGAGCCCAGTGAAAGATTTTCCAAAGCCACATTCCAAACACGGATTTTCCTTCCCAAATCCACATCTAATGTTCCAAAGGCAGATAAATCCACCGGGTTGCCATTGATAGAAAGTCTCCACGTTTTCGCTTCCCATTTTTTATTCAACTCATCGATCGAGTTGGCAATTTCACCATAACCAATGAAAAGAAAGTCTGACCGTGGCACCTGACATTCGAAAGTAAGCACAACAGGCTGGGAACCCAGGTATGGTTCACAATAATTAAAAATCGACAAATTCATGTTCTCAAGTTCCGACTTGACTACCTGCATTTCACCGATCAAGTCTCCCGGCCTTAGCATTACACCATCAGTAGTGTTTTCGGATTCGAGTAATTCTGATTGAGGCTGGCATGCAGACAAAACCAGAACAATCAGTATAAAAACCACATTCCCGGCAGGAACTTTCATACGATTTCTTGTCCTTGGGTACAATATCTTCATGAATATCTGGCGTCTTCTTATCACTCCACCAGCGCGCGGCGCATGGAACATGGCAGTGGACGAATCGATTTTACATCATATTGGACGGGGCGATTCACTCCCGACCCTGCGGCTGTACGCGTGGATACCGGCCTGTCTCTCACTTGGATATGCCCAACCCTTTGCGGATGTTGATACTCAGCGATTGAAAGCGCGCGGCTGGGAAGTCGTCCGGCGCGCCACCGGCGGACGAGCGATCCTTCACACCGACGAATTGACTTATTCGGTCATTGCGCCCAACGGTGAGCCTCGCGTGGCAGGCACCGTACTCGAAAGTTATAACCGGCTCGCACAGGCATTGATGCTAGCGGTCAGGTATTTGAACGTGCCAGTGGAAATGAAGGAGGAGAATGCAAACGGAGATTCGAATAACAACCCTGTGTGCTTTGAAGTACCATCCTCCTACGAGATTACAGTGAATGGAAAAAAGTTGATCGGCTCTGCACAAGCTCGAAAAAAAGAAGGTATCCTCCAACACGGATCCTTGCCGCTCACTGGCGACCTGACACGCATATGCCAGGCTCTTGTTTTTGAAAGCGAAGCCCTGCGCGAGGCCTCATCCAAGAGGTTATTGTCGCGTGCGACAACCGTCGACAGCGCGTTGGGGCGTGAAGTCAGTTGGGAGGAGGCGAGTCAAGCTTATATCCGCGCATTCGAAGCGCAGTTGGATATCGAGTTTGAAGTGGCGGAGTTGTCTCCATCCGAATCCAAGACAGCCGAAATGTTGGTGGAGGAAAAATATAACCACCCCTCCTGGACGGAACGCGTCTAATTTGGGTTTTGCAGGAAAATCGTGTTTGGAAAACCCAA
>Ga0073934_10004677_pt1 | contig 22288 bp, 15 predicted proteins | sample LarsenN4metaG_FD_76834 | JGI IMG/M metagenome (GOLD analysis project Ga0073934, IMG submission 76834) | Hot spring sediment bacterial and archeal communities from British Columbia, Canada, to study Microbial Dark Matter (Phase II) - Larsen... ...
CATCGACTCGCGCGCGAGCTTCGACGACCTCGTGCTGCCGCCGGCCACGCTGGCCACCTTGCGCGAGATCGCGGCGCAGCTCGAGCACCGCCGGCGCGTGTTCGACGAATGGGGCTTCGGCGCGCGCGAGCCGCGCGGGCTCGGGCTGTGCGCGCTGTTCACCGGCGAGAGCGGCACCGGCAAGACGCTCGCGGCCGAGGCCATCGCCGCCGAGCTCGCGCTCGACCTGTACCGCATCGACCTGGCGCAGGTGGTGAGCAAGTACATCGGCGAGACCGAGAAGAACCTGCGCCGCGTGTTCGACGCGGCCGAATCGAGCGGCGCCGTGCTGCTGTTCGACGAGGCCGACGCGCTGTTCGGCAAGCGCAGCGACGTGAAGGACAGCCACGACCGCTACGCCAACATCGAAGTGGCGTACCTGCTGCAGCGCGTGGAGTCGTACCGCGGTCTCGCGATCCTCACCACCAACCTGCGCAACGCACTGGACCGCGCCTTCCTGCGCCGCTTGCGCTTCGTCGTGCCCTTCCCCTTCCCCGACGAGACCGCACGCCGCGCGATCTGGCGTCGCCAGTTCCCGTCGCAGGCGCCGCTGGGCGACGTGGACTTCGACGCGCTCGCGCGCATCCACCTGCCCGGCGGTCACATCCGTGCGATCGCGGTGAATGCGGCATTCGCCGCGGCGCGGCGCGGCACGCGCATCGACCACGCGCTGCTGGTCGATGCCGCGCGCGCCGAGTTCGCGAAGCTCGAACGCAGCTTCGCCGAACTGGGGCCGGGAGGCGCCGCATGAACCGCCGCGAGCGGCGCCGCCGCGCACTGCCGCCGGGCAGCGTGATCCACGTGCGCATCGGCCGCCTGGCGATCGACGGCGCACTGGCAGCCGACGAGCCGCCCGACCTCGACGCGCTGCAGAACGCGATCGCGCAGCGGCTGGGCGCCGCCGACCGCCCGGCGCCGTCGCGGCCGGACGGGTCGCGCGGCGGGACGGCGTGGTGCGACGCGGTGGCCGACTCGATCGCCGACTCGGTCGCCGGCACGGTCGCCGACGTACTGACCCGACCGGTGCACGAGACCGCGCGAGCCGGTCGCCACTCGGCCGCGCAGCGCGCCGGTCCTCACGCAGACGCGCAGCGCGCCGGTCCTCACGCAGACCCGTTCCGCGTCGATGGTCACGCGCTCGCGTTCCGCACCGGAGGCCGCGATGGCTGAAGCCGCCGCCCGCGCCACGTCGGCGAAGGCGCCTCACCCGCGCCGCCACGCGACGGCCCAGGCCGCGCGCCGCGCCCCGGCCGTCGTGCCGGGCCACGCATCGACGCTCGCGCCGGCCGCGCGCGCCGTGCAGCCGCGCTGCGCGTGCGGCGGCAAAGCCGGTGCCGGCGGCAGCTGCGAGGAGTGCAAGCGCCGCCGCCCCGACCTGCAGCGCCGCACGCGGCCCGGCGCGCCGTCGGACGGCGCAGGCGGCGCGAGCCCGCTGCCGCCGTCGCCCGGCCGTCCGCTCGATGGCACGACGCGACGCTTCTTCGAGCGTCGCTTCGGCCACGGCTTCGGCGACGTGCGCGTGCACGACGACGCTCGCGCGGCCGCCGCCGCGCGCGAGGCCGACGCTCTCGCGTTCACCAGCGGGCGCGACATCGTGTTCGCCGCCGGCCGCTACGAGCCCGCCGTCCCGCGGGGCCTGCGCCTGCTCGCGCACGAGCTGACGCACGTGGTGCAGCAGCGCGCGGGCCTCGCTTCCACGCGTGACGGCGGTCGCGACGAGCCGGCCGAGCACGAGGCCGAGCGCAACGCCGAGCGGCTGCACACGCGCGAGCCGATGCGCTTCGACATGCGTGCGCCGGCGCTGGCGCGACAGCCGGCCGACGCCACGGCAGCGCCCGCGCCGGCGCCGTGCAACGAGGACCGGCGTCGCGCCATCGACCCCGTGCTCGCGCTCGCGCTCGAGCAGACGGGCACGGCGCTGCAGCGCCTCGACGCCTGGATCGCCGCGCCGCGCGACGCCGCGAACGCGGGCACGCGCGCGGCCCTCGAGGCGCACTTCCGCAGCACCGACGACGCGGTGGTCGCGCGCGTGCGGCACGTGCTGCAGCGCGCGCGCGACATGCTCGACGCGCGGCAGCGCGACCCGAGCTCGATCGTCTGCAACAGCGCCGACGACCGCCGCTGCAACTCGTTCGACGCCATCGCGCGCGGCGACACGATCAGCCTGTGCCCCGGCTTCTTCGGCGACGACCGTCAGCACCAGGCCACCTTGCTCGTGCACGAGGTCGTGCACGCGCTGCCCGACACCGACGACGACCCGCACATCCCCGATCGCGCGTACGCCCGCGACCGCATGCTGCGCCAGCTCACCACCGACGAGGCGGTGAACAACGCCGAGTCGTACTCGATGTTCGTGCAGGAGATCGCCACCGGCAGCGAGGTCCGCGGCACGCCGCCGGAAGACGACATCGAGGACTGCCCGCGCGCCACGCGCCAGGCGATCGAGCGCTCGCTCGCGCTCGGGCAGCGCTGGACCAGCATCGCCGCCATGGCGGCGAGCTCGCGCAGCGACCGCGCGATGTTCACCACGCACCTCGGCGACGCCGAGCCGGCCACCGTCGAGGCCGCCGAGCGTCTGTACTCGCGCATGAAGCGCCGGCTGTACCGTCCGGTCGACGTGCGCTGTGACGACCCCGCGTCGTCGAGCTGCAGCAGCGACCGGCGCGCGTGGGCGCAGCGCGGCGACGACCGCAGCGGCACCGGCGCCGGCATCGGCGCGGGGGTCGGCGCGCTGGTCGGCCTGATCGGTGGCATCGCGGCGGGCATCGCGGCCGCGCCGATCATCGGCGCGGGCCTGGCCGTGCTGCTCGGGGCCGGCGTCACGGCGCTCGGCGCCTTGCTCGGCGCGGCGATCGGCGGCCTCATCGGCTGGGCCACCTCGACACCCGCCGCCGTGCACGTGTGCCCCGACTGGATCTCGCTGCCCGACGAGGGCGCGCGCACCGAGTCGCTGCTCGCCGCGGTGTACGAGACCTACGGCGACGTCGACGCCGACCGCGCGCGCCGCCACGCGGCGCTCGCGCATGCGCTGCACGACGATTTTCCCGGCCGCGCGCCGGCGGCCACCGCGCCGCGCCGCACTCCGGCACCCGCCAGCACACCGGCCACGCCATGAGCACGCCGTCGTCTCACCGCAGCAGCGCCGATGCGGCATCGCCGCGCGCGGCGGCCACGACCCGTCGCCTGCAGCGCGCCTGCGCCTGCAAGGGTGCGGGCCGCAGTGCGGGCCACGGCAAGGACGACTGCCCCGCCTGCGGCGGCCGGCGCGCGCAGCGCAGCGCCGAAGGCGCCGCGGCGCCGCACGCGCAGGCACCGATCGCCGCGTCGACGACGCCGGGCGCGCTCGAGCGCGGCGGACGTCCGCTCGGCGCCGGTCTGCGCACGCGGCTGGAGCCGCTGTTCGGCACCGGCTTCGGCGACGTGCGCGTGCACGACGACGCCGCGAGCCACGGCCACGCGCGGGCGCTGAACGCGCAGGCCTTCACCTGGGGCCAGCACGTGCACTTCGGCGCCGGCCACTACCGGCCGCACACGCGCGACGGCCTGCACCTGCTCGCGCACGAGCTCGCGCACACGGTGCAGCAGCGCGGCAGCGTCGCGCAGGCGGCGGCGTCGACGCTCGACGTCGACGCGCCCGACTCGCCGGCCGAGCGCGCCGCCGACGCGCACGCCGACGCCGTGGTGGCCGGCCGCGCGACGCGCGTGCAGGCCGGTGGCGCGGGCCCCGGCAGCCCGCTCGCGCGACGCGTGCAGCGACGCTGGGACGCGCCGCGCCCGGGCGACTGCGCCGACGTGTCCGAGGACCGCTGGATCCGCAAGGTGGTGGTCGAGCAGGAGACGCCGCAATCGGTCACCTTGCACTGGAGCGACGGCACGCTCGAGACCGCGGGCTGCTCGACCGGCAAGGGCCACTGCTGCGTCGACACGCCCGACGGCGTGACCTGCGACCGCGAACGCTCGCGCACGAACGGCAGCAACTGCACGCCGATCTCGTCGGGCGCCGAGTTCCCCATCAGCGACCGGCGGCGCGTGCACAACGGCTGGAACTTCTGGAACACCTTCGTGCCCTCGCGCGGCATCGCGCTGCACGAGTACCCCACCGTCGACGGCACGCCGCTGTCGCACGGCTGCGTGCGGCTGCCGCTGGACACCGCGCGCCACATCTTCTGCGGCGAGCGGCAGAACCGCACGATGGTCGAGGTGCGCGGCTTCGCGCGGCCGCGCTGCGACCACGCGCAGCTGCGCACCGAGTGGCGCGGCGACATCGCCGGCTCGTCGATCCCGGGCAGCGACGGCGAGGAGTACCGCAGCATCGTGCGCGACGGCTACGGCCGCGACCTCACCGACGCCGAGCGCTCCGACCTGCTCGCCGGCACGTCGAGCCTGCCGCTGCCGCCGCGCTGCCCGAGCGGACGCACCGGCGCGCTGCCGACCGCCGAGGAGCGCCGCACCCTGCCCACCGGCAGCACGGCATCGAGCTCGGTGCCCGACCCGGCGCGCATCGGCCGCACCGCCACCGTGCCCGGCGCCGTGTCGCCGACCGTGCCGCAGACGATCCTCGAGAGCAGCGGCTTCGAGAGCCTGATCCCGCGCTTCACGGCGGCGCTCGGCGGCAGCGCCAGCCTCGCCGCGGCGCGCCGCGTGGTGCGGCGCGAAGGCCGCAACCTGTGGTCCGGCGCGACCGCGCGTGCGCAGCGCGGCAGCGGCGCCGACACCGACGACCGTCCGCTGTACTGGGCGCGCCTGGAGATGACGCGCGCGCTGCGCGGCTTCCAGCCGCGCTGGAGCCTGTCCGACGCCGACCGCGACGCGCTGGTCGAGCTGTTCGAGGACGCCTCGCGCGGACGCGACACGGCCGACTTCTCCGGCGCGCGGCGCAGCACCAAGCGCATCCTGGTGAGCGGCTTCGATCCGTTCCGCCTCGCCGATCGCTCGCGCGGCAATCCGTCGGGCGCCGCGGTGCTCGCGCTGGACGGCCAGACCCTGGCCTCGGGCACGGTGCGCGGCCGCATCGAAGGCACGATCTTCCCGGTGCGCTTCGCCGACTTCGACGCCGGCCGCGTCGAGAGCTTCTTCGCGCCCTTCCTCGGCGGCACGACCCGCGTCGACATGGTCATGACGATCAGCGAAGGCAGCAGCCGCGACTTCGAGGTCGAGGACTGGGCCGCGCGCCGCCGCACCAACGAGCCCGGCCACACCGACAACCTCGGCGAGCGCGGCGACCGCCGGCCGCCGGGCGCCACGCGCGCCACGCCGATCGGCGGCGCGACCGCGCCGGCCACCATCCCGATTCCCGGCGTGGCGGCGGGGCCGGAGTTCCTGCCGGGCACCTTGCCGCCGGCGGTGCGCGCCGGCCTGCGCAGCACGCCGCTGCCCGGCGAGACCGAGCTGACCGAAGTGCCGCGCGGCACCGTGAACGCCGTGCCGCGCACCAGCGGCGGCCCGACCGCGGGCTCGACCGCGATCTCCGGCTCGGGCGGCAACTTCCTGTCCAACGAGATCTTCTACCGCACGCGACTGCTGCGCGACGCGAGCGGCTCGAGCGTGCCGATGGGCCACCTGCACACGCCGACGCTCGACTCGCCCGCCGTCGCCGGCGCGGCGGCGTTCAACGCCGCGCGCGACGCGATCGTCGCGCGCGTGCGGCAGATCCTGGTCGACACCTTGCCGTCGCTGTGACGCGGAGCCGCCGCCATGAGCCTCACCGCATCGCCGAAGCTGATCAAGGGCGGCCTCGTCGTGCTGTCGCCCGACGGCACCACGCCGCGCCGCACGATCGCGCTGCAGTACAACCCCGACACCTTGACGCGCAGCTACCAGGTGCAGGGCACCGGCGGCGAAGGCGGCGGCGAGCGCGCGATGCCGTTCCGGCTGAAGGGCCCGGCGATCGAGTCGATCCGCCTGGACGCCGAGATCGACGCGACCGACCAGCTCGAGTTTCCCGACCGCCACCCCGACGCGGTGCGGCACGGCATCGCGCCGCAGCTCGCCGCGCTCGAGGCGCTGGTGAACCCGAGCGTGGCCGAGCTGATGTCGATCGACGCGCAGGCCTCGGGCGGCACGCTCGAGATCATTCCGCCCGAGGCGCCGCTCACCTTGTTCGTCTGGAGCCGCAACCGCATCGCGCCGGTGCGCGTCACGGAGTTCTCGATCGCCGAGGAGGCGTTCGACGCGCAGCTCAACCCGGTGCGCGCCAAGGTGAGCCTCGGGCTGCGCGTGCTGTCGACCGACGATCTCGGCTACGCGCACCGCGGCGGCGCGCTGTTCCTCAACCACCTGCGTACGCGCGAGACGCTGGCCGCCAAGAGCGGCGCGGCGACCTTGCAGTCGCTGGGCCTGGAGTCGCTGCCATGAGCGGCCCCGTGTCCGGCAGCGGGCGCGCGACGATCGCGGCAAAGCGCGCCGCGCGAAGGGCCGTCCGATGAGCACCTCCACCACCGATCCCGTCGCGCTGCTCATCGCCGCGGGTGCCATTCCGCAGAGCCCGTTCGACGAGGCCAGCCGCTACCGCCACGTGCCGATCGCGCTGCACCCGGGCGCCGGCGGCGCCCTGCCGCGGCCGCATCTGCGGCGGCGCTTCATCGCGCAGCGGCACGACATCGCGGTCGCGGCCGAACTGGTGGTCGCGGCCGGCGACCGCCCCGACCTGGTGGCCGCGCGCACGCTCGGCGATCCGCTCGCGTACTGGCGCATCGCCGACGCGAACGCGGTAACCGACCCGTTCGACCTCACCGACACGCCGGGCGCGCGCATCGCGATCCCGCTGCCCACGGCGAGCTGAGGCGATCGCGCGGCGGCCACGGAGCACCCCATGCAAGGCGGCGTCAAGCTCTCGCTGTTCATCGGCCCGGTGCCGCTGCCGGCGCCGCGCGGCCTGCTCGACGCGCTGGCCGAGGTGAAGGTGATCAACGGCTCGGGCGACATGCAAAGCGGCTTCGAGCTGAGCTTCGACCTGCCGCCGCGCTCGCCGCTGCGCACCCTGTTCCTCATCGGCGGCGGCGGCGGCGTGCCGCTCATGCGCGTGGCGCTGCACGTCGCGATCGACGGGCGCGCCGAGCCGCTGATCGACGGCATGGCCACGCACGTCGAGACGCGCCCCGGCGCCGGCGGCGTGGGCCAGGTCGTGGTCAAGGGCAAGGACCTCTCGGCGCTGATGGACGTGATCGAGATTCCCGGCTTTCCCTTCCCGGCCATGCCGCCGTCGGTGCGCGTGCTGGTGATCCTGGCCAAGTACGCGGCGCTGGGCGTGATCCCGCTGGTCATCCCGAGCCTCGCCGACGAGCCGCCGCTGCCCACGCAGCGCATCCCGCAGCAGCAAGGCAGCGACTACGCCTACGTCAAGCGTCTGGCCAGCGATGCGGGCTACGTGTTCTATCTCGAGCCCGGCCCCGCGCCCGGCACCACGAAGGCGTACTGGGGGCCCGAGATCCGCGTCGGCGCGCCGCAGCCGGCGCTGACCACCGGCATGGACGCGCTGACCAACGTGGAGGAGATCTCGTTCGACTTCGACCGCGAGAAGAAGAAGCTGCCCATCGTGTTCTTCCAGGAGCCGCTGAGCAAGGCGCCGATCGGCCTCCCGATCCCGGACGTGACGCCGATGAACCCGCCGCTCGGCCTGGTGCCGCCGCTGCCGCCGCGCATCGAGCCGCTGACCGACACCGCGCACCTGTCGGTGCCGGCTGCGCTGTCGAAGGGGCTGGCCTTCGTCGCGCGCCACAGCGACTCGGTGTTCGGCCGCGGCCGCCTCGACGTGGCGCGCTACGGCCGGCTGCTCAAGAGCCGGCAGCTCGTCGGCGTGCGCGGCGCGGGACTCGCGTTCGACGGCCTGTACTACGTGAGCCGCGTGACGCACGAGATCCGGCGCGGCTCGTACAAGCAGTCGTTCGAGCTCGCGCGCAACGCGCTGATCTCGACCTTCCCGACGGTGCCGGCATGAGAGCCCGTCTCGACCGTCCGCCGCACGCGCGCCGCGCGCCCGGAGTCCGCCATGTCCGCTGAGCCGCCGCGCTTCTACGGCAAGTACCGCGGCACGGTGCTGAACAACGTCGACCCGATGCAGCAGGGCCGCATCCTCGCCGTCGTGCCCGACGTGACCGGCCCGCTGCCGTCGAGCTGGGCCATGCCGTGCCTGCCGCTGGCGGGGATCAACACCGGCCTGTTCACCGTGCCGCCCCTCGGCGCGGGCGTGTGGATCGAGTTCGAGAAGGGCGACCCCGACTACCCGGTGTGGGTCGGCGGCTTCTGGGGCAGCACGGCCGAGCTGCCGGCGCTGTCGCGCACGGTGCCGCCGGCCGTCAGCGGCATCACCTTGCAGACCACCCTGAAGAACGGCATCGTCATCAGCGACGTGCCCGGCCCGACCGGCGGCATCCTGATCCAGACGACGACCGGCGCGATGATCTCGGTCAGCGACACCGGCATCGTCATCTCCAACGGCAAGGGCGCGGTCATCAACATGACCGGCCCGAGCGTCGACATCAACGTCGGCGCGCTCACCATCGTGTGAAGGAGACGCGCGATGCCCGGCCCGGTCCTGCACGTCGGCGCGTCGGTGCTGTGCCTGCACGGCGGCCAGGCGCAGCCGACCTCGCCGCATCCGCGCGTGTTGGTGTCGGGCCAGCCGGTCACCACCATCGCGCCGCCGTACGTCGTCGCGGCCTGCGGACTGTCGGGCACGTCGGCGCCGCCGTGCGCCACCGCGCAGTGGGTGATCGGTGCCACGCGCGTGCTCGGCGGCGGCGTGCCGCTGGCCATCGCCACCGGCAGCGCGGTCTGCGTGCCCACCGGCACCGGCCTGCTGCCGGTCGCGTTCCAGACGCGCGTGAGCGCGACCTGATCGGCGCGGAGAGCGACGCATGAGCCACCTCGACTTCCCCTACCGCGTCGACGGCCGCGGCCTCAGCGCGGGCACCGGCGACGACGACCACCTGCGCAACCTGATCGAGCAGGTGCTGTTCACGTCGCCCGGCGAGCGCATGATGCGGCCCGACTTCGGCAGCGGCCTGATGGCGCTGGTGTTCGAGCCCAACAGCTCCACGCTCGCCGCGACCACGCAGATGCTCGTGCAGGCCTCGCTGCAGCAGCACCTCGGCCACCTGATCGCGGTGAACGAGGTGCAGGTCGAGCCCGACGACGCGGCGCTGCGCGTGACGGTGCGCTACACCGTGCTGCGCGACGGCAGCGCGCGCACCGCGGACTTCCGCTCGCCCGGGAGCGCCTGAGCATGGCCGGCCCCGTGTTCCATTGCTGCGAGCCGCGCCGGCTCGACGTGCTGCGCGAGCGCGCACCGGGCGTCAACGCGATCGAGTTCGTCGAGGTGCTCGACCGCGCCGCGCCGCCCGGCGTGCCGCGCCAGCGCACCTTGTTCGTCCGCCTGCTGCGCGCGGGCTTCGCGCTCGGCCGCGACCACGTGCGCATCGACGGCGGCGAGCGCATCCGGCGCGTCGGCGTCGTCTGGGCCGCACCGGCCGTCGCGCTGCCGCCCGAGGCGGAACCTGGGCTCGCGGCGGCGCTCGATGCACCCGACCGCACGCTGGTCGTGCGCACCGACGCCGCGGGCGACTTCTCGCGCTACACGCTCGCGCTGGTGGCCGGGGCCGGCAGCGACGCGCCGCCGCCCGGCTTCGACCCGCTGCTCTCGCGCATCGACTTCTCGTTCAAGGTCGAGTGCCCGTCGGACGCCGACTGCGCCGAGGCGCGCACCTGCCCGCCCGAGGCGAAGCCGGTCCCGGCGATCGACTACCTCGCCAAGGACTACCCGTCGATCCGCCGGCTGATGCTCGACCGCCTGAGCCTGCTCGCGCCCGGCTGGCGCGAGCGCTCGGCCGCCGACGTCGGCGTGATGCTGGTCGAGCTGCTCGCGTACGCGGCCGACCACCTGTCGTATCGGCAGGACGCCGTCGCCAACGAGGCCTACCTCGCCACCGCGCGCCGGCGCAGCTCGGTGCGCCGGCACGCGCGGCTCGTGGACTACCGGCTGCACGAAGGCTGCAACGCGCGCACCTGGGTGCAGGTGCGCGCGGCCGCCGGCAGCTTCGTCGTCGCGCGCGGCACGCCGCTGCTCACGCGCGTCGCCGGCGCGCCCGCGGTGCTGCGGCCGGCCACGCGCGAGCTGCAGCGCGCGCTCGACGCCGGCGCGATCGTGTTCGAGGTCGCGCGCTCGACGCGCGTGCACGCGGCCTGCAACGAACTGGCCTTTCACACCTGGGGCGACGACGGCTGCTGTCTGCCGCGCGGCAGCACCGAGGCCACGTTGCGCGGCCGTCCGCCGCTCGCGCCGGGCGACGTGCTCGTGCTGCAGGAGATCCGCAACCCGTCGGTCGCGCGCGAGCCCGGCGCCACCGACGGCACGATGCGCGCCGAGGCCGATCGCACGCGCCGCTGGGCCGTGCGCCTGAGCCGCGTGACGCCCGACGTCGATCCGTCGGGACGCCTGTTCGACGTGGTCGCGCCGGCCGACGCGCCGCTCGACGTGACGCGCATCGCGTGGGACGCGGCCGACGCGCTGCCCTTCGCGCTGTGCCTCGGCGTGGCCGAGCGGCCCGGCCTGCCGATGAGCGTGGCGCTGGGCAACGTGCTGCTCGCCGACCACGGCCGCAGCCTGCCGCCCGAAGCCTTGCCGGCGGTGCCGCGTGCCGCGGTGCCGCACTACGCGCGCTCGTCGCGCAGCGCCGACGCCTGCGCGCACCCGCCGCCCGAGCCGGTGCCGCTGCGCTATCGACCCGCGCTCGCCGAAGCGCCGCTCACGCATGGCTTCGACCTCGCCGCGCTGCTCGAACCGCTGCCCGGCGACCCGCGCGGCCGTGCGTTCTGGCCGGCGCGGCTGCTGCTGCCGCTGCCCGCGCGCGACGCCGTGCCGCGCCTCGCGCTGAGCGAGCTGCCCGGCGGCGTGCGCGACGCGTGGCAGCCGCAGCCCGACTTACTGGCCAGCCGCGCCGCCGACACGCACTTCGTCGTCGAGACCGAGCACGACCGGCGCGCGCGCCTGCGCTTCGGCGACGACGCGCACGGCCGGCGGCCCGAGGCCGGCACCGTGTTCGAGGCGCGCTATCGCATCGGCAACGGCGGCGCGGGCAACGTGGGCGCCGAGTCGATCGCGCACCTCGTGCTCGACCCGGCGCTGTACGCGGCGCCCGACGTGCCGCCCGATGCGTCGCAGATCGACGGCGTGGTGCATCCGCTGCCGGCCGCCGGCGGCGTCGAGCCCGAGGACGTGGAGGCCGCGCGGCGTGACGCGCCCGAGGCCTTCCGCACGCAGGAGCGCGCCGTCACGCCCGCCGACTACGCCGCCGCGGCCGAACGCAGCGGCGAGGTGCAGCGCGCGGCCGCCACGTTCCGCTGGACCGGCAGCTGGCACACGGTGTTCGTCACCGCCGACCGGCCCGGCGGCGCGCCCGTCGACGCGCCGTTCGAGACGCGCCTGCGCCGCCACCTCGAGCGCTTTCGCATGGCCGGCTACGACCTCGAGGTCGACGGCCCGCGCATGGTGCCGCTGGACGTGGCGCTGCACGTGTGCGTGAAGCCCGAGTACTTCCGCGCGGAAGTCGCGCGCGCGGTGCGCGAGGTGCTGTCGGACCGGCTGCTGCCCGACGGCACGCGCGGCGTCTTCCACCCCGACTCCTTCAGCTTCGGCGACGCGGTCTACCTCAGCCGCGTGGTGGCCGCCGCGCAGGCGGTGCCCGGCGTCGACTCGGTGCGCGTCGATCGCTTCCAGCGCCTGGTCGGCGGCTCGCCCACGTCGTGGGCCGACGGCGTGGTGCGCATCGGCCGGCTCGAGATCGCGCAGCTCGCCAACGACCCGAACTTCCGCGAGCGCGGCCGGCTCGTGCTGACGGCCGGAGGTGGCAAATGAGCGGCCTCGTCCCCGACGCGAAGGGCGGCGCGGCAGCGCTGCCGCCCGGCGCCGAAACCTGCGGCTGCTGCGACGGCATCGAGCCGTCGACGCCGACGCGCACCGACAACCGCCACGGCCTGCCCGCCATCGCGTACCGCGCCGGCGACCACGCGGCCTTCCGCGACAGCCTGCACGCGCGGCTCGCGTCGGCCGCGGCCGGCCCGCTGCAGGCGCTGCTGACGCGCGACACGTCCGACTTCACGATCGGGCTCGTCGACGCCTTCGCGTGCGCCGCCGACGTGCTCACGTTCTACAGCGAGCGCATCGCCAACGAGTCGTACGTCGCCACCGCCACCGAGCGCGTGTCGCTGCAGGAGATGGGCAAGCTCATCGGCTATCGGCTGCGTCCCGGCGTGGCCGCCGAGACCTGGCTCGCCATCGCGCTCGAGGCGCCGCCCGCGCTGCCGCCGGCCCTCGCCGCCGAGCCGGGTCTCGCGGCCGGCGCGGCGCCGTCGAGCCTGCATCTCGACGCCGGGCTGCGCGTCGGCAGCGTGCCCGGCCCCGACGAGCGGCCGCAGACCTTCGAGACGGTCGAGCCGCTCGACGCGCGGCCGCAGTGGAACGCGATGCGCCCATGGCTGTCCGAGACGCGCCGGCCCGGTCGCCACGATCGCGAGGCGTGGCTGGCCGGCGTGCGCACCGGGCTCAAGCCGGGCGACGCGGTGCTGTTCCTCGGCGACGAGTACCTGCGCGACACGAACAGCGACCAGTGGGACTTCCGGCTGATCGACCGCGTCGAGCCCGACGCGGCGCACGACCGCACGCGCATCGCGTGGCAGCGCGGACTCGGCTCGCTGGTGCCGTTCTCGAACCCGAGTGCGCAGCAGCCTCAGGTGCACGCGCTGCGCCGGCGCGCCGCGCCCTTCGGCCACAACGCGCCGCGCTGGAAGAGCATGTCGCGCGACTTCCGCGTCGACTACGGCGACACCGACCTGAACGATCCCGACTGGCCGGGCTACACGATCTCGCCGGCCGGCGCCACCGCCGGCGGCGGCTACGTCGACCTCGACGCGACCTACGGCGAGGTGGTCACCGGGGGCTACGTCGTGCTGGCGCGCGGCGAGTTCAACCGCCCGGCCGAACCCGCGCCGCGCGGCACCTACGTCGAGCTGTTCGAGGTGGCGGCCGTGGCCGAGGTCTCGCGTGCCGAGTTCGCGATGTCGGGCAAGGTCACGCGGCTGCTGCTGCGCGGCGAGAACTACGCGACGCAGTTCGCCGCCGCGGTGCGCGAGACCACGGCCTTCGTGCAGTCCGAGCAGCTGGACTTCGCGCCGTGGCCGGTCGGCACCGCCGTGAGCGGCGACCGCGTGCCGCTCGAGGTGCCCGCCGACGGCCTGGTCGCGGGCCGGCGCGTGGTCGTGCGCGGCACGCGCGCATCCGACGGCGCCGCGCTCGCGCACGCCGCGACCATCGCCGAGGTGCGCGTCGTCGACCCGGCGCGCTGCGAGCTGCGCATCGCGCCGCCGCTGCCGGCCGCGCTGCGGCGCGACAGCGTCGTGGTCTTCGGCAACGTCGCGCTCGCGTCGCACGGCGAGACCACCACGCAGGTGCTCGGCCAGGGCCAGGCCGCGCAGCCGTTCCAGCGCTTCGAGCTCAAGCGCGCGCCGCTCACGTGGCGTGCCGCGGCCACCGAGAGCGGCGCGGCCAGCGAGCTGAGCGTGCGCGTGGGCGACGTCGAGTGGCGCGAGCGCGACCGCATGTTCGGCGCCGCGCCCGACGAGCAGGCTTATGTGCTCGACACCGACGAGCAGGGGCGCACGTGGGTGCGCTTCGGCGACGGCACCGCCGGCGCCCGGCTGCCCAGCGGCACGAACAACGTGCGCGCCACGTGGCGCGTCGGCCTCGGCGTCGAGGGCAACGTGCGTGCCGACACGCTCACGCAGGCGACGACGCGCCCGCTCGGCTTCAAGGGCGTGAGCAATCCGCTGCCGGCCGAGGGCGGCACCGATCCGGAGTCGCCGGCGCAGGCGCGCGCGAGCATGCCGCTGGGCGTGCGCACCCTGGGCCGCGCGGTGAGCCTGCTCGACTACGAAGACTTCGCGCGCGCCTTCGCCGGCATCGCCAAGGCGCAGGCAGCGATCCTGCAGCTCGCGTCGGGCCCGGTGGTGGCGATCACCATCGCCGGCCCCGGCAACACGGTGCTCGGCGCGGACCATCCGGCGCGGCGCAACCTGCTCGCCGCGCTGCAGTCCGGCGGCGACCCGCACGTGCGCGTGCGACTGCTGGCGCACCAGCCGGGCACGTTCCGCATCGGCCTGAAGGTGAAGTGCGACCCGGCGCACGACGGTGCGCAGGTGCTGGCCGCGGTGGAAGCGGCGCTGCGCGCGCGCTACGCGTTCGAGGCGCGCGCGCTCGCGCAGCCGGTGCAGCAGTCGGACGTGATCGCGTGCGTGCACGGCGTGCCCGGCGTGCTGGCCGCGGACCTCGACTTCCTGTACGGCGGCAGCGCGCCGCCCGCGCAGACCGTGCCGTCGCGGCAGGCGCGGCTGCTCGCGCAGCGCATGCGCGTGGCCGGCGGCGTGCCGCTCGCGGCCGAGATCCTGACGCTCGACCCCGGCCCGCTGCACGGCCTGGGAGCGATGCCATGAACACCGCGCGGAGGGCATGGCCATGAGCCTGGACGCCGATCGCCTGTACGGGCTCGTGCCCGCGGTCTACCGTGCGCGCGACGCCGGGCACGGCCAGCCGCTGCGCGCGCTGCTGGCGCTGTTCGCGCAGGAGCTGCAGGCGCTGGAGGAACACCTCGAGCAGCTGCACGACGACCAGTTCATCGAGACCTGCGCGCCGTGGGTGGCACCGTACATCGGCGACCTGATCGGCTACCGCCCGCTGCACGGCACGTCGCCCGCGGTGAGCTCGCCGCGCGCCGAGGTCGCCAACACCATCGCCTACCGCCGCCGCAAGGGCACCGCGCTGATGCTCGAGCAGCTGGCCACCGACGTGAGCTCGTGGCCGGCGCATGCGGCCGAGTTCTTCGAGCAGCTCGCCACGACGCAGTACATGAACCACCTGCGGCCGCACGCGCCGGCCGCCGCGCGCGTGCGTTCGCTGCCCGCGATGCGGGCCGTGCGCGACAGCCGCGGCGCGTTCAACACCACGGCGCACACGGCGGAGATGCGCCGCCCCGAGACCGGCAGCGGCCGCTTCGGCATCCCGCACGTCGGCCTGTTCCTGTGGCGGCTGCAGCCGTTCTCGCGCACCCGCGTGCCGCTGGTGCCCGACGCGCCGGCCGACCCGGCGAACAGGCGCTTGCGCGTCGACCCGCTCGGCGCCGACGTGCAGCTGTTCCGCAAGCCGCGCCGCGAGAGCGCGATCAGCGAGCTGTCGACCGCGATGCACGTGCCCGCGCCGCTCGGCGTGCGCAGCATGGCGCTGGCCGTGCGCGCGGCGCAGTCGCAGCCCGACCCCGAGGCGAACCGCGACGACGACTACGGCCCCGGCGAGAGCCTGCTGCTCGAACGCTTCGACACGGCGGCCGGCGCGTGGCTCGCGGTGCCCACCGCCGACATCGTGGTGGCCGACCTGCGCGACGTGGCCGGCGGCTGGAACCACGACGACGACGTGCCGGCCGGCCGCATCGCGGTCGACCCCGAGCGCGGCCGCGTGCGCTGCGCGCCCGACGTGACCGCGCCGCTGCGCGCCACCTTCCACGTCGGCTTCTCGCGCGCGATCGGCGGCGGCGAATACGAGCGCGGCGAGCGCGTGGCCACGCGCAGCGTGGCCGGCGGCGCCGCGCTGCAGCCGCACCTCGACGCGCTGCGCAGCACCGGCGGCACGCTGGTCGTCGAGGACAGCCTCGGCTACGCGCAGACGCCGCTGCTGCGGCTCGACGGCGTGACGGCCGCCGGCCAGCCCGGGCTCGACCTCGTGCTCGCGGCGAAGAACGGCGCGCGTCCGCTGCTGGCCGCCGGCGGCGACGTGGTGCTCGACATCGGCGCGCGCGGCCGCGTCGTGATCGACGGGCTGGTGATCGCCGGCGGCGCGCTCACCCTCGCCGCGTTCGCCGACACCGAGCCGCGCGAGATCGTGCTGCGCCATTGCACCCTCGTGCCGGGCCGCCGGCTGCACGCCGACGGCACGGCCGCGCAGCCGGGCGCGCCGAGCCTGGTGGTGGCGCACCGCTTCGCGAAGGTCAGCTTGCAGCACTGCATCGTCGGCGCGCTGCGCGTGGCGGCCGGCGCCGAGGTCGTGATCGACGACTGCATCGTCGATGCCGGCGCACCGTCGAACACGGCGTTCGAGGGCATCGCCGCGGCACCGGGCGACACGCCCGCCGGCGCCACGCTCACGCTCGTGGAATGCAGCGTGATCGGCAAGCTGCACGCCGAGGACATCCGCATGGCGTCGAACAGCCTGCTCGTCGCGCGCCGCGTGGCCGGCGACGGCTGGCGCGCACCGGTGTGGGTCGAGCGCACGCAGCACGGTTGCGTGCGCTTTTGCTGGCTGCCGCCCGACGCGGTGGTGCCACGGCGTCACCGCTGCCTGCCCGACGACGCGCATCCGCGCGTGGTGCCGCAGTTCGGCAGCACGCGCTACGGCGATGCGGCCTACATGCAGCTGCGCCGCGCGACGGTGGCGGCGATCCGCCACGGCGCCGGCCCGCGCTGGCGTCCGCCCGGCGCGGCCGCGGGGGCCGAGGCGTCGCCCGACGACGACGCCTTCGACGCGGGCGAGGGCGAAGGCGGCGAGATGGGCGTCATGAACGCACTGGCGCAACCGCAGCGCGAGATCAACCTGCGCGTGCGACTCGACGAATACCTGCGCGTCGGCCTGCGGGCCGGCGTGTTCTTTGCGACCTGATGCGTCGCGAGGGAGACCGACATGGCAGCCGACTTCTCGCGCGTGAGGCACCACCCCTTCTTCGACTGGGCCGGCGTCGAACTCAAGCAAGGCGGCGTGCTGCTCGACGCCGACGCCAACGAGCTCGTCGCGGTGATCGACCGCCGCCTGCGCGCGCTGGCCGGCGACGTGCTCGGCCGCGCGCGCGTGTCGTCGACCACGCCCGACGCCTTTCGCATCGCGGCCGCGGGCGGCGGGCTGTCGATCGGCCCCGGCCGGCTGTACGTCGACGGCCTGCTGGCCGAGAACCACGGCGGCGGCGCGCCGCGCTTCGACGCGCTGATGGCCGAGCCGGCGCACAGCGATCCGCTCGGCTACGCGGCACAGCACTACCTGCCCGCGCCGCCCGCGCTGCCCACCGCGGGACGGCACCTCGTCTACCTCGACGTGTGGCAGCGCGAGGTCACGCATCTGGAGATGCCGGAGCTGGTCGAGAGCGCCGTCGGCGTCGAGACCAGTTCGCGCCTGCAGACGGTGTGGCAGGTGCGCGTGCTGGCCGACGACGCCGGCAGCGCGAGCACCTGCGCGACGGCCGATGCCGACCTGCCCGGCTGGGCCGCGCTGATCGCGCCGAGCGACGGCCGGCTGAGCACCGGCACCTTCGACCTGCCGCCGCTGGCCGACCCGTGCGAGCTGCCGCCGTCGGGCGGTTATCGCGGGCTCGAGAACCAGCTCTATCGCGTCGAGATCCACGACCCCGGCCTGCCGGGCGCGGGCGCCACCTTCAAGTGGTCGCGCGACAACGCGAGCGTCGGCTCGCGCGTCGCCGCGGTGGTGTCGGCCACGCAGCTCGAGCTCGAGACCCTGGGCCGCGACGACGTGCTGTGCTTCGCCGACCAGCAGTGGGTCGAGATCACCGACGACGTGCGCGAGTTCGCGCAGGCCGCGGGCGAGATGCGCCGCATCACGGTCGACGTGGCCACCCGCCGCGTCTCGTTCACGCCGGCGCTGCCGGCCGCGATGGTGGCCGCCGGCTTCGCGCAGCGCCACCTGCGCGTGCGGCGCTGGGACCAGTCGGGCCGCGTGTTCCGCACCGGCCCGGGCTCGAACACGACGCAGGTGCAGGACCTCGACGCGGCCGCCTCGACCGGCGTGATCGCGGTGCCGGCCGCCGGCACGACCCTGCTGCTCGAGCACGGCATCACCGTGTCGTTCGCGAGCGCGGGCGCGCGCGGCTTCAGGGCCGGCGACTGGTGGGTCTTCGCGGCGCGCACCGCCGACGCGTCGGTGGAGCCGCTGGCCGACGCGCCGCCGCGCGGCATCCACCATCACTACGCGCGCCTCGGTCTGTGGGACGTGGCCGCCGGCACCGTCACCGACTGCCGGCTGCCGTGGCCGCCCGACACGCAGGGCACCGATTGCGCGTGCACGCAGTGCGTGACGCCGCAGTCGCATGCGAGCGGCCGCCTCACGATCCAGGCGGCCGTCGACCGCGTGCGCGACTCCGGCGGCACGGTGTGCCTGCACGCGGGCACGTACGCGCTCGACGCGCCGGTGCGCGTGGTCAACGCGCGCTCGGTGTCGATCCGCGGCCAGGGGCCGGCCAGCGTGATCGCCGCGCCGGGCGCGGCCTTCGAGGTGGAGACGAGCCTCGCCGTCGCGATCGAGAAGCTCGCCGTCGTCTCGCTCGGTCGCGCGTCGGCGATCGGGCTGCGCACGGTGGCCGGCGTGCGCCTCGCCGAGCTCGCCATCGCGGTGCTGGGCGGCAACGACTTCCGCAGCGCGGCCGTCGCGCTGGCCGGCGTGTGCGCGGGCGTCACGATCCGCGACGACTTCGTGATCGCCCCCGACGGCATCCGCGCCGAGACCTCGCGCGAAGGGCGCGCGCCGTTCGTGCTGGCCGCCGCGCTCGCCATCGAGGACAACGTGCTGTGGTGCCAGCGCGCGGGCATCGTGCTCGACGGCCCGGTGGCGCACATGCTCGGCACGCGCGTGCGCGGCAACGAACTGCTCGGCTGCCGCGACGGCGGCGTGTCGACGCGCGGCTTCGCGCTGCCCGGCGCGTCGGTGCGCGTCGAGGCCAACGGCCTCAACGTCAACGGCCCGGGCATCGCCTGCGGCACCGACGGCACGTGGATCGAGGGCAACAAGCTCGTCGCCGCGCGCCAGGGCCAGCGCGCGCCCGGCGGTGCGGCCATCACCTTGGCCACCGGGCTCGACCCCAACGGCAGCGACCAGGCGCAGGTGCTGGCCAACCAGGTGCGCGGCTTCGCCGGCGCGGCCGTGTCGGTGCTCGCGCCGACCGCCGAGCTGATCGTCAAGCTCAACATCGTCGAGGACTGCGGGCTCGGCATCGTGATGAGCGACGACGCCGAGGCCGGCGCGGTGTCGATCGAGAACAACCACCTGCGCGACATCCGCGGCGAGCCGGAGCGGCGCGGCATCGTCGCCGGCATCGCCGTCACGCGCACCGAGGCCGCCACCATCGCGGGCAACACGATCCGCCGCGTCGCCACGGCCGCGCCGCGCGGCACGCTGATCGCCGGCGTGCTGACCCTGGGCGTGCTGCGCGCGCGCGTGAGCGGCAACGAGATCGTCGAGATCGCCCCCGCGGCCGACTTCGCCGGGATCGGCGCCGGCATCATGGTGCGCGCGCCGTGCCGCCAGGCCGAGGTGCACCACAACCACGTGGCGCGCGACGCGGGCGGGCAGGCCGGCGGGCTCGAGTCGTCGTGGATCGCGGCGATGGTCGAGGACCAGTCGTCCGGCGCGGCGGCGGGCGTGGCCGGCATCGGCGCGGTGGCCGGCGTTGCCGCCGCGGCAGCCCCCGCGAGCGCGGCGCCGTCGCGCACCGCGGGCATCACCACCTTGCGGCTCGACGACCGGCGCACCCTGGTGCTGGCGGCCGACCGCGCGTTCATCGGGCTGGCCGACCTCGTGCTCGACGCGGCGGGCGCGGCCGTCGCGCGCGGCGCCAACGTGTCGCTGCTCGGCAACCGCTTCGCCTCGCGCGGACGGCTGTCGGCGGTCATCGTCGCGGCCGGCGGCGACACCATGTTCAGCGACAACCGCTGCGAGTACCGCGGCGGACGCAGCGCGGTGCAGATCACGTCGCCCGCGGTCATCGTCAACGCCAACCGCGTGGTGTGCGACGAGTTCGCGATCACGATCCTCGGCTCGAAGTCGGCCGCGGTGCTCGGCAACGTCACCACGCACGGCATCGCGGTCAACGGCGGCCCGCTGCCGGCGGACTGGCTCAAGTTCAACCTGCTCGGCTGATCGTCGGGAGACACGCCATGCGCATGATCGTCGTCAAGCAACCCGGGGACCTGCAGGCCCTCGCCGGCCGGCTGCTGCGGCCCGGGCTCGCGCGCGAGGCGGCGTCGCTCGACGCGCTGCGCCGGCTCAACCCGCACGTCGACTTCTCGAAGCTCGATGCAGGCACCGTGCTGCTGGTGCCCGACCATCCCGACTTCGACGGCGGCGATGCATCTTCGATCGGCGGCAAGGCCTTCGACAGCCTCGCGAAGGACGCGCTGGCCGGGCTGGAGGCCGCCGCCGCCCGCATGCGCGACGGCTTCGAGCGCCGCGACGCCCAGCGCAAGGACGTGGCCGGCGTGCTGCGCAGCGCGGCGTTCAAGCGCCTCGCCGAAGCCGACGAGTCGCTGCGCCGGCAGGCCGGCGAGGTCGACTCGCGCTTCAAGGCCGACGCGAAACGCGCCTCCGACACCGCAGCCACGCTGGCCGCGATGCACAAGGCGCTGCAAGCCGAGCTCGACGCGCTGGCGCGCCGCGTGGGCTGAGTCGCTGCCATCGACGTCGAGCGTCGTGAAGCGGGAGCTCGCGCAGGGCGGGCTTGCCGAAGCGCGACGTGATGGACCGTGCCGTTGCGATGATCTCGATCGCCGCGCGCGCCCTTCGACAGGCTCTCAAGTCGATGTGGCTCCGCCACTCGACTTGAACCCCCGCGGGGGGGCGGGCCGGCAGGGCCGGCCCTGGGGGCGCTCAGGGCGAACGGACTGCGGGTGAGCGCTCGGGCTGCGCCCGTCGAAGCCCTCACCTGCCCAAGCCGATCCGCCGCGTCAGTCCAGCGCCGCCAGGCGGCTGCGCAGCGCGTGCCGGCCGATGTCCTGCCCCATCTTCAGCCCGGCCGTGACGGCGTGGCGGAAGTGGATGCCGGCCTTCACGCGCGACTCGCCGTTCTCGCGCGCGGCCTCGCTGAAGCGGGCAGCCCGTGGCCTGAACGGGCCATGCACGCCGCCGGCGTGTGACGCGGACCGACAATGCGCGTTCCAACGCGCGAGCGACGCATGAGCTGGAATCCCGATCAGTACCTCAAGTTCGAGCAGCCGCGGCTGCGCCCCGCGCTCGATCTGCTGGCGCGCGTGCCGCTCGACGCCCCCGAGCGCGCCTGCGACCTCGGCTGCGGCACCGGCTCGATGACCGGCGTGATGGCGCGGCGCTGGCCGCAGGCGCGCGTCGTCGGCGTCGATGCATCGGCCGAGATGCTGGCCAAGGCGCGTGCTGCCGCGCCGCAGATCGAATGGGTGCAGGCCGACCTCGCCGCGTGGCGGCCGCCCGAGCCGGTCGACCTCGTGTACTCGAACGCCGCGCTGCACTGGCTCGACGATCACCCGCGCGTGTTCGCCGAACTCGCCGACAGCCTGCGCCCCGGCGGCGTGCTCGCGGTGCAGATGCCGAACAACTTCCGCGAGCCGTCGCACCGCATGATCGAGGAGACCGTGCGCGCGGGCCGCTGGCGCGACCGGCTCGAGCCGCTGCTCAGGCCCGTGCCGGTGGGCGCACCGACGGACTACTACGACATCCTCGCGCCGCGCATGTCGGGCGTGGACATCTGGGAGACCGTGTACCTGCAGGTGCTGAGCGGTCCCGATCCGGTGAAGGAGTGGACCAAGGGCACGTGGCTCGCGCCGCTGCTCGCGGCGCTGCCGCCCGAGCAGCGCGACGAGTTCGAGGCCGACTACGCCGCGCGCCTGCGGCCGCACTACCCGATGCGCGCGGACGGCCGCACCCTGTTCCCGTTCCGGCGGCTGTTCATCGTGGCGCGCCGCTAGCGCGCGGACCCGTGTCGCGCGCGCGGACCCGCCGCGCACTGCCTATCATCCGCGCGTGAGTTTTGCGCTGACGAAGATCCAGCTGCCGCAGCCTCGAAGCGGCGTGTGGTTGCCCCGCCCGAGGCTCGAGGAGTGGCTGGCGAAGGCGCTGGCGGCCCAGCGCGCGGTGCTGGTGTGCGCGCCGGCCGGTTGCGGCAAGACCGCCTTGCTCGCGCGCACGCTCGCGGCCTTGCCGAAGGGCCACGCGGTGGCGTGGGTGTCGCTGGATCCGGGCGACGACCTGTACCGGCTGCTCGAGTGCCTGCTGGCCGCGCTCGAGGCCTTCGACCCGCCGTGGCGCACCGCGCCCGAGGCGCTGCTCGCGCTGGCCGCGCAGCCCGACGAGGCGCCGCACCGCCAGCTGCTCGACGAGCTGATCAACGTGCTCGCCGCCTGCGAGGTGCCGCGCGGCGTGATCGTGCTCGACGATCTTCACCATGTCGACGACACCGCCTGCCTCGAC
>Ga0073934_10004678_pt1 | contig 22277 bp, 17 predicted proteins | sample LarsenN4metaG_FD_76834 | JGI IMG/M metagenome (GOLD analysis project Ga0073934, IMG submission 76834) | Hot spring sediment bacterial and archeal communities from British Columbia, Canada, to study Microbial Dark Matter (Phase II) - Larsen... ...
GGCGGGGGGTCATCTGGGCGTTGCAGTGGACCCGGGTGCCGCTGAACCGCTCCCGCTGCAGGGCGCGGGAGCGCTCCACTCTCTCGGCGATGGCGGCGGAACTCTCCCCGTCGGCCCGGTCGGCCAGGTCCCGGTACTTGACCGCCGGCACCTCGATGTGGATGTCGATCCGGTCCATGAGTGGGCCGGAGATGCGGGAGCGGTAGCGGTGGATCTCCCGGGGGGAGCAGGAGCAGGAGTGGGCCGGGTCGCCGCTGTAGCCGCAGGGGCAGGGGTTGAGGGCGGTGACCAGCATCAGGCGGGAGGGGTAGGTGATGGAGGTGAGCGCCCGGGATATGGTGACCTTGCCGTCCTCCAGAGGCTGGCGGAGGACCTCCAGCACGTGTTTCTTGAACTCGGGCAGCTCGTCGAGGAAGAGGACGCCGTGGTGGGCCAGGGAGACCTCCCCCGGCTTGGGGGTGTTGCCGCCGCCGATCAGGCCGATGTCGGAGATGGTGTGGTGGGGGGAGCGGAACGGCCGCTGGGCGATGAGCGCCCGGTCCGGGTCGAGCAGCCCCATTATGCTGTAGATCTTCGTGGTTTCCAGCGCCTCGGTGAATGACATGCGGGGGAGAATGGTGGGGATGCGCCGGGCCAGCATGGTCTTGCCGGAGCCGGGAGGCCCGATCATCAGTATGTTGTGCGCCCCGGCCGCGGCAACCTCAAGGGCCCGCTTGGCGTGCTCCTGGCCGCGCACTTCGGCGAAGTCCTCGTGGTAGCTGGCCTCCTGGCCGAAGAGCTCGTGGATGTCAACCCGGTGGGGCTGGAGCTGCTGCTCCCCGTTCAGGAAGCCGACCACTTCCGCCAGCTCGGCGACGCCGATGACGTCGATCCCCTCGACGACCCCCCCTTCGTTGATATTCTCCTTCGGGATGATGATGCCGCTGAAACCCTCGGCAGCGGCCATGACCGCAACCGGCAGGCAGCCGCGCACCGGTTTGATGGTGCCGTCCAGGGAGAGCTCGCCCATCAGAAGGTACTTGCCGAGCCGATCGCCGCTTACCACGCCGGTGGCAGCCAGGATGCCTACGGCGATGGGGAGGTCGAAGGAGGCCCCCTCCTTGCGCAGGTCAGCCGGAGCCAGGTTGACCGTGATCCTCCGCGGCGGGAACTCGTAGCCCGAGTTCTTCAGCGCGGCCTTGACCCGGTCCTTGCTCTCCTTCACCGCTCCGTCGGGTAGCCCAACGGTGGAGAACTGGGGGAGACCCTGGGCGATGTCCACTTCCACATGAACGGTTACGGCATCAACACCGCTCAGGGCGGCGCTGAGAACTTTGGCGAGCATGGCAAACTCCTGTGAATAGTGAAATGTGAAACGTAACGGTACATTCAAATAGCAATGGGTCTTTTCTATTCACTTTTCACTTTTTTCAATTCACTGCTTCAAAATATCCAGATATTTCTCCGCATCAAGGGCGGCCATGCAGCCGGCGCCGGCGGAGGTAATCGCCTGCTTGTAGTGCTGGTCCTGCACGTCGCCGGCGGCAAACACCCCCGGAATGCTGGTGGCGGTGACGCACCCCTCACGGCCGGCATTGGTAACGATGTAGCCGTTGTCCATATCAAGCTGCCCCTCGAAGAGCGTGGTGTTCGGGTGGTGACCTATGGCGATGAAGCAGCCGTGCACCGGGATGTCCTTGGTGGAGCCGCTCCTGTGGCGGATCCTGATGCCCGTGACGCCGGAATCGTCTCCCAGGACCTCTTCCAGCACGTGGTCCCATTCGATGGAGACATTGCCGCTGTGGCTCTTCTCGATCAGCTTGTCGGCGAGGATCTTCTCGGAGCGGAGACGGTCGCGGCGGTGGATGACGGTCACGTGGCTGGCGATGTTGGCAAGGTAGAGCGCCTCCTCGACGGCGGTGTTGCCGCCGCCGATGACAGCCACCGGCTTCCCCCGGTAGAAAAAGCCGTCGCAGGTGGCGCAGGCGGAGATCCCCTTACCCTTGAACTTCTCCTCCGAAGGGAGGCCGAGATACTTGGCGGAGGCGCCGGTGGCGATGATCAGGGCGTCGCAGCTGTAGCTGCCGCTGTCGCCGGTGAGCAGAAAGGGGCGCTGCTTCAGATCGGCGGTATGGATATGGTCGTAGATGATCTCGGTGTTGAACCGCTCGGCATGGCGGCGCATCCGCTCCATCAGCTCCGGCCCGAGGACGCCGTCGACGTCGCCGGGCCAGTTGTCCACCTCGGTCGTTGTCATCAGCTGCCCCCCCTGCTGCAGCCCGGTTATCAGGACCGGTGAGAGGTTGGCACGCGCCGCGTAAACTGCCGCTGTATATCCTGCCGGGCCCGAACCGAGAATGATCAGGCGGTGATGGGTGGTGGTCATGGCACAACTCCTTGTCTGAATATTCCGGTAAAGATAGCAGCCGTCCCGGGAAAATGCAAGAAAGGCAGGTTGACCGGGGATGGTGCCTCTGGTAAAATCCAGCCGGTTTTTAATTTTTAGGGGGGTTCTGTTTATGAAAAGACTCTTGTTGCTGATTACGGCATCGTTTCTCTTGCTGACAGGGGGAGAGGCGCTGGCCTGGGAGCTGGATTTCCCCGGTGCATCAAGCTTTACCCAGGGAGAGTTCAAGGACCTGAGCAAGGAGCTGGGGGCGGGCATTGCCTACCGAAATCTTGCTCCTGCGGAGCCGCTGGGGATAACCGGTTTTGATGTCGCGGTTCAGGGGTCATTCATCGATATCAAGAACGACAGCAGCTACTGGGATAAAGCCACCAACAGTGCCCCCAGTTATGCCGGGTTCCCTTCCCTGAGGGCACGCAAGGGGCTCCCGTTCGGTATTGATGTGGGGGCAATGTACTCCCAGGTGATCGACAGCAATATCAAGCTGTTCGGCGTCGAGGTCAGCAAGGCGATTCTGGAGGGTTCGATCGCGACCCCTGCCCTGGGGGTTCGCGGTACCTATACCAAGCTGAGCGGTGTCGACGAACTGGACCTGCAGACTGCCGGGATCGATGCGTCCATCAGCAAGGGGTTCCTCATCCTGACCCCCTATGCCGGTGTCGGGACGGTCTGGATCGAAAGCAAGCCGAAAGGCGATCTCGGTGTGGTTGTGGTCAAGGAATCAATGTGGCAGCCGCGCGGTTTTGTCGGCCTGAAACTCTCCCCGCTGCCGCTTATCGGCATTACTGCTGAAGTCGAGTATGCAACCAGGCCGATCTACTCTCTCAAGGCAGGCGCCAGTTTCTGATGTCGCAATTGCCGGATCGCGACCGGACTGCGGCGCAGGCCGGTCGCGCACTCTCACCAGACCATGACAACTAGCGAAATTCTCCTTGATTACGCCTTGATCCACGAAGCACAATACTGCCTGAAAAAGCGGGTCCGGCGCACCGAACTGATTCATTCCCACCACTTCAGCGAGGTGACCGGGGTACCGCTCTGGTTCAAGTGCGAGAACCTGCAGCGGACCGGCTCGTTCAAGATTCGCGGTGCGCTGAACTTCATGACTTCCCAGCCGCGGGAGGCACTGGTGAACGGCGTCATAACCGCCTCCGCTGGTAACCATGCCCAGGGGGTGGCATTCTCCGCCGATCTCCTCGGGGTGAAGGCGACCGTCTACATGCCGGAGAGCACCCCGCCGCAGAAGGTCTTCGCCACCCGTGATTACGGCGCCGAGGTTGTGCTGACCGGACGAAATTTCGACGAGGCCTATGCCGCTGCCGTGGCCGCCGGCCGGGAGAGCGGCGCCCTGTTCGTCCATCCGTTCGACGACTATCTGGTCATGGCCGGCCAGGGGACCATCGGCCTGGAAATTCTGGAGGAGATGCCGGATGTTGCCAACATCCTCGTCCCGATTGGCGGCGGGGGACTGATCGCCGGCATTGCCACCGCGGTCAAGGAGACCCATCCCCATGTGCGGATCATCGGCGTGGAGGCGCAGGCCGCGCCGTCGATGCACTACTCCCTGCAGAAAGGCAAAATCCTTGAGGCGCCCCTGTCGGTCAGCCTGGCCGACGGCATCGCCGTCAAGCGGGTTGGTGCGAAGACCTTTCCCATTGTGCGGGAGCTCGTTGACGAGGTGGTACTGGTGGAGGAAGAGGATATCTCCATGGCGATTGTTGCCCTGCTGGAGAGGACCAAGCTGCTGGTGGAGGGGGCCGGGGCGGTACCGCTGGCGGCGCTGCTTGCCGGTGCGGCCAAGAACCTGGCCGGCAAGACCGTCTGCGTCCTTTCCGGCGGCAACATCGATGTCAAGACCATCTCCGTGGTGGTGGAGCGTGGTCTGGTTGCCGCCGGCCGGTACCTGAAGCTGAAGATCGAGCTGGATGACGTTCCAGGGGCACTGGCCAGGCTTGCCGCCGAGATTGCCGCGGTCAGGGCCAATATCTCCATCATTACCCATGACCGCCGTTCCAAGTCGCTCCCCATCGGCAAGACCGAGGTGCTGATTGAACTGGAGACGAGGGGGTACGAGCATATCAGCGAAGTGTTCGCCTATCTGCAGAGTGTGGGCTACTCGGTGGATATCATGAAATAATCGTTCCCACCTCGTCACTCCGTGGCGGGATGTTGCACAGCCCCCAATCCCCGGAGATCAACCCCTCGCAGGAAATCATCCGTCAGCGGGGCGGAGGGGGTACCTCCCCGGTCAATCGCCCTGATCAGGTCCTCGCAGGTATCCATGTCGTACCACTCCGGCAGGAGCGACACCCTCATCCCCGCCCCCCTTGCGCGTTCAAGGCTGGCTTGCAGCAACTCTCCGCTGCTCCAGGGAAGGTCGGAGAACAGTTCGTTGCGAAGTCTCCCCATGGCCAGCAGGTAGTAGCCGCCATCCTCGGCCGGACCGAATACCGAGTCAGCCCCCCCGCCAAGCATCTCAAATGCCCGCAGGATGTACTCTCCCGGCAGGTCCGGCGAGTCGGAGCCGATGCCGGCCACCATGGGGAACCCTTGGCTGAAGAGCCGGGCAAAAGCGTTCTTCATCCGTTGACCAAGGTCGTTACCCACTTGTGGCCATGATTCCACTCCCTGGGCAAGGCCGGCAAAGTAATCCGCTGCTCCGGGGTCGTCCTGGTAATGGATGGAGAGGTGCAGATCGGGCAGCCTGCCTGCCATGGCGATGGTGTCCCGCAGCATGCAGCTGTAGAGCTCCGTACCTTCTTCCGGCGTCAGGGGGGGGGAGAGTCGGGTCTTGACCCGCCCCGGAGCCGGCTGCTTGGCAAAGATTATCAGGGCGTTAGATGGTTTCATGGTGGGTTCGGATGTCTGTGAATCCGGGACGGTTGGCGCGTTGTTTTATTAAAGAATCAGGATCGAGGATAATGAATCAGGATCGAGGATCGAGGCAAAAGGAACGAGGATAAAAAAGAAGTCTGTTCGACACATTTGCGTTCCTCGCACCTCGCACCTCGTTCCTTTATCCTGTCTGTCCCTTGTCCCGCTCGATGTAGGCGTAGGCCGAATGCTTGTGGATCGATTCGAAGTTTTCCGCCTCAACGCTGAACCAGGAAATGTTCGGCATCGCCAGGAAACGCTCGGTGACCTCACGGACGATATCCTCGACAAACTTCGGGTTTTCGTAGGCTTTTTCCGTGACATGTTTTTCGTCGACCCGCTTCAGCAGGGAGTAGACCGGGCTCGATCCGCACTCCTCCACGAGCGTCACCAGGTCTTCGATCCAGACGAATTCGCTGTAGCGCACCCGTATGGTGATGATCGACCGCTGGTTGTGGGCGCCGTAGGCGGAGAGCTCCTTGCTGCAGGGGCAGAGGGAGGTGACGGGAATGCTGATGCCGAGGACGAAGTCGAAACGGTCGGAGAGGCTGGCGTTGAAGGAGCAGGTGTACTCCATCAGGCTGCGCGCCCTGGAGACCGGCGCCCGCTTCTCGATGAAGTAGGGGAACTCCATCTCCAGGTGGGCGGTTGAGGCACCCAGCTTCTTCTTCATCTCCGCCAGGATGGTCTCCAGCTTGTCCAGGGCGATCTCTTCCCGGTAGGTATTGAGGATCTCCACGAAGCGGCTCATGTGGGTCCCCTTGAAGTGGTGGGGAAGATCCACGTACATGTTGATCCGGGAGACGGTGTGCTGGAACTTCTTCTGCTTGTCCATGACCACCACCGGGTAGGAGATGTCCTTCACGCCGACCTTGTCGATGGGGATGTTGCGGGTGTCGCTGCGCCGCTGCACGTCATGCAGCGGCGGTGAATGGTGAATGGAAAATGACGAATGGGGAGACCCCTTGTCTTTGTTTTTCATGCTCATCGTTTCACCATTACTATTCACTCTTCACGGCATAACCGACCGGGTCGGTCAGCCCCGCTTCGTCAAATCCCTTGAGCCTCAGGCGGCAGGAGTCGCACAGGCCGCAGGAAAGACCTTCCGGTGTCGGGTCGTAACAGGAGTGGGTGAGAGCGTAGTCGACCCCCAGCTGCACACCCTTGCGGATGATCTCCGCCTTGGTCAGGGCGATGAGGGGGGTATGAATGCGAAATCCCCTTCCTTCGACCCCGGCCTTCGTTGCCAGATTGGCCATGGTCTCGAATGCGGCGATATATTCCGGGCGGCAGTCCGGATAGCCCGAGTAGTCCAGGGCATTGACGCCGATGTAGATGTCGTGGGCTCCCAGGACTTCTGCCCAGCCGAGGGCGAAGGAGAGGAAGATGGTGTTCCGTGCCGGCACGTAGGTAACGGGGATGTCGCTGCCGACCCCCTCCTTCGGGACATCGATGTCGCCGGTCAGGGCGCTGCCGCCGACCCGACGATAGTCGAAATCCACGACCAGGTGGTCGACGGCCCCCATCTGCCCGGCATGCTTGCGGGCAAGCTCCAGTTCCACCGCGTGACGCTGCCCGTAGGCAAAGCTGATGGCATACGGCGCGAATCCGTCGGCGGCTGCGATGGCCATGCAGGTTGTGGAGTCCAGACCGCCGCTGTAGAGAACGACCGCTTTGGGTTTCATGGGTTTTTCCTGTTTCGGTAAATTTTGTTTGTCAATGTTTTCGGTACGGATAACTCTTCAGGTCGATCTTCATATGTCTGACCAGGGTATAGAGCGAGCTGAATTCCGCGTCACTGGTGGAGATGAACCGGACCGCCCCCAGTTTCGCCAGGACAGCGGAGCCGTCCGGGGTGGTGTGCATGGCCAGCAGCGCCTTTTTCAGCTTCTCCCTGGTGACCGGGTCCAGTCCCTTCCGCACGGCAAGGGTGTTGTCGGGCACCCCTTGTTTCGGGTTTTCATTGACAATGTCCACGACCGTGTCAAACACCCTGTTGTCCTTGCGGTACTTCCTGACGACGGTATCCTTTGCCCCCCCGATCTCCGCCTGGTTGTTCAGCACCGCACGGATGGCTCCCTCGTGGCTGGTGGCCCAGAGGATCTTCATCTCCTTGTCCATGTTGATGCCGTGATTGAGCAGGTACTCCTTCTGGGCGATATAGCCGGCCGTCGTGGCTGGGTCGACCAGGGCGATGGTCCTTCCCCTCATGTCCGCCGGCTTTTTGATGCCGCTGTCCTTCCTGACGAACAGCAGTCCGGTGTAGGTCGATTTCCCGCCGGGCTGCACCGGCCGGACCAGCGGCTCGATCCCGGTCCTGGCCCTGGTCATTGCATAGACGAAGCTGCCGAAGAACCCGGCATCCACGTTGCCGTCGCGGATCTCCTCGTACAGCATGCCGTAGTTGGAGAGCGGTTTGATCTCGACTTCCAGGCCCGTCATCTTCTCCAGATACCTGCCGAGGGGGGTAAAGCGTTCCATCTGTCTGACCAGGTTCATTTCGGGGATTATGGCTATTATTACCTTGCCGTTTGGAGCGGCACCCGCTGCAAGCGGTGAAAGAACGATGCTTGCCAGCATGAGCAGCAGGGTAGCGCTTCTGACAAGTTTGCCCATGAGGTCCTCCTCTAGAAGAGTGAAAGCTTTACGTAGCGCTTGGGATTCTCTTTTATATCCTTGATGAGCGCATCGATGCTGTCAAGCATGAGCAGCATCCTGTCATAGGCCTCACGGTCGTTGAGAACCTTCCCGGCCGTCCCCTCCGTGCCGTGAAGCCTGGTTGCCACTTCCTCGAATGCCTTGACGGCACCGTCAGCCCGGCTCACCAGGACGACCCCCCGGTCGTAGAGTTCCTTGTCGGTGAGCAGCTTGCCGATGGTATTGTCCTTGGAAGTGAGGATTTTCTTCAGCTCCCGCATGTCATCCGCTGCCAGTGCGCTCTTGTCGGCCAGCCTGACCATCTTGTCATACAGTTCCCGGTCGCGAACCAGCCTGCCGAGGGTGCCGTCAGCCGACTGGATGTCCGTGAGGGTTGCATCCGCCCGGTTGAGTATGGTGATGATCTTGTTGTACGGCTCGTCGCTCCGCATGAGGCGACCCAGCGATCCTTCCCCCCGGTTGATGGTGTCCGCCAGGACCTTCAGTTCCAGGGAGAGCACGGCAAGGTTGTCGTAGAGCTTCCTGTCCGTTGTCAATTTCCCCAGGGTCCCTTCGCCGTGTTCGATCTTCTCCATGATGCTGTTCAGGCGTTCGAAGGAAGAACCGGCTTTCTGCATGACATCGTCGATGCGGGTGACATTTTCCCCGGCAATCCGGGTCGGCGGTGTTTCAGAGTAGAACTTGCTGGGCGTTATGTCAACGTACTTCTCCCCCATGAGCCCGCGGGTCTTGATGGTGATCCTGGAATCGTTGCCGATCTTCTTCAGGGCGCTGGTGCTGACCTGGAGAATGACCTCAACCTGGTTGGTGGTTTCGGGTTTTTCGAAGCGGATATCGGTCACCAGGCCCACATCTACGCCGGCAAGCCAGACCGGAGCCCCCACCTTCAATCCGGCCACATCGGTCATCATCAGCGAAAGGGTCCCCTTCGGGATGAACATCTTGGTCTTGTCCCCCATCATCAGGACCCCTCCGGCGAAGAGGAGGACGGCAACGACGATGAAGATGCCGGTTTTTACCTGGGACCACTTGAGGTTGTCGCTTCGGTTCATACGATTTCCTGTCGATTTGCATATTTGAAGAGTGATGCAGAGGTCGGGGAGAAGAATTCGGCGATTTCCGGCAGGAGCGAGTCTTCCATTTCCCCCCGTGTCCCCTCGAAGACGAGCCTGCCGTTGTGAATAAAGGAGAACCGGTCGGAAACGGCAAAGGCCGTCGCCATGTCGTGGGTAACCATCAGGGTGGTTTTCCCCTGTTGCTGCAGCCTGAGCATCAGCTGCTGGATATTGTAGACGCCGATGGGGTCGAGACCGGTGGTCGGCTCGTCGAAGAAGATGTAGTCGGGATCCGCCGCCAGCGCCCTGGCAATGGCAACCCGTTTCTTCATGCCGCCGGAGAGCTCGGCCGGATAAAGGTCCAGCGCCTGCTCCAGGCCGACAAAGCCGAGTTTCTCCAGCGCGATCCGCTCGATCTCCGCCTCGCTCAGCAGCCCCTCTTCGAACAGCCGGTAGCCGACGTTTTCGCCCACGGTCATGGAGTCGAACAGGGCTCCCCCCTGAAAAACGATGGCGATATGCTTGCGCGCCCGGATCAGCTCCTGCTCCACCATGGTACCGATGTCCGCGCCGTCGATGGTGATGGTGCCCGAGTCGGGGCGCAGGAGGCCGAGGATGAGCTTCAGGATGGTGGTCTTCCCCACGCCGCTCACCCCCAGGATCGTCCGGTTGACCCCCGGTTCCAGGGTGAGGTCGAAATCGCTCAGGATGGTCCTTCCCCCCACCGAGTAGCAGACCCGCTCCATTCGTATGCCAGTGGTGCCGCTTTGGGACATGTATCCTTACCTGAAGGCGATGAAGATCTTGGTGATGAAGAAATCCGACACCAGGATGAAGACCGACGAGACCACCACCGTCCGCTTGACCGAAACACCGACCCCTTCGGCGCCGCCGGACACGCTCAGCCCGACCCGGCAGGCGATCATGACGATGAGCAGCCCGAAAAAGGCGGGCTTCGCCACCCCCTCGACCAGGTCCTGGAAACGCATGAACTGGGGGAGGGACTTCCAGTACATCAGCGGGCTGATGTGGTAGCCGGAGGCGATCAGGTAGCCGCCGAGCAGGGCGATCGTGTCCGCCACCACGGTCAGGAGGGGCATGGCGATGAGCATGGCTTTCAGCCTGCTGGTGACGAGTCGCTTGACGATATCGGTCCCCTCGACCCGCATGGCGTCAACCTGTTCGGTCACCACCATGCTGCCGAGTTCCGCCGTGATGGCCGAGCCGACCCTGCCCGCCACCATCAGGGAAGCCAGGACCGGGCCGAGTTCCTTCACCATGGTGACGGCAACCATCCCCCCCACGTAACCGGTGGCGGCGAACGGTTTCAGCTGGATCAGCGCCTGCAGCGCCATGACCATGCCGGTGAAGAGGCCGGTGAGGCAGACGATGAAGAGGGACTCGACGCCGATCTTGTCCAGCTGGCTGACAAATTCCCGGTAGTAGAACGGCCTGGAGAAGATGCCTCGCAGCGCCTTGAAGCTGAGGAGGAATACGGCCTGGAGTTCGGCCAGGAAAAACAGGACTCTCTGTTCGGCAAATCTGATCGGCATGGTGTCCGCATTGCCCTCCCCCCATGGGGTCCGCAATCGACGGCATCTCCTCTTACTGCAGCGCTTCCGCCAGAACCTGGCGGATATCCTTTACATAGGTGAACTGGAGCTCGTTGCGGACTTCATCGGGGATGTCGTCCAGATCGTTGATATTCCGCTCCGGAATGATCAGCTTGGTTACCCCGGCCCGGCGGGCGGCCAGGACCTTTTCCTTCAGGCCGCCGATGGCCAGCACCCGGCCGGTGAGGCTGATCTCGCCGGTCATGGCCGTGTCACGTCGGGCCGGCCGGCCGGTGAGGAGCGACACCAGTGCCGTGGCCATGGTGATGCCTGCGGATGGGCCGTCCTTGGGGATGCTTCCGGCCGGGACATGGATATGGATGGTGGTCTCCTCGAAGGCCTCCTCCGGGATTCCCAGCTCGGACAGGTTTGCCTGGGCAAAGGAGAGAGCGGCCCGGGCGGATTCCTTCATCACGTCACCGAGGGAGCCGGTGAGGATCAGCTCTCCCTTCCCCTTCATCTTGGTTGCCTCGACGAAGATGATGTCCCCGCCGGTCTCGGTCCAGGCCAGGCCCGTGACTACTCCGACCCGGTCCGCCTCGGCGGCAACCTCGTTGAGGAACCGGGGGTGGCCGAGGAACTCCTCCACCAGTTCGGGGGTGATGGGGGTGCGGAGCGGTTTCCCCTGGGTGATCTCCTTGGCCAGCTTGCGGCAGACCGTGGCGATGCTCCGCTGCAGGTTGCGTACCCCCGCCTCCCGGGTGTATTCGCCGATGATCCGCTCCAGGGCGCTCCGCTCGAAATCCGGCTGGGTATTTGCCAGACCGTTCTCGTCGATCTCCCGGGGGATGAGGTAGCGGTTGGCGATATGCTCCTTCTCCTCTGCCGTGTAGCCGGAGAGGGTGATGATCTCCATCCGGTCCTTCAGCGCCGGCGGGATCGGGTCGAGCTGGTTGGCGGTGGTGATGAACATGACGTTGCGCAGGTCGAAGGGGACGTCCAGGTAGTGGTCGGTGAAGGTGTTGTTCTGCTCCGGGTCGAGCACTTCCAGAAGGGCGCTGGCCGGATCGCCGCGGAAGTCCAGGCCGATCTTGTCCACCTCGTCCAGCATGAAGACCGGGTTGTTTGCCCCGCAGCGGTAGATCTCCTGGATGATCCTCCCCGGCAGGGAACCGATGTAGGTGCGGCGGTGGCCGCGGATCTCCGCCTCGTCCCGCATGCCGCCGAGAGAGATGCGGATGAACTTGCGCCCCAGCGCCCGGGCGATGGAGCGCCCCAGGCTGGTCTTCCCCACACCCGGCGGGCCGACGAAGCAGAGGATCGGCCCCTTCATGTTCTCCTTCAGGGTCCGCACCGCCAGGTACTCCAGGATCCGCTCCTTGACCTTCTTCAGGTCGTAGTGGTCCTCGTTGAGCACCTGCTCGGCCAGGTTGATGTCCCGGCTGTCGGTCGTGCCGACCATCCAGGGCATGCCGGAGAGGTACTCAAGGTAGGTACGGGAGACGGTATATTCCGGCGAGGCGGCGTTGATCCGCTCCAGGCGTTTCAGCTCCTTGTCCGCAATGACCCGCACGTCGTCGGGGAGCCTCGCCGTTGCCAGTTTCTTCTTCAGTTCGTTCAGGTCCGTCTCCGGCTGGTCCTCGTCCCCCAGCTCCTCCTTGATCTGTTTCATCTGTTCGCGGAGCAGGTATTCCTTCTGCGTCTTACCGACCCGCTTGGAGACCTCGGCCTGCACCTCCCCCTTGATCTGCAGCCGCTGCACCTCGCTGGTGAGACTGGAATAGACCTTCTTGATCCGCTCGATCGGGTCGATGGTCTCCAGCATCTCCTGCTGTTCCTCCAGGGAGAGGTTGATGTAGATGGTGACCAGGTCCGAGAGCCGGGCCGGATTGTCGATGTAGTCGATCATCTTCATGACGTCGTCGGGGAGGGGGCGGCCGTAGGAGAGTGATATCTTCAGCAGGGCGGAGAGGCTGGAGACCAGGGCATCGGAAACGATGGTCTTTTCCACGAATTCGCGGATCGGCTCGATCCTGGCCAGGGGGAACGGTTTCTCCACCGTCACCTCGATCAGCTTGACCCGGGAGATCCCCTCCAGGGTCACCTTGGTGGTCTCATCCGCCAGACGGGCCAGCTTGGTGACCCGGCAGACGGTCCCCACCTCGTGGATCGACTCGGCAATGCCCTGACCTCCCTCTCGCCTGATCTTGAACAGGGCGATCAGGTTGTTGTAGCCGACCGCCTCCTCGAACAGGGGGAGCTCCCGCTCCTTGAGGAAGATCGTGAAGAGCATGTACGGGAAGGCCACCATCTCCCGCAACTGGTACAGGGGGACAATTTCCGGAATGTGGGTGGTATCGGGCATGGCACCTGTCCTTGGAGTTGTTGGCAGCGGAGAAGTTCTTAAAGATTAACCATTAGGGGGGGTGGTGTCAACTATAACGGCACCGTTAGTCTTCAAACGGAGTCGGCCGCGGCGGGATTTCCCGCAGCGACCGTTAGGGGACGCTTGTGTCCGGAATGAAAAGAGGTTTCTACTGGTCAGGTTCAGTACCCTTTTGCCAGTCCGGATATGTCTGTCTCGGCCAGGGTCTTGACCCAGGCGATGTTCTGGTAAATCAGGCTTTCTTCCGTGTCGATCCCCCCCTTCTGGTATATGGCGCAAAGGTGGTTGTCTCGATTGCAGTATTTCAGCTTCAGGAACTCCAGCGCCTTGGGGAAATTCGGTGTCATCGCCTCTACCAGGGCGCATGATTTGATATGACTGCACGGCTGCATTCTGTTTTCCTCCCGGATCGTGATTACATTACATGGCATTGCATGGGAAAACGGTGGATTTCAGCGCTCAGAGGGGAATGGCGGATGGGTGGAGATAATACGGTACATCACGTCCCTCCTCTTATAACAATTTCATTGAAAAAACAGCTGATAACATGACCAGTGAAACAGGAACGCCCGTCTCCGGTCAAAGCGAAGACGGGCGCGCCTATCCTTCCGGGGGTGAGAGGTGGATAGTCGGCTTCTCTTCGGGGGCTGGGCCATCCGCCTACGCCTTTCGGCTTCTGCGGACCCCTGGCTCTGCGTCCCCGGGTTGCCCCGGGTTTGCTCTTGTCGGAGAATGGATAAAAAAATTTTTGCTATTTTATTTTAACTTTGTTTCCAATGTCAAGGCAAAACAGCCTTGTATGCAGCCGGTCCCTGCGACACTTCTCATCCCTGCAACTCCTCCCACTCCCCGTACAGCTCAGCCAGGCGTGCCTCGGCGGCGGCGTGCTCTCCTCCCAGCTGCTGCAGGGCGGCATAGTCGCCTGCATTGACCGGGTCTGCCAGTTTATCCTCCAACTGTTGCAGCTCGTCTTCGGCCTTTTCGATGAGGAGTTCCACTTCGTCGATCCGCTTCTTCCTCGCCCGTTCCTCCTTCTGGCGCTGCTTCTCCTCCTCACGGCTCCGGAGCCGTTCTTCCTTGGAGGAGGGTAATGGGCTCGTGGCTGAGGGTTCGGGGCTGAGGGCTCGGGTCACCGGGATATGGGCAGGTGCGCTGCCTGCCGTGCCCGCCTTCTTGGCCAGGTAGTATTCGTAGTCGCCGTGGTAGGAGGTGAGGCTCCCACCCTCCACCTCCACCACCCGGGTGGCGAGGCCGTCGATGAAGTGGCGGTCGTGGGAGACGAAAACCACGGTGCCGGGGAAGGAGCGCAGGGCGTCGAGGAGGACGTCCTTGCTGAACAGGTCCAGGTGGTTGGTCGGCTCGTCCATGAGGAGGAGGTTGGCGGGCTTGAGGAGCATCTTGGCCAGGGCGAGGCGGTTGCGCTCCCCGCCGGAGAGGACCCCGACCTTCTTGTGGATATCGTCGCCGGAGAAGAGAAAGGCGCCGAGCAGGTCCCTGAGGCGCGGGACCATGTCGTAGGGGGCATCGGTGTAGAGTTCGTCGTAGGCGCTGCGGGAGCCGTCAAGGGCGTCGGCCTGGTCCTGGGCAAAATAGTCGATGACCACGCCATGTCCCGGAATCCGCTCGCCATTCTGGATGTCGCAGCCGCTCAGGACCTTCATCAGGGTCGACTTGCCGGCGCCGTTGTGCCCCACAAGGGCGACCTTCTCTCCGCTCTCCACGGTCAGGTCGATGCCATCGAGCACGACCTTGTCGCCGTAACGCTTCGTCACCCCTTTCAGTTCCATGGCGATCCGGCCGGACTTCGGCGGGTCGGGGAAGCGGAAGCGGATTTTCTTGCGCTCCGGCGGCAGGACGATCCGTTCGATCTTCTCCAGCTGCTTGATGCGCGACTGCACCAGGGAAGCCTTGTCCGCCTTGTAACGGAAGCGGCGGATGAAATCCTCCAGCTTCTCCACCTCCTCGTCCTGGCGGCGCCTGGCCTCCCGCAGGGCGTCCACCCGGGCTTCGCGCTGCAGCAGGTAGGTGCTGTAGTTGCAGTGATAGTCGGTCATGTCGTGGTTCCAGACCTCGACGATGCGGGAACAGACGCTGTCGAGGAAGAAGCGGTCGTGGGAGACCAGCATCACCGAATAGGGGTAGGTGCAGAGATACTCCTCTAGCCAGTTGCGCGCCTCGATGTCCAGGTGGTTGGTCGGCTCGTCAAGCAGCAGGACGTTCGGTTTCTTCAGGAGCAGCTTGGCCAGGGCGATGCGCATCTGCCAGCCGCCGGAGAAGGTGCCGCACTCCTTCTCCCACTCGTCGGGGGAGAAGCCGAGGCCGGTGAGGACAATCCCCACTTCCGCTTCCATGGCATAGCCGCCGCGGACGCGGAACTCCTCCTGCAGGTGGCCGTAGCGCTCCAGCAGCTCATTGTGTCCCGGGTCGTCGTGGGGGACGCTTTCCAGGCTGGCGGTCAGGTCGCGCAACTCCCGCTCCATGGCCTGGAGATCGGTCAGGGCGCCGATCACCTCCTGGAAGAGGGGCTTCCCCTTGGCGACGATGCCGTCTTGGGGGAGGTAGCCGACGGTGGCCCCCCGGGCGAACTGCAGTTCACCGGAGGTGTGCTCCACCTCGCCGGCGATGATTCGCATCAGGGTCGACTTGCCGGCGCCGTTCTCCCCGACCAGTCCGACCCGCTCCCCCTTTTTCAGGTGCCACGATATGTTGCTGAACAGGGGCGTGCCGGCAAAATCCTTGGAGAGATTCTTCAGGTGCAGCATGGTTATCGGTACCCTTAATGTTCCTTGAGAGAAAAAAGCATTCAATTCTAGGGAATATTTACCGCCGTTGTCAATGGCCGTCCCCCTTTTCTTAGGCACTCTTTCATATGGATGTTTACATGAAGGCATGCCGGATGGTATAAATAATGGATTTATTTGCCCCATTGGAATCGTGACCATGACCAGCAAGAGGAAAGCGATACAACAGATTGCCATTATTTGCCTGATAATCGGGGCAGTTCTGCTCCCCTTTTGCGGCAAGTCATTCCATATGGATGATCCGCTTTTCATCTGGACAGGTAAGCATCTGCTACTTAATCCTCTGGACTTTTACGGATTCACGGTGAACTGGTACGGAAAGCTCCAGCCGATGTCCGAGGTGATGAAGAACCCACCGCTATTCTCCTACTATCTGGCCCTGACAGGCGGTCTTGCCGGCTGGAGTGAACGGTCGTTGCACCTGGCCTGTTTGTTGCCGGCTCTCGCCGTCGCCGTCGGCACCTGGCTGGTGGCGCGGGAGTTTGATGCCGAACCGCTTCTGGCAGCCCTGGCGGGTCTGCTGACACCGGTTTTTCTCCTCTCGGCCACTACGGTCATGTGTGACGTCATGATGCTGGCGTTCTGGGTCTGGGGTATCTATCTCTGGTTGCAAGGTTGCAAGCGGGACGATCCTCGTCTGCTGATCGCTGCTGCCCTGCTGGTTTCGGCGGCGGCGTTGACCAAGTACTTCGGGGTCTGCCTGATCCCTCTGCTGGCGCTCTATTCCCTGTCGGAGAGGGGGAGGAGGCATACTTTGTTTTACCTGTTGATTCCGGTAGTTATAATGGCAGGATACCAGTTCTGGACCGGTCAACTGTATGGTAACGGACTTCTGTTCGACGCGGCGGGTTACAGCACGAAGACGCGCAAGTTGACTCCGGGTGGGGCCGTTGCAGCGTTGGTGACCGGTCTTTCCTATTGCGGTGGCGGACTGCTGCCGTTTCTGCTCTGTATCCCGGGAGTATGGGGTCGGCGGCATCTGCCGATTCTGGCAGTGTTGCCGATTTTTGCCCTGATATTGATAGTTCTTCCGGAACATATCAACGAGTATCACCCTGGAGTTGCTGCTGGTCGTTGGCTTCAGTCGGTGCAGTTGCTTCTTTTTGTGACAGCGGGCCTGGGGGTGCTGTACCTTGCAGTTGCTGAAACCGTGCAACGACGTGACGATAGGACGCTGTTTCTGGCAGCCTGGATTCTCGGGACGTTTCTTTTTGCCGGATTCCTGAACTGGACGGTCAGCGGACGGAATATTCTGCCAATGGCTCCGGCCGTTGGGATACTACTTGCCCGACGATTGGCTATTTCCGATATGAGGGGAATGGTTCGGGTGGGGATGATTCCCGGTGCGGCAGTTGTCGTCTCGCTGCTGGTCTCCCTGGCGGTGGTCAGTGCCGATGTCTCTCTGGCCAATGCAGCACGGTGGGCGGCGTCGGACATTACAACACGGTACGGCAAGAAAAGGGCAACGGTCTACTTCCAGGGGCACTGGGGATTCCAGTACTACATGGAGCAGTACGGCGCTCTGGCGGTTGATTTCGACAGGGCAAACTTTGCCGAACTGGATATCATGGTGGTGCCGACTTTCGGTACTAATATCCTCATGCCGACTTCTGACGGATTCATTCAGGTCGATTCGGTTGTCTCGCCAGGACCTTCCGGCTTGTCGACCATGAATGCAAAATCGGGGGCAAGTTTCTATGCTAGCCAGATGGCCGCTCTCCCATTTGCATTCGGTCCGGCTCAGCCGGTTCGATACGACCTGTTTCTTTTTTCTCCGGTGATTACGGGAACCATGTCCCGCTGATGCCGGAGCCTAACATTCATTCGGCCGTCTCAATGGCGGCAAGCTGTCTTCGACGGTGAGCACAACGTTGTCGAATGCGGCAAAGGACACAATTTCATGTCAAAGAAGATGCTTATCAATGCCCTCCATCCCGAGGAATCGCGAGTCGCGATTGTGGATGAAAACGGGCGGCTGGTCGACCTCGATATCGAGATCACCGGCAGCGAACAGATGCGCGGCAACATTTACAAGGGGGTGGTCCTCCGGGTCGAACCGGGGTTGCAGGCCGCCTTCATCGACATCGGCCTCAAGAAGCCCGGTTTCCTCCAGATGGGGGAGCTGCACCCGGATTGGTGGCAGTGGCGGGATGACGTCCCCGAGGAGCAGCGCAAGAAACGGCCCCGCATCCAGGAGGTGCTCCGCCGCGGCCAGGAACTCCTGGTGCAGGTGGAGAAGGACGAGCGGGACATGAAGGGGGCGGCGCTCACCTCCTACATCTCCCTACCCGGACGCTATATGGTGATCATGCCCGGGAGCGACTCCACCGGCATCTCCCGCAAGGTCGAGGGGGAGGGTGAGCGGAAGAAACTGAAGGAGCTGGTGAAGGGGATGACCATCCCCGATGGGATCGGCTACATCATCCGCACCGAGGCGGTGGGGAGAACGCTGGAGGAACTGCAGAAAGACCTGGACTCCCTGGTTGACCGCTACAACGAGATCGTCGAGCAAGGCAAGATCCGCAAGGGGCCGGCACTGATCTACCAGGAGCATGCGGTGGTCATCCGCACGATCCGCGACTACTTCTCCGCCGACATCGACGAGGTGCTGGTGGACAGCAAGGAGGTCTGCAAGGAGGCCAAGGCGTTCTTCAAGGAGGTCATGCCCAGCTTCGAGAAGCGGGTGAAGATGCACCAGGAAAAGCGCCCCATCTTCTCCCGCTACCAGATCGAGGAGCAGATCGACCAGATCTACGAGAAGAAGGTGCTTCTCAAGTCCGGCGGCTCCCTGGTGATCGAGCCGACCGAGGCGTTGGTCTCCATCGACGTCAACTCGGGCAAGTCCACCGGCGAGCGGGGGGTGGAGGACACCGCCTTCAAGACCAACATGGAGGCTGCCGAAGAGGTGGCCCGCCAGCTCCGGCTGCGGGACCTGGGCGGACTGATCGTCATCGACTTCATCGACATGCGGGATTCCAAGCGGATCCGCGAGGTGGAGAAGACCCTGAAGGATGCCCTCAAGGCTGACAAGGCCCGGGTGACCGTGGGGCGGATCTCCCAGTTCGGCATGCTGGAGATGTCCCGCCAGCGGATCAAGCAGACCCTGGAGCAGGGGAGCATCCTGGACTGCCCTCACTGCAGCGGCCGGGGTAAGGTGAAGGGGGTCGAGAACATGGCGATCTCCTTCCTGCGCAAGGTGCACGCGGTGGCGGCCAAGGGGAATGCCGCCGAGGTCCATGGCAGTCTGCCGCTTGAGGTGGCCTACTACCTGCTCAACCGGAAGAAACGTGACCTGGCCCAGATAGAGAACGACTACGACATCGAGGTGACCATCAAGGGGAAACCCTCCTTCCTCATGAACCAGCTGGAACTGGAGGTGGTCAAGCGGGAAAAACACCACGAGGGGCATCACGAGGAAAAGATGGCCCGTGAGAAGGCTGCCGTCTCCCATACGCCGGCTGTCGCACCGGCGCCGGTCGAGATTCCCGCCGTCGCTGCCGAGGCACCTGCCGAGGCCCTCCCCGAGGCGGGGGAGAAGAAGAAACGAACCCGCAGCAGGAAGAAAAAGGGTGAAGCCGAAGCGGCGCAGGTGGAGGCTGCCGAAACGGCGGCTCTGGAGCCGGCGGTAGAACCGGGGGCGGAAGGGGCCGAACTCCCTGAAGAGCCGGTGGAAGAGCCGGAATCCGGCGAGTTCCACGGCGCGGAGGAGACCCATGAGAACGGCAAGAAGAAGCGCCGTCGCCGTCGCCGCAAGAAGGGTAAAGCCGCCGAAGGGGCAGTCTTGTCCGAAGAAGTGACGGCGGAAGGGGGCGAGGCTCCTGCTGAAGAGGTGGAGGCCGAGCCCGCTGCGGAAGCCGCTCCCGCCAGCGAGGAAACCCTGTCAGGGAAGAAGAAAAAGCGCCGCCGGCGCAAGCGTGGCGGTGCCAAGCAGCAGGCGGAGGCAACTCCGCTGGCGGAGGAGGCCGGGGAGGCTGTTGCGGAAGAGGCCGGAGCGGCCGGTGAACCGGTTACCGAAGCTGTTCCTGAACCTGCCGGTGAAGCGGTTGTCGAGGCCGAAACGGTAGCGCCGGCAAAGGGGAAGAAGCGCGCTCCCCGCAAGAAGGCCGAGAAGGAGCTCCCTGTCGAACCGGTGGTTGAGGAGACTCAACCGGTTCCTGCTCACGAGCCGGTGGTCGAAGCGCCAGAGCCATCCGCGGCAAAGACGAAGAAGAGCCCCCGCCGCAAGGCTCCGGCGGCTAAGAAGACAGAAGCGCCACTGCCGGTTGAAGAGCAGGCAACCGTAACGGCCGAACCAGCAATCGAACCGGCGAAGAAACCCCGCAGCCGTGCAAAAAAGGCTCCCGCTGCAGTTGCTATCGAAGCGGCCCCGGTAGCGGTGGAAACTCCGCTGGAGACAACGGCAGAGGAAAGGCCGAAGCGTGTCCGTGCTCCGCGGAAGAAGAAGGAGCTGGCAGAGTAGCTTGCAGACTGACCCTTACCCCTGCCCCTCTCCCGAAGGGAGAGGGGCAACCTATGGGATAACCATATGCAGACAGCGGTCATCATAGCCATATGCGGCGCAGCCGGGTGCCTGGCCCGCTACCTGCTCTCCGGCTGGGTCTATAATCACCTGGGGCGGTCATTCCCCTACGGCACCTTCGCGGTGAACATCCTCGGGGCGTTCCTCATCGGCCTGATCATGGAGTTGGCACTGCGCAGCACCATGATTTCCGCCAACCTGCGCACCGGCCTGACAGTCGGCTTTCTCGGCGGGCTCACCACCTTCTCCACCTTCAGCTACGAAACCTTCCGCCTGCTGGAGGAGGGGGAGTTCGTCATCGCCACCAGCAACGTCCTGGCCAGCGTGGTCGTCTGTCTGGCCTTCACCTGGCTCGGGATCGTCGCGGCACGGACGCTGTAAGGGAAAGAGTGAATAGTAATAAGTGAGATGTGAGAAACGGGAGGAGTCATGGAATCGACCTGGCAGGAAAGGACCCTGATGCGCATCTTCATCGGCGAGAGCGACCGGCACGGCCGTTTGCCGCTCCACGAAGTGCTGGTTGAGACCCTCCGCCGGGAAGGCGTTTCCGGCGCCACGGTCCTGCGGGGCATCGCCGGCTTCGGCGCCAGCGCTGTTTTCCACAGTGACAAGCTGCTGGACATCTCCCACGACCTGCCGATCATCATCGAGGTGGTGGAGAGCAGGGAGACAATCGACCGCCTCGTCCCCCTGATCGATGCCATGTTGAAGGGGGGACGGGTGACCATGGAGACGATCATGGTCAGGGAATATCCCGCCTAGATCCTTCCGTTCACGCACTCATGAAAGTTGCTTACCCCCGCCCCTCTGCTATACTTTTCGTCTGATTGAACCCACTCATCAAATCCGGGAGACGATCCCATGCCGTTTCTGCAGAACCTGACTCCCGAATGGCTCGAAGAGCAGTACCGGCGCTGGCTGGAGTCCCCCGACTCCGTCGATCCCGAATGGCGGACCTTCTTCACCGGTTACGACCTCGGACGGTCGGCGCCCCTCGAAGCCGCCCATCCCGACCTCCCCGAGGCGTTGCGCCAGTCCGGGGTGCAGTCTCTCCTCTACCGCTACCGGGACATCGGTCATCTCATCGCCTGCACCGACCCGCTCTCACCCTGCAGACCGTCCCACCCGCTCCTGGATCTTGCCGCCTTTGACCTCGACGAATCCGACCTGGACCGGGTGTTCCACACCCGCCGCTATCACAAGGACTCCGCCACCTTGCGGGAGATCCTGGAGACGATGCGGGAAACCTACTGCCGCTCCATCGGTGTGGAGTTCATGTACATCCAGGAGCCGGCGGAGAGGCAGTGGCTGATCGACCGGATGGAGCCGGTCCGCAACCATCTCCCCCTTGGCAGGGAGGAGAGGCTTCATCTGCTCGGCAAGCTCCAGGAGGCGACCCTGTTCGAGGAGTTTCTCCACCGTCGCTTTGTCGGCCAGAAGCGCTTTTCCCTCGAAGGGGGGGAAGCGCTCATCGTCTGTCTCGATCAGGCCATTGCCCACGGCGCCGGCCAGGGGGTGAGGGACGTGGTTCTCGGCATGGCCCACCGGGGACGTCTCAACGTTCTTGCCAACATCCTCGGCAAGCCCCTCGCCAACATTTTCGCCGAGTTCGAGGATAACCTTCTTCTCGGCGTTGTCGGTGAAGGGGACGTCAAGTACCACAAGGGGTATTCGGCCGACCGTGAGCTGCCGGACGGGGAGCGTCTCCATCTCTCCCTCGTCTTCAACCCGAGCCACCTGGAGGCGGTTGATCCGCTGGTGGAGGGGAAATGCCGGGCACATCAGGACAGGCGAGGGGCGGGAGGGAAGACGGAGGTCCTGCCGGTCCTGGTTCACGGCGACGCAGCCTTTGCCGGCCAGGGGGTGGTGGCCGAAACCCTGAACCTTTCCCAGCTGGAGGGGTATGGCACCGGCGGTACCCTGCACATCGTGGTCAATAACCAGATCGGTTTCACCACCCTGCCGGCCGATGCCCGCTCGACACGTTACGCCACCGATGTCGCCAGAATGCTGATGGTCCCCATCTTCCATGTCCATGGCGAGGA
>Ga0073934_10004681_pt1 | contig 22266 bp, 19 predicted proteins | sample LarsenN4metaG_FD_76834 | JGI IMG/M metagenome (GOLD analysis project Ga0073934, IMG submission 76834) | Hot spring sediment bacterial and archeal communities from British Columbia, Canada, to study Microbial Dark Matter (Phase II) - Larsen... ...
CAGCGTCGCCATCAGCGCGTTGTAGAGCACCTGCTTGCCGCCGGTGCCCACGGTGATCTGGCTGGGCTTGTAGTCCAGCCCGTTCTCGCGCTTGAACTTGGCGCATACCGCGCGCTTCAGCTCGGGCGTGCCGTCCACCGCCGTGTATTTGGTCTGGCCCTCGCGGATCGCCTTGTAGGCGGCCTCCTTGATGTGGTCCGGCGTGTCGAAGTCGGGCTCGCCCTGGCCCAGCCCGATCACGTCGTGGCCGGCGGCCTTCAGCTCGCGCGCCTTGTTCGAGACGGCGATGGTGGCGGAGGGCTTGATGCGGCCCAGGCGGCTGGCGAGGAAGGCCATGACGGGCTCCAGCGGTCGTTCGGAAAGGTGGTTGCGCGCGGCGCGCGTAACCTAGGCGCAGGGGCGCGCCCGCGCAACGCATCGCATCCCCCACCCTACAGGGGGCAGCCGTCCTCGGCAGGACAGATGCCGGCATGGAGCAGGATCGGGGCGAGCAGCGGCATGGCGGGCGTCAGCGCGGCAAGCAACAGGGCCCGGGCCGTCCGTTCCACATCCTCCGGCATCTCCTGGCCGTCGCCCCGCGGCGGCACGCACGGATTCTTTCGCTCCTCGCACGGCGCAGGAAGTCCGGCGATCGACCGGCCGGGGCCGCTCGCGTGCGGACGGGGGAGCGGCATCGTCCGGAGATCGTCGGCGCCCGCCGCGGCAGGCCCGGGTGCCGCAACCCAGGCTTGGCAGCCCAGCACGATCATGACGGCAAGCAGGGCAAGCCGCACGGCCCGAGGTCCCCGATGCTGATTTCGCTCCCTCATGTACGCCCCGATTGCGGTGGCCCTAAGGCGCGCTGCGTGCCCAAGCCTCGGCAAACGCGCCCCGTCCGCTCGCGGCGGGCCGCCTTCGCCTAGCTTCTTGACAAGGCTCTTGATCCGAACTAAATGAACGTTCATTCATTTTGAGAATCGACACCATGACGACCGCAACCGCATCCCCCCTCGGCCCCGCCTCGGCGCCGGAACCGGCCCCCCGCCGCGGCGACGACACCCGCGCCCGCATCGAGCGGGCGGCGCTGGAGCTCTTCGTGGCCGAAGGCCTGGCCGAGACCTCGATCAAGGATATCGCGCGCGCGGCGGGCGTCTCGCAGGGCGCGCTCTACGTCCACTACCCCAGCAAGGAGGCGCTCGCCCGCGCCCTCTTCGAGCGCGGCTTCGCGTTCGCCGCCGCCGACCTCGAGGCCGCGGCCGCCGCGGCCCGCGACGTGCCCGGCCAGCTCGCCGGCATGGTGCGCGCGCTCTACGAGCGCTTCGACGCCGACTGGCCGCTGTTCGGCTTCTGCTTCCGCGTGCGCCACCGCCACGCGGGCGCCGTGCCGGGCGGGCCGGGCAATCCCTACACCGTCTTCCGCCGCGTCATCGCCGAGGCCCAGGCCGCCGGGCGCATCCCGCCGCGCGACCCCGACCTGATGGCCGCCCTCGTCACCGGCGCGATCATGCAGCCGGTCGACATCAGGATCCTAACCGGTGCGTTCGCCGGGCCGCTGGCCGACCGCGCGCCCGAGGTCGCCGCCGCCTGCGCGCGCCTGCTCGCCTGACCCCTCCCCACCATCCCTGACGGGCCCCGACCGGAGACCGACCGATGATGACCGCCATCGCCAGCCTGCGCGACATCGCCCGCTGCTGCCGCACCGGCGCCCAGCTTCCCGCCGACCAGGCCCGCTTCCTGGCCGACGCGCTGGACCGCTTCCTGGCCCACCGCGCACCCTCGCTCGAGGCCGCGCTCGGCCTGCGCTTCCCGCGCGGCGGCGTGCCCTGGTGGCGCGAGGAGGCCATGCGGCGGCGCGACGCGGCCCTGCGCGCGCTCGCCGAACGCCACCACGCCGGCGAGACCGTCACGGCCCGGGCGCGCGCCATCGCCGTGGCCGCCCGTCGCTATGCCGCAACGGCCTGGCGCGAGGACGCGCACCGCGATGCGATGCCCGCCCACTACGCCGGCACCCCGCGCGAGGGCCTCTACCGCGCCTTCGCTTCCGGCGCCCCCATGCCGCTCGGCGAGCGCCAGCTCAGGACCATCCTGGGGAAGTAGGCCGGCCCCGAGGGCGGGCGCGACCTATGAAGCCTTGCCGGTCGCTTCGGCGACCAGTCTGTTGCCGGTCCCGCGGCCGGTGCACTTGCCGCTCCCCTTGATTCCCGCCATGCGGCCGGTGCCCGAGACGATCTTGAGATCGTACTTGCCAGAGTACTGGCCCGGGTTCGGCCCGCGCTTCAGGCCGGAGCCGCTGTGGGTGTAGACGATGGTGGAGCCGTCCGGGAACACGGCGATTCCCTGACCGTGGAACGACCTCTTGGCCCGTCCGTCGTAGACGTTCACGCCGGACATCATTGCGGTCTCGCCGTTCCTGAACACCCAGAACCCGGTGAAGAGCCCGAGCTGCACGATGGCGTCGACCCCCTTGCCGACGGGCACGGTCTCGTCCCGGATGTACTCGCCGACGAACGTCCCATTCGCATAGTCGTTGCGTGACATGATAACCCCCCGCCGATTGGAAAATCTCCAGTTCTCGTCTTGAAAGCTTTCAGACGAATCAAGTCGTGGCGATGAACAGTGGGCTTCCTTGCCAAGACTGGCAAGGGCGATACTCCAATTCCGTTCTAAGATTTCCTCCAAGTTGTCGGATCGGTGCAGGCGGACGGCGCCGCTTCGGCGGCGCGCCTGCGAGGCGCTTGCCGCGCACCCTTCGCCGCGCCCGTGCCGCGGGGCGAGCGGCCCGACGCCTCGCCGAAGCGGACGGCCCTACGGCAGCGCCGGCTCGCGCATCTCGGCCGGCGCCTTCAGGCCCATGCGGGCCAGGCTGGTGGGTGCCGCCGCGAGCTGCGTGACGATGCCCTCGACCGCGCCGCCCTCGGGGTGGCCCACGTCGTAGAACGGCACCAGCCGCTCGGTGTCGCTGGTGCCGCCGTGGCGCCCGTCGGCGGTCATGCCGTGGTCCGAGGTCACCAGCACGCGGTAGCCCATCTCGCGCCACGCCGGCACCGCGTCGGCCAGCGCGTTGTCCACCGCCCAGACCTCGTGCCGGTACTCGCGCGAATCCCCGCCATAGACGTGCCCCACCGCGTCGGTGCCGTAGGTGTGCAGCAGCAGGTAGTCGGGGGCGTGGCGGCGCATCAGCATGGTGGCCTTGGCCATCAGGTCGGCTTCGCTGGGCAGGTGCAGGTTGGCGCGGGTGTGGCCCTCGTCCCCGTAGAACCGGCCGTGCTGGATGGCGAGGTCCTTGTCGTCCACCTCCATGTCGCGCACCGGGTCGTAGGGCGCGCGGTTGTACATCTGGGCGAAGTTCCAGTGCGCCACCGCCGCCGTCGTGCGCCCCGCCGCGCGGGCCACGCCGAAGACGTGCGGGCCGCGCGACAGCGGCACCAGGTCGTTGCTGCGGATGCCGTGCACGTGGGGCGGCGTGCCGGTGTGCAGGGTCTCGTAGACCGGCGCGGAGAGCGAGGGCAGCACCGTGCGCATGGTCCAGCGCCGCGCCACCCGGTTCTCCACCAGGCCCTCCAGCGTGCCCATGCACGCCTTCGCCGCCTCGATCCCGATGGCGTCGACCAGCACGAACACGACCTTGCCGCTCATGGCGCGCCTCCCCTGGACAGGGCAGGGATGCTACGCCCGCTTCCGCGGCAGTTCGAGAGGAAGGCCGCCTACGCGGGCGCCTTGCCGCCTGCCGGCCGGTTCGTCCGGTCGTCGTCATCCGTCAGGGCCCTGCGCGCTCGCCGCCCGCTCTGGGCGGGACCGGCAGCTTGCCCTGCGGCCGCCGCTACCCCACGGTCCGCTCCCGCGCCGCACTTGCTCCGGCGCGACCCGGCGTTGAACTACGTCATCTCCCGTGCACGCCGCCGCGCGGCCGCACCCAGCGCCAGCGCGCCCAGGCCCACAAGGCCCAGCGTCGCCGGCTCGGGCACGTCGCCGCCCGGCTCCTCCACCCGGGGATCGTAGGTGTAGGTGACCGTGAACCTGCCGTTCCAATCGCCGTCGATGGAAGATTCGTTGAACTCGCCGGGCGATCCGGTCTGGCTTTGCACGCCCAGGGCCTGCAGGGAGAAGTTCACCGCCACCGTGCCGGCTCCCACGTAGGCAAGCACATCGCCTGCAGTCAGCTCGGTGAAGAAGAGGGGATTGCTGCTGGCCTCGTTGGATCCGGCGCAGGAGTTGCCGTTGCCATCGTTCGCCGTGCATTGCGCGGTCAGCTCCAGCACGGGGAAGGAGTCCCCTGCGTTGGGCGCCGTGAACGAGGCGGTCACGTCCACATCGAGCCGGAAGGTCGTGCTGTTCTCGGGGAAGTTGCTGCCTCCCGTGGAGCCCTCGCCGATCAGCGTCGACAGGTCGAGGGAGAGCGTGACCTTGGTGAGCGTGCCCAGGTTCGCGTCGAACTGCGCGAAATCGAGCTGTTCGCTGTCATTTCCAATCGTCGACGTGCTGAAGGCGTCCAACGAGAAATTCTGGGACGGCAGGGTAATGACCGCCGCCTCCGCCGCCGTTCCCCCAACCAGCATGCTGACTCCCGCCAGCAGCGCGATCTTGTGCGATTCCATGCTGCCCAAGCCCCCCTTTTACGCGCCCGGAAGGCGGGCGCAATTCCCCTGCACGGCTAGGAAGCAATCCGTATGCCGCCAAGGAACTTGTTTACTTTCAAATAGTTAGAGGATGCAGCCGGAACGGTCTGTAAACGCCACCGACAACGGGAGCCCTCCCGCATCCGATTCGAATCGACCGGTCGTGCGGTTCTTGTTTTCCGTCAAGGTCTTGCGCGATTTCCACACGCTGTAAGCGGGGCCGACAGCTTGCCCCGGCAGCCCCGCTCCCCCACAGTCGGCCCGACGGGGCGCGTGGAGGCGGCATGGCGGGCGAGGTTTCCCTCAAGGGCAACATGGCGATGGCGTTCGGCACGCCGATCATCGCCTATCCCTGGCCCGACAGCGACGGGCTGAACGCCGAGCTGCGCGCCACGATCCTGGCCCGCCAGGGCGAGAGCCAAGGCATCATGCGCAGCAACGTGGGCGGCTGGCACTCCGCCAACGACTTCTTCGCCTGGGAGGCCCCCGGCATCGCCGGCTTCCGCAAGCGGGCCGAGCAGATCGCCATCGAGGCCACGCGCGCCATCACCGTGGTCAAGGACGCCGCCCGCACCTTCGGCTTCCGCTTCGAGGGCTGGGCCAACGTGACGCGCCACGGCGGCTACAACACCGTGCACGACCATCCCAACAGCGTGTGGTCGGGCGTCTACTACGTGGACGGCGGCGACGCCCCGGCCGAGGGCCAGCCCATGAGCGGCAAGCTCGAGCTGGTGGACCCGCGCACCGGCGTGAACATGATCCACATCGAGAACACCGTCCTGCACGGCCGCTACGTCATCGACCCCCTGCCCGGCCTGATGGTGGTGTTCCCGAGCTGGCTCAAGCACTTCGTCCACCCCTACTTCGGCCAGGCCCCGCGCATCTCCATCGCCTTCAACGTCTACGCCGCGGAGAAGCGGTAGGGATGGCCCGCCTCCGCCGCAGGCTGGCCCTGGCGCTCGCCCTCGTCGCGGCGGGCGCTCCCGCCGCCTGGGCCGAGGAGGCCTGCCGCCTGCCCGCCACCATCCCGCCGGCGCAGGCCGACGTGGTGGACTGGCGCAACGACGACCGCACGCCCGACGGCTTCGTGCTGGCGCTCTCGTGGTCGCCCGCCTACTGCGCCGTCACGGGCGGGGCCGAGGACCCCATCCAGTGCGCCGACAACCGCTTCCAGTGGGTCGTCCACGGCCTGTGGCCGCAGACCGCCGGCGCCACCTCGGTCGAGCAGCACCCGCGCCATTGCGCCGAGGCGCCGCCGCTCCCCGCCGCCACGATCCGCCGCTACCTGTGCCTGATCCCCAGCGTCGAGCTGATCCAGCACGAGTGGGCCGCCCACGGCACCTGCGCCTTCGCCACCGCCGACGCCTACCTGGCGCAGACCGCCGCCCTGTGGGACGCCCTCGCCCGCCCCGACCTGGCCGCGCTCGCCGCCGCGGGCAACGCCACCGCGGGCGACGTGCGCGACGCCTGGGTCGCCGCCAACCCCGCCCTGCCCCGCGCCGCCGTGGGCCTCTCGGTGCGCGGCGGCCTGCTGCGCGAGGTGCGCCTGTGCTACGACACCGCCTACGCCTTCGCCCCCTGCGCCTGGCCCGGCGCGCCGGACGCCCAGCGCATCGCCATCGTGGCGCCGTAGCGGCGGTGCGGCATCGCCCCCTGGCGGATCGCGCGCGGGCTCCCTAGACTCCAGGCATGGCAATCAAGGCCGAGATAGCCCGCGGGCCGGCGGCGCCGGCGCCGCTGGGGGCGATCTCGCTGCCGGCGCGGCCGCCCGTGCGGCACGGGCGCGCCGGCGCGCGCAGCGCCTTCAAGCTCGCCTCGCCCTTCGCGCCCGCCGGCGACCAGCCCCAGGCCATCGCCGAGCTGATCCGGGGTGTCGAGGGCGCCGAGCGCGACCAGGTGCTGCTGGGCGTCACCGGCTCGGGCAAGACCTTCACGATGGCGCACGTCATCGCCGCCACCGGCCGGCCCACGCTGATCCTCGCCCCCAACAAGACGCTGGCCGCCCAGCTCTACGGCGAGATGAAGACGTTCTTTCCCGACAACGCGGTGGAGTACTTCGTCTCGTACTACGACTACTACCAGCCCGAGGCCTACGTGCCGCGCTCGGACACCTACATCGAGAAGGACAGCTCGGTGAACGAGCAGATCGACCGCATGCGCCACGCGGCCACGCGGGCCCTGCTCGAGCGCGACGACGTGGTGATCGTCGCCTCGGTCTCGTGCATCTACGGCATCGGCTCGGTGGAGACCTACCAGCAGATGGCCTTCACGCTCGACGCCGGCCAGGCGGTCGAGCGCAACCAGGTCATCCGCCAGCTCGTCGAGCTGCAGTACAAGCGCAACGACGTGGCCTTCGCCCGCGGCGCCTTCCGCGTGCGCGGCGACCAGCTCGAGCTGTTCCCCGCCCACCTCGAGGACCGCGCCTGGCGCATCGGCTTCTTCGGCGACGAGATCGAGCAGATCGCCGAGTTCGATCCGCTCACCGGCCAGACCACCGCCCAGCTCGGCCAGGTCAAGGTCTACGCCAACAGCCACTACGTCACGCCCCACCCCACGCTCGAGCAGGCGATCAAGCAGATCAAGGCCGACCTCAAGGAGCGCCTGGCCGAGTTCCAGCGCCTCAACCGCCCGCTCGAGGCCGAGCGGCTGGAGCAGCGCACCGCCTTCGACATCGAGATGCTGGAAGCCACGGGAAGCTGCGCCGGCATCGAGAACTACTCGCGCTATCTCACGGGCAGGAAGCCCGGCGAGCCGCCGCCCACCCTCTTCGAGTACCTGCCCGAGGACGCCCTCCTGATCGTCGACGAGAGCCACGTCACGGTGCCCCAGCTGGGCGGCATGTTCCGTGGCGACTTCCAGCGCAAGGCGACGCTCGCCGAGTACGGCTTCCGCCTGCCCTCCTGCGTCGACAACCGCCCGCTGCGCTTCGAGGAGTGGGATCTCATGCGGCCGCAGACCGTCTTCGTCTCGGCCACCCCCGGCCCGTGGGAGCTCAAGCGCACCGGCGGCGCCTTCGTCGAGCAGGTCATCCGCCCCACCGGGCTGATCGATCCCCTGTGCATCGTCCGCCCGGTGGCGAGCCAAGTGGACGACCTGCTGGCCGAGTGCCGCGCCGTCGCCCGCAAGGGCCAGCGCGCGCTCGTCACCACGCTCACCAAGCGCATGGCCGAGGACCTCACCGAGTACATGCACGAGGCCGGCGTGCGCGTGCGCTACCTGCACTCCGACGTCGAGACGCTCGAGCGCATCGAGATCATCCGCGACCTCAGGCTCGGCGCCTTCGACGTGCTGGTCGGCATCAACCTGCTGCGCGAGGGCCTGGACATCCCCGAGTGCGCGCTGGTCGCCATCCTGGACGCCGACAAGGAGGGCTTCCTGCGCTCCGAGACCTCGCTGGTGCAGACCATCGGGCGGGCCGCGCGCAACGTCGACGGCCGCGTGATCCTCTACGCCGACACCGTCACCGATTCCATGCGGCGCGCGCTGGACGAGACCAACCGCCGCCGCGAGAAGCAGCAGGCCTACAACGCCGCCCACGGCATCACGCCGGAAAGCGTGAAGAAGAACATCGGCGACATCCTGCAGGGCGTCTACGAGGGCGACTACGTCACGGTCGGCACGGGCGACGACGCCGTGCCCCACATGGTGGGCCACAACCTCAAGGCCCACCTTGCCGACCTCGAGAAGCGCATGCGCGCCGCCGCCTCCGAGCTCGAGTTCGAGGAGGCCGCCCGCCTGCGCGACGAGATCAGGCGGCTCGAGGCCGTCGACCTCGGGCTCGACAAGCCGGGCATCGCCCCCAGCCAGGCCGTCGAGCGCGCCTCCAGGCACAAGCCCTCCCGCGGCTTCGCCAAGGCCAGGGGCCGCGCCCGCCGCCGCCACGGGCCCTAGGGCCACCCTCCCCCCAGGCACCCCGCGGCCTGCCCCTCGGGCCGCCCGGTTTCCCCCTCGCCACCCGGACGCTGTGCCATCCCCGGCCATGACGGTTGCGGTGCGGGAAGCGTGCCTCCAGGCACTCCCGCTCCCGCGCGTGTCCGTCATCCGCCTGTCACGGACTCTCCCTACAGAGTTGCTCCCCTTCCCTGCAGCGTGTGGAGCCCCCGATGCCTCGTCCGACCTCGGCCCTCAGGGCCGCCTTGCTGGCCGCCACCGTGCTCGGCGCCGGCGCCCTGCCCGCCGGGGCCACGCCCTTCACCGTGGGCACCGGCGTCACGCTCAACGTCGGCCAGGCGCTGACCGGCAACGAGGCCGGCACCGTCGAGGCCGGCGGCACGCTCTCCACCGCGGGCGTCTCCATCGGCGTCTCGAACCTGGGCAACGCGCCGGGCGTCGTCGTCGACAACAGCGGCACGATCCAGTCCACCGGCAACCGCGGCATCAACGCCACCACGGGCCTCGCCAACGGCAAGTTCACCCTGCACAACAACGCGGGCGCCAGCCTCCTCGGCTCGGACGACGCCATCCGCTTCCAGAACGACGCCACCGGCGCCACGATCGAGATCGACAACGCCGGCACGATCCGCTCCACCACGGGCCAGGCCGTCGACTTCCGCGGCATCACGGGCGCGCCCGCCTCCATCACCTTCAACAACGCGGCGACCGGCCTCATCCAGTCCGACAACGAGGACGGCCTGCGCGCCGCCAACGGCTCGGTCATCAACAACGAAGGCCGGATCGTCGCCAACTCGGCGACCGACGAGGATCCCGACGCCGACGGCATCAACATCACCGACAACCACGCGGCCACCGTGAACAACAAGACGGGCGGCTCGATCTCCGGCGCGCGCCACGGCGTGGACATCGGCGAGAACGGCAACGTCGTCGTCACCAACGAGGCCGGCGCCACCATCACCGGGCGCAACGGCTCGGGCGTGGGGTCCGACGCCGACGGCAAGGTGGTCAACCACGGCACGATCACCGGGGCGATCAACGACGTGACGACCATCGGCGACGGCGACGGCGTCGACATCGACTTCGTGGCCGACATCGAGAACTTCGGCACCATCCAGGGCACCGGCGCCATCGGCAACGACCCGGGCGAGCCGGTCAACACCAGCGAGGGCATCGCGGTGGGCGGCGGCAAGATCGTCAACCACGCCGGCGCCCTCGTCAGCGGCGCGCACAACGGCATCCTGGTCGACGACGGCAGCCTGGGCGGCGCCAGCGGCGCCGTCACGATCGAGAACGCCGGCACGATCCAGGGCCTGGACGGCTACGGCGTGCGCATCGTCGGCAACGCCGGCGACACGGTCACCAACGCGGGCTCCATCGCGGCCACGGGCGGCAACGACGCGCTGGACATGGGCGGCGGCGACGACACGCTGAACCTCAAGACGGGCGCCAGCTTCACGGGCGGCGTGCAGGGCGGCGACGGCGACGACACGGTCAACCTGGAGGGCACCGGCTCGCTGGCCGTGACCCAGGGCTTCGAGCAGCTCAACGCCAACGCCGGCACCTGGTCGCTGGCCGCGGGCGACCACGCCTACGGCACCGGCGCCACGGTGGCCAGCGGCGCCACGCTCGCCGCCGACGGCGCGAACCTCGCGACCGCCACGCTCCAGGTGAACCAGGGCGGCACCTTCGACGTGCAGGGTGCGGGCGCCACCGTGACGGGCGACGTCGTCAACAACGGCACGGTGCGCGTCACCGGCGCCACGGCCACCTTCGCCGGCACCTTCACCAACAACGGCGCCTACCTGGCCGATCCCTCGGTGCAGAGCTTCCAGGACTTCGTCCACGGCCCCGACGGCTTCGTGGTGGCCGAGAAGGGCGACGTGTTCCGGGTGGCGGGCGACTTCCTGAACCACAGCACCCGGCCGTTGGACTGGGACACCGACCAGGCCACGCTCCAGTTCACGGGCGATCCCGGCACGGTCCACGCGGTCGAACTCGCCGGCGGCGACGAGGGCCCCACGAAGGGCGGCTTCCGCGACAACTTCGCCTGGGGCGCCCTGCTGATCGACGACGGCAACAGCCTGGTGCTGGGCAACGGCGTCGATCCCGGCCAGACCGTGGCGTTCTACGTCGGCGAGCTGGTGGGCGCCTCGATCCTGGGCAATGCCATAACCAACCTCACCGGCAACGGGTTGAACGTCTATTACAACAGCGCGCTGGCCGCGAACGCCTACCTGGGCGGCCTCACCTACCTGCTGGCCGAGGGCGGCCGGCTGATCGGCGTGCGCGTGGTGCCCGAGCCCGCGACGCTGGCCCTGCTCCTGGCCGGGCTGGGCGTCGCCGCGGCGGCGGCCCGCAGCCGCCGGAACGCGGCCTAGCCGTCCAGGCGTTCCGCCGGCTGCGCGCCCCAAAGAAGGCGCGCGGCCCGGCGGCGCCCGGCGGGCACCGTGAAGGTCGCGAGCTCGCCCGGGCTGGCATAGTTCATCCGGCTGTCCATGACGAAGCGGTGCCGCCCGGCGGGGCGCAGCACCGTGCCGAATCGCCCTGGCGAATGGACCTGGGCGCCGAAGGCCAGCAGCGTGCGGTCCAGCGCCACCACCACCTGGTCTTCCCAGCGCGAGCGGTAGCACCCGGCATAGCGCGCACCGGCCAGCCGGGGCCCGGCGTCGAAGCGCTCGGGCTCGTCGGCCAGGCGGTAGATCGTCTCGAGGATGCCGGTGGCGATGGGGCCCGCCGTGCTGTCGTTCGTGTTGGTCAGCACGATCACGCCGATGTCGTTCTCGTGGTCCAGCGCCACCTGGGTGATGAACCCGGGGAAGCCGCCGCCGTGCCCCACGATGCGCCGCCCCTCGATGCGGTTGACCGCCAGGCCCAGCGCATAGGATTCGCTCCCCTCCCCTGTCGCCCAGTGCTCGCGCATCATCTCCTTCCTGGATTCGCGGTCCAGGATCGCGCCCGCGTTGCGCGCCAGGCTCAGCGCCGCCAGATAGCGCGCCAGGTCCGGCACGTTGGACAGGAAGCCGGTGGCCGGGGCATAGGCCCGCGTCGCCTCGTGCCCGAAGGCCGCGCGCGGCACGTCCGGGATCGGCCGGGAATAGCCCGTGGCCAGCCACGCCAGGCTGGCCCGGGTCAGGTCCGGCGCGGTGCGCGTCATGCCCAGCTTCCGCACGATGGCGCGCATCACATAGCGGTCGTAGGTCGTTCCCGCGGCCTTGGCGATCGCCTGGCCCAGCAGGGCATAGCCGAAGTTCGAATACTTGAACCGCGTCAGGTTCTCCACGACCAGCGCCCTGGGCACGCTGGCCTTCAGGCCGGCCAGGTCGGGAAAGGCCCCGGTCTCCCAGTGCGGCGTGATGCCGTCGCGGAACACGCCCGCGGTGTGCGACAGCGCCTGGCGGATCGTCAGCGCCGCCGCGCTGCTCCGCCCCACCCGCGCCCTGAACCACGGCAGATGGCGCTGGATGGGGTCGTCCAGGCGCAGCTTCCCCTTGGCCGCCAGCTGCAGGACCGCCACGGCGGTGAAGGACTTCGAGATCGAGGCGATGCGATAGCACGTCTCGGCCGTGGCCGGCCGTCCGCTCGCCACGTCGGCCAGGCCGAATCCCCGCGCATAGACCAGCTTCCCGCCGTGCATGATGCCCGCCGACAGGGCGGGCAGGCGGTCGTAGCGGATCTTGTGGGGCAGCCAGCCGTCCAGCACGCGCGCCGCCAGGCCGATGGCTCGGCCATAGTCCTTCCCCATGCTCCCCCCGCCATGCGGCACGCCGAATCCGGCGAGGCTAGCGGAAGGGCGGGGTCGCCACCACAGGGACCGTTTCCTGCCGCCGGGGAACGGCCGCGCGGTGGCGCGCGTTGCGCCGGAACGCCCAGGCTGTAGGGTCTCTGGCGGGGGAGCGCGATACGCATGGACCACGCCCTGCCGCCGGCCCTGATCGACGCGGTGATCCTGCTCGGCGCCGCGGTCGCCACCGCGGCCCTGTGCCATCGCATCAGGATCAGCCCGGTGCTGGGCTACCTGCTGGTGGGCGCCGCCATCGGCCCGCACGGCTTCCGCGCCATCGCGGCGCTCGAGGACATCGAGGCGCTGGCCCAGCTCGCCATCGTCTTCCTGCTGTTCTCGGTCGGGCTCGACCTGCCGCTGCGCCGGCTGTGGGTGATGCGGCGCCTGGTGCTGGGCCTGGGCCTGGGGCAGGTGGCGCTCACCAGCCTGGTATTCGGGCTGGCGGTCTATGCGCTGGGCTTCTCGCCCGCGGCCAGCGTGGCGGTGGGGGGCGCGCTGGCGCTCTCCTCAACCGCGGTCGGGCTTCAGCTCCTGATCGACCACGGCGAGCTGCCCACGCGGCTGGGGCGCGCCGCCATCGCCGTGCTGCTGGTGCAGGACATCGCGGTGGTGCCGCTCCTCATCATCCTGCCCGGCCTGGCCAGCGGCGGGCCGATCCTGGAAACCCTGGGCTGGGCCGCGGTGCAGGCGGCCATCGCCTTCGTCGCGATCCTGGCGCTGGGCCGCCTGGTGCTGCGCCCCCTGGTGCGCGCGGCCGCCGCCACGCGCGCCAGCGAGATCTTCGCCGCCAGCGTCCTCCTGGTCGTGCTGGGCACCGCGGCGCTGACCGCCGGCGCCGGCCTGTCGATGGCGCTGGGCGCGCTGCTCGCCGGCATGCTGCTGGCCGAGAGCGAGTACCGCCACCAGGTCGAGGCCGACATCAAGCCGGCGCGGGGCATCCTGCTGGCGCTCTTCTTCCTGACCGTCGGCATGGACGTGGACGCCGCCGCGATGGCCGACGACGCCGCCGTGGTGGGCGTGCTGGCCACGGCGATCATCCTCGCCAACTTCGCCGTGCTGCTGATCCTGGGCCGCCTCGCCCGCCTGACCTGGGGCGAATCCGTGCATCTCAGCCTGGTGATGGCCCACGCCGGCGAGTTCGCCTTCGTCATCCTGGCCGCGGCCGTGGGCGTCGGCCTGCTGGACGCCGCCGCCGTGCGCCCGCTGATCCTTGCCATCGCGCTGACGCTCGCGCTCTGCCCGCTGCTCGATGCGCTGGGCCGCCGCCTCGCCCGCCGCCTGGGCCGGCCCGGCCACGCCGATGTGCGCGCGCTCGCCGAGAACGCGCACGAGTTCTCCGGCCACGTCATCATCGCCGGCTTCGGCCGGGTGGGCCAGCTCGTGGCCCGCATGCTGGACGAGCAGGGCGTGAAGTGGATCGCGCTCGAGCTCGACGGCCACGTCGTCACGCTCGCCCGCAGGCGCGGCGAGCCCGTCCACTACGCCGACGGCACGCGCGTCGACGTGCTCGAGGCCGCGGGCCTCGCCCGCGCGCGCGCGCTCGCCGTCACCATTGACAAGCCCGAGGACGCCGAGCGCGCCGTCGCGGCCGCGCGCGAGGCCCATGCCGAGGTTCCCGTGCTCACCCGGGCCCGCGATGTCGAGCACGCCGGCCGCCTCTCCGGCGCGGGCGCCACCCACGCCGTGCCCGAGACGCTGGAGGCCAGCCTGGTCCTGGCGGGCCGCCTGCTCAAGACGCTGGGCGCGCCCGAGGACGCCACCGCCGCCGCCATCGAGCGCATCCGCCGCCAGGGCACCATCGAGCCCCCCGTCGCCGCCGGGGGCGCGGCGCGGGGATAGGCCCGCGGGGCCGCCCGTGCTATCTCCCCGCCATGCCTGCGGCTCGGACGGCCCTCGTCACCGGCGCGGCGAAGCGCATCGGGCGCGCCATCGCGCTCGCGCTCGCCGGCGACGGCTATGCGCTCGCCCTGCACCACAACGCCTCGGGCCCCGAGGCCGGGGCGCTGGCCGCCGAGATCCGCGCCAGGGGCGGCCGCGCCGTCACGGTGGCCGCCGACCTCGCCGATGCCCGCCAGGCCGACCGCCTCGTCGCCGCCGCGGCCGAGGCCGCCGGGCCGCTGACCGTGCTGGTCAACAACGCCTCGCTGTTCGAGCGCGACACGCTGGCCGACCTCACCCCCGGCTCGTGGGAGCGCAACCTCGCCGTCAACCTGCGCGCCCCCGTGTTCCTGACCCAGGCCTTCGCCCGCCAGCTTCCCCCGGGCGTGCAGGGCAACGTGGTCAACCTGATCGACCAGAAGGTGCTCAACCTCACGCCCTACTACCTCTCCTACACGGCGGCGAAGATGGGGTTGTGGGCCATGACCCAGACGCTGGCCCAGGAGCTCGCCCCCGCCGTGCGCGTGAACGGCATCGGCCCCGGCCCCACGCTCCCCAACCCCACCCAGACCGAGGCCGAGTTCCGCGCCTACGCCGCCCGCATGCCGCTGGGCCACGGCCCCACGCCCGACGAGATCGCCCGCGTCGTCCTGTTCATCCTGGACACGCCCTCGCTCACGGGCCACATGATCCCGGTCGACGGCGGCGAGCACCTGGGCTTCGCCCACCCCAAGCGCCGCGAGTCGTGAGCGAGGCTCCTGCCATGCCGCAGCCCGATCCCGTGACGCCCCTGCGCGGCGCGGAGCACAGAAGCGAGCACACGGAGCGCACAGTCGACCACAAGGTCTTTGTGCGCGACCTCATGCTCACCTGCATGATCGGCGTGCACGGCCACGAGCGCCGCGCCCGCCAGCGCGTGCGCGTGAACCTGACGCTCGACGTGGCCGCTTCCGCGAGGTCCGCCGCCGACTCCCTGGCCGGCGTGGTGGACTACGAGACGATCGTGGACGGCATCCGCCGCCTGGCCGACGCCGGCCACATCAACCTCGTGGAAACATTGGCCGAACGGATCGCCGACCTGGCCCTCGCCGACCGCCGCGTGCTGGCCACGACCGTGAAGGTCGAGAAGATCGACGTCTTCGCCGACGCCGCCAGCGTCGGCGTGGAGCTCACCAGAAGGCGCTAAGCCGCGCGGTGACTTGCCATCCCCAAGCACAGGCCAAGACAACGCCCATGTAACCGCACCGACTTCACATGGACGATCGCGAACGGTTACTGCCCCGCGACATGCCGGAGTCGGGCAGAGAATCGGCTCCGAGAAGGCCCCTGCCGGGCCGGACCTTTGCACACCCGTCCGGCGACGCCCAAGAGGGGGGTGCGAGTCAAGCGGTTTTCCCGTGTTTCACCCAGGAGCCATCGAACCGCAATCGAAAGATTGGCCCGGATCAGGTACTTAGGTCGCTGCACAAGAAATAGGCAAACGACGGCGAAACGGCGGGGAACGGCGCTCCCGAGGGTGTCGGAGAGGGCACCGCCCACAGACTTATCCACAGAAAGGGTTGATAGGCGGAAGGCCCCTTCCGGAAGCGGCCCTGGCCGCGGATTTGTGACGCCTGTGCGGCGGAGCGCCGCCCCCCGCAAGGCCCCCCGGCGGGGGTGCCTTCGAGAGGCGCGGCGGGGCTGGCGATTCGGGACCGCCCGCCGCAACCGAATCGTGACGGCGAAGGGCTCACCCCTCCATCAGGTGGCGCCGCGCGCTTTCCAGATGCCGCGTCACGATGGCGGCCGCGGCATCGGCGTTGCGTCCCACCAGGGCGGCCAGCAGCTCGTCGTGATCCTCGTTGTAGCCGGCGATGCGGTCGTGGCTCAGCACCTTGTCCTTGACCGCGTTCCACTGGCGATGGCCGCGCACGTGGCTGATCTGGCGGTACACGGCCACGATCAGCGGGTTGTGCGTAGCCTCGGCCAGCAGCTCGTGAAACTGCCGGTCCCACTTGGTGAAGCGGTCGGGGTCGTCGCCCGCCCGCACGATGAGCGCCAGCACCTCGGCCAGCCGCTCCAGGTCGCGCGGCGTGGCGTGCCGCGTGGCCAGGCGCACCATCATCGGCTCCACCGTGAGGCGCGCCTCGATCAGCTCCAGCGGGCTGGTGACGTCCGACACGTCGGCCACGCCCCCACGCGATTCCCACGCCACGAACGTGCCGCTGCCCACGCGCCGCGTGATCAGCCCGTCGTGCCCCAGCATGCCCAGCGCCTCGCGCACCGTGGAGCGCGAGGTGCCGAAGGTGGCCGCCATGTCGCGCTCGGGCGGCAGGCGCTCGCCGTGCACATAGACGCCGTCCAGGATCGCCTTGCGCAGGTGGGCGGCGATTCCGGCCGCGCTGCGCGAGGCCGCCAGCCGTGGCAGCGGCGGTTCCTGCGCGGCGGTCGCCGCGGGGCTGGCGGGGGCTCTTGACATCGGATCGGCGCGGGTGTTTCGTTGCCGGGTAATTGGTCGAATTGGACCAGGATTGGTCCGGCCATATTCGAACCAAAGTCCGACGGCCGTCAAGCCCCGCCACCCGCCCGACGCGCCTCTGCAGAGGCCCGCCGTCGCCCGGGGAAGCAAGCGGGGCGCGGCCCGGCGGCACCGACCGGAGGACCACCCGCGATGGCGTTCCCCACCCACACCAAGTACCTGATCATCGGCGCCGGCATCCACGGCCTGTCCACGGCCTGGCACTTGGCGAAGGAGCTGAAGGCGCGCGGCAAGGGCAGCGGCGCCGACATCCTGGTGGTCGACAAGACCGGCATCGCGTCGGGCGCCAGCGGCATCGCCTGCGGCGTCATCCGCAACAACTACTACCAGCCCGCCATGCGCGAGCTGATGGCCGAGTGCGTCTCGGTGTGGGAGAGCGATCCCAAGGCCTTCAGCTACCACCCCGTGGGCTACATGCAGATCAGCCCCGAGGCCATGCACGCCGGCTGCGCCGAGATCTACAGCCAGCAGAAGGCCATCGGATACACCTCCTCGTTCATCGAGGGCGAGGCCGACTGCATGAAGTACATGAAGGGCATCTTCAGCGACTGGCGCGCCAAGGGCATCACCAGCGTCCTGCACGAGAAGAAGGGCGGCTACGCCAACAACACCAAGTCGATGTACGGCCTGGCCGGCAAGGCGGAGGCCGAGGGCGTGCGCATCCTGTCGGGCGTGAAGGTCACGGGCTTCAAGGCCAACGGCAAGGGCGTCTCGGCGGTCGAGACCGACCGCGGCACCATCCAGTGCGATTACGTCGTGGTGGGCGTCGGCCCCTGGGTGAAGCAGATCTGGGACATGCTGGACCTGCCAAAGCAGGTCGACATCAAGGGCCGCGACCGCAAGACCCACAAGGGCATCCCGATGTGGACCTACTGGTGCCTCGAGGAGGGCACCCTGGGCGTCGACCCCGAGCTGCAGAAGACCAACGACGGCAAGATGCCGCCCGTCATCCACGTCGACACCGACGCGCCGCTCTACTCCGACGTCGACGGCTCGCTCATCACCGACAAGATGTGGGGCATCTACTACAAGCCCGACTTCAACTTCGGCGGAATCCAGGGCGGCGCCATGCCCTACAAGGTCGAGACGCCTGTCGACAAGGTGCAGGTGGACCCCTACGGCCCCGACAGCCCGGACTTCATCGTGGGCGACGACTTCGCCCACATGTGGTGCTCGGCGCTCTCGTTCTGCCAGGAGCGCTTCCACGGCCAGATCGCCAAGTGGAAGGACGAGCCCTCGGGCGGGCTGGGCTGCTTCACGCCGGACAACTTCCCGGTCTTCGACACCTTCCGCGACAACGTCTACTTCATCGCGGACAGCAACCACGGCTACAAGATGATCGCGGTGGGCAAGCTGGTGGCCCAGGAGATCGTCGGCCAGAAGAGCCGCATCCTGGAGCCGTTCCGCTTCTCCCGCTACGCCGAGGGCAAGCTGCACCCCACCTCGAACAGCCCCTTCCCGTGGAGCTAGGCGGCGATTCGGGGCGGCGTTGACAAGCCCGGGGTCGGGAGCGAATGTCCGCCGTCCTACGCGGGAACGGTTGGTCGATCGGCGGTCGCGCGCCACGAGGGGCTGCGTGCGTCCGGGGCCGCGGGGACGTTCCTAACCGCCCCACCATAATCGAGCAGGGGAACCGCCGATGACGGCATTGCAGGACTACGTCGCCAACAAGGAACGCAAGGAACTGGTCAAGCAGGTCCGGGCGAAGATCAAGCAGCTCGGCATCCAGTACGTCTACTACCAGTTCATCTCGGTCACTGGCCGCATCGTCGGCAAGGGCATCCCGGCCGACCACTGGGAGGCCAACGCCGAGAAGGGCTTCCAGCTCGTCTACGGCTCGACCGCGAACCTCTTCGTCGACCGCCGCGGCAACTACATCGGCTACGGCCCCGAGGCCTCCGAGCTGGTCGGCATCCCCGATCCCGAGACCTTCTGCCAGCTGCCCTGGGACAAGCGCGTGGCGCGCGTCTTCTGCACGCTGTTCCGCAACCGCGAGGAGAGCGAGGACCCGGGCGGATTCCTGACGTCGGACTGCCGCGGCAACCTTCGCCGCATCGAGGAGAAGTTCAAGAAGGACCACAAGGGCCTGCACATGCGTCACGGCTGCGAGCCGGAGATGATGTGGCTGAAGAAGGGCCCCGACGGCATGCCCGCCGGCGGCGCCACCCGCCCGCACTGCTACCACATCGGCCAGTTCGAGCAGCTGCGCCCCGTCATCCTGCGCATCATCGAGTACGGCCGTGCCATGGGCCTGGACATGATCCAGGGTGACCACGAGGACGCGCCCGGCCAGCTCGAGCTGAACTTCATGTTCGACACGGCGCTGCGCACCGCCGACCGGCTCTCCACCTACCGGCAGATCTGCGCCGCCGTGGGGCGCGAGTTCGACCTGATCCCCTGCTTCATGTCGAAGCCGTTCATGGGCGTGTCGGCCAGCGGCTGCCACCACAACGTGTCGCTGTGGCGCGACGGCGAGGACGAGCTCAACACGCTGGGCCAGAGCAACCCGCTTCCCGGCATGGACTGGAACTTCAACTACCTGAAGGGCGGCGAGAACACCTTCATGCCGCTCAAGGGCCAGAAGAAGCCCGGCCCCATCGGCCTGATGTCGATCGGCGGCGTGATCGAGCACCTGCCGGCGCTGACCGCCATCGGCTGCTCGACCGTCAACTCGTACCGCCGCCTCTGGGACGCGGGCTTCTGGGCTCCCGTCTACGCCGACTGGGGCTATCAGAACCGCACCTGCGGCCTGCGCATCTCGGCGCCGGGCCGCTTCGAGTACCGCGCCGTGGACTCGATGGTGAACCCCTACCTGATGGCCGGCGCGATCTACAAGGCGTTCGACGACGGCATCAAGCGCAAGCTGGACCCGGGCGAGCCCGAGACGCGCAACATCTACGAGGCGATGGAGCAGGGCAAGCAGGTCCACAAGCTGCCCATGAACCTGGGCGACGCGCTGCACGCGCTGGCCAACGACGCCGTCATCAAGTCGGCCCTGCCCGGCGAGATGTACCGCGTTTTCCAGCACTACAAGAACGACGAGTGGGAGCGTTTCCTCGGCACCACGACCGAGTGGGACATGAAGACCTACTGGGACTGCCTGCCCTAGGGCGGGTCTTACGGCGGACGGCCCGGCGCGTGCGCGCCGGGCCGATCCCGCAACGGAAGGAGCACGACAAAACCATGTGTGGCATTGCCGGCATCATCCACCGGGGCGCCAAGGCCAACATCGGGGGCGAGATGACCTCGATGCTGAAGGCGCTCAAGCACCGCGGCCCCGACTCGACCGGGTTCGCCGTCTACGGGGTGCCCCAGAAGGGCGACCTCATGCTGCGCTTCAAGGTCGCCGAGCAGGACGACCTGAAGAAGGGCTTCGAGATCCACAAGGCCATCGAGCTGCGCAAGGCCGAGGTGGACGAGCGCATCCGCAGCCAGGGCGGCAAGATCGTCGAGGCGGAGCAGGCGACCGAGTACGCCTATCGCTACCGCATCCGCTTCGACGGCGACGCGCGGCGCTTCGCCGACTACATCGAGGACGTGGAAGGCGCCGAGATCCTGTCGATGGGCACGGCGCTGGAGCTGGTGAAGGACCTGGGCGATGCCGACGTGGTGGCGGGCCAGTATGGCCTGGACAAGTTCCAGGGCACCCACGCGATCGGCCACACCCGCATGGCCACCGAATCCGACGTGGACATCCGCTCGGCCCATCCCTACTGGGCTTATCCCTTCAACGACATCTCGGTCGTCCACAACGGGCAGCTCACCAACTATTGGAAGGGCCGCCGCGACCTGGAACGCCGCGGGCACCGCTTCGTGTCCAACTGCGACAGCGAGCTGATCGCCGTCTACGTGGCGGACAGCCTGCAGCGCGGCCGCACGCTGGAGGAGACGCTGGAGCGCTCGATCAAGGAGCTTGACGGCGTGTTCACCTACCTGGTCGCCACCTCCGACGCGCTGGGCATGGCCAAGGACACGATGGCCGCCAAGCCGATGGTGCTCTACGAGGGCGACGACATCGTGGCGCTGGCCTCCGAGGAAGTGGCCATCCGCAGCGTGATCCCGCAGGAAATCGACACGTTCGACCCCTACGACGAAGAGGTTCGGGTATGGCGCAGCTAACCCGCTCGCAGAGCGAGCATCCGTCCCACGCGCTCGGCTGGCACACCCAGCAGCTGAAGGGCCGGACCCAGCAGCACTTCTTTTCGCTGGAGGAGGAAGGGACCGGCTTCGTCTATCCCGACTCGTTCCAGGTCGACTTCAACAAGCGGGTCGAGTTCGACGCCGGCAAGATGGACACGCCGGCGATCAACCTGAAGATCCGCGAGCTGATGAGCCAGGGCTATGGCTGGATCGTGGTGAAGAACCCACTGGCCAAGCATAGCCTGGGCGTCGGCATCCTCAACAAGCTCAAGCTCGATTTCGAGGGCAGTCTCGGCTACTTCGGCGTCGGCCTGATCGACGGCCCCAACGTCCGTATCAAGGGCCGGGTGGGCTGGAGCTGCGGCGAGAACATGCTCTCGGGCACCGTCCTTATCGAGAAGAACGCTGGCTCGTGCTTCGGGGCCGCGATCCGCGGCGGCGACCTCGTCTGCAAGGGCGACGTGGGCGCCCGCACTGGCATCGACCAGAAGGGCGGCTCGATCATCATCGGCGGCAAGACCGGCGCCTTCTCGGGCTTCATGATGCAGCGCGGCCGCATGGTCGTTTGCGGCGACGCCGGCAAGAACCTGGGCGATTCCATGTACGACGGCACGATCTTCGTCGGCGGCCAGATCCAGTCGCTGGGCGTGGACGCGGTCGAGGCGGAGCTGACCGACCTCGACATCGCGTGGCTGAAGCGGAAGCTGGGCATGTACGAGATCGAGCCGAAGAACGGCATCCGCAACATGAAGAAGATCGTCGCCGGCAAGCAGCTCTGGAACTACGACAACCTGGAGCCCTCCGAAAAGAAGCTCGTGCTCTAGGGCTGGAAGCAAGGAACACACTGGCATGGCCACCAAGCGCAAGGATGCGGTGAAGGCGAAGGTCGCGCGCGCGCCCAAGAAGCCCACCCGCAACAAGGACATCCTGGGGCAGAACTTCCTGTTCACCCCCACGGTGATCGACGACATCCACATCAAGGCCGAGCTGGGCCGCTACCGCATGCGCGGCATGGCCCTGTTCAAGAAGATCCCGACCTGGGACGACCTGACCTTCCTGCCCGGCACCCTCACCCGCTTCGTGATCGAGGGCTACCGCGAGAAGTGCGAGACGAAGACCGTGATCGGCCCCAAGGCCAAGCGGCCCATCGTGCTCGACATCCCGGTCTACATCACGGGCATGAGCTTCGGCGCGCTCTCCTACGAGGCGAAGATCGCACTGGCCCGCGGCGCCACGATGGCGGGTTCGGCCACCTGCTCGGGCGAGGGCGGCATGATCCCCGACGAGCGCCGCTTCTCGGAGCGCTGGTTCTACCAGTGCATCCAGTCGCGCTATGGCTTCAACCCGCACCACGCGCGGCTCGCCGACGGCATCGAGATCTTCATCGGGCAGGGCTGCAAGGTGGGCCTCGGCGGCCATCTGATGGGCCAGAAGGTGACCGACCAGGTGGCCGAGATGCG
>Ga0073934_10004683_pt1 | contig 22260 bp, 15 predicted proteins | sample LarsenN4metaG_FD_76834 | JGI IMG/M metagenome (GOLD analysis project Ga0073934, IMG submission 76834) | Hot spring sediment bacterial and archeal communities from British Columbia, Canada, to study Microbial Dark Matter (Phase II) - Larsen... ...
CGGCAACGAATTTGAAACGCGCGTGAGCATCACGATCGTAGGAAATGGTCCCGGCGACAGACGGGAGGTTGAGTTTCGCGGCAAAATTGAACAGCTCGGAACGAGCTCGCTGGTCGTCGATGGCCGCAAAATTTTTGTCGATGCCAGCACCAAAATTTTCGACCATCGCGGCCTCGGCATTGCGCTGGCGGATTTGCGCGTCGGCCAAACTGTCGAGGTGAAAGCGGAGCTGCGCAACGACGGGAACCTTTGGGCGCTCAGAATCAAAATCGAAGATCAAAGCGGCAGCAAGGACGAAGTGGAAATTCGCGGCCGGATTAAAGCCATTGCGACGGCTCATATTGTTATCATGCAGTTTGCGTTCTTCGTCGATAACAATACCGTTATTCTGGACGATCGCAACAATCCGACCGGCTTTGCGGACTTGAAGGTTGGACAACTCGTTGAAGTGCGCGCGAAACGCCAAGCCGACGGCAGCTTATTGGCGACCAAAATTAAAGTCGAAGACTTGGAAGGCGATCAAATCGAATTGACGGGCGCCATTGAGGCTCTTGGTGATCGATCGTTAGTTGTTTCCGGTTTTAAGTTCGTGGTGGATCGGAATACGGTCTTTCTCGATAATCAAAACCAGCCGATCAAATTCACTGATTTGAAAGTCGGTCTCATCGTTGAAGTGCGCGGCAATCGACAAATCGACGGAAGCTTATTGGCGACGCGCATTAAAATCGAAAATCTGCCGAATGATGAAGTCGAGGTCACGGGCAGGATTGAATCACTGGAAAGCAATTCACTTGTCGTTGTCGGAATGAAGTTTGTTGTTGACAACAACACCGTTATACTCGACAATAAAAACAATCCACTCAAATTTGCGGATCTAAAAGTTGGTCTGCTCGTCCAAATTCGTGCCGACCGTCAAGCCGGCGGCACGTTGCTGGCGACTCGTATAAAGCTGGAAGATATGCCGAATGACGAAGTCGAACTGACCGGCGCTATTGAGAACATAGGCGACAAGTCAATCGTCGTTCTCGGATTGAAATTTGCGGTCGATCAGAATACGGTAATTCTCGACAACAATAACAATCCAATTAAATTTTCGGATTTGAAAGTTGGATTGATTGTCGAGGTTCGCGCTGATCGTCAAGCGGATGGCACCTTGCTCGCAACGCGCATCAAGCACGAAGATCTGCCCGATGACGAAGTCGAAGTCACCGGCGCGATTTCATCTTTGAGTGATAACTCACTCGTGGTTCTCGGCTTGAAGTTCGTTGTCGATGCGAATACGGTTATTCTCGACAACAATAACAATCCGATCAAATTCACGGATTTGAAGATCGGTTTGATTGTCGAAATCCGCGCCGACCGCCAAGCCGATGGCACCTTGCTGGCGACGAAAATCAAGATTGAAGACCGCATGAATATTCAGGGCATGGTGTCGAGTCTTGACAAGAGGAGTTTGAGCGTTGCCGGAATTGCGGTCGCCTTTGATGCCAACACCCAGTTTAGGGATCAGAACAATCGCCCGCTGACGAGCCAGGATTTGCGCATCGGTGAATTCGTCGAAGTTCAAACCGTGCAACAAACACCCAATTCACTTGCTGCAGTGTCCGTGAAAAAGACGGGCACGCTAACCACGGTAGCAACCGATCAATCGTCAAACGGTCTGCCGAAAAATTTTGTCCTGCAGCAAAACTATCCGAATCCGTTTAATCCTTCAACCGCGATAAGATTTGCCGTCCCCGCCCTTCAGGGCGCGCAACAGGCAGTCACGCTGCGCATCTACAACGTGATGGGACAAGTCGTGCGCACGTTGATGAATCAATCTTTTGCGCCGGGCTCGTACATTGCGGTATGGAACGGTGAAAACGATCGTGGTGTGAAAGTGAGTTCAGGAGTGTACTTCTACGAATTGCAGGCGGGGAATTTTGTCTTCGTAAAACGAATGATACTCGCAAAATAATTGTTTGATCTTGGATGCTGGTTGCTGTCGAGCGTGTAGAACACAGCAACCAGCATCCAAATTCTGTTTATCGGAAAATTTCCCGCCATCTCGACTCAGTTATTTTCTTCTCCCCACTATCTCCGATCTGCACGAATTTGCCGCGAAATTTGAAAATCACTTTGCTGCCGAGCTTGCAAAATTCGCGGGCTTCGGGAAAAACGCGCAAGAAGGTGAAATAAGCTTCCGAAGCAAAAGCCAACTTGATCGTCGCGACCTCGGTTTTATAGTCGATATCCATCCACGTGCCATCGGTTTGTTGGCGCAACGTGCTTCCTTTTATCGAAACAAGTCCGGCGCTTTTGGCCTCAGCCTCGGCAGCGACCTCGGCGGATTTCATGGCGCGAATGGATTTGCTCATTTGCACCGCGCCAGCGCCGGAAGCTTGATTCATGGCATCCATCGCGGCAGGCGCAGCCGCGGGTTGTGTTGATTCCCGCCGTCCGCCATTGCCGGCGCGTGACATCGTCATCAAGCGATCATCCGGTTGCTGTAAACGGAGCTCGTGAAATGTCAAGCGTTCTTCCTCCCGCACGAGATATGAGGTGTATGGCGTCACCAGGCCAAATTCTTTTGCCAAAGCGATGACTTCATTTTTCAACTCAGCGTTTTCGCCTTGCAAACGAATCTCGTCGAGCAAATCGCCGACGCGCCGCGTCGCCCACAAGCGCGCGACGAAATCCCGCTCGCGTTCCTGGCGCGGAAAAGTAAAATCGTAATGAAATTCCCTACGGGCGTCGCCCTGCCGCTCGTTGCCGGCTTGTCCGCGCAACACCAGCGTCGCGCGCCCGCCGTCGCGATAACGCCCGGCGAGAATGATTTGTCCGCCTTTGAAAAGATCCGGCAAATGATTCGGCGAAAGCGCGTACGTCTCAACACCGCGGAAAGAATATTCGAGATTGCTCATCACCGGATAGCGAACTTTCTCGTAAAACGTCGAGACTTTCTCTTCGATATTTTCCTGCGGGGAAATGTAATCCGAAAACGCATTGCTCGTTTTGGCCAAACCATCCAGCAGACGCGTGTTGACGTCAAAACCGACGCCAAAAGAGAAAATCCGTGTGCCGTTGCGATTTGCATTTTGCAAATTGCGCCGAATCTCGCCTTCGTCCTGAATGCCGGTCGAAGGCAAACCGTCGGTCAGAAAAATGATCATGCTTTGACCGTTTTGACTGTTGCGCAGCAAATCGACAGCAGCCAGCAATGCTTCGTTGATATTCGTGCCGCCGGTCGCTTCGAGGCGATCCACATGATAAAGCGCCTCGTCGCGCGCGTCAAGGGTCGCGAGTTCATGACGAAACTTGCGCGCTTCCGAGCTGAATGTAACCAGTCCGAAACGGTCACGATTGCCGAGGCGCTGCAAGCAATAACGCAGCGCCGCTTTCGCTTGTTGAATTTTCTCTCCCGCCATGCTCCCGGAAGTGTCAAGCACCAAAACCAAATCCTTGCCTTGCGCCGGCGTGGCGTCGGGATTCACCTGCGGCGAGATAAGCAGCATGAAATAACCGGATTTGTCGGTGTACGGACGATGCGACAACAAGGTCGCGCCGATCTCATTCGGATCGAGCGAATAATACAGCAGAAAGTCGCGGCCATCAATCGCATGGTTCGCTTCAAACGCAACCGTCGCGCGGCGGTCGTTTTCCTGTTTCACCTCGACGCGATGCGACGGCGAATAAATATTTTTTACCGCGGTCGCGGTGTTGATTTGAACTTGAATCGCGCTCTGTTGCGAGCGCGTGCGTTCCGGCTCTCTGGCTTGATCACGTTCAGGAGGTTGAGGCGCCGGCATGGGACGAATCGGCGCGCCGGCGCCGCGATACGAAAGCGCGCCTTGCATCGGATATTGAAACATCACGGTTTTGCCTTCGATGGGCAGCGTCGCATCATAGCGCAGTGTCAAATGCCGCGTAGCTTTCGGAGGAATCGGAAAGATGCGGGCGCGAAACGTGCGATAATCCGCCATTTCCAGCAAAGCCGGATCGAGACTCTTGCGGACGATGTCTTCGTAAATGCGCCGCGCATCGTCGGCGGTGAGCAATTCGCCGACCATTTCCTTGCCATCGACATTCATCGAGAAGCGCGAAACCTGCGCATTTTGCGGCAGCGGAAAAAGAAACGTGCCTTCGACCGTCGTCGCGCTCGGATTATAAAACTCGTGCTCGACCGTCACCACCGCGACTTGCTCCTGAATATCGGCGTTGACGCGATGCTGGCGCAATTCCAAATCAGCCGGTTGAAAATCCGGACGAACGATGATGCCCTGCGCGTGAAGATCGATGGCGGCAAACAATAGCGTGACAACGATAAAACATAAACGTCGCATAAAACTTTCTCCTTGGATATCACCGACCGGTCACTCCGAGTGACCGGTCGGTTTATTTGGGTTGAGTATGAAGAATTTTATTTCGGATCAACGATTGTGCCCATGAACAAAATCGTTCCGGTTTGGTCATCGCGAATCGCGCCGAAAAACGGGCGGTCGACGATCATGGTGAACGGCGGTATGAACGCCGTCACCCGCATCCCGCCGGAAGTGACGGCCGCGGCTTCCGTGCCTTCTTCGTTCACTTCCACAAAAGTTTTGTGCTTGACTTCGCCGATGAAAACATTGGCGCCGGGCGAGGTCGAACACATGGCCGCAAAATTCGCGCGCTGCGGATCGAACGCCGCTTCCATGCCCAGCGCTTTGAGCGCCTGATTGAGCACCATTTCATATTCCAGCTTGAAACGCGGCAGCACGATGCTGCCTTCGGTGGAACGGAATTGCGACATCCAGCTTTCCCATTTTGCGGCGCTCAAATCGGCTTGCAAGGTGTTGAGATCGGAATTTTTATTGGGGAGAAAAACATACAGGCTCATGCGGCCGTTGCCATACGGCAGGCTGATCGCCTGGAATTTTTCATTTTCAAAATAGCGGAAACGCCCGCTTTGCGACATCAGCGGATGCTTCTTTTTCGCGCCGTTCAACAAGGTAAATCGGCCGTCTTTTGTTTTGGTTTTATCAAACTGCGCCGACCAATTGCCTTTAAAATAAATGGCGTTGATCAGATACAGAATGGCGTCGCTCGGAATCGTGTCGACGATCTTGTTGATTTTGCCGTGTGTTTGTTGATTGACCCACTCGTTCATTGTCGCCGTCGCGCCCGGCAAGGCAAAATCCAAATTCGTGATTTTGGCGGCAAAGAAATCCTGATTTCTCTTGAGAAATTCCGGTTTGAATGCGACGCCTTTTCTCGCCCACAGCGAATTGGCGATGGTTAATTGAACTTTGGGGTCCGTGCTGGCGAGCATGGCGCGCAGCGCGGCCTGGGCCTGATTGATTTCCGGCAAGCTCATTCCTTGCAACGCCAACGCGCTGGCCATCGCCTCCTGCGTCTCGCCGCCGGCGCCGTTGTAAATCATCGCCAGCGCCAGCGCCACGCTGGCGGGCGAGATGAAAATATTTTTGCCGGCCTCCCTACGGGCGTAGCCTTGTTTGGCGAGCCGGTCGAAGAGCTTGAAGCTGAACTGGGTGTTGGCGGCAACGAGGCGGTTGTCAACGGTTACAAGTTGTTTTGGCGGGCTTGCGATTGACATTTTAGACCTCATTTCAGGGTTTGATTGCTTGGCGCTTAAATCTTCCAAATTACCAACCAAAAGCCAACCAACTATCATCATGATTGAATATCTTGCCATTGTTGATCTCCTAAACGCTGTTTCTCGTTTTGTTGAATGACTATTTATTCTACTTCGCAAAGCTGAAAATATTCCCTCCAGCCGGAGAAATTTATCCTTTGCAAATTTGCCACAAATTTATAAATTGAAAAATAAACAACCAATAACCAGGAGCTTTTCTCATGCCCAAAAGCCGTCACCCAAAACGCAAACACAAAAACAAGCCGCTGTCTCTCCTCTTCAATCCGTCTAAAGAACTCAAGCAGATTGATGCGATGATCGAGGCCGGCGACTTGCCGGAGGCCGTGCAGAAACTCAAGGAGCTCGCGCTTCGCCTGCCGAATCACGTCGAGGTATTCGAGATCATGTTCATGCTTGCGGTGGAATTAAAGGATAAAGAAGCCCTCCTGCAAGCTGCTATTCGCTTAGCCGAGCTGCAATCCCATGTTCCGGCGCGCCATTTTAATCTTTTCGGCGCGTACATGCAAAATATGATGCCAGCGCTGGCATTAAAGACCGGACGATATTTTCTGAGCCGTTGGCCGGATGATTGGGAGCTTGGCCAAGACATAAAAAAAGAAGTCGCGCAGTTGGCTGAACTTTTGCAGAAAGAGGCTTTAAAATTACAATTGCCGGAAGACGGCTGGCTGGAACCAATGGTCTTGCACGAAAAAGTGCAAGTGGCTCTTTCTCAGAACAGATATGAAGAAACGCGACGCCTGGCCTCACAGCTTATCGCCATCGTGCCACATTTCCCCTCGCCGTACAACAATCGCAGCCTGGCCAGTTGGATATTGGGTGATGCCGAAGCCGCCATGGCCGATGCCCGCCGCGTGCTGGAGATCGATTCCGGCAACGTACACGCGCTCAGCAACCTCACGCGTTTTTTGCGCCTCAGCAATCGCCTCCCCGAAGCGCGCGAAATCGCCGAACGCTTGAAGACCGCCACTTCTCCAAGCCTTGATGTGTGGACAAAGAAAGCCGAGGCACTCTCCTATTTATTCGACGACGCGGGCGTGCTGCAAGTTGTCGAACAAGCCGATAAAGCCGGCGCACTCTTCGGCGAGCAGGCTGATCCTTTTTTGCTTCATCTCGCCGGCGTGGCCGCGGCACATCTTGGCGAGGAAAAAAGAGCGCGAAAATTTTGGAAAGAAGCCGCGAATACCGCTCCATCCTTCGAGCGAGCGCAAGCCAATCTTGACGATCTTGACAAGCCGCCTGGCGAGCGCGACGGCGCCTGGCCCTTTGAGGTAAACGATTGGCTTTCGTCCCGCTTGTTTGAGGAGTTTGTCAACACCGTTGGGCGGTCGGTCGATTCAAAGAGTATGAAAAACCTCAAAGGCGCGGCGCAACGCTATATCGATAAATATCCTCACGTCATGGCGCTGGTGCCGGTGCTTTTGGAGCGCGGTGATCCGGTCGGGCGCGAATTTGCTTTGCGGCTGGCGCAAATGGTCGAAACACCGGAAGCCGTCGCGATGATCAAAGATTTTCTGCACAGCCCCTACGGCCCCGATAAGCTGCGGCAAAGCGCGCTGCAATTTCTGCAAGAAAACAAAATTATCGAAAACGGCGCGCAGCTCAGTTTTTGGTCGCGCGGCAGGCAAACCGAAATTATGGCCATGAACTGGCAGGTCGATGAGGTGACTTATGAAAAGCCTCCGGCGGAAGCGATTGCCGTTGCCGCTCGAGGCTTTGAGGCCATGCAGCGCGGCAAATGGGATCGCGCTCAAGAGTTTTTTTCAAAAGCGCTGGACATGGCGCCAAATTCTGTCAGTATTAGGTTTAATTTGGCGATCGCCGAGGCCAATCAGGGCAACATCACCAAAGCGATGGCAGACATGAAAGCTCTGGCTGAGCGCCATCCGAAATATGCTTTTGTTCACTGCCAGCTTGCCTTGCACGCGCTGGCCAATGATTGCATCGAAGAAGCGCGTGAGCGGCTGAAAACCGTCTCCGCCTTTGAGCATTTTCATTTCGATGAGCTTGCCACCTTTTGCCAGTCGCAGGTTATATTTTTCATCATTGGAGATCCCAACCTTGAGGCGGCCAAGCGCTGGCTGCAAATGTGGGAGCAATTCTACCCGGATGATCCGAAGCTCGAAATCGTCCGGCCCGTGGTTGGAGATTCGCTATTGGCGCGCGCCGGCGCCAAGGCGCTCATTTCGTGGCTGCGGGAATAGAAGAGGCCATCGATTTGAACCCCAACAATTATAATAGTAATTTAGGAATTCACCCTTGCCGCGAGAAATGAAATGCCTGTATTTGAAACGATATCTTTAACTCTCGGCGCTGCAATCGCCAAGCAAATCATCAAATCGTGGCTCGGTGATGGCGTCGTATCGAACTTGAGCGGTGAGTTGGTAGATTTGCTCAAAGGCAAGACTGAGAGCACATTAGCTCAACGTGAGGTCGCGTGCCGCATTGAAAAGATTGGCGAACAGGTTGCGACAAAGTTGCGGCCCGTGTTTGAGGCTGAGAGTCTGAAGTTGGGCGCGTCGGAAATTGCAGTGGTAACGCAAGAAGTTGCTCTTACACTCGCAAAAACTCCAATCGATGCCAGGTTGGTCCTTGATTATCGTTTCGATGCTGAGAGGCTCGCTCGTCACTTGGTCAATTTGCGTCCCAACGTCGTTCAGACGTTCTCGGCTGCGGAGACAGCGCTTTATGAGCGCTTCCTACGAGAACTTTGCAAAGAAATAGTGGAAATTGCCAGTGAGCTTTCCAGCTTTGAGAGGCATTTCTCCGAGGCCACATTGCAAAACCAGGATCAAGTTCTCGAACTCGTCGAAAAAATCCTTTCGCGTCCAACTAAAGAAAGTGCTGCTTTCGAACGGCTCTATTGCAAAACCATTATAGGCCAACTAGATCGCATGGAGCTTTTTGGCGTGACCCGCATGGACTCCGCCACCAAGCGCCAAAGCTTGAGCATTGCTTATGTTGCCATTGACGTGGATCAGCTTGGCAATAGAGATCGACAAACGCAGTTGCTTGATAGCGTGATTGATGACCCTCTTACCACTGCAGAACTTTATGCCAAAGAAGCAGCACGTTGTGTGAAGACGTTGGCGATGATTGGCAGCAACAGAGCCTTGAAGGTAATTATCGAATATGCCGGTGACGATCGCTTTGAAGTTAAGAAAGAAATAGAGCAAGCTTGGGGGCAATTCGACCGCCATAAATACGCGCAGGAAGTTTTAGTGCGGAGCCAAAACCTCTGGTTGGAAAATCATTCTACATGGGAAGGATTTGAACACTTGTCTCATTTGGAAGGGCTCCATTTCTGGAATAGCCAATTGACAGATCTTAGACCAATTCAATATCTCCCTAACTTAAAGTTTCTAGAGTTGATTGCTTGGAAGCAACTCAGCGATTTGAGCCCGCTTATTCATGTTCAAAATCTAAAGAGGTTAAGCATTCAGAATTGCAAAAATATCAGTGCGCTTAATCCCCTCGTGAATTTAAAAGGCCTCAACAATTTGCTTTTACATAACTGTCCACAAATTCGAGACCTCGCCCCTCTCACGAGGCTTGCAAAACTTACGCGCTTGGTCATTTCTAGCTTACCCGAGGTTGATTTGAGTCCGATTGCGATTCTACAAAATCTTACTTCATTAGATGTTTGGAACATACCCATAAGCGATACCCGAATATTCGAAGGCTTAACGAAGCTAAAACGGCTAACGCTTGATGGTGCAAAAATTAGTAGCTTGGACTTTCTCTCAGCTCTTACTGAATTGACAGAAGTTGGTATCAAAGATGAGAAAGTCACCGATCTTCGAATTCTATCAACACTCCCCAAGCTCACAAGCGTAAGTGTAAGCGATCTTGGACTCATCACGCATTTGACTCATCTTAAAGAAATAAATATTGGTGGGACAAAAATAAGTGATCTTGAACCATTGACTGCTTTTGCTGCCTTGGAAAGGCTATTCATATCTGGTACAGAGGTTACCGATCTTTCGCCTCTTGCCGACTTGACAAACTTGACTTTCATGAATGCAGGCCGTACAAAAATTATTGACCTCAGTCCACTTAAAAATCTCAGTAAGCTGAAATTTTTGATCATCAACAATACAAATGTAACTGATCTGAGCCCCCTTGCGAATCTGACGAGTTTGGAAAGGCTCGATATTAGCGGAACGCCAGTGAAAGATCTAAGTCCAGTGAAGGGGATAAAAGGGTTGAAGATAATCAGATGAAAGTGCATCCGTCCAATCGGTGAAGTAATCCGTGTTCTTCTTACACGCGGATGGTGCGGATGGATCATGAAACCGGCCGCCGCTGGAATTGAGAGATCAAGACGTTGCGGACTTGACCGGCCCAAAAGAAGATCAATAAAAAGACCAAGATTGAGTCGTGGAATTTTAATGAACTGAATCAAGATTGAAGATTGAAGACCATTTCGTTGACGTCAACGAATTGATCGAACTAAAGACCCTGATTTTACCGTTGCAGAGCATGCCATGAAACTCTTATTCGATGAAAGCGCTGCCCCGTCGCAGTTGATTCTTTATCAAACTGAAGACGGCGGGACTCGTCTCGAAGTGCGGATGGGTCAAGAAACCGTTTGGTTGACGCTCAATCAAATGGCCGAGTTGTTTCAGCGGGATAAGTCGGTTATTTCGAGGCACATTCGCAATGTCTTCGAAGAAGGCGAGTTGCCCCGAGAACGAGTTGTTGCAAATTTTGCAACAACTGCCACAGATGGAAAGACTTACCAAGTCGAGTACTTCAACCTCGACGTCATCATCTCCGTCGGTTATCGCGTCAAGTCGCATCGGGGCACGCAATTTCGCATTTGGGCGACCCAGCGATTACGAGAGTATATCGTGAAGGGATTCGCGCTGGACGACGAGCGGCTCAAGCAAGTGGGCGGCGGCAGTTATTTCGATGAGCTGCTCGCGCGCATTCGCGACATTCGCTCTTCCGAGAAGCTTTTCTATAAAAAAGTTTTGGAAATCTACGCCACCAGCGTGGATTATGATCCTCGCGCCGAAGCTACGAAGCAATTCTTTGCCACCGTGCAAAACAAAATGCACTGGGCGGTGCATGGCCAAACTGCTGCCGAAGTCGTTGCCGCGCGAGCTGACGCTGCCAAGCCCAACATGGGTCTCACGAGCTGGAAAGGCAGCCGCGTTGGCCGCGACGACGTGACGATTGCGAAAAATTATTTGACGAAAGAGGAGCTGGAAGCTTTGAATTTGATCGTGTCCACGTATTTGGATTTCGCCGAGTTGCAAGCGCTCAACCGCCGCGTGATGTACATGCGTGATTGGATCGCCAAGCTCGATGACTTTTTGAAACTCTCCGAGCGCGACATTCTCACACACGCGGGCCGCATCTCACACGAGCAGGCACAGCAGAAGGCAGAAGCTGAGTTCGAAAAATACCGCAAATTGACTGCGAGTGAGCCTTCGCCAGTGGAGCGGGATTTCGAGGAGGCCGTGGAGAAAATCAAAAAGCTGGCGGGCGGGCGTAAAACGAAAAAATTGCCCAGGAAAGAATAGATTTCATGTGATTCGTGTTGACAGGAGCTTTTCATGAGCCGGAAAAAAGCGAGCGCAAGAGTCGCCAGGAAACCCGCGAAGGCGAAATCATCCTTTACACGACGCCCGACGGCGCGGCGAGAGTGGAAGTGTTTTTTCAGGATGAAACCTTCCGGCTCAGCCAGCGGCGTATGGCCGAGCTGTTCAATGTGGAAGTCCACACCATCAACTACCATTTGAAAGAGATTTATGCTTCGGGTGAATTGAAAGAAACGGCAACTATTACCGTGTAAAATGCAGGCATTATTTCCCCCCAACCTCCTGTATCCGATCCGACTCAAAAATATTGACTCCGACTAAATTTTGCTTCGCGATTTCAACCATCGCGGCGGCCACGACGGCCGCGTGAATGGGACGGTATTTTCGCAGCGGCCCACTGAAGAGAAAAGAAAAAACACCGGACATTTTCTCGGCGATTTTTTCTCCCGGCCGTACTTCCTGCCGCTCTCCCAACAGCAAGGAAGGGCGAAAAATATGGACGGCGCGAAACGGCAGTGGCGTGATCGCCGCTTCGGTTTCTCCTTTCACGCGATTATAAAAAATAGAAGATTTCGGATTAGCACCCAACGCGGTGACGATGAGAAATTGCTCAGCGCCGTTGGCTGCTGCGATTTTGGCGATTTCGAGAGGATAAACGAAATCGACTTGGCGAAACGCGGCTTGCGAGCCGGCTTTTTTGATCGTCGTGCCCAAACAGCAAAAGACATCGTTGACCTTCGCCGGTTCGGCGCAACTCTCCAAACGCGCGAAATCCACGACCGCTTGTTCCAATTTGGGATGGCGCAACGCCAGCGGCTTTCGCACCCACACCACCACTTTCGCATACGCCTCGTCTTCCAACAAAAGCTGCAAGCAATGCCCGCCGACGAGGCCGCTCGCGCCCAATAATAAAGCTGTTTTTGCCATAGCGCTCTCGCTTAAAGGGTTCAATTTATAGAGCCGAAATTTTGCAATCCCCAAAAGACCTGCGACAAAAAAACTTTTCGGTTTTCAAGATAATACCGCGAAACGCCAATTACAAAGCAAAACTTCGTTGTATTTGTCGCGCAAATTTTTTAAACTATCGAAGCGACACAAAAAATTTTTCCAAATCTCAATGCCTCAAATCCCTTTTGCGGAGACCTTGCTATGATGAAACGTGCTGGTGTGTTTGTGGTGGGCGTGCTGCTCATGTCCACCGGATATGCGCAAACGCAAACGAGCTATCTTCCCCTCACGATTCCGACGCGCGACCAAAAGTTTCTCGCGGCGGATTTGTATGCGCTCGACACCACCAAGGCCTTGCCGGTGATTCTCATTCAGACGCCGTACAACAAGAATTTCTATCGCAGCAGAGTCGGCCAGCCTCTGACCGGCGGCTCGTCCCTTCCCTACGACAGCTTGCACTACAATTATGTCGTTCTGGATTGGCGCGGGCGCTTCGGCTCCAAAGATGCGGACGTCCCCGGCTACGATCGTGGCCTGGATGGTTACGACGCGGTCGAATGGATCGCCCGACAAAAATGGAGCAACGGCAAAGTCGGCACCTGGGGCGGCTCGGCATTGGGGCAAATTCAATATCAAACCGCCCGCCATCATCCGCCGCATCTGGTCTGCGCCGCGCCGATGATCAAGGATTTTAAAACCAAGTATTCCGATTATTTTTATGGCGGCGTTTTTCGGAAAGAGCATGTCGAGAGTCTGGCCAAGCTTGGCTTTCTCAGCGTATCAACCATTTTAGATCATCCGACCAACAATCTGGTTTGGAGAATCGTCGAAAATAATTCGAATTATCCCGATGAAATCGCCGTGCCGATGCTGCTGATCAGCGGCTGGTACGATCATTTTCCCGACGATGTGATTCGCGCGTTTTACGATCTCCGCACGAAAAGCGCGCTGGCAGTTCGCCAGCAACACAAACTTATCATGGGACCGTGGCTGCACACCGAAGTCGGCAAAGCCGAACAGGGACAGTTGACGTATCCGAATGCCGTCGGCGTGGCGGATTCGGCGGCGCTGCGTTTTTTTGATTTTTATTTGCGCGGCATTCAAAACGGCTACGAGCGTGATCCTATCATTCGCTACTATCAAATGGGAATCAACGATTGGCGTGCGACGGGCGATTGGTTTGCTTTGAGCAGCACGAGCGCATCGTTTTATTTGCAGCCGGGAGGTTTGCTGGCAGCGACAAAGCCGGCGGGCAACGCGCCGCCGGATTCATTTCGTTTTTTTTAATTTCACTGCTGCTGATGAATGAAGCTTCGGCGCAATATCGCGGCGCGACTTATTACGTCGATAGCGTCGCGGGAAACGACGGCAACGCCGGCCTCTCACCCGCAAGCGCCACGAAGACGCTGCAAGCGGGCGTCCGCAAACTCAATCCAGCCGGTGGTGATACGCTCGTTCTGAAGGGAACATTTAATGAGACGCTCAACTTATCATTCATCAACACGCGCTCCGATCCCAACCGGGAAACGGTGATCAAATGCGCGGTTGAGGCAAATGGCCGCCCGTTGCCCGCGATCGTCGATGGCGGCATTCCCGGTGCGGCCAGCAGCTTTCCATACGATTGTCAAGGCAAGGACCCCGGCTTCGTCGCCGGCAAGGGAAATTATCTCGATCGCGGCATCAGCATTTTAAGCTGCACTTATGTTACGGTCGATGGATTGGAAGTGCGCGGCATTGCGGGATTGGGCATTCTCGGTTGGAGATCAAGCTGCCTCACGCTCAAAAATCTAAAACTCGAGTGGATTACGGATTCGAAGTTTATAACAATCATATTTCTAATTCGCTGATGGAAGGCATCGATTTCAAATATATGAAAACCTCTCCGGCACGGCAGGGCCTGCATCAAGGAATCAACGATTGGGGCGCTTCAGGTTTTGCCATTGGCAATGGCGATCTTTCGCCCATGGAACGGATACAGATGGCAACATCATCTGGCTCGAAAGAGTGCCCACGTCCGCTTGGTGCTTCATGGCGAGAGAATTTGAAGAATCGCACCTTAACTCAGGAAGCAAATGAGCGTAAAATCGCATGCGCCTGATACCTTTTCTCAAGACCCAAAGGGGCCTTCGGAATGGGATGCTATTCCCTGGCATGAAGTCAGGAAGCCTGCCCTGCCAAAGCTCTAAGCAGGCCAGGGAAGGTGGAGCGACTGCAAATGCGTATCGCAAAAGCCACTCGCGAAGGCTACGCCCGCAGGGAAAACACAGGAAAGCAACATCTTTACAGTGGATTCTAACGCACTCGTATTACGCAAAGTTGTTAGCCGTAAAAAGAGTCACGACGAACAAAGGCAAGAACACGGCGGGTGTTGATAGCGTGGTCTGGAAAACATCCGCACAAAAGATGGCAGCGATAGAATCGCTTAATCGGCATGGATACAAGCCCTTGCCATTAAGACGACACTATATCCCAAAGAAGAACGGCAAGAAGAGACCTTTGGGTATCCCCACAATGCGAGACCGAGCCATGCAGGCACTCTATGCGATGGCGCTCAAGCCGATTGCGGAAACGCTCGCCGATCCGAATTCGTACGGATTTCGCGATGCGCGATCATGCCACGACGCCATTGGGCAAATTTTTATTGTGCTGGCGAAGCTCTACTCTGCACAGTGGATACTGGAAGGCGACATCAAGTCGTGTTTCGACGAGATCAGCCACGAATGGTTACTGGAGAATATTCCGTTGGACAAGAAGATTCTCAATGCGTGGCTGAAAGCCGGCTACTTGGAAAAAGGCAAACGCTTTCCGACAACGGAAGGAACGCCTCAAGGTGGCATCATTTCCCCGCTCCTGGCGAACATGACGCTCGATGGACTGGAAAAAGCCATCCGCGACGCCATACCCAGCCGATCCAAAGTCAATGTGATCCGATTTGCGGATGACTTTGTTGCAACAGGAAGTCTGAAGGAACTATTGGAGAACAAAGCCAGACCCGCGATCAAAAGTTTTCTCGATCCACGGGGACTTAAACTCTCCGATGAGAAAACTTTGATCACCCACATAGACGACGGATTCGATTTTCTCGGATTCAATGTACGCAAGTACAAAGGCAAGCTGTTGATCAAGCCATCCAAGAAGGCAATAAAAGCCTTTCTGGATAAAATTCGGGAAACTATTAATTCCATGCGGGGTGCCAAGCCTGAAGCGCTGATCGCCAAACTCAACCCGATCATTCGGGGATGGGTGAACTACCATAAACACGTGGTGGCAAAGAAGACCTTCGGCTATGTAGACTGGCAAATTGACCACATGCTCTGGAGATGGGCGAAAAGACGGCATCCCAAGTACAAGGACTATTTCAAAAAGCGCCAACGCCAACATTCGATACTGGCATGGAAGCTCATGAAACTGGATCGGGAAACCGCCTTTTCATTTGCGAATAGGATTGCTGCTTAAGAATAGACCTAAGTTCGACGTGGAGTTGCTGGGTGTTTCCCTGCAAGGGAGATGCCTTTGAAGTGCTTGAGCCGTATGACGGGAAACTGTCACGTCCGGTTCTTAGGGGAGTCTGGGAGTGAGAACTCTTGGATTTACCCGATTGAAGTGCCGAACGATATAGCGATTCGGCAAAGACAAAAGTTGGGTGATGAAGACAAAGCTTGAAAAAGCAAAGTCGTGGAAGAAACAAAATCTGTCTTTAATTCGGACAAAAAGTTCGTCGGAAATGGCAAGCTATATTTTAACACCGGGCTGTCTGGCGGAAGGACATAGAGTTAGTTCGAGACCAGCACAGACGTTCAAGCGACCACGCAACGGAATTTATGCCACTGTCCTTCCGTCCAGACCAGCCCGCTGTTATGCGTCCCCAAATCGAAAAAACACTTGCCGTTCAAAATGACCTTGCGTGCGAGTCAAATATTTCTTATTTTGAGCATGTTGATCGTAAGGCAGCGAATTGCAAACAATTTTCAATTTGAACGCTTAGTGAAACCCTTGGCTCAAAAGTCCGGCACTCAAATAAATCTCCAATTCGTAACGCTTCGGCTCACCTTGATAGGCCGGATTTCTTCGTCTTTTCTTTTTCTCATCATCTTAACAAGCGTCTGGTGGAGTTGTTCCAAATCAGAAAACTCCAAAACCCGCGATACCTCCTCGCACGACTCCAACGGAACAGCTTTACCTGCTTTTACCGAAATAACAACTCAAGCCGGACTGAGCGACTTCAAATACATCAACGGCGCCTTCGGCCAAGTGTGGTTTCCCGAGCAAATGGGCGCCGGCTGCGGGTTCATTGACTATGACGGCGACGGCTGGCTCGATATTCTGCTGGTTGGCGGCGGGGCTTTAGCCAAGAATACCATTTCGGAGCCGCCGGCGCTGTGGCTTTATCGCAATAACGGCAACCTGGCCGGCCAGGCCGGCACGTTTTCTCTCAAAACCAAAGAAGCGGGACTCAATGGCATTCGCGTGTACGGCACCGGCATTACCGTGGCGGATTACGACAACGACGGCGACGAAGATTTTCTGTTCACGACGCTGCACGAGAATATGCTGTTTCGCAACGACGGCGGCGTGTTCACCGAAGTCGCCAAAAAAACCGGCGTGATCGCCAAGCCGGTTCGCTGGAGCAGCTCGGCGAATTTTTTCGATGCGGATCATGACGGCTGGCTCGATCTCTACGTTTGCAATTACGCCGACTGGTCGCCGGAGAAAGATATTCCCTGTTATGTCGAAGGCGGCATCAAAGAATATTGCCCGCCGGGCATGTACGTGGGCGTTCCGAATAATTTTTTTCGCAACAATGGCGACGGTACATTTACGGAAATGACCGAGAAGGCCGGTTTCGCTGGCGCGCCGGGCAAGTCACTCGGCATCGCCGAGCTGGATTTCAATCGCGACGGCTGGTCTGATCTCGTGATCTCGAATGACGGCGAGCGCACGCTGCTGTACGAGAATAATCGCAACGGCACGTTTGCTGAAAAAGGCACGATTGCCGGCATTGCCTACAGCGAGTTTGGCGAAGCCCGCGCCGGCATGGGCATCGACGCCGGCGTCACCGATACCACCGGCCAGGTCTCGGTTTTTATCGGCAACTTTTCCGCGGAGATGATCGGCGTTTATCGTTACAACCACGGCGGCTGGTTCACCGATCGCGCCGCGGTTTCCAAAATCGGCCGGCCGAGCCTGCCGACTTTGACCTTCGGCTTGTTTCTCATGGATATGGATTTTGACGGCGATCTCGATCTTTTTGTGGCGAACGGCCACGTGTATCCGATTCGAACGAAATTTATGGATGGCATAACTTATGAACAGCCGCCGCAGCTTTTTTTGAACAACAATGACGGCACGTTCGATGAAATGGGCAAGTCAATCGGCGGCGTTTGGGCGCAGCCAATGGTGGCGCGCGGTGCGGCGTACGGCGATTTCGACCGCGACGGCGATCCGGATATTTTGCTCACGGAAAATTCCGGGCCGGCGCATTTGTGGAGGAACGATTTCAAAAATCCCAGCTTTTTGCGCGTGCATCTTGAAGGACGGCAAAGCAATCGCGACGGCGTCGGCGCTCGCCTCGTGGCTGTTATCGGCAAGCAAAAAATGGAGCGCCGCGTGCGCACCGGCTCCAGCTATCTCTCAAGCTCGGAAAAAACCGTCACCTTTGGCCTCGGCCATGCCGCGCAGGTGGATTCGCTTTTCATATATTGGCCCAGCCAGCACGTGGAGCGGTTGGTGAATGTTGAAGCGAATCAAGAAATTGAAGTCGTGGAAGGTTCCGGAACTTTTGCGCAAAAACCTTTGCCGGGCAGAATTTTACCATAATTAAAGCCAGCGACAAATATGAAAAAAGCCTCGATCACTACCGCGATATTGATTTTCATCCTGACGTTAATCGTTTATTGGGGGCTGTCCGTGGTTTACAAATCAAAAACCGGGCAGAAAGATTTTTCCAAAACCGCGGCGCAACGGAGCACGGTCAATCCCAAAGCCCCGCATTTTTTGATTCAAGCGCAAGACGCGTTCACCCAAAAAATTTACAACGCCGCTTTGATGTTGGCGGACAGCGCCGAGTATTATGCGCCCAATCTCGCCGACGTTCCTTTCCTGCGCGGGCTGATTTACACCGAATTGCGGCGCTACCATGAGGCGGAGGCGGCTTATAAAAAAGTGCTGGCGCTGGATCCGTATTATCAAGGCGCTTGGCTCAACATGGGAAGCGCGGCGATGCGCCAAGGCGACAGCCGCAAAGCCATGGCATATTATCACAATGAGCTGAAGCATTATCCGACCGCGGCGACCTATCATCAGATCGGCCGGGTTTATGCCAAGCTGGGAAAATCGGACAGCGCGCGTTATGCGTATCAGCAATCCATCGCGGCGGATAGCTCTTTTGAAACAGCGTATTTTCGATTGGCGGAACTTTACAAGCAGGAAGGCGCGCTTGACAAGGCTTTGGACTATGCGCGCCAGGGGTTGCTGCGGCAGCCGGACAATCTGAATTATCGTTACTTTCTCGGCTCGCTGCTGGTCTTGAGCAATCACCTGCCGGAAGCCGTTACCGAGCTTGAGGCCGTTGTCAAAGCGCGACCGTGGCATTATTGGGCCAATTACAATCTCGGACAAGCCTGGGTTCGCCTGGGGCGGGAAGCCGAGGGCAAGCGTTATCTGGCGAAAGCGGAAAGCTTGCAAGTGGAATTGAAGAATATTCAGGATTGGGAAAATCTGGTCGAGAACAATCCGGATCAGCTCATGCTGTGGGTGAATTACGGCGAAGCTTTGCGCCGCGCCGGCCGCCTCGACGAAGCGATCGAGGCGTTTCAAGTCGCGCTGTCCATCGAGCCCCGCTTTGCACCGTTGGAAAATAATCTGGCGATTTTATATGTGATGCGGGGCGACACGGCGAAGGCCGTCGTCCATTACCAATCGCTTTTGCAGAGATTTCCAAGCCTGGCCGAGGTGTGGCTGAACCTCGGCGTGGTGTATGCCAAATCCGGTAAATTCGTCGAAGCGCGGAAAGCTTGGGAGAATGCGCTCAAATACGCGCCGGGTGATTCCACCGCGAAAGCCTATTTGGCTAAGCTACCGAGAAGCAAGTCATAAGACAAATTCGAGGCGACAAAATAATTTGATGACAAAATTATTCAATCGCTTTTTAATGGTTTTGTCATCAAATTGTTTTGCATTATCCCTTCAACGATTGATTCACATTGATGTGATTACCATGAACCGACGCCAATTTCTCAAAACCACTTTCGGCGCTGCGATGGCGGCGCCTTACTTCATTCCGTCTTCCGTGCTCGGCAGAAACGGCGCTGTGGCGCCGAGCAACCGCATCACCATCGGCTGCATCGGGGTGGGCGGCATGGGCACGGAGAACATGAAAAGCTTTCTCGGCAAGCCGGCTGCGCAGGTGCTCGCGGTTTGTGACGTGGACACCAACCATCGCAACCGCGCGCGCGATCTGGTCAATAAAAATTACCACAACCAGGATTGCGCTGCCTACAATGACTTTCGCGAGCTGCTCGCGCGGCCGGACATCGACGCGGTGATGATTGCGGTGCCGGATCAGTGGCATGGCATCATCGCCGTGACCGCCGCCCGCAGCCGCAAAGATATTTACGGCGAGAAACCGCTCGCTTACACGATTTCCGAAGGCCGCGCGATTGTCGAGGCCGTGCAGCGCTACGGCGTGATTTGGCAGACCGGCAGTTGGCAGCGTTCGCAGCAGCATTTTCGTTTCGGCTGTGAGCTGGTGCGCAACGGCCGCATCGGCGACGTGCACACGGTGCGCGTCGGCTTGCCGTATGGCAACGGCGGCGATCCAAACGGCACACAACCCGCGCCGGTGCCGGAAGGTTTTGATTATGATATGTGGCTCGGTCCGGCGCCGTGGCGACCGTACAGCCCCGGCCGTTGCCATTGGCATTTCCGTTGGATCAGCGACTATTCCGGCGGGCAACTCACGGACTGGGCGGGTCATCATTGTGACATTGCGAATTGGGGCATGAACACCGAATCCTCGGCGCCCATCGAAATCGAGGGCCAGGCGATTTTCCCGCCGGCGCAAGACGGCCTTTACGATACGCCGGAGTCTTATTATTTTGAATGCAAATTCGCGGAAGGCTTCACGATGATCGTGGCGGATCAACGGCAACAGCCCAAAGGCATGGGCACGCAATTTTTTGGCACGGAAGGCTGGGTTTACGTCGATCGTTCCGGCATCGATGCGCATCCGAAATCATTGCTGAAATCCAGCATTGGTCCCAACGAAATTCATCTTTACGAAAGCAATGATCACGTCGGCAATTTTCTCGATTGCGTCGCCAGCCGCGCCAAGACTGTCACGCCGGCGGAAGTCGCGCATCACGCCATCATGATCGGCCACCTCGGCAACATCGCCATGAAGCTCGGACGCAAAGTGCGGTGGAATCCGAAGGCTGAACGCTTTATCAACGATCCCGACGCCGACCGCATGTTGTCGCGGCCGATGCGAAGTCCGTGGTGTATATGAACAGCCAAGCTTCACCACAAAGGCACAAAGGACACAAAGAAAAGCGAGCGATTGTATATTCTTCTTTGTGATCTTTGTGGTGTAAAAGACTTTCGTCACGATTTAAAGAAATTAAAATGAAAAGAAAATTCTTGTTCCTCATTTTGCCTCTCACGTTTTTGGCCTTTATGTCACTGCAAAATCCGAAACCGGTGAAAGTCATCTTCTTCGGCGATTCCATCACCGAGGTGGGCATTCAGCCGGGTGGGTATATCGATAGAATGCGCAAGATGCTCAAGGAGAAGAATTTGACGAATTATCAACTGATCGGCGCGGGCGTTAGCGGCAATAAAGTGTATGATTTGTACTTGCGGCTGGAGGATGACGTCATCAACCAGAAACCGGATTGGGTGCTCATCTATGTCGGCGTTAATGATGTCTGGCATAAAAAATCATTCGGCACCGGAACTGACCCCGATAAATTTGAAAAATTTTATGCCGCCATCATTCGCAAGCTGCAGACGCATGGCATCCAAGTCGCGCTGTGCACGCCTGCCGTCATCGGCGAAAAAGCCGATGGCAAAAATGAATTGGATGGCGATTTGAACAAGTTTTCTCAAATCATCCGCAATCTTGCGGCCAAATACGATCTGCCTTTGTGCGACCTTCGTCGAACCTTCATGGATTATCTGGCGCAAAACAACAAGGAAAATAAAGAAAAGGGCCTTCTCACCACCGATGGCGTGCACCTGAACGACGCGGGCAACCAGCTCGTGGCCGAGCAGATGTTGATGATTATCATAAAGTAGATGAAAGACGACGGCCTCACCAGTGCAGTTGCAAAGAGGGCATGAAAACTGATTCATTTTTTTGGCGCGAGAAACAAGCCTTGTTTTTCTCAAAAAATATGCTATATTTTATAGAGGAAGGCCGTCGGCATTACTCACGAAAGGGCGGACATGAAAACGGATTCGTTCATTAATCGCTTCTTCCGTGAATTTCCTGGCGCGTTTTTCACGTTGATTGGCGAAAACCAGCAAAAAGCCGAACATTATGAGTTCACGTCGGTCGAGGTGAAAGAGCAAGCGTTTCGCTTCGACGGCGTATTTAAGCCGAAATTAAACGACGATCGTCTTTATTTTTTTGAGGGCAATTCAAAAAGGAATCCGACTTTTACTTGCGTTTTTTCGGGGAAGTGGCTGTTTACCTTCGGCAAAACCAGCCGAAAAATTCCTGGCGTTCGGTGGTTATGTTTCCGACCCCGGAGTTCGATCCGGGAATTCATCCGCATTACCAGGAGTTTTTTGAAAGCGGCCGAATCAGCCGGATTTATTTGACCGGATTGCCTGAAGAGATGCTCGCAAGATTTCCGTTGAATTTGTTTCGAATCATTATCGATTCCGAGCCAAAGGTCTTATCGACTGCTGATCAGATCATTCGGCAGTTGCCGGAACAAGTTTCGGCTGAGGAGGAGCGATCAACCATTATTGATTTGCTCATCAATCTGTTGTGGAGCAAGCTGCCCCGCATGTCAAGAAAGGAGATTGAGAAAATGTTTGATTCCATGCTTTCAGACGTCAAAAAATCCCGCGCCTATCAAGAGATTGCTGAAGAAGCCGAACGAAAGGCTGAACGAAAAATCGAAC
>Ga0073934_10004684_pt1 | contig 22254 bp, 30 predicted proteins | sample LarsenN4metaG_FD_76834 | JGI IMG/M metagenome (GOLD analysis project Ga0073934, IMG submission 76834) | Hot spring sediment bacterial and archeal communities from British Columbia, Canada, to study Microbial Dark Matter (Phase II) - Larsen... ...
CACCTCGCGCGACCGCTATGCCCGCTATACCGAAGAAGGCGCGCCCTACGCCGACAACATGCAACGCCTGCTGCGCAAGTTCGAGACCGCCAAGGACCTGGTGCCGCGGCCGCTGATGGCCAATTCCGACAAGCCGACGCGCTACGGCGTGATCTATTATGGCTCGACCTCGCCCGCGATGGACGAGGCCAACCAGACGCTCAAGGCCGCCGGCAAGCACCTCGACCTCTTGCGGGTGCGCGCCTTCCCGTTCCACCACACGGTGGAGGACTTCATCGCCGACCATGACTTCGTGTTCGTGGTCGAGCAGAACCGCGACGCGCAGCTGCGCTCGCTGATCGTCAACGAATGCGGCATCGACCCGGCCCGGCTGGTGCCGATCCTGCACTACGACGGCACCCCGATCACCGCCCGCTTCATCGCCAAATCCATCGGCGAGCGCCTCGACGCGCTCAAGGTGACCCCGCTGCGCAAGGTTGTCTCATGACCTACATCGCCAAGCCGAAATTCCACCACCCGTCGCTGCCGAAGAACGCGCTCGGCTATACCCACCGCGACTACGAGGGCAAGGTCTCGACCCTGTGCGCCGGCTGCGGCCATGACTCCATCACCGCGGCGATCATCGAGGCCTGCTTCGAGCTTGCGATCGAGCCGCACCGGGTGGCGAAGATTTCTGGCATCGGCTGCTCGTCCAAGACCACCGACTATTTCCTCAACGCCTCGCATGGCTTCAATTCGGTGCACGGGCGCATGCCCTCGGTGCTGACCGGCGCCAATCTCGCCAATCGCGACCTGATCTACCTCGGCGTCTCGGGCGACGGTGACTCGGCCTCCATCGGCATCGGCCAGTTCGCGCACTCGATGCGACGCGGCGTCAACATGACCTACATCGTCGAGAACAACGGCGTGTATGGCCTCACCAAGGGGCAGTTCTCGGCCACCGCCGATCGCGGCTCGAAGTCGAAGCGCGGCCTCACCAACAACGACAACGCCGTCGACCTCGTCGCGCTCGCGCTGCAGCTCGGCGCGACCTACGTGGCCCGCGCCTTCTCCGGTGACAAGACCCAGCTCGTGCCGATCATCAAGGGTGCAATCGAGCACCAGGGCGCCGCTTTCATCGACGTGATCTCGCCGTGCGTCGCGTTCAACAACCACGCCGGCTCGACCAAGAGCTTCGACTATGTGCGCGAGCACAACGAGGCGGTGAACCGGCTCGACTTCATTTCCAGCCGCGCTCGGATCAAAGTCGACTACGATCCCGGCACCACCCAGGTTGTGGAGCAGCACGACGGATCGCGGCTGGTGCTCAAGAAGGTATCGGCCGACTACGATGCCAACGACCGCCTCGGCGCCATGAGTTTCCTCGGGCATCATGCCGCCAAGGGGCAGATTGTGACCGGCCTGATCTTCGTGGACTCCGAGCCCGAGGACCTGCACCGGCACTTCAATACGGTCGATACGCCGCTCAACCAGCTCACCGAGAAGGAGCTGTGCCCGGGGTCCGAGGCGCTGGAGAAGATCAACGCCAGTCTGCGGTAACCGCCGTGGTCAGCGGATATAGCTGATGCCGACTCGGATCGTGTTGGTCTTGATAGCCCCGCTCGGAATGCCTCCGAAGTAGTCCTCGCTGCCGTAGTGGGCGCGCAGATACTCGCCGCGCAGGCTGAGCGCCGGCAGAATCCGGAACTCCACGCCGCCCCCGTAGGCCAATCCATGGTGCAGCCTGGCATCGGTGGCGGTCACGCCGGCGATGGTGCTGCTCATGGTATTGGCGGCAACGCCATACCCGGCTGTCCCGTAGGCCATGAAGCGCTCGATGGCAAAGCCGGCCCGACCTCGCAGTGTTGCGGTCCCGTAGGTCCGCGACCGGATCGCGGTCGGTACGCCCAGGATGGAAATCGTGGTCGTCGTGGCGAGGTCGGACGCGGACACATCGCCTTCGATCCCCAGCACCAGTGGCCCGGTCACCAGAAAATTGATGCCGCCGTGGCCGCCCCCCATGACGCCCTGGAAGTCCGCGCCCGCAATCCGTGCCAGGCCGAGGCTGGCGTTGGCGCCGACATACAGCCCGCTCCAGCCGAACGCAGGCGCGAACGCGGGCATGATTCCGAGGTCGGCCGCCTGGCCGGTCGACGCAGCCATCGCCAGCGCCATGCCTGTACACGCAGACCGCCAACGCTGCATGATGTCCCCGCCCAACCCGGTCGGAGAGGATAGGTCAGCAGGCGGTGCCTTCAATCGAAGCCTGCGAATGCAGTGAACCGATCCTTAACAAGGCCCCCGGCGCTGGCCGATCAATTCGTGTTGGCGCAGTCCCGCGCATAGGCCTGAAGCCGCCGGCCGCGCAGCCCGTCAGCCCGACCCTGGTGCGTGCAGGCAATCACCCGGTCGCCATGGGTATTGAGCCGAGGCGGAACGTAAACGGCGGGGGGCGGAGCCTGTTGCAGGGGTCCGTTGATGATCGGCGGCTGTGGTGGCGCCGGCAGCGGCGCCGGAATGCGGTTCTCCAGCGCCGGCGGCGTTGGGACGATCTGGGCCGCGGCCGGCGCCGCGGTCAGGGCGCATCCGATCATCGCAAACAGCACGAGCCTGCGGTTCATCACCACAAGATAAGGACGCGCGGACGGCATGCCAGCTACTCCTCCGGCGCCTCCACGATGGGATCGTAGCGCGCCGCGTCGAACCCGATCAGATTCCACGACTGCTGCATATGCGCCGGCAACGGCGCCGTGACATCGATCACGCCGCCGCGCGGATGCGGCACCGCTATCCGTCGCGCCAGCAGGTGGAGTCGGTTCTGTATCCCGCCGGGAACCTCCCAGTTCTCCTTATGAAAATATTTCGGATCGCCCACGATCGGGTGGCCGATATGCGCCATGTGCGCGCGCAGCTGGTGGGTCCGGCCCGTCACCGGCTTGAGCGAGAGCCAGGCGAGCTGGCGCGCGGCAGTGTCCACCACGGCATAGTAGGTCACGGCGTGGCTTGCACCCTCGTCGCCGTGCTTGGCGATGCGCATGAGGCTTTCGTCCTCGCGTTCGTCCTTCGCAAGGAAGGTGGAGATGCGGCCTTGCCGCGGCTTCGGAACACCTGCCACCAGCGCCCAGTAGACCTTGCGTGCGGCGCGCGAGCGGAACGTCTTCGCCAGGGCCGCCGCGGCGAACCGTGTCTTGGCCACCAACAGGCAGCCGGCGGTATCCTTGTCGAGCCGGTGCACAAGCCTCGGCCGCTGGCCGTCCTTGCCGCGCAACGATTCCAGCATGCCGTCGAGATGACGCACGGTACCGGAGCCGCCTTGCACCGCGAGCCCCATCGGCTTGTTCAGCACCAGCACATCGGCGTCCTCGTGCAGGATGATCGAGCGGATGAAGGCGCGGTTCTTGGCTTCCGCGGAAGCGTCGTCGCGCGGCTTCGGCGGCGCCAGCTTGAGCGGTGGGATGCGCACCGCCTGCCCGGTCTGAAGGCGGTCCTTGGGCTGCGCGCGGCGGCCATTCACGCGAACCTCACCTTTGCGGATGATGCGCTGGATGTGCGAGAACGACAGCCCCGGAAACCTCCCCTCAAAAAAGCGGTCGAGTCGCATGCCGTTCTCGTCGCCCGAGACGGTGACGGTCTGCACGCGGTTTTCGATCAAGGACACAGCTGCATCTCCTCGATCGGCTCCCGGTTCCAGCCGACGCGCAGCCGGTCGCCGCTCATTTCCAGCATGATGGGGATCGTGGCGGTCTTTCCGTGGGCGGTGCATTGCGCCTGAAGATACCACGCCTGCGCGACCTTGTAGCTCGACACGACCCGGCAATCGGTGTCGTACCAGCGCACCGACATTCCCTCGATGATCAGCGGCGTCTCACGCCGGGTGAAGGCTTCGCCATCGCAAGCGTAGGGGGAGAAGGCAAAGCGCGCCTCCTCGCCGGCAGCCGTTGCCATCGCGGCCAGCAACAGCGACACTGCCCGCAGACCCGTCGGCATCATGAGGACTTGCGCTCCGCTTCGCCGCTCAACACCTGTGCCGCCGGCAGTTCGTCGTAGGTGCGGATGCGGAAGAGCTGCGGGAACAGAACAATCCAGGCCAGCGTCAGTACCAGCACGCCGGCACCCCCGATCGCCACCGCCGGAACCACCCCGATCAGGGCTGCGACCGCTCCAGCGCGGAAGTCCCCGAGATAGTTTGAGGTGCCGGTGAACATGCTGTTCACCGCGCTGACCCGGCCGCGCATCTCCGCGGGCGTGCGCAGTTGCACCAGCGAGAACCGGATCACCACGCTGATCACATCGGCACCACCCATGACCACGAGCGCAGCGAGCGACAACACCAGGTTGGTGGAAAACGCGAACACGATGATGGCCAGGCCGAAGATGGTGATCATTGCGAAGAACACCGGCCCGATCGGCAGCGTCAGCGGCCAGCGTCCGAGCACCATCGACATGACGGCGGCGCCCACGCCGGGCGCGGCGCGCAGGAGGCCAAGGCCCCACGGGCCGGTCTCAAGGATATCGCGAGCGAAGATCGGGAACAGCGCGGTCGCAGCGCCCACAAACACCGCAACCAGATCGAGCGCGATGATGCCAAGGATGACACGGTCTCTCCAGACGAAGCGAAATCCTCCCATCAGCGAATTGACGCTCAGCGGCTCGCTGGCGCGCGCCACGGGCGCCATCCGGATCATGAAGATGAAAGCCGCGCCTATGCACCAGAACGCGATCGCAATTCCATAGACCGTTGCCGGACCAAGTTCGTAGAGCACCCCACCCAGGATAGGGCCCGCGATCGTGCCGATCTGGTTGGCCGACACGAACCAGGCGGTGGCCGAAGGAACGGTGTCGCGCGGGACCAGCGCTGGGATGAGCGATACCGAGGTCGGAATCTCGAACGCCCGCCCCGCGCCGATCAGGATCATGATGAGATAGATCACGATCGGATTGAGCCATCCCATCGCCGAGCCGAGTGCCATGATGGCGGCGCCGAGTCCCTGCAACGCCATGCAGCTGACAAGGATGGTGCGGCCATCGTGGCGATCCGCCGCGTGCCCGACATAGAGCGTCAGCGCCATCATCGGGAGGAACTGCGCAACGCCGAGCAGGCCCAGGTCGAGCGCGCTGCCGGTGAGCGAATAGAGCTGCCAGCCGATCGCAACCATCATCACATGAAAGGACAGGATCGAAACGACCCGCCCGATAAAGAACGTGGTGAAGGCGCGATACGCAAAGGCGGATCGCGGCAGGGCGGATGCGGCGGTCATGTGGAAGGGCTGTGGTTCCGGCACAAACGGGCGACCAACGCGGCAGGCTCCCCCTCGTGTAGGGAGAGGGAGCAGGCCGTGCCATTGTCGGTCGCCGCAGTCAACCGCCCCGTTCCTTGCGCAGCTTCGCCCAGTACTCCAGCCGCTTCCGGATCTCGCGCTCGAAGCCGCGTTCGGGCGGATCGTAAAATTGCCGGCGACCCAGTTCCTCCGGGAAGTAGTCCTGGCCGGAAAACGCCTCCTCGGCGTCGTGGTCGTAGTGGTAGCCGGCCCCATAGCCCTCCGACTTCATCAGTTTCGTCGGCGCGTTGAGGATGTGCTTGGGCGGCAGCAGCGAACCGCCCTCCTTCGCGGTGCGCATCGCCTCGCCGAATGCCTTGTAAGCGGCGTTCGACTTGGGCGCAGTCGCGACATAGATCACCGCCTGTGCGATCGCAAGCTCGCCCTCGGGCGAACCCAGGAAGTCATAGGCATCCTTGGCGGCGTTGCAGATGACCAGCGCCTGCGGATCGGCGAGCCCGATATCCTCGACCGCCATCCGCACCACGCGGCGCGCGATGTAGAGCGGGTCTTCGCCGGCATCGAGCATACGCGAGAGATAATAGAGCGCGGCATCGGGATCGGAGCCGCGCACCGACTTGTGCAGCGCCGAAATCAGGTTGTAGTGGCTGTCCTGCGCCTTGTCGTAGATCGGCGCGCGTCGCTGCACCACCTCCTGGATCTTGGCGGCATCGAATGTCTCGCCCGGGCGAGCCGCGCGCCACACCTCCTCCGCCAACGTCAGCGCCGCCCGGCCGTCGCCGTCGGCCATGCGGACGAGTGGGGCGCGGGCGTCGGGGTCGAGCGGCAAGGCCCGTCCCTCGATCGTCTCGGCACGGGCAAGCAGTTTCCCGATCGCGGTGGCGTCGAGTGACTTGAACACCAGCACGCGGGCGCGCGAAAGCAACGGCGCATTCAGCTCGAACGACGGATTTTCCGTCGTGGCGCCTACAAGAATGATGGTGCCGTCCTCCATCACCGGCAGGAACGAGTCCTGCTGCGCGCGATTGAACCGATGGATCTCGTCGACAAACAGGAGCGTTCCCTGCCCGGTCTCGCGGCGCGCACGGGCGGTGTCGAACACCCTCTTGAGATCGGCGACCCCGGTGAAGATGGCGGAAATCTGCTCGAAATGCAGTTCGGTGGCGTCGGCGAGGAGCCGCGCGACCGTAGTCTTGCCGGTACCGGGCGGCCCCCAGACGATGAGCGAGCCAAGCGAGCGGGTGTTCAGCATGCGCGTGAGCGCGCCGTCGGGTCCGAGCAGATGGTCCTGGCCGACCACCTCCGCCAGTGCCGTGGGCCGCAGCCGGTCGGCCAACGGCCGCGGCGCGTTGCGATCGAGACCCGCCGCAGCGAACAGGCTTGGCCCCTCGCGGCGGGCGCGCGGACTCATCCGCGCAACTCCACCGACATCTGCTGTCCGCCGCGCCGGATGGTGATGCGCCACAGCCGGTTCTGCTGGCGGCTGAGCCGGTCCACGTCCGCCGTTCGGGTGACCTTCTGGTTGTTAATCACCAGCACCACGTCGCCGGGCTGAAAGCCGAGGCGCTGCGCCAGCGAACCGTTGGCGATATCAACGATCACGACCCCCTCGGCCGCCGGATCGAGCCGCAGCCGGTCGGCAAGCGCCGGCGACAGGTTCGACACCTTCATGCCTTGGAACGGTGACCGCGACTCGATGATCAACTCCTCGGTCGGCAGTTCGGGGGCCGCTTCCAGCGCTACCGTTACGGTCATGTCGCGGCCGGAGCGCTGGATGCGCATGCGGCTCTTGCCGCCGATGGACTTGGTGGCAAAGCGATAGTCGAAGGCGTTGGAATCCTCGATCTCGATTCCGTCCAGCGCCACGATCAGGTCGCCGGTGCGCAGGCCCGCGCGATCGGCCGGGCTTTTCCCCGTCACCTGCACGACCAGCGCGCCGCCGGGTCGCTTCAATCCGATACTCTCGGCAATCTCCGCCGTGACCGATTGCAGACGGGCGCCCAGCCACGGTCGCTTGACGACGCTGCCGCCGGTGCGCGCCGACGCGACCACGACCCGCACCATGTTGGCCGGAATCGCGAAGCCGATCCCGATCGAGCCGCCGCCGCGCGAGAAGATCGCGGTATTGATGCCGACCAGCTTGCCGGCCAGATCGACCAGCGCACCGCCGGAATTGCCGGGATTGATGGCGGCATCGGTCTGGATGAAGAACTGGTAGTCGGTGATGCCGACCTGCGTGCGTGCGAGTGCCGACACGATACCGTGCGTCACGGTCTGTCCGACCGCGAACGGATTGCCGATGGCGAGCACCAGATCGCCGACCGCCAGGGCGTCGGAATCGGCAAACTCCAGCGCCGGAAATTTCTCGCCATTGGCCTTCACCCGCAGCACCGCAAGGTCGGAGCGCGCATCCTTCAACACGATTTCGGCTTCAAACTCGCGGCGATCGGCCAGCGAGACCTTCACCTGGTCGGCGCCGTCGATCACGTGATGGTTGGTCACCACCAGCCCCGACGGATCGACCAGCACGCCGGAGCCGAGAGAGCGCTGCTGCTGCTCGCTGGGCCCGGGCATACCCGGCGCCCCGAAGAACCGGCGAAAGAAGGGATCCTCGAACAGCGGGTTGCGGGTCGTCACCGTGCGCGCCGCATAGACATTGACGACCGCCGGCGCCGCCTTTTGGACCACCGGCGCATAGGACAGCCTGACCTCGGTGGGCGAGGTCGGCACCCGGCGCTCCTGGGCGGCAGCCCCGGCGACGCCGGCGGCGAGGAAGGTCAAGGCCAGCAGAGCCATCGGCAGCGGCAGGCGCAATGTCATGGGACGGTTTCCGGGTTCCGGGCGAGATATAAGGCGATTGGCGTGGCGATTGAAGGGCATTTCGCGGCCCTGCGGAGCGGGCAAAATGTCCTGCCGGGGCAGTTCGCCGCGACAAGGCTGGCGATGCCGAATAGACTGGCCCGGTCTGTTGTCCCCCGAAGAGGCCGTCGTGACCCAGCAATCTGCCGAAGCCATGATCCCCCGTGCCGCCGGATCGTCCGTGACCATGGCCGCCGCCGTGATCTATTGCGTCGCCTTCGTCACCGGGGCGATCGTGATGAGTTTTGAAATGTTGGGATCGCGCTACCTGAATCCGTATTTCGGAAGCGGCATCTATACCTGGGCGTCGCTGATCTCGACCGTGCTGACCGCGCTCACGGCGGGATACTTCCTGGGCGGGTGGCTCGCCGATCGCACCGCCTCGACCAGCGTCCTGGCCGGCACCGTGCTGATCGCATCGGCCTATCTCCTGGCGCTGCCGAGCTTCGCCCAGCCGCTGCTCGAATTGTTGCTGGCCGACATTGAGGACGTGCGTACCGGCAGCCTCGTCGCCTCGTTGGCCATCCTGTTGTTTCCAGTGACCTTCTTCGGGATGTACTCGCCGTTCGCGATCCGCCTGATGCTGCGTTCCGCGCAGCGGTCTGGCACCGTGTCGGGCGCCGTCTACGGCGTTTCGACCTTCGGCTCGATCGTCGGAACGCTCGGCACGACCTTCTACCTGATCCCGACCATCGGCACCCGCGCCATCACGCTGTGGCTGGGCGCCGCTGGTGTGGCCTGCGGGCTGGTTCTGCTTGCGCTCGGACGCGCCGAGCGCAAGGCCGGCGCGATTGCCGCCGCGCTGATCGCGGGCGCCCTGCTGGCGGCAGGCCCGTCGGTCTGGGCGCAGGAGGCTCTGATCGACGAGAGCGTGCGTGCCGAGATTCTCAAGCGCAAGGACGGCCGCCTCGCCCATGTCGAGAGCGAATACAACGACATCTACATCACCAAGCGCCGCAACCAGCTGATCATGACGTTCCAACTCAAGGGCTGGGACTATACCGAATCGGTCGCCAATCTCGAAGACCCGGACGACCTTCCGCTCCAGTACTCGCAGGTGATGACCGCGGCATCGCTGCTCTACCCGACCGAGGTCAAGCGCATCCTGATGATCGGGCTGGGCGGCGGATCGATCTCGACCTACTACGGCCGTGCGATGCCCGACGTCCACATCGACACGGTGGAGCTCGACCAGCGGGTAATCGACGTCGCCAAGCAGTACTTCGCGCTGCGCGACACCCCGCGCGTGCGCTATCTCGCTGCCGACGGGCGTGTCTTCCTCAACCGCAGCAAGGATCGATATGATCTCATCCTGCTCGATGCCTATCGCGGCGGCTACGTGCCGTTCCACTTGCTGACCAAGGAATTCTACACCCTGGTCAAGAACCGACTCACGCCGGGCGGCGCCGTCGCCTTCAACGTCCACGACGGCACCAAGCTCTATCATTCGACGGCACGGACGCTCGGCGAGGTGTTCCCGACGCTGGACCTCTATCCGTCCGGCGTCGGCGAGGTGATCATGGTGGCGAGTCCGGATCCGAAGTTCGATCGCGAGGCGCTAGCGACGCGCGCCAAGGCGCTCCAGGAGCGCTACAAGTTCCGCTTTGCACTGCCCGACGTGATAAAGCCCTGTTCCGGCGCGCAACCGGCACGCTGCCGGATGCCAAATCCGCGGGCAGAGGCGCGCGGCGGCGTGGTCATCACCGACGATTTTGCGCCGGTCAACCTCTACGACACCATCGACGCGCCGCAGCCGAAGCGGAAGCGGTGACCTATTCCAGCGGCGGCACCGTACGCAGGTAGGCGACGATCGCGCTGAGATCGATGTCGGTCATGGTCGCGTACAAGTCGTAGCCCATCGGCGGCTTCAGCTTGGTGCCGTCCTTGCGCACACCCTTGGTGATCGCCTGCTTGATCTCGGCATCGCTCCAGGCACCGATGCCGGCGGTCTTGTGCGAGGTGATGTTGCGCGACACCGAGATGCCCCAGGGGCCTTTGAACTCCTCGCCACCGCGGCCAAGCTTGCTGAAATCGCTCCGGCCTTTCACGCGCGGCGAATGGCACTCCATGCAATGGCCGATGGTGACAAGATAGAAGCCGCGCCGCACCGCATCGGTCATGGCAGCGGCCGTCATCGGCTTCTCGGCCCCGGGCGGGATGTCCACATGCAGCGCCGCCTTGTAGACCGGAGGCTGGACCTTGTTGCTGACCGCAGGCAGCGAGCGCAGATAGGCGACGACGGCATCGAGATCGCCGGCGGTGAATACCTTGTAGAAGCCGTAGGGCATGATCGGCGCCAGCTGCGTCCCGTTCGGTCGCAGGCCCTCCGTCAAGGCGCGCTTGATGTCCGCTTCGCTCCAGGAGCCGATGCCGGTTTCCTTGTCGGGCGTGATGTTGGAGCCCTTGACCGTGAATGTCGGCGTGTCGAAGGTCTGCGGGCCGCCGGAGAACGCCCTCGCCTTGTCGAACACGCCGCCCTTGGCGCGCGGCGTATGGCAGTTGCCGCAGGTCAGCACACCGTTGACCAGGTAGCTGCCACGTTCAATCGGGGTCTGCGCTGAAGCTGCGGAGACGGTCACGGCAGCGGCGGCAATCGCGATCAATCCAAGACGCATCATCATGGTGTGCTTTTCCCTTGTGTTCACCGGTGCGGAGCACCGCCGTTGGCAACCCGACGGGGGATACGATCAGTTCAGCGCGTGAGCAGCGCACGAGAGTGCCGCGACCGTCACCCGCAAACAAGGCGGCAGGCAGCGCATTGCACAAAAAAGGGCGGCCGCAGCCGCCCGCCTCTGCTTGTGATGGCGTCAAAACGGTTACGGCGTCGCCTCCGCCGTTGCTGGCGCTGCCGCCCGGGCCGCCTCATGCCGTGCGATGTCGTCCTTGCCCTTGGCGTCGACGTCGCGGTCGACCAGCTCGATCACCGCAACGGGCGCGGAATCGCCGTAGCGGAAACCGGCCTTGAGCACGCGCGTGTAGCCGCCCTTGCGATCCTTGTAGCGCGGCCCGATCACATCGAAGAGCTTCTTGACCACGTCGACGTCGCGCATCTGCGCGATCGCCTGCCGGCGCGCGTGCAGGTCGCCGCGCTTGCCGAGCGTGATCAGCTTCTCGACGATCGGCCGCAGGTCCTTGGCCTTGGGCAGCGTGGTGACGATCTGCTCGTGCTTGATCAGCGCCACCGCCATGTTGGCAAACATGGCCTTGCGATGCTCGGCGGTTCGGTTGAGCTTACGGTGAGCGTTTCCGTGACGCATCCAGATATCAGCGGTCGGGAATCAGCAATCAGAACCTTCTGACTACCGACTTCCGATGACTGCCTCCTGTTCAGTAGTGGTCCTCGAAGCGCTTGGCCAGCTCGTCGATATTGTCGGGCGGCCAGCCCGGCACTTCCATGCCGAGATGCAGCCCCATCTGCGCCAACACTTCTTTGATCTCGTTGAGCGACTTGCGCCCGAAGTTGGGCGTGCGCAGCATCTCGGCCTCGGTCTTCTGAACGAGGTCGCCGATATAGACGATGTTGTCGTTCTTGAGACAGTTGGCGGAGCGCACCGACAGTTCGAGCTCGTCCACCTTCTTCAGGAATGCCGGGTTGAACGCGAGGTCCGGGATCGCCTCGGAGACAACCTCCTTGCGCGGCTCCTCGAAATTCACGAACACATTGAGCTGGTCCTGGAGGATACGCGCCGCATAGGCGACCGCGTCATCCGGGGTCACCGCGCCGTTGGTCTCGATCGTCATGGTGAGTTTGTCGTAGTCCAGGATCTGACCCTCGCGGGTGTTCTCGACCTTGTAGGACACCTTGCGCACAGGAGAATACAGGCTGTCGACCGGGATGAGCCCGATCGGCGCATCCTCCGGCCGGTTGCGGTCGGTCGGCACATAGCCCTTGCCGGTATTGACCGTGAACTCCATGCGAATCTCGGCGCCCTCGTCCAACGTGCACAGCACGAGGTCGGGGTTGAGCACCACGATATCGCCCACTGTCTGGATATCGCCGGCAGTGACCTGCCCGGGACCTTGCTTCTTCACCACCATGCGCTTGGGGCCTTCGCCCTGCATCCTGATGGCGATGTCCTTGATGTTGAGCACGATGTCGGTCACGTCCTCGCGTACGCCCGGGATCGAGGAGAATTCGTGCAGCACGCCGTCGATGTGGACGGAGGTCACGGCAGCGCCTTGCAGCGACGACAACAGGATGCGCCGCAGCGCGTTGCCCAGCGTAAGCCCGAAGCCGCGCTCGAGCGGCTCGGCGACCACCGTCGCCTCGCGCTTGGCATCGGCACCGGGCACTACCTGGAGCTTGTTCGGTCGAATCAGTTCCTGCCAGTTCTTCTGGATCGTCACATTTGCACCCATCGCGTTGAATGGCGCGGTGTTGGTCCGCGCATCCCATTCCGCCCCGTGGGAAACTTCAGTCGCAGCGGACGGGTCGGGCGCCCGCTGGAGCAGATCATGTTCGGTCATACGCGGCGTCTCTTTCTGGGTCGGCAGCCATTGTGCGGGATCGGCGTCACATCCCGGATGGAGGTGACGGTGAAGCCCGCAGCCTGAAGTGCGCGCAGTGCGGATTCGCGGCCGGAACCGGGGCCGGCGACCTCCACTTCGAGGGTCCGCATGCCGTGCTCCTGCGCCTTCTTGGCGGCGTCTTCAGCGGCAACCTGCGCGGCGTAAGGGGTCGACTTGCGCGAGCCTTTGAATCCCATCGTGCCCGCCGACGACCAGGCAATGGTGTTGCCTTGTGCGTCGGTGATCGTAATCATGGTGTTGTTGAAGGTGGCGTTCACATGCGCCACGCCGGATGCAATGTTCTTGCGTTCGCGCCGGCGGACGCGGGTGGCTTCCTTGCCCATTCTCCGTCCTTTCGCGACCCGGCGGCATGATGCCGGGCCCAATGGCTGTCCTGTACTCGCCTGTCCCTGTACGCGACTGCCGGCTTACTTCTTCTTGCCGGCGATCGGCTTGGCCGGCCCCTTGCGGGTGCGGGCGTTAGTGTGCGTGCGCTGCCCGCGGACCGGCAGACCGCGGCGGTGCCGCAGTCCCCGGTAACAGCCAAGATCCATCAGCCGCTTGATGTTCATCGCGACCTCGCGGCGGAGATCGCCTTCCACCATGTAGTCGCGATCGATGATTTCACGGATCTGAAGCACTTCCTGGTCGGTCAGCTGCGACACCCGGCGCTCGTTCGGGAGTCCGACCTTCTCCATGATCTCGGTCGCTTTGCTGGGCCCGATTCCATGGATGTACTGCAATGCGATCACCACCCGTTTGTTGGTGGGAATGTTGACTCCGGCGATGCGGGCCACGGTTTCAACTCCTGCTGCCGGACTGCCCAATGGCGGTCCGGTCCTGGTTCCAGCCTGCGCGCACAGTCCGCAAACGATAACGCGACACCCTCCCCGTTCCCCGGGGCCCGGTATCGTGAGGACATCTCCGACTGGATGCGCGGCTTATTAGGGGATTCAACGGCGTTTCGTCAACCTCTGCTAGCGTTTGGACGGGCGCGGGGCAGCCTTGCCGCGAGCGGGGGAACGCCCCCGGGCCGGCCGGGCCGCCACTGCCGTGCGGCGGGCCGGCGCCCTGGCCTTGGCGGCTCCAGAATTGGGCTTCGCGCCTTTGGTTTTGGCCTTGGCGGCTGTTTTTGCGGGTTTTGCGGGCTTCTTGCCCTTGGCGCCCGTGGCAGCCGCCTTGGCAGCCACCTTGGGCCTCGGAGCTGGTTCCCGGCGCGCCCGGACTGGCCGCACGGCCAGGGCGCGCTCGATGGCGGTGGCGACCTCATCGATCGGCGCCATCCCATCCACAGACTTCAGCGTGCCTTGCCAGCGGTAGTAATCCACCAGGGGGGCGGTCTGGTCCCGATAGGCCTCGATCCGGCGGCGCAAGACGTCGGGATCGTCGTCCGCGCGCAACGCCTCGCCTCGGGCTGCCGCTTCGCGGATGCGGTTGTCGATCCGCTGCTGAAGGATGCCGGCATCCACCTTAAGTTCGATCACGCCGTCGAGCTTGAGCCCCTTCTCCTTGAGCATCTTGTCGAGCGCGACCGCCTGCGGAACGGTGCGCGGGAAGCCATCCAGGATGAAGCCGTTCCGGGCGTCGGGCTCCGTGATGCGGTCGGCCACGATCGCCACCACCACATCGTCCGGCACGAGTTCGCCGCGCGCCATGACGTCCTTGGCGCGCAGCCCGACCAGCGTTCCGGCCCTTACCGCCGATCGCAGCATGTCTCCGGTGGAAAGCTGCACGATGCCATACTTCTGGACGAGACGCTGCGCCTGGGTGCCCTTCCCCGCCCCCGGCGGGCCGAGCAGAATCAGTCTCATCGACGCCGCCCTCGCAGCTTCGACCGTTTGATCAGGCCCTCATACTGGTGCGCAAGCAGATGGCCCTGCACCTGCGCCACCGTGTCCATGGTCACGCTGACCACGATCAGGAGCGAGGTGCCGCCGAAGTAGAACATGCCGGGCGCGTAGGAGAGCAGAATCTCCGGCAACAGGCAGACCAGCGACAGATAGATGGCGCCGATGACGGTGATGCGGGTGAGCACATAATCGATGTACTCGGCCGTACGTTCGCCCGGCCGGATACCGGGAATGAAGCCGCCATGCTTCTTGAGATTGTCGGCGGTCTCGGTCGGGTTGAACACCACCGCGGTGTAGAAGAACGCGAAGAAGATGATCATCCCGATATAGAGGAACAGATAGAGCGGCCGGCCGTGGCTGAGCTGGGTCACCAGCACCTGGAACCACTCCGGGCCCTGGCCGGCATTGAAATTCGCCACCGTGGTCGGCAGCAGCAGCAGCGAAGACGCGAAGATCGGCGGGATCACGCCCGAAGTGTTGAGCTTGAGCGGCAGATGCGAGGATTGCCCCTCGAACATGCGGTTGCCGACCTGCCGCTTGGGATACTGGATCAGGAGCCGACGCTGCGCGCGCTCCATGAAAACGATGAAGCCGGTGACGAACAGCGCCATCACCAGCACGGTGAGAATGAGCGCCGTCGACAATGCGCCCTGCCGTCCGAGTTCGAGGGCGCCCGCGACCGCCGCCGGCAGCTCCGCGACGATGCCCGCCATGATGATCAGCGAGATGCCGTTGCCGATGCCGCGAGAGGTAATCTGCTCGCCGAGCCACATCAGGAACATGGTGCCGCCGGTGAGCGTGATAATGGTGGAGATGCGGAAGAACCAGCCGGGCTCCGACACCACATTGCTGGAGCCTTCCAGTCCGATCGCGATGCCGAATGCCTGGAGGGCCGCGAGCGCCAGCGTGAGGTAGCGCGTGTACTGGTTCATCACCTTGCGGCCGGCTTCGCCTTCCTTCTTGAGCTGCTCAAGGGTCGGCGACACCGTCGTCATCAGCTGGATGATGATCGACGCCGAGATATACGGCATGATGTTGAGCGCGAAGATCGCCATGCGGTTGATGCCGCCGCCGGCGAACATATTGAACATTCCGAGAATGCCGCCGGCCTGCTGGCGGAAGATCTGGTCCCAGGCCTGCGGATCGATGCCCGGCAACGGAATGTAGGTGCCGAACCGGTATACGAGCAGCGCGCCGAGCGTGAACCAGATGCGCTTCTTGAGCTCCTCGGCCTTGGCGAGCGCCGAGAAATTGAGGTTGGCCGCAAGTTGTTCCGCTGCCGACGCCATCCTTAACCTCCGTTCCGCCCAGCCGGTCGATCCGGTGCCGGCCGCCCCACCCCGACGCTGTCATGCCCCGCGCAAGCGGGGCATCCAGGAGCCACGGACACTATGTGGGGCATGGGCATACGGAAATCCATGGCCGGAGGTTGTTGGATCGCCGCCATCGCGGGCGATGACGGCACAGCTAGGCGGGCTTTTCCTCCTCCGCCGGCGCCCGCCGGGGAGCCAGGATCGTGACCGTGCCGCCGGCCTTTTCGACCGCCGCCACCGCCGATTTCGAGGCCCCCCAGACCGCGAAGGCAAGCTTTGCCTTGAGTTCGCCCATGCCCAGAAGCCGCACGCCGTCCCTGGCACGGCGCAGGATGCCTGCCTTGACCAGTGCGTCGGCATCAACCGTGGCACCGGCCTCGAGCTTGCCGGCATCCACCGCCTCCTGAATGCGGCCGAGGTTGACCTCGTTGAGCCGGCGCGCAAACGGCGTGTTCTTGAACCCGCGCTTGGGCAGCCGGCGATGCAACGGCATCTGGCCGCCCTCGAAACCCTTGATGCGCACGCCGGAGCGCGCGGTCTGGCCCTTGCCGCCACGGCCGCCGGTCTTGCCCATGCCCGAGCCGATGCCGCGGCCGATCCGCAGGCGCTTCTTGCGCGAACCCGGCCGGTCGGCGAGCTGGTTGAGTTTCATGACGCGCGTCCTTTATTTCGCAGCCGGATCAACCACCTGCACCAGGTGTCTGACTTTCAGGATCATGCCGCGCATTTGCGGCGTATCCGGCACCTCGGCAATGCGGCCGATGCGGTTGAGCCCGAGCCCGATCAAGGTCTCGCGCTGCGTGTGGTGGCGGCGGATCGGGCTGCCGATCTGCTTCACCTTGATGGTCGATGTGCTGGCGGGAGACTTGGCCATGACAGCTCCTAATCGGCGCTCTGCTCGGCCTCGCCGGTCTCGCGGCGACGCGCCTGGAGCGCGGACACCTTGATGTTGCGGCGCGCGGCCACCGAACGCGGCGAATCCTGGCGCTTGAGCGCGTCGAAGGTTGCGCGCACCATATTGTAGGGGTTGGACGAGCCAAGCGACTTGGCCACCACGTCCTGCATGCCAAGCGTCTCGAACACCGCACGCATCGGTCCGCCGGCGATGATGCCGGTGCCGGGAGGCGCGGCGCGCAGGATCACCCGCCCGGCGCCGTGCCGGCCGAACACGTCGTGATGCAGCGTGCGGCCCTCGCGCAACGGGACGCGGATCAGCCCGCGCTTGGCGGCATCGGTGGCCTTGCGGATCGCTTCCGGCACCTCGCGCGCCTTGCCGTGTCCGAAGCCGACGCGCCCTTTCTCGTCGCCGACCACCACCAGCGCGGCAAAGCCGAAGCGCCGACCGCCCTTCACCACCTTCGCCACCCGGTTGATGTGGACGAGCTTATCGGTGAACTCGCTTTCACGCTCCTCGCGGCCACCGCCGCCGCGCTCACGATCTCGTCTCGGTTCACGTCCCATATCGAAGTTCCATTCCGTTCGGGGGGCCCGTCCTGCCTGTCTCTAGAATTTCAATCCGCCTTCGCGCGCGGCATCGGCCAGCGCCTTGATGCGACCGTGATAGAGATATCCGCCGCGGTCGAACACCACCTGCTGGATGCCCTTTGCATTGGCGCGCTCCGCGATCAGCTTGCCGATCGCCTTGGCTGCCGCAATGTTGGCGCCATTCTTCATGCTGCCGCGCATGTCCTTCTCGAGCGACGAGGCCGACGCCAGCGTCTGCCCTTTCGTATCGTCGATGATCTGCGCGTAGATATGCTTCGACGAACGGAAGACGGAGAGCCGCGCGCGACCGTTGGCGGCACGCCGGATCACGCGGCGCACCTTCGCCGTGCGTCTTGCGGTTCGATCGCTGAGCCTGGACATGACCGGTTTCCCTATTTTTCGCCGCGCTTGCGAAGCGCGATCAGGCTGCGCAGCACCTTGCGCGACCCGGACGGTTCGTGCTCCTCCGCGCCGTGCCGACGCTGCGGAAGAATCCGCGGAAGCGCCCGCCAGGCGGCGTCAGCTGCATGCACGACAATGGAATCCTCGGTCAGCGGCAGACCAAGAAGCTTGGCGGGGATCATTTCTTCTTTCCTACCTTGCGCAATATGTACTCGCCCGCGTGCCGGATGCCCTTGGCCTTGTAGGGCTCGGGCGGCCGGTAGTCGCGGATTTCGGCCGCCACCTGCCCGACCTTCTGGCGGTCGATGCCCGTGATGACGATCTCGGTGGGCTTCGGTGTCGTAATCGCGATGCCCTCGGGGATCGGATAGACGACATCGTGGCTGTAGCCGAGGGCGAGCTGGAGATTCTTGCCCTGCACCGCGGCGCGATATCCGACGCCGTTGATCTCCAGACGCTGCTCGAAGCCCTGGGTGACGCCGGTCATCAGGTTGGCCACCAGCGCCCGGTAGGTGCCCCACATGGCGCGGGCGCGCTTGGTGTCGTTGCGGGGGTCGACCTGGATGGCACCCTTGTCCAGTTTGGCCGTCACGTCCCCGTGCAGCACGAGCTGCAACGCACCCTTGGGGCCCTTCACCTTGACGGTCTGGCCTTCGACATTGGCGGTGACCCCGGAGGGGACCGCCACTGGTTTTTTTCCGACGCGTGACATGGCCGTGATCCGATCCTGGTCCGTCTAGAACACCGTGCAGAGGATTTCGCCGCCGACATTGGCCTCGCGCGCCTCGTGATCGGCCATCACCCCCTTGGGCGTGGACACGATCGCAACGCCGAGTCCGTTGTTGATGCGCGGCAGGTTGCGTACCGAGGCATAGACGCGGCGGCCCGGCTTCGATACCCGCGAAATCTCGCGGATCACCGGAGCGCCGTCGAAATACTTCAGCTCGATCTCGAGTTCGTTGCGGCCGTTGGCATGCTCGACCGACGTATAGCCGCGGATGAATCCTTCGCTCTTGAGCACATCGAGGACGCTGACGCGCAGCCGCGAGGCCGGCGAAGATACCTTCGACTTGTTCCGCATCTGCGCATTGTTGATGCGGGCGATCATGTCACCGAGCGGATCGTTGAAAGCCATCGTGCGAGGCTCCTTACCAGCTTGACTTGAGAAGGCCGGGGATCATGCCCTTGGACCCGAGCTCCCGCAGCGCAATGCGGCTGAGCTTGTGCTTGCGGTAATAGGCCCGCGGCCGCCCGCTGATTTCGCACCGGTTGCGGATCCGCGTAGGCGAGGAGTTGCGGGGCATTTCCGCAAGCTTCAGCGACGCTGCGAAGCGCTCCTCGATCGGCTTGGTCTTGTCGCGCGCAATCGCCTTCAGCCGCGTCCGGCGGCCGCCGTACTTCTTGGCCAATCGCCGCCGCCGATTGTTCTTCTCGATCGAACTCTTCTTAGCCATCAAGGTCTCCTGGCGTATCCGCGTTTGAGGGATGCCCTCACTGCCGGAACGGAAAGTTGAATGCGGTCAGCAGCGAGCGCGCCTCATCGTCGGTCTTGGCGCTGGTGCAGACCGTAATGTCCATGCCCCAGATATCGGCCGCCTTGTCGTAGTCGATCTCCTGGAACACGATGTGCTCCTTGAGGCCGATGGTGTAGTTGCCGCGTCCATCGAAGCTCTTGGGGTTGAGCCCGCGGAAGTCGCGCACGCGCGGCAGCGCGATGGTGACCAGCCGGTCGATGAACTCGTACATGCGCGCCTTGCGCAGCGTCACCTTGCAACCGATCGGCTGGCCGTCGCGCAGCTTGTAGGTGGCAATCGACTTGCGCGCCTTGGTGATGACTGCCTTCTGGCCCGCGATCAATGCCAGATCGGTTGCCGCCGACTCGACCTTCTTGCGGTCGTTGACACCCTCGCCGATGCCCATGTTGATGACCACCTTCTGGATCACCGGTACCTGCATGGGGTTCTTGTAGCCGTGCTTCTCGGTCAGCTGCTTGCGCACGACCTCCTCGAAATAGGTGCGCAGCCGCGGCGTGACCCGCTGCTCGGGGCGCTTGCCCTTCGGCTTCGCGCCGCCGTCGGCCGTCTGGCCGCCCTTGTCCGGGCCGCCTTGATCCTGACCGGCCTGGTCGCGGCCCTTGGCCTGCTGCTTGGGCTGACCCTGCTCCGCCTTGGGACCTTTCGGCGCCCGCTCGGCCTTGGGCGCCTTCTCTTTGGTCTCAGCCATCGATCTCTACTCCCGAGCGCCTGGAGACCCGCACCTTCTTGCGGTCGAGCCCTTCGCCCACGTATTTGAAGCCGACCCGGGTCGGCTTGTTGTCCTTCGGATCGAGCAGCGCCAGGTTGGAGAGGTGGATGGTCGCCTCCTTGGAGACGATGCCGCCCTCCTGCTGCGCGGTCTGCTTCTGATGCCGCTTCACCATGTTGACCCCGCGCACCAGCGCTCGCCCGGTCGCCGGCACGACGGAGATGACTTCGCCGCGCCGGCCCTTGTCGCGGCCGGACAGCACGATGACCCGATCGCCCTTTCTGATCTTGGCCGCCATCACAGCACCTCCGGCGCCAGCGAAATGATCTTCATGTGGTTCTTGGCGCGCAGCTCGCGCGGAACCGGTCCGAAAATGCGGGTCCCGACCGGCTCCATCTGCGGATTGATCAACACCGCGGCGTTGCGGTCGAAGCGGATGATCGAGCCGTCGGCACGCTTGATGTCCTTGGACACCCGCACGATCACGGCCTTCATGACCTCGCCTTTTTTGACGCGCCCACGCGGGATCGCTTCCTTTACCGACACGACGATCACGTCGCCGATGGTCGCATACTTGCGCTTGGACCCGCCAAGCACCTTGATGCACATCACGCGACGCGCGCCGGAATTGTCCGCCACGTCGAGGTTTGTCTGCATCTGAATCATGATGCCGTCCTCGCTCTCTTGTCCCGCACCGCGCTCAAACGACCTTCTTCTTCTCGCCCCGGATCGCTTCCCAGCGCTTGAGCCGCGATATCGGCCGCCGCTCCTCGATCCAGACGATATCGCCCACGTGGTACTCGTTGGTCTCGTCGTGGGCGTAGTATTTCTTGGTGCGCCGCACCGTCTTCTTCATCACCGGATGCGTGTAGCGGCGCTCGACGCGCACGACGATGGTCTTGTCCTGCTTGTCGCTCACCACGACGCCTTGGAGCGTGCGCTTGGGCATCTCGAATCCTCTTACTTCTTCGACTCGGCGCGACGCTTCTGCGCTGCAACCGTCTTGATGCGTGCGATATCGCGGCGAACCTCGCGGACGCGCGACGTGTTTTCGAGCTGGCCGGTCGCGCGCTGGAAGCGCAGGTTGAACCGCTCCTTCTTCAGCTTCATGAATTCGTCGTCGAGCTGGTCGACGGTCATCGCCCTGAGATCGGCCGGCTTCATCGTCTACTCCCAAATCCCTAGTCGGCGATGCGCTCGACGAAGCGCGTCTTGATCGGCAGCTTGGCGGCGGCCAGATCGAGCGCTTCGCGCGCGACGGTGACGGACACGCCGTCAAGCTCGAAGAGGATACGGCCGGGCTTGATCCGCGTGACCCAGTACTCCGGCGTGCCCTTGCCGGAACCCATGCGCACTTCCAGCGGTTTCTTGGAGACCGGCACGTCCGGATAGACCCGGATCCACACCTGCCCTGCGCGCTTCATGTGCCGCGTCAGCGCGCGCCGCGCCGCTTCAAGCTGGCGCGCGGTCAGCCGCGTCGGTTCGGTCGCCTTGAGCCCGAACTGGCCGAACGCCAGGCTGTTGCCGGACGTTGCCAGGCCCTTGATCCGGCCCTTGTGCGCCTTGCGGAACTTGGTGCGCATCGGTTGCAGCATGGCTTACGCCTTCTCTTTCAAATCCGATCCGGGGCGATCACGCGGCGTCGCGGCGCGGCCGGCCCGCATCGCCTTCCGCCATCCGCTTGTCCTGCGCCATCGGGTCGTGCTCCATGATCTCGCCCTTGAAGATCCAGACCTTGACGCCGCAGGTGCCGTAGGTGGTGAACGCGGTTGCAAAACCGTAGTCGACGTCGGCGCGCAGCGTGTGCAGCGGAACGCGGCCTTCGCGATACCACTCCATGCGCGCGATTTCGGCGCCGCCGAGCCGGCCCGAGCAATTGATGCGGATACCGCCGGCGCCGAGCCGGATCGCCGACTGCACGGCACGCTTCATGGCGCGGCGGAAGGCGACCCGGCGCTCCAGCTGCTGGGCAATCGATTCCGCCAACAGTTGCGCGTCGAGCTCGGGCTTGCGGATCTCGACGATGTTGATGACCACGTCGGAATCGGTGAGCTCGGTGACCTTCTTGCGCAGCTTCTCGATATCGGCGCCTTTCTTCCCGATGACCACCCCTGGGCGCGCCGAATGAATGGTGACACGACACTTCTTGTGCGGGCGCTCGATCACGATCTTGGACACCGCCGCCTGCTTGAGTTCCTTGTTCAGCGCCGCGCGGATCGCCATGTCCTCGTGCAGGAGCTTGCCGTATTCGTTCTTGCCGGCGTACCAGCGCGAATCCCAGGTACGGTTGATGCCGAGCCGCAAGCCGACCGGATTGACCTTCTGACCCATCGG
>Ga0073934_10004686_pt1 | contig 22253 bp, 20 predicted proteins | sample LarsenN4metaG_FD_76834 | JGI IMG/M metagenome (GOLD analysis project Ga0073934, IMG submission 76834) | Hot spring sediment bacterial and archeal communities from British Columbia, Canada, to study Microbial Dark Matter (Phase II) - Larsen... ...
CTCCGCTACCCTGATCCCAGCAACCAGCAACCAGCAACCAGCAACCAGCAACCAGCAACCAGCAACCGACGACCACCCAAACCTTTCACCCTTCACTCTTCACTCTTCACCCTTCGAATGGACCTCCGCCTCTTTCCCATCAACTCCGTCCTCTTCCCCGGCATGCGCATGCTGCTCCACATCTTCGAGGAGCGCTACAAGCTCATGATCCGCGAGTGCATCGAGGAGGACGCGCCGTTCGGCGTGCTGCTCATCCGCGAGGGCGAGGAGGTCGGCGGCCCCGCCGTGCCGTATCAGATTGGGACGACGGCGCGCATCCTGCAGGTCGAATACCTCGACGACGGGCGGATGAACATCTTCACCATCGGCCAGCAGCGGTTTCGCATCGTCGCGATCAACACGACGGAGCCCTATCTGCGCGGCGAGGTCGAACTGCTGCGCCAGCTGCCGGCGACCGACTCCGCATTCAGCATCATGCCGCGCGCCCGGCAGCAGTTCGACGACTACCTCAAGACCTACTTCGCCATCGCCGACCAGTGGATCCGCGCGACCTCCCTGCCGGACGACCCCGGCGAGGCCGCCGACTACATCGCCGCGCGGATGGAGGTCGCGCCGCTTGTCAAGCAGGAGCTGCTCGAAGAACTGGAGCCGGAGGCGCGGCTGCGCCGCGAGCTGGAGATCATCCGCGAGGAACTGCCGGACATGCACGGCCGGCTCGTCGCCCACCTGCGACGGAAGACGAGCGGCTTCGGCGTGTTGAACTAGCGGTTGGTTGCTGGCTGTTGGCGGTTGGTCGTGGCGCGGCCAGCCCGCGCATGTGTGCGACCACGAACGCCGCGCGGACTTCAGTCCGCGTTACAGCATCATAAGGTCGCGCTGCAGGCGCGTGAGGTCGCGCCACAGACGTCGTCGACGTCGATTGAGCTCGGCGCTATGGCTGTGATCGGGCGGCGGCCTTCAAGGCGCGGATGTCGGCCAGGTGCGCGGCTTCGTGCTCGACCATGTGCTCGACCATCTGCCGGATGCTCATGCGCCCGCTTTCGAGGTGCTGGCCGGTGCGCGCCCAGTTCCAGTTCACCAGCGTCGTCAGCAGCCGCACCGTCTCCGAGCGCCAGTACGTCAGCTCCCGCAACATGTCGGTGAGTGGGCGCTCCATGTAGCCATGCTCGCGGGCGAACGCGTCCGGGTCGTACGGCTCGAGCACGGGGTCGGTCTGCGTCGACATCATGTAGAGGCGCTTGTGATAGACCTCCGCCGCGTCCCTCAGGTGGCCGACGATCTCGCGGATGCACCAGCCGCCGCCGTCCGGCCGCCGCGTGACCTGCGCCTCGGTCAGCCCCTTCAGCTCCGCCTGCAGGTCGCGCGGGAGTGCGCGCAGCGGCTCGACGAGGTCGAGGTGGCCCTTCGTACCGGGCTCTTCGCGCGGGTAGGTGAAGACGTTCGGCGTAGTCGCGGGCATGTGCCCTCCTACGATGCCGGCGCGGCCTGCGGCGCCCGCTCCAGCCTGTGATTCAGGTCCGTCATCGCGACCGCGGCGCCGCCGCGCAGGTACAGCCGCGGCACGCGCGCCGTGATGCCAGCCAGGATCTCCCACGAGATCGTGCCGGCCAGCTCAGCCAATTCGTCCGCGTCGATGGCTGCGCCATCCTGCTCGCCAATGATAACGACCTCGTCGTCGACGCTCACGCCCGGAATGTCCGTCACATCGGCCATGCACATGTCCATCGCGATGCGCCCGGCCACCGGCGCCCGCCGCCCCCGCACCAGCACCGATGCCCGGTTCGAGAGCGCGCGCCGGAACCCGTCCGCGTATCCGCACATGACGAGGGCGATCGTCGACGGCCGCCCCGCCGTCCACGTGCGCCCGTAGCCGACCGTCGCGCCCGGCGCGACCTTCAGTACGCGGGCGACGCGGCTCTTCAGCGCGAGCGCGCGCCGCAGCGACACGCTGCCCGCAATCCCGGGCGCTGGCTCGTACCCATACACCGCCAGGCCGGCGCGTACAGCGTCGAGGTGCAGGTCGGGCGCGGCGAGCGCCGACGCCGACGCCGCGCAGTGCCGCTGCGGGATCCACGGCAACCGCCGCGACGCTTCGAGCAGCGCCTCGTACTGCGCGCGCGTGAACGCCTGGTCGCCCTCCTCGGCAGCGGCGAAGTGCGTGAACAGCCCCTCGACTTCGATCCCCCGCAGCGCTCGCAGCGCCTCGGCGAACGGCACCAGATCATCGAGCACGAGTCCGTGCCGGTTCAGGCCGCTCTCCAGCTCGATGTGTACCGGCACGGTCCGCCCCGCATCGACGGCGAAGCGCGACACCGCCAGGGCGAGCTGCATGGAACACACCGTTGGCGTCAGCCGCAGGTCGACGACGCGCCGGGCGTCGGCGACGGGCGTGTAGCCGACGACGAGCAGCGGCGCCTCGACGCCAGCGAGCCGCAGCTCTTCCGCCTCGTCGACGCACACCACCGCCAGCCCGGCCGCGCCGGCCTCGAGCGCTGCCCGCCCGACGGCGACGGCGCCATGTCCGTACGCGTTCGCCTTCACCACCACGTACAGGCGCGCCGGCGCCACCCGCTCCCGCAGCGCCCGCACGTTGTGCTCGATGGCGTCGAGGTCGATCTCGGCCCAAATGGGCCGGTTGGGCCGCAAGTCATCAGAGGGAGCCACGCCCACAGGATAGACGTCGTCGAGCGCACGCGATCGCCATTGAATCCGCGCGGGCCGAAAGCCCGCGCTCGAACGGGATGCCGTCCGGCCTACGCGACCTCGGCCGCCGCCTCGTACATCCGCCGCTCCGCCGCCTCGAACAACGCCTCCGATGTCGTGCCGTCCGCCGGCGCGCTCGCCCACCCCGCCGCCAGGTGCAGCTCCAGCCCCGGCACCCCCTCGTCGAGCTTCGTCTGCCGCGCCACGGAGAGCAGGCGCGCCAGCGCCACCTCAGCGCCCGCGCTCGCCGCCTCCGTCAACACCATCGCGTAGCCGCGGTCCTTGTACGAGCCAATGACGTCGATGTCGCGCGAGTTCTGCGCCAGCGCACCGCCCAGCCGCTCGACCAGCCGCTCGACGAGGAAGCGCCCGAAGCGCTCGCGCAGCAGGCGCAGGTTCGTCGCCTCGATGATCACGAGCGAGAGGTCGCGCGCGTAACGCTCCGCCCGGCTCAGCTCCCGCTGTAGCTCCCGCTCAAGCTTGCGCTCGTCGAAGATGCTCCGCGTGATGTCGGCTGTCGCCACCTCGCGCGCCCCCGACGCAGGGCGCAACGCGACCGCCGCCAGCGCGACGTGGTCGGCGAAGAGCTGCACGTGGCGCTCGTCCGGGCGTTCCTCGTGGAACAGCACGAGGGCGCCGAGACGTTCGCCCGCGTGCGCGAGCGGCGCGATTGACACAAACCGGACGCGCGTCTCCTCGCCCCCGGCCGTGGCGTCATCCTCGGCCACGACCCCCGCGAGCGCCTCCTCGGGCGCCGCGCACACCACGCTCATCCCGTCGAGCGCCTGTCCGACCAGTGGTGCGCGCGTCGGGTCGAGCTTCCCGCGCAGCGCCGGCCCGAACGCGTCGAGCAGCCGCTCCTCCACGCGGCGGCGAATGTCGGACGCCGGCCGGTGGCGTTCGAGCCGGCCGTCGTGCTCCTCGAAGTACACGAGGGCGTGCGTGGCGCCGATGATGCCCTCGGCCGCCGTCGCCGTCGCGTCGGCGAGCCAGCCCGCGGTCGGCGCGCGGTGCAGCGTCAGCAACAGCGACATCGCGGTCGAGACGCGGTCACCGGTGTCGGGCGGCGCCAGCTGGTCCGTGGCACGGCGGCGAGGACGGGGCATGGTTCAACCTCTCGGTTGAGTATCGGCTCAGCGGGCGCGTCCTTCGAGGGCCGCGACCGCCGCAGCCACGCGCGCAAGCTGGTCCTCCAGCCGCACCAGCGCATCGTCGAGCCGGCGGACCTCCCCCTCGCGCTCGTGCCCGAGGACCCCGGCCTCGACAAGGTTGCGCACCGCTTCCTGCAGGCGCGCCTGCTGCTCGATGAGCGCCTCCGACTGGCGTCGGAGCGATGCCAGGTGCTGCTGCGTCTCCTCTAGCTCAAGCGGCGCCTGCAGCGCCTGCCGCGCCGACAGCATGCGCGCGAGGTCCTGCATGCCGACGGCGGCCTTCGCCGCTTCCTCCACCGCCTCGAGCGAGCGTGTGAAGACGCGCCAGCCGCCCACGATAGCGACGAGCGTGAACACGAGCAGGCCGCCGAGACCGAGGGTCACGGCGGCGACGGCGGCGGCGAACTCCCAGTTCGCGGTGTCGCCCACCCGGATGCTCCTTCGGCCTCCCTGCCCGCGGCCCGCCTTGGCGGATGCCGCTAGAGAATGGTCGGAACCGGGCCTGCGCCGCTAAACGCTGCGCCGGGCCACGGTGGCCGGGTACCAGCACCCTACCGGCGTCCGCCGGCGCTCGGCAGGTGCCCTCTCAAGGGAAACGTAGGTCATCACGACGCGTATCGCCCGCCCGCCGCGCGCGAGCTTGACAGCGGCTACCCGTGCTCGGCCGCCGCCGCCGGCTTCGGCGGGTCGGTCGGCAGTGCATCGTGCGGACGCGCGTGCAGCGCGCCGTGTTCGATCGGCGCCAGCTTGCCGTCCTCGAGCCAGAACGTCCGGTCGGCCATGTCGTGCACGCGCATGTCGTGCGTCACGATCATGATGCCGCGTCCGAGGTCGCGCGCGATCTGATGCAGGATCTGCAGCAACTCCATCGTGCGCTTGTGGTCGAGGCTTGCCGTCGGCTCGTCCGCCAGCAGCAGCTGCCCGTCGTTCGCCAGCGCGCGGGCGATGGCCACGCGCTGGCGCTCGCCGCCCGACATCCGCTTTGGCAGCACATCGAGCCGATGGCCGAGGTCGAGCATCGCCAGCAGCTGCCGCGCCCGTTCGCGCCCGTGGCGCCCGGTATGCCCGGCGAGGGCGAGCGCGTAGCCGACGTTCTCCTCCGCCGTCAGCGCCTCCAGCAGGTTGAAACTCTGGAAGATGAAGCCGATCTTGTGGCGCCGCACCGCGCTCAGGTCCGTCTGCGAGAGCCCCTCGATCGGCTCGTCGCCCACCAGCACGCGCCCCGCCGTCGGCTTCTGCAGCGCCCCGCCGATCGTCAGCATCGTCGTCTTCCCCGATCCGGACGGGCCCATTACCGCCACCACCTCGCGCTGCTCTAGCGTGAAGTCGACGTCGTTCAGCGCGCGCACTTCCGCCGCGCCCGAGCCGAACACCTTCGTCACCTGCTGGAACTCGAGTACCGGCATCGTCAGGCCTTGAACACCCGCAGCGGGTCCACGCGCATCACCCGCTGCACTGGCAGATACGCCGCCAGCAGGCTCATGACCACCACCGCCGCCAGCACGATCAGCGCGTCCTCCCACCGCACCAGCGTCACGAACTGCGGCACCAGCCGCTCGGCGAACGCCGTCGCCGCGACGACGAATGCCTCGCCGACGACGAACCCCACGAGCCCGCAGATGAGGCTCTGTGCCAGCACCGCGTAGAACAGGAACTTGTTCGGCGTCCCCAGCGCCTTCATCACGCCGTACTCCCGCTCCTTCTCCAGCGTGGCCGTGTACATCGTCAGGCCCACGATGACGGCGCCGACGATGAACACCAGCAGCACGACGACCGTCAGGATCGGCAGCACGCTCTTCTGCAGCACCTTGCGGCTGTTGTGCGCGAACGTCTTCGACTCGAAGCCGTTGACGCCGGCGATGCTGCCGTCGTTGATGCGGTCGAGCACCGCCTGCTCTTGCCCGCGGTCAACCTGCACCAGTCCGAAGTTCGAGACGCCCGTGATCCCCACCAGCTTCTGCGCCTCCGCCTTCGAGACGAACGAGAGCTGGTTGATGACGACGTTGCCGCCCGTCGAGATGCCGACCACCCGCAGGCGCCGCTCGTTCGCCACCACCTCGTCGCCGATGCCGATGCCCTGCGTCCGCGCGAGCACGTCGTCGACGACGATCTCGCCGTCGGCCGGCGTACCGCTGCCCTTCTTGATGTGGATCGGCCCGCCGATGCCTTCCGCGTCGAAGCCGAGGATGTACGAGTCGAACTCGTCGCCGCCGTGCGTTACCTTCAGCGACCGGCCGAGCAGACTACTGACGTCCGCCACCCCCTCGAGCTTGCGCACCTCGTCGAGCTGCGTGTCGGCGATGATCGAGGCGGAGAAGAAGCTCTGGTTGCCCGGCTGCGAGACCCAGATGTCCGCCGGCACGTCCGCCACGTACGACGCGATCTTGTCGTTCCAGCCGCGGTACAGGGCGATCATGAAGGCGAGCAGCAGCGCCGCCACCGCGATGCCGAGCACGGAGAAGGCGAACCGCGCCTTCTCCGCCCGCATGTTCTTCCACGGGATCGAGAGCATGCCGCCGTCCTTGCGCGCGGGCTCCCCCCGGTGCCCTCGTGTGAGGCAGAGCCTACACCGTCTGCGGCGTGCTGGCTACACTCGGAGCGCGATGTTGAGAAAACTCCTCGCAGCGTCCGCCGCCCTCAGCGCGCCCGGCATCGTCGTTACCCTGCTCTCCGAGCGCCTGATCCGCCCCCACCTCTTCTACCACGAGGGCTGGCACCCGGAGCCGCCGGACGCCGTCCGCTGGCCCTACGAGGAGGCCCAGATCTTCACCGCCGACGGCCTCGAGCTGCAGGGCTGGTTCTTCAGGCAGCCGCAACCATCGCCGACGATCCTCTTCTGCCACGGCACCAGCTACAACGCCAGCGACATGTGGCTGACGGAGGAACGCGCGCAAGCCTTCCACGAGTTCCTCGCCGGCACGAAGTGCAACTTCCTCGTCTTCGACTATCGCGGCTACGGCCGCAGTACCGCCCGCACCACTGAGGACGGCACCTACCTCGATGCTGCCGCCGCCATGGCCTGGCTCTACGAACGCCGCGACGTCGACCCCAACACCATCTTCCTCTACGGCTTCTCGCTCGGCGCCGCCGTCGCCACCGAGCTCGCGCTGCGTGAGCCGCACGCCGGCCTCATCCTCCGCGCGCCGTTCACCTCGATGCGCGACATGATCATCGACTGGGACGCCCGCTTCCGCCTCGCGCTCGCGCTGGCGCCGTGGCTGCCGATTACCCGCTACGACAACATCGCCAAGATCCGCCGCATCGACTCGCCCCTCCTCGTCATGCACGGCGACGCCGACAACACCGTCCCCGAGTGGATGGGCCGCGCCCTCTTCGACGCTTCGCCCGCGCAGAAGAAGCGCTACGTCGCCTTCCCCGGCCGCGACCACCGCGACCTCTCGAACGACCTCGTCGTCCCCGCCGTCGCTACCTTCGTCGAAGAAGTCCTGTCGGAGTCGCGCGAGGCAGAGCGCTCCGGCGCTGCCTAGACGCAGGCCGCCCAGCGCGCTTCGCAAATGGCCGACAGGAGCGGCGGAGCTTCAGCTCCGCCCGATGTCGCGCTCCAAAAAGGTGCCGCGTGGCGAACGGGCGGAACCGTACGGACAGGTCTTCAGCGCTGTCCTGCCGGCGAGTATCAACCAAGCGTCGGTCGAATGCGGCGCACCCCCCGTAAGGACAGGTCTTCCGGCCTGTCCGCCCAACCGCCCACTCACGACGGGGATCTCCCGATGCCCGACGACCGATGCCCGCCACCGGTCACCAACCACCGATCCCCAGTCCCCAGTCACCAATCGCCAGCCCCAATCCGCACCGCCCTACACCTCATCCAGCCCCCGCCCCGAACCCAGGTACGCCCGCATGAGCCGCGACGCCTCCTCCGACCGCATCGTCTGCATGAACGCCGCCGACTCGAACCGCAGCCCCTCCACCAGCCCCACCTCCGCCGCCCGGTACACGCACTGCTTGATCAGCGCCACCGAGAGCCGCGGCCGCGACGCGATCTCCCGCCCCAGCGCCACCGCCTCCTCCACCACGCGCCCCGCCTCGACCGCCCGGTGCACGAGCCCCAGGCGCTCCGCCGTGTCGGCATCGACCGTCTCGCCGAGCAGCATCAGCTCCAGCGCCTTCGCCTGCCCGAGGAGGCGCGTCATCCGCTGCGTGCCGCCCGCGCCCGGCAGGATGCCGACGCGCACCTCCGGCAGCCCCAGCCGCCCGCCGCGCGCCATCAGCCGGAAGTCGCACGCCAGCGCCAGCTCGCATCCCCCGCCCATGGCGACGCCGTTGATCGCCGCGATCACCGCCTGCGGCAGCCGCGCCAGCTTCAACGACAGCCGGTTCAGCGGATGCAGGTCCGCCGGGATCGCATCCGCGCTGTCCTCCGGTTCCGCCCACCGCGCGTCTGCCTCCGACCGCGGGCGAGCAGCCTGCGTCCCACCCGCACCGCCTGATGTGGATGTAGCGCGGGCTTCAGCCCGCGCCGCCGCCGCCCCACCCGCCCCCCCCGCATCGCCCTCTGCCTCCGACCGCCGGCGTTCAGCCCGCGCCGCCACCGCCCCGCCCGACGCCCCGCCAGCGTCACTCCGCACGCCCGCCGTCTCAGCGCCGCCGCCGTCCGCCGCCGGCGACCGCACCGCATCCGACAGCCGGCTCAGCTCCCCGACGTCGTAGTGCGTGATGAAGATCTCCTCCGCCCCGCCCGTCAGCACCAGCGCCCGCGCCGCCTCATCCGCCGCCAGCCCGTCGACGAGCGCGTGCAGCTCCTCCACCATCCCCGCATTCAGCAGGTTCTGCGGCGGGTTCCGCATCACGCACACCACCACCGCCCCCTCCTGCCGCACCTCGAGATACCTGAACTCGGTGGCCATGGCGTCCTCCTCGTCGCAAACAAGAGCGCGGGCTGAAGGCCCGCGCTCAGTGTGCGCGTTGGGTCGGCCGGAACAAGAATGCGCGCGACTACCGCCGGCGCTGCAGCGGCGCGCCGCCGCCCGTCGCCCCGCAGTGCACCGAGGCGTTCAGGCAGTTCCGCACGAGCTGCTCCAGCGTCGCCTGGTCCCAGGCGTTGAAGAAGTCGGCGTGGCCGGTGTACGGCGAGTTGCCGCTCGCGAGCACCGCCGATGGCCCGCCCGCCGTCGCGTAGCGCACGTTCAGCACGATCATCGGCACCGGCACCGGGTGCGAGGCCGGGCACTGCCCGCGCATGCTGTACGCCATGTGGCTCTTGTGGTCGGCGCTGTCGAGGTTGACGCCGTCCCAGCAGTCCGGGAACCGCACCGTCAGCTTGAGGCCGTTCGTGCGGCCGTCGAACGGGCACGTCGGCGGCGTCGCCTGCGGCCGCATTTGCGCTTCGCCGAAGCAGCCCCACGATGTCACGCGCAGCGGCTGCGCCGCCGTCGCCTTGGCGTCGCCGGCGATCATCCGCAGGCCCGCCGGGAAGGCTTGGATCGACGCCGGGTCCTTGCCGCCGGTGCGGTAGTAGGCGTTGATGCCAAGCGGCTCGACGAGCTGCCCGTCGACGAGCAGCGACGGCGCCCAGTACGCCGCGGTGTCGCCCGTGCGGTTGCACGAGGTCGTCTCCGCCGCGCGCAGCGAGTCGTAGGTCGAGGCGGCGTTCGTCGTCCGGTTGCCGAAGAAGTCGTGGCTGTGCGACGCGCCCGGCACGCCGGGGAAGACGATCGGGTCGTCGGCCGCGCGGTGGCTGAAGCGGCAGACCGTGAGGAAGTTGATCTCCTGCGGTGTCCCCGCGGGGTCGCCCGGCTTCGGCGCGTCGGCCGTCCGCCGGGGCATCGGCGTGGCCGTCGCCGCCGCGGCCGGCCCCGCAAACGCGCTGAGCACGTCGCCGTCGGGCCCCGCATCGGCGCCGTCGGCCGCTCCCACGGCGATCGCTGCGGTGTCGCCAGCCGGGGCGTCGCTCGCCGTCGTGCTCGGCGCGGCGCCACCGGAGCGCGCGCGCACGGCGGCGATGCCGGCGACCGCCCCGACGGCGGCGATCAGGGGAAGGGTGATGAGGGCGATACGCTTCATGTCTGCCTCCGGGCGCGTTCTCGCGCCGTCCGCTCACAGCATCGGGCAGCGCCCCCGCCGCGTCGCCCGCGTTCGGTAAGGGCCGTGTAAACGCTCGGCGAATTCACCCGGGCTGGGTCACCGGCCGCTTCGAGCTTCCGGCCACCGGCTCTATGCTCGACCCATGGCACGCGCGCGCCTCCCCGGAGCAACGAGCTCGACCCAACCCCACGCTGCGCCGCCCGCGTTTGATTGTCCGCGACCCCCGGACAATCAAAACAATCAAATCGCCGAATCTGGACGGCCCGTCGGACCGCCGTCTGGCGAATCTGAGACGCGCAAAAATGTTCCGCGCGCATTCAATCAAACCTGCCCCGCACCACGCTCCCGCCCGCCCCGCCATCGCAGAAACATCCTCCCCCCGCTTCCGTTTGTTACGTTGACGAGGCGGCCGGGCGGGGCCTATGATGACGGCCCGGCCCTTGGTTTGATCCGCCCCGCCATCAAGCGACCGCGACGGCTCCCCGCCCGCCGTTCGGAGTGCCCGGGAGTATCGCGCGTGTCCGCAACCCGGCCTGCCACGCACCTGGAACGCTACACCTCCGCGGTAACCGACGGCGCCGCCACGGCAGCGCTGTCGGCGTCCGACGCTCGACGCGAGACGCTGGAGGCTGGGACGGGCCCCGCGGTGGTCGCGCCGCAACAGCGCGTGGCCGTCTCGATGCTCGCCTCGCTGCCCCCCGCGAAGGGCGTCTCGCCCTATACCAGCCATCTCGTCAGCGCGCTCGCCGCCCGCCGGGATGTCGCGCTCGAAGCCCACGCCTTCCGTGCGATCTACCCGCGCGGCGCCTACCCCGGCGGCGACCCCGACGACGCCGGCGCCCCGATGCCCGCCTTCGACGGCGTCGAGGTCCACCGCGACCTGAGCTGGCGCAACCCGCTCGGCTGGCTGCGGACGGGGTTCGGCCTGCGCGGCGAGGTCGTCCACGCGCAGTGGTGGTCGTACGCCCTCGCGCCCGTCTACCTGACCGTGCTCGGCGTCGCGCGGCTGCGCCGCAAGCGCATCGTGATGACCGTCCACAACGTCGCCGCCCACGAGGACGCCTTCTGGAAGCGCGTGCTCCACCGCGCGGTGCTGAAGCTGTCGCACCGCTACATCGTCCACTCCGAAGCGAACGCCGCCGCCCTGCGCCCACTCGTCGGCGAGCGTGCGGTCATCGATGTCGTGCCGCACGGCGTGCTCGACACGCCGCGCCGCGGCGTCCCGCGCTCCGAGGCGCGGGCCGCACTCGGCATCCCGGGCGGCGCCCGCGTCGTCCTGTGCTTCGGGCACATCCGCCCCTACAAGGGCATCGATGTCCTGCTGCGGGCCTTCGCAGAGGTCGCGCGCGAGCACCCCGACGCGTGGCTGCTGATCGCCGGCCAGCCGTGGGTCGACTGGGCGCCGTACGCGGCGCTGATCGACCAGCTCGGCGTCCGCGAGCGCGTCGTGACGGACCTGCGATTCATCCCCACCGACGACGTTGAGCGCTACATTGTCGCCGCCGATGTCGTCGCCCTGCCGTACACCCGCTTCGACGCGCAAACCGGGGTCGGTACGCGCGCCCTGCCGTTCGGCAAGCCACTCGTCGTGACGGCGACCGGCGGGCTGCCGGAGCTGGTACGCGACCCCGACGCGGTCGTGCCGCCCGGCGATGCCGCGGCGCTCGCGCGCGCGCTCGCGCGTGTACTCGGTGACCGCGACGTCGCGGAGCAGATGGCGGCGGACTCGCTCGCCATCGCTGCCACGCTCGGCTGGGAACGCATCGCCGCCACGACGGCGGCGATCTACGCGGATGCGGCCGGAGTGCTGCCGTTGGCCGCCGATGATGGTGCGGCGCTCATGGTGGAGGCGCGGCGATGATCAACGGACGCGCGATCGAACGGCTGCGCAAGCGCGCGGCGGATGAGGGGAACACCGGTGCGCCACTCAAGCTCGTCGTCACCATCCCCGCGTTCAACGAAGAAGAGAACATCGGCGACGTGATCCGCGAGATCCCGCGCGAGATCCCGGGCGTCTCCACGGTCGAAGTGCTCGTCCTCGATGATGGCTCGACCGACGCGACCGTGACGGTCGCCTGGTCCGCGGGCGCCGACTACGTCATCTCGCACAACCGCCGCCTCGGCCTCGCCCGCACCTTCCGCGACGCCATCGACGCGGCGCTCGCGCGCGGCGCCGACATCATCGTCAATACGGACGCTGACAATCACTACAACCAGTCGCGCATCCCCGAACTGATCGCGCCGATCGTCGCCGGGCGCGCCGACATCGTCGTCGGGTCACGCGAGGTCGAGAAGGTGCAGATGAAAGCCTCGCACAAGTGGGGCAACATCGTTGGCTCGGCGATGGTGCGCAGGCTCGCCGGGTTGCCGAAGGGTGTCGATGTCTCGAGCGGCTTCCGCGCCTACGACCGTGAGGCCGCGATGCGGATGAACGTCATCGCCGGCTACACGTACACACATGAGACGCTGATCGCCGCGATGGAGCAGGGGATGACGATCGTGAGCGTCGACATCGCCGCGCGGCCGGTCGAGCGCCCGTCACGTCTCATGGGCGGCGTCGTCGGCCACATCATCCGCGCCGTCGCCGTGATCCTTCGCAGCTACGCCGTGTATCAGCCGATCCGCGCCTTCTCGACGCTTGGCCTGCTGTTCATCCTCGCCGGCCTCGTCCCCATCGGGCGCTTCCTCTTCTACTACTTCGACGGGCGAGGCGATGGACACATCCAGTCGCTGACCATCGGCGGCGCGTTGCTTGTCATCGGTTTCCAGGTGTTCATTCTCAGCCTGCTCGCGTCGGCGCTCTCGTGGAACCGGCGGATGATCGAAGAGCTGCTGCTCCGGGAGCGGCGCCGCGACTACGCTGAGGCGATGCGGGAGGCAGGCCTCCGCGAGCCGACGCTCGCGCCGCTCCACCCGCACGGGGAGACGGCGGCCGAGCACCAGCGCGAGGCCCGCGTGGAGGCCGAGCGTCGATGAGTGTGCGGCGCGACCACCCGCTGTGCATCACGGTCGTCGGCCTCGGCTACGTTGGCCTGACGACGGCCGTCGGCCTCGCCTCCCTCGGCCACGACGTGAGCGGCGTTGAGGTCGACGCGGCGCGGCTCGCGTCGCTGCGCGCCGGCCGCGTGCCGATCCACGAGCCCGGCCTGCAGGCGGCGCTCGAAGCACAGCACACCCGCCTGACCTTCACCGACAACCTGCGCGCGGCGCTCGAGCGGCGCCCGCACGCCGTCATGATCGCCGTGCCGACGCCGGCCGAGTGCGGCGGCGCGCTCGTCGAGCGGACGGCGGCTGACGTCGCCAGCGCGCTCGTGGCCGATGCGACGATTGTGATCCGCAGTACAGTGCCGCTCGGCACGGCGCGCCGCGTCGCCCGCATCATCGCCGATGCGACCGTGCGGCCTCTGCCCGTCGTCGTGAATCCGGAGTTCCTCGTCGAGGGCCGCGCCTACGAGGCGTTCATGGCGCCCGACCGCATCGTCATTGGCATCGTGGGCGAGAGCGGGGGCGACGCCGGGTCGCTTATGCGCCGGCTGTACGGCGGCATCGATGCGCCGGTGGTGGAGACGGACGCGGAGACCGCGGAGCTGGCGAAGCTCGCGGCGAATGCGTTCCTCGCGACGCAGGTGTCGTTCATCAACGAGGTCGCCGATATCGCGGCAGCTTCGGGCGCCGATATCGACGCGGTCAGCCGCATCCTCAAGCTCGATCGCCGTGTCGGGCCGGGCGCGTACCTGCGGGCGGGAGCCGGCTTCGGTGGCGCCTGCCTCCCGAAGGACCTGCGCGCGCTGATCGACGGCGCGGAGCAGCTCGGTGTGGATGCGCGCGTCGCGCGCGCGGTCGCTGATGTGAATGACGCGCGCGCCGAGCGCACGGTCGAGACGCTGCACGGCGCGCTCGGCGGGCTCGCCGGGCGGCGTGTCGGCGTCTGGGGACTGGCGTTCAAGGGCGGCACCGACGACGTGCGCGAGTCACCCGCGGTCGCCGTGGTGCGCCGGCTACTCGCCGAGGGCGCGGACGTGCGCGCCTATGACCCGCTCGCCGAGCCGAACGCGGCGCCGCTCGTCGGCGGCGCGGTGCTGTGCGATGGGCTGTACACCCCGGCGGAGGACGCGGAGGCGCTCGTGGTGCTCACGGAATGCGCCGAGTTCGCGCACGCGGACTTCGAGATGCTGCGGGCGCGGATGCGTGGGCGGGTGGTCGTCGACGGACGCGGCATCATGCCGGCGGAGATGGCGCGCGCCGCGGGGTTCGACTACCGGACGATCGGCGAGGGGCTGGTGCCCGCGCCTCGGGACAAGGCTGAGAGGCAGGCATGAAGAAGATCCTGATCACGGGCGGCGCAGGCTACATCGGCGCGGTGCTCACGGGCATGCTCGTCGAACGCGGCTACGATGTGCGCGTCATCGACCGGCTGTACTGGGGCGCCGGGCCCCTCGAGCGCTGGAAAGAACACGTCGAGTTGATCAAGGCCGATGTGCGCTCGATGTCCGACGAGATGCTCGCTGGCGTCGACGGCGTGGTGCACCTCGCCGGCCTCTCGAATGACCCGACGGCCGAGTACAACCCGGCGGCCAACTGGGAGATGAACATGGCGGCGACGCGCGCGCTCGCCGAGGCGTGCAAGCGTCGCGGCATCGCGCGCCTCACCTTCGGTTCGAGCTGTTCGATCTACGACGGCCTGCCGACGGGGCAGGTCTACGACGAAGACACCGACGTCAAGCCGCGCGGCGCCTACGCGACGTCGAAGCGCGCTGCCGAGCTGGAACTCCTCGCCATGACGGACGACCGCTTTCGGCCAACCATCCTGCGTCAGGGCACCGTGTACGGCTACAGCCCACGCATGCGCTTCGACCTCGTGGTGAACACGTTCGTGAAAGACGCCCTCAGCAAGGGCCACCTGTCACTGCATGGCGGCGGCTGGATGTGGCGGCCGCTCGTCGATGTCACCGACGTTGCCCGCGCGCACATCCACTGCCTCGAGGCCCCGCTCGACGTTGTCGGCGGGCAGATCTTCAACGTGCTGCACGACAACTACCAGATCCGCGAGCTGGCGATGCTCGTCGCCGGCTCGGCGCAGATGCGCAAGTTCTCCGTCGACCTGCGAGAGGCGCCGCTGCCGGAGATCACGCGTGATTACAAGTGCGCGAACCAGAAGTTCCGCCAGCAGGCGGGCTTCGAGCCGAAGGTCAGCGTGCTCGAGTCGATAGAGACGATGCTGCAGTGGATTGAGCGCGACGGGCCGGTCGACTTCAACCACCCGCGCTACTACAACATTGCCTGGATGACGCTGCTCGAGGAAGCGCACGCGAACCTCGCGGGCTTCCCCAGTGTGTTTTAGGGAGCGGTCAGCTGTCCGCTGTCAGCCGTCAGTCCGGCTCCACGACGATCCTCATTGGCGCCAACGGGCAGCTCGGGTCGGACATCGTGCGCACCTGGCGCGACGGGCTCGGCCCGCTCGTACCGCTGACGCACGCTCAGATCGAGGTGACCGATCGCGACTCGATAGGCAAGGCATTCGAAGCGCACCGGCCTCATGTCGTCGTCAACACCAGCGCGTTCCATCTCGTCGACCTCTGCGAGGACGAGCCGGAGCGCGCATTCGCCACGAACGCCATCGCAGCGCTGTGGCTGGCCGACGCCTGCCGGGCCGTTGGCGCGACGCTCGTGCACATCAGCACGGACTACGTCTTCAGCGGTGCGAAGGGCGCGCCGTATACGGAGTCGGACGCGACGGACGCACCGAACGTCTACGGTGTCTCGAAGGCGGCCGGCGAGCAGATCCTCCGGCAACGCTTAGCGCGGCATTACATCGTGCGTTCATCGGGGCTGTATGGCGTGGCAGGCGTCGGGGGCAAGGGGGGCAACTTCGTCGAGCGCATGCTGCAGCTCGCCGGCGAGGGGCGTGACCTGAAGGTGGTCGACGACCAGGTGTCGGCGCCGACGTTCACGGCGGATCTCGCCGCGACGATCGTCGAGCTGCTCGTGGCGGGCCCGGATCGGGCGCCGTACGGCACGTACCACATCACCAATGCTGGCGAGGTGTCGTGGTACGCGTTTGCGCGGGCCATCTTCGAGCTGGCCGGCGTCGACGCGAAGCTCGCGCCGACGACGAGCGCGGCGTTCGGCGCGAAGGCTGTGCGGCCGTCGTACTCTGTGCTGGCGAACGACGCGCTGCGGGCGGCGGGCATCGCGCAACCGCGGCCGTGGCGAGACGCGCTCGGCGAATACCTGGCGCTGAAGGGCCATCTCGCGGCGAGGCCGCAAGCGAGAAGTTAGACCTGGACGTTCGGTGCCCGCGTCTGGGCGTAGGAGAGGAGACGACATGCCGACGAAGACGACGAGGCGACCGCGACGACCGACGAACGACGCGCGGCCACCATCGAACCACGCGGCACGGCCGAAGCGCGCGTCCGTGCAAGACGCGAGCGTGTCCGTGCCGCGGCTGGCCGATGACGACCGTGCGCGGCGCGCCTGCGATGTCTTCGGCTTTACCGGCGACCCGAAGGTGCAGATGGCGGGCGACATCAACATCACCTGGGCGTACCCCGGGCGGACGGTCGCCTGGCACCGGCACCGGAAGCAGACGGACCACTGGTTCGTCATCAAGGGCTTCTTGAAGGTCGGCCTGATGGACGACGACAAGAACGTGCGCTGGGTGTACCTCGGCGAGAACGACCGCCGTGTGCTGAGTATCCCGCCCGGCGTCTGGCATGGCTACATGGTGCTCGGCGAAGAGGAAGCGATCCTCATGTACTACATCACGTCGAAGTACGACCCGGCGAACCCCGACGAGGAGCGGATGACCGTCGAGGAGAGTGGCGTCGACTGGTCGGTCCCCGTGAAGTAGCGCGGCGACGCCGCTGACTGTGTCTCCCGCCCGGCTCGCCGTCGAGATAGCCGACACCGCGCCCGGGCGCGGTGTCGCTGCGTCTGTGCTCGTGCTGATTGTGGAATCAGTAGCGGTCGCGCCGCGGCCCGCCGCCGCCGCGAGCGGGTTGCCGCTCGCTGAAGCAGTCACGGCAGTAGACGGGGCGGTCGCCGCGCGGCTGGAACGGCACCTCGGTTTCGCGCCCGCAGTTGCCGCAGGTCGCGGGGTACATCTGGCGCGGGCCTGACGAGTAGCTCCCGGTGCTGGCGGGGGCATCGCCGCGGGCGACCTTACGGGCACGGCGGCAGTCGGGACACCGCTTGGGCTCGTTGGCGAAGCCGCGGGATGCGTGGAACTCCTGGTCGGAGGCGGTGAAGACGAACTCCCGCCCGCAGTCGACGCAGGTCAGCGTCTTGTCCGTGAATGCCACCTGACGACTCCTGTTGAACGTTTCCTGGTCGTCAGAGCGGGCGAACGAGTTCGCGGCGGACTTCCGGCGGGAAACTGCTGTCTTGTGCGGCGACTGTAACAGAGGCGGCGACGCGATTGCAACAGCGGCATCCCTGCCGTCCCGACACGCTGTTCCGTGGGAACGAGCGCGTTCCTGGCACCCTCATCGCGGACCAGCCCTTGGGGGCGCATGACCGCCTGCTTCGATACCCTAGCCGCATGCTGAGCATCCAGTTCATCCGCGAGCACGCGGACGTGGTCCGCAAGGCGCTGGCCGACCGCCAGACGCCGCCTGATGCGAGCCCGCTGGACGATGTGCTCGCGCTCGACGAGCAGCGTCGCCAGCTCATGGCGGAGGTGGAGCGCCTGCGGGCGGAGCAGAACGCCGCTGGCAAGCGCATCGGCGCCGCGAAGGACCCGGCCGAGCGCCAGCGCCTGATCGACGAGATGAAGGGGGTGGCGGCGCGTGTCGATGAGCTGGCGCCGAAGCTGCGCGCCGTCGAAGAACGGCTGGAGGAGCGGCTGCTCGAGATCCCGAACATCCCGGATCCGGCGACCCCGTACGGCGAAGGCGAGGACGACAACCGGGTCGTCGAGCAGCACGGGGAGGAATATCGCGACGCCTGGCGGAGGCCGCACTGGGAGATCGGCGAGACGCTCGGGATCATTGACTTCGAGCGCGGGACGCGGCTCTCCGGCAGCCGCTTCTACCTGCTGCGCGGCGCTGGCGCCCGGCTCGAGCGCGCGCTGATCGCCTACATGCTCGACCTGCACGTCGAGCGGCACGGCTACACGGAGATGTACCTGCCGGCGATGGTGAAAGAAGAGACGATGTGGCACTCCGGCCAGCTGCCGAAGTTCCGCGATAACCTCTACCACGACGCGGAGGAGGACTTCTGGTTCGTGCCGACGGCGGAGGTGCCGCTGACGAACATGCACAGCGGCGAGATCCTGGAGCCGGGGATGCTGCCGCTCCACTACGTCGCCTACACGCCGTGCTTCCGGCGCGAGAAGATGAGTGCGGGCCGCGACGTCCGGGGGATCAAGCGCGGGCATCAGTTCGACAAGGTGGAGATGTACATCTACAGCGAGCCTGAGCGCTCGAACGAGGAGTTTGAGCGGATGGTCGAGCACGCGCTCGACGTCTGCAAGGGACTCGGGTTCCGGTACCGCACCGTCGCGATCTGCACGGGTGACCTCGGCTTCAACGCTGCGCGCACGTACGACATCGAGGTGTGGGCGCCGGGCGTGGGTGAGTGGCTCGAGGTGTCGTCGGTGAGCAACTGCACGGACTTCCAGGCCCGGCGTTCGAACATCCGCTTCCGCCGCGAGCCGGGCGCGAAGCCGGAGCACCCGCATACGCTGAACGGCTCGGGCCTGGCGCTGCCGCGCACCCTGATTGCGGTGCTCGAGAACTACGAGCAGCCTGACGGGTCGGTGGTGGTGCCGGACGTGCTGTTGCCCTACATGGGCGGCGTCGCACGCATCGCGCGGGCGGAGCCGTGAGGCGGTGGTTGGCCGCTGATCTCCGCGCTGCTGTTTGATTGATGTTCGCGTGGTTGTTCGTCGTCGGTTTCGAAGCTGAGCAGGCGCCCTTGCGGGCTGCGGTTGAATCTGACGGTTGATTGATTTGATTGACCGTCGTGCGCGGACAATCAAACGCGGGGCCGGGTCCGGGCGGTGCGGATGTGTCTCCGGTCCGCGCCGCTGTTCATGGGGTCGGGAGTAGGCCGGCCGGTGCGGGAAATCGAAGCAGGAGCTGTCAGCCCCAGACTGTCAGCGCGCGGTTCGCTCCCCCACCGTGCGTTCGTGGTACGCCGACGAGGGTACCGTTTCGGGCGAGGCGAGATCCTTCGCTTCGCTCAGAATGACAGGGCAGTGGGAGGGTGATCGTAGGGCGCGGGTCAGCCGACGCCGGCCTTCTCGCGCGCGGGCTCGGGGGCCTCGGGCTCGATCGCGTGTGGCATCTGGTTGCGTTCGTAGTAGAGGCGGATCAGCGCGTCGGCGAGCTTCTTGGAGTCGTGGCGATAGCGGTTCTCCTCAGCGACGACGTCGGCCTTGACGACGCGGGCGCCGTCGAGCGTCGTGCGGTCGATGCGGACCGGCTCGGAGTGCCACTCTTCCGGCAGCCGGGCGTCGATGTTGCTGTTGGCGAGCACGAAGTCGAACGGCGCCTCGCCGCGCAGATGCTGTTGGAGCATGCGGTAGTGGTCTCCGACGGTGAAGCAGTCGGTCTCGCCGTGCTGGGTCGCGACGTTGCAGACGTAGACCTTGAGCGCGGGGGAGACCTCGATCGCGCGGCGGATGCCGTCGACGAGCAGGTTGGGGATGACGCTCGTGAGGAGGCTGCCGGGCCCGCAGATGATCATGTCGGCGCCGAGGATGGCGCGGATGGCGTCGGGGTTGGGCTGGACGGTTGGCGGGTCGAGGTAGATCTCGCGCATGTGGCCGCGTTCGGTGATCGACGACTCGCCGCGGACGACCTCGCCATCCTCGGTGCGGCCGCAGAGCGTGACGGACGAGAGGGTGGCCGGGAGGATCTGGCCGCGCACGGCGAGGACGCGGCTGGTCTCGCGCACGGCCTCCTCGAAGTTGCCGGCGACGTCGGTCATGGCGGCGATGAAGAGGTTGCCGAAGGCGTGGCCCTCGAGGCCGTCGCCGCCGGAGAAGCGGTACTCGAAGAGGCGCGACATCAAGGGCTCGGCGTCGGCGAGTGCGGCGATGTTCTTGCGGATGTCACCGGGCGGCAGGACGCCGAGCTCGCGCCGGAGGCGTCCGGAGCTGCCGCCGTCGTCGGCGATTGAGACGATGGCGGTGATGTTGCCGGTGTACTCCTTCAGGCCGCGGAGCAGCGTCGAGAGGCCGGTGCCGCCGCCGAGGACGACGATCTTGGGCCCACGGCGGAGGTAGCGGTGGTTGTAGATGATGTCGACGATGCTCTCGTTGCGCTCGGGGCGCATGAAGGCGGAGAGCAGCGACTGGTTCAGCTTCCAGATGGCGAAGGAGATGATGCTGAGGCTAACGAAGAGGAAGAGTCCGCCGCGCACATAGCGGGGGATGAACTGCAGCGTCGCGTAGTAGACCCAGCCGGGGAAGGTGTATGAGCCGTAGGCCTCGCGGAGGAAGTAGCCGAAGCCGAGGCCCATGATGGCGACGCCGACAAGCAGCAGCAGCAGCCACCGCTTGATGTGCATGCCGAAGTAGAACCACTTGATGAAGGACGAATCGAAGGGAATCAGGCGGCGCATGCTGGCCGCCATTCTAGCAGCACCATCCGCCAACCGCGTACACTATTGAGCAATTCCTACGCCTTCGCTTCCAGCCTCGACTTCAAGACCTCGGTCAGCGTCGCGGCGTTCGCGCGGCCGCGCGTGGCGCGCATGGCCTGGCCGACGAGGAACTTGATCGCTTCCTGCTTCCCGGCGTGGTAGTCGGCGACGGCCTTTGGGTTGGCGGCGATCACCTCGTCGGCGACGGTCGCCAGTTCGTCGGGCGCGTTGAGCTGTTGCAGTCCACGCTCGCGGACGATGACCGCCGGCGCCTTGCCGGTCTCGAACATCTCTTCGAAGACGGTCTTCGCCGCCGTACCCGTCACCTTCCCCTCCTCCACGAGGCGGATCATATCAGACAACGCCTCGGGCGATATCTTCGCTTGACTTACGTCTATTGCAGAAGCGTGCAGCAGCCGGGCGAAGTCGTTGAGCATCCAGTTCGCCACCTGCTTGGCGTAGCGCGCGCGCATGCTGCCAGCCGCGGCGGCGGCGGCGACGGCGCGCTCGTAGTAGTCGGCGCGTGCCTGGGTTTCGGTCAGCAGCTCAGCCTCGTAGCGGGAGAGCGCGTACTCGCGCTCGAAGCGCGCCACCTTCGCGTCCGGCAGCTCTGGCAGCGAGGCGCGGATCGACTCGACCCAGGCGGGCTCCGGTGTGACGGGCGGTAGGTCGGGCTCGGGGAAGTAGCGGTAGTCGTGGGCTTCCTCTTTCGAACGCTGGCTGGCGGTGCGGCCCTCCGCGTCCACCCAGCCCCGCGTCTCCTGGACGACGCGCTCGCCGCGGTCGAGCAGTGCGGTCTGGCGCTCGACCTCGGAGCGCAGGGCGCGCTCGACGGCGTCGAAGCTGTTCATGTTCTTGATCTCGACCTTTGCGCCGTACTCGGATGAGCCGAACGGGCGGAGGGAGATGTTGGCATCGCAACGGAAGTTGCCTTCTTCCATGTTCGCCTTGCTCACTCCGGCGTAGCGGAGGATCTGGCGTAGTTTCACGAGGTAGGCCTTCGCCTCTTCCGGCGAGCGCATGTCTGGCTCGCTGACGATCTCCATCAATGGCACGCCGGAGCGGTTCATGTCGATCAGTGAGTAGCCCTCGCCGGTCGCGGGGTCGGTGCGGTGGGTGAGGCGGGCGGTGTCCTCCTCGAGGTGGGCGCGCGTGATGCCGACGCGGCGGGGCGGTTGGCCCGGGACCTCGACCTCGATCCAGCCGTTGCGGGAGAACGGGAGGTCGTACTGCGAGATCTGGTAGCCCTTGAGCAGGTCGGGATAGGGGTAGTTCTTGCGGTCGAACTTGGAGAAGGCGGGGATCTCGCAGTTGAGGGCGAGCGCGGTTGCGATCGTGAGCTCGACGGCGCGGCGGTTGATCACGGGCAGGGTGCCCGGCAGCGCCATGCAGACGGGGCAGACATGGGTGTTCGGCGGCGCGTCCGCGTAGGCGGCGCTGCAGTCGCAGAACATCTTGCGCTCGGTGAGGAGCTGGACATGCACTTCGAGGCCGATGACGGTCTCGTAGCGGCTGGTGGTGGCGGGGGAAGCAGTCATAGAGGAAGTCGAGCGCCCGCGAGGATCATATCAGAACGCGGCGAACTCATCGGCGAAGAGGGCGACCGAACCGCCGGTATGGAGGAAGACGACGGTGCCCGAGATGCGGCCATCGCGGGCAGCAGCGATCAGCCCGGCCATCGCCTTGCCGGTGTAGACGGGGTCGAGCACGAGGCCTTCCGTGCGCGCGACGAGCGCGACGGCGTCGCGCGCCTCGTCGGTGATCGAG
>Ga0073934_10004687_pt1 | contig 22245 bp, 22 predicted proteins | sample LarsenN4metaG_FD_76834 | JGI IMG/M metagenome (GOLD analysis project Ga0073934, IMG submission 76834) | Hot spring sediment bacterial and archeal communities from British Columbia, Canada, to study Microbial Dark Matter (Phase II) - Larsen... ...
CGTCGGCCCCCAGCGCAATTGCCCGATCGGCAGATCGCTCTCGTCGCGGGCGGGCGCGGTGCGCAGGTGGCCCGCATCGATCCGCTCGAACCGCCCGGTGTGGCGCACGGTCGGCCGGATGCGGTAGAGCCAGCTGCGCTGGTTCGTCCCTTGCGGGGCGGTGAACGCGGAACCGGAGAGCTGTTCGGCGTAGAGCCCGTAATTGACCTTCTGCGGCGAGTTGCGGCCAACCGGCAAGGCGCCGGCAAGCGCTTCGGTTTCGAAGCTGTTGCCGAACCCGGACATGTATCGTGCTGCCATGGTGACGCGCTCCATCCCGCCGCGCGGGCCTCCCCAATCTCGGCCTCGACGACCTTAGTTTCGATCGTAACCAAGATCAACGCCTTGCCCTCTCAGGTACAATGGCGTCCGCCCGGCAGCGGGGATGGCGGCCGCGAGCATCGACGCGGCGTTGCACGGGGCGCAAACTTCCGCCAAGGTTTTGGCTTCGCGGCGCGCGTGCGGCGCGTCGGACGGCCGTTTCTATGGAGGGGCGGAGCGACCACATGAGCAACCTTCCGCCGGAGACCGACAGCGCCGCTGTGGCGGCTGGGCGCGGCGAGGACGCGCCGTTGAAGCTGGAGCAGTTCCTGCCGTACCGGCTCAACGTCGTGGCGAGCCTTGTCTCGCAGGCGCTGTCGCGCATCTATGCCGCGCGCTACGGCATCGGCGTTCCGGAGTGGCGCGTGCTGGTGACGCTCGGCCAGTACGGCATGATGACCGGCAAGGCGATCGGCGCACACAGCCACATGCACAAGACCAAGGTGTCGCGCGCGGTGGCGCTGCTCGAGCGCCGCAAGCTCGTCACGCGCCGCGCCAACCGCGCCGACCTGCGCGAATCGCTGCTGACGCTGACGCCGGCCGGCCGCGCCATGTACGAGGATCTCGCGCCGATCGCGCTCGACTTCGCCAATCGCCTGTCCGAGGTGATCGATCCGGCCGACCGCGCCGCCTTCGACCGCGCCATCGACCGCCTCACCGAGCGTTCCGCCAAGCTCGCCGCCGAAGTCGCCAAAGGCAAGGGCGGCGGCTAGAATTCCTGGTCGCGGCGCCGGAGGCTCCGGGCCGGGGAGACGCCATGAAGCTTTACACCTATTTCCGCTCGTCGGCCGCCTATCGGGTGCGCATCGCCCTCAACCTGAAAGGCATCGAAGCCGAACAGATTCCGATCCACCTCACCAAGGACGGCGGCCGGCAGCATTCGCCGGACTATCGCGCGGTCAATCCGCAGGGCCGCGTGCCCGCACTCGTCCTCGACAACGGCGAAGTGCTGCTGCAATCACCGGCCATCATCGAATATCTCGACGAGATGCGGCCGCAACCGCCGTTCCTGCCGGCCGATCCGCTGGACCGCGCGCGCGTGCGTGCCTTTGCCGCACTGATCGCCTGCGATATCCATCCGCTCAACAATCTTGCGCCGCTGCAGTACCTGCGCCGCGTGCTCAAGCAGGAGCAACCGGCGATCGATGCGTGGTACCATCACTGGATCCTCGAAGGTTTCAGCGCGCTCGAATCCATGATCCGGCCGGGCCCCTATTGCTTCGGCCGCAATGTCACGCTCGCCGACATCTACCTCGTGCCGCAGATGTACAACGCGCGCCGGCTCAAGGTCCCGCTCGACCGGTTCCCCAGGCTCGTCGCCGCCGAGGGCGAACTGCTCAAGCTTGCCGCCTTCGACCGGGCACGGCCGGAAAATCAGCCGGACGCCGAGTGACGCTGGCGCGCCGCGCTGCTACAAGCCGGCGGCCAACCGCCAACCGGGACGGCATCGTGGGCACCCCGCAGCTCGGCCGCGTCGTACTCTGGATGACCGGCGCCCTGCTCTCGTTCTCGGCGAGTGCGGTGGCGATCCGCATGCTCGCGCGCGATCTGACGATTTTCGAGATCGTCACCATCCGCTCGGGCTTTGGCGTCGCGGTGCTGCTTGTCATGGTGCTCGCGCTTGCGCCCTTGCGCCGGGAGCTCGCATTGCGGCACATGCGGCTGCACATCTTGCGCAACGGCATCCATTTCCTCGGCACCTATACCTGGACGCTGGCGGTGGCGCTCTTGCCGCTTGCCACCGTGTTTGCGCTCGAATTCACGACGCCGATGTGGGTCGCGCTGCTGGCCGTGCCGATGCTCGGCGAACGGCTCAACCGCAGCCGCATTGCCAGCATCGTCCTGGGCTTCATCGGCGTGCTGGTGATCGTGCGGCCGGGACTTGCGAGCTTCCAGCCGCTTGCCGTGCTCGTGCTGTTTGCGGCGATCATTTTCGCGCTGTCGCTGATCCTCACCAAGCGGCTGACGAATCACGCGAGCACCTTTGCCATCATCTTCTGGATGAACGTGATGCAACTGCCGCTCGGCCTGGCCTGGCCTACGGCGCTCGCTGCAACCGGGGGGCCGTCCTTGTTCGTGTTCCGGCTCGGCGCCGATCACGTCCTGGCGGTGCTGATGCTCGGTGTCGCAGGCCTCCTCTCGCATTACTGCCTGACCAACGCCTTCCGCGCAGGCGAGGCGACCGTCGTCGTGCCGCTCGATTTCCTGCGCATTCCACTGATTGCGTTGGTGGGTTGGCTGCTTTACGGGGAAGCGCTGGACATCTTCGTGTTTGCGGGCGCAGGTCTCATCGTCGCCGGCGTCTTGTGGAACTTGCACGCCGAGACGCGGCGCCCGGCGCCGCGCGCCGCGCCGGGCCAAAGCGGGGCGCGGACCGGCGATGCTTGACGCCTGTGTCGGGGTCTGTCCTAACTTTCGTCACCATTGCGGGCTCCAAGTCGCAACCGGCTCGCATGTCGCGTCGCGAGGGATACGGGAATCGGGATGACATCAGCCCTGTGCCGCAGGCTCGCGACCGCCGCTCTCGCCATGGTGGCAGGGACACCCGTTCTCGCTCAGCCGAACGCTGTCTGCACCCGCCTGGAAGCGCAATTGGCCGCGTTCGACCGCAGCTCCGGCGACCCGGCGCGGGCCGAGCAGGTGCGCCGTTTCGAGGAGGCAGCCCACAGCCAGCAGGTGGAGCTTGAGCGCCAGCAGGCGACCGCGCGGCGGATGGGCTGCGAGAACAACAGCTTCTTCGTCCTGTTCAGCGGCCAGCCGGCACAATGCGGCCCGCTCAACGCCAAGATCCGGCAGATGCAGGCCAATCTCGATCGCATCGAATCGGACCTGGCGCGGCTGCGCGATTCCGGGCCCGAGCGCGACAGTCAGCGCCGCGCCATTCTGGTTGCACTGTCGCAGAACAATTGCGGGCCGCAGTATCGCTCGGCGGTGGCGACGAGCCAGCCGCGCGGCGGCCTGTTCGAGTCGCTGTTCGGGCCAGGATCAGTGTTCAGCCCGGGTCCCTCGCCGAGCTGGTCCGTACCCGGTGGAGGCGGGACCTATCGCACCATCTGCGTGCGCATGTGCGACGGCTACTACTTCCCGATCTCGTTTGCCACCGATCAGAGCCGCATTGCCGAGGACGAGCGCACCTGCCAGCGATCCTGTCCCGCCGCCGAGGTCATGCTGTTCTCCCACCGCAATCCGGGCGAGGACGTGGGCCAGGCGGTATCGAGTTCCGGCCAGCTTTATTCGGCGCTCCCCAACGCCTTCCGCTATCGGCAGGCGTTCGATCCGAGCTGTAGCTGCCGCGCGCCCGGCCAGACCTGGGCCCAGGCGTTGAAAAGCATCGACGACGATACGGTCGAGCGCGGCGATATCGTCGTCAATGAGGAGCGCGCGCGCGCTCTGTCGCAGCCGCGCCTCGATGCCCAGGGCCGGCCGATCCGGCCCGATCCGCGCGCGATGCAGAAACCCGCCGCCAGCGCCGCGCGGCCTGCTGCCGCGCCGGTACCCGCTTCGGCGCCGGCCCCCGAGGCCAACACCGGCACCAGCGAGCCTCCCGCCGCACCGGAAGCGGTGAAGCCCGACCCGAACCGCAAGGTGCGCGAGGTCGGGCCGGTGTTCATTCCGACCCGCTGATCGGCCACCCTCGCAATCGCGGCATGGTGCCGCTCACGCCGATCAGAAATCGAACGCTTCGGTCTTGCTTTTGGCGGCCCCCTTGAGCAGGGAGCGGTCCGGCTCCGGCAGCGGCGCGCCCAAATCACGAAACTTGTTGACGATCGGGTAGCGGCGATCGCGACCGAAGCTCTTCAGCGTCACCTTCACGCCGGGGCAGGCTTGACGGCGCTTGTACTCGGCGATGTGGAGCATGCGCTCGACCTTGACCACGGTGTCGCGGTCGAAGCCTGCGGCAACGATGGTCGCGACCGGCTCCTCCTTCTCCACCAGCCGCTCAAGGATGGCGTCGAGAACGTCGTAGGGCGGCAGCGTATCCTGGTCGGTCTGGTTCTCGCGCAGCTCGGCGCTCGGCACGCGCGTGATGATGTCCTCGGGGATCACGGGCCCGTCGGGGCCGAGCGCTCCGAGCGGCTTCCAGCCGTTGCGCAGGCGTGCAAGGCGGTAGACCTCGGTCTTGTAGAGGTCCTTCACCGGGTTGAATCCGCCGTTCATGTCGCCGTAGAGCGTGGCGTAACCGACCGACATTTCCGACTTGTTTCCGGTCGTCACCACCATCAGGCCGAACTTGTTGGAAATCGCCATCAGGATCGTGCCGCGTGCGCGCGCCTGCAGGTTCTCCTCGGTCACGTCGCGCGGCAGCCCCGCGAACAACGGCGCCAGCGCCCGCTCAAGCCCCTCGACCGCCGGCGCGATCGGCAGGATGTCGTATGGGACGCCGAGCGCCTTGGCGAGCATGGCCGCGTCGTCGAGCGACTGCTGCGAGGTGAAGCGGTAGGGCAGCATGAAGCAGCGCACCCGCTCGCGCCCGATCGCATCGACCGAAAGGGTCGCGGTGAGCGCCGAATCGATGCCGCCGGACAGCCCCAGCACGACGCCTTTGAAGCCGTTCTTGTCGATATAGTCGCGCAGGCCGAGCAGGCAGGCGGCGTAGTCGGACTTGTCGCCCTCCTCCACCGCAAAGCGGGGCGCCTCGACGCAGCGCCAAATGCCGCCCTCGCGCCGCCAATGCGTGAGCGCCAGCATCTCGCGAAAGGTCGGCAATTGGCCGCCGACGCTGCGATCGGCATTGAGCACGAACGAGGCCCCGTCGAACACGAGCTCGTCCTGGCCGCCGACCATGTTGAGATAGATCAGCGGAAGGCCCGACTCGACCACGCGCGACACCGCAATGTTGAGCCGGTGATCGGTCTTGCCGCGCCAGTAGGGCGAGCCGTTCGGCACCAGGAGGATGTCGCCCCCGGTTTCGCCGAGGCACTCCACCACCTCGGGGCCCCAGATATCCTCGCAGATCGGCACACCGATGCGCACGCCCTTGACCATCACCGGCCCCGGCATCGGCCCCGGCACGAACACGCGCTTTTCGTCGAACACGCCATAGTTCGGCAGATCGACCTTGAAGCGCAGCGCCTCGATCGCTCCGCCCGCCAGCAGTGCATAGGCGTTGTAGAGCTTGCCGTCCTCGAGCCACGGCGTGCCGACGAACAAGGCCGGACCCGACCCGCTTTCGCGCGCCAGCGCCTCGACCGCGCTGCGGCAGGCGGCCTGAAATGCGGGCTTCAGTACCAGGTCCTCGGGCGGGTAACCGGCGATGAACAATTCGGGAAAAGCCACGACATCGGCGCCGAGAGCGGCCGCCTCGTCGCGGGCGCGCCGCACCTTGTCGGCGTTGCCGGAGACGTCGCCGACCGTCGGATTGAGCTGGGCGAGCGCGATTGTCAGGCTGTCCGAGGAGCGCGCGGTCATGCTGTTGGTCTAGCGTGTCTTCCGGCCTCGCGGCAATCGCCGGCCCCGATTACAGCATCGCCAGTCGCTCGGCCAGCGCCACGAGCCAGACGAGCGCAGCCAGCAACAACGACAGCCCGACCGCGGCCGACGCCATGTCCTTGATCCGGCCGATGGCGGGATGCGGCTGGGGGGTGACGTGATCGGACAGCTTTTCCACCGCCGTGTTCAGCAGTTCAACGATCAGGATGAGAAGCAGCACGGCCAGCAGCACGACCCAGCGCCAGATGTCGAGTGCGACGATATAGGCGAGCGGAACAGCGAGCGCGAAGACCGCAAGCTCCTTGCGGAAGGCATGTTCGCTGCGGGATGCGGCGACGAGGCCGTTCCAGCTGTTGCGGGTTGCGTGCCAAAGTCGCAGCACGGGCAGCTAGAGCCCGGCAACCGCCGGCAGTGGCTTGTTGCGGGCCGCGCGCTCCTGCTTGAGCAGGTCCGCCATCAGGAACGCAAGCTCGATCGCCTGTTCGGCGTTGAGCCGCGGATCGCAAAGGGTGTGATAGCGGGCGTTGAGCCCCTCGTCGGTGATGGCATGCGCCCCGCCGGTGCATTCGGTCACGTTCTGCCCGGTCATCTCCAGATGCACGCCGCCCGCATGCGTGCCCTCCGCCGCGTGCACGGAGAAGAATCCCTTGACCTCCTTTAGGATGAGATCGAACGGCCGGGTCTTGTAGCCGGTGGTGGCGGTAATCGTGTTGCCGTGCATCGGATCGCAGGACCACACCACCGCTTTGCCCTCACGCTTGACCGCCCGCACCATCGGCGGGAGCTGGTCGGCGACCTTGTCAGCGCCGAGACGGACGATCAGGGTGAGCCGGCCGGGCTCGTTCTCCGGATTGAGGATGTCGATCAGCCGCAGCAGCTCGTCCACCTTGGTGCTCGGGCCGCACTTCAGCCCGAGCGGATTGATGATGCCGCGGCAGAACTCGACGTGGGCGTGATCCGGCTGTCGCGTGCGGTCGCCGATCCACACCATATGCGCCGAGGTTGCGCACCACTGGCCCGGCCGCGTCGAGTCCTCGCGCGTGAGCGCCTGCTCGTAGCCGAGCAGCAAGGCTTCGTGGCTGGTGTAGAAGTCGGTGGTTTTCAGCTCCGGGTGCTTTTCCAGGTCGAGGCCGCAGGCCTGCATGAAGGCCAGCGCTTCGGAGATGCGGTCGGCGAGTTCGAGATAACGCTGGGCGCTGCGCGGATCGAGATCGAGCATCCACTGATGCACCCGTCCGAGGCTGGCGTAGCCGCCGTGCGTGAGCGCGCGCAGCAGGTTGAGCGTCGCCGCCGAATGGCGGTAGGCCTCGATCTGCCGCGCCGGATCGGGGCGGCGCGCCTCCTCCGTAAATTCGGGCCCGTTGATGATGTCGCCGCGGTAGCTCGGCAGCTCCTTGCCGTTGCGCTTCTCCACCGGCGAGGTACGCGGCTTGGCGAACTGGCCGGCGATGCGTCCGACCTTCACCACCGGCACCGCGGCCGCATAGGTGAGCACCACCGCCATTTGCAGGAACACGCGGAGAAAGTCGCGGATGTTGTTGGCACTGATGTTGTTGGCGCTCGGATCGGTGAAGCTTTCGGCGCAATCGCCGCCTTGCAAGAGGAAACCCTCGCCCATGGCCACGCGACCGAGGGCGGCCTTGAGCTGGCGCGCCTCGCCGGCGAACACCAGGGGCGGGAAGCTCGCAAGCTGCCGCTCGACGGCTTCGAGCGCGACCGGATCGGGATAGTCCGGTACCTGCACGATCGGCCGCCTCCGCCAACTGTCTCGGCTCCAACGCTCGGCCACGGGTCTCACTCCACCTGCACGCAAATCACCCCTCCACGCGCGACTTATAGCGAGCATCGGCTCCGAAAACCAGCACAGCGGAGGACCGCGGGCGCCGCCGCTCCGATCGTCGGCGATCCCGATTAACCGCTTGCGGAAAAGGCCTATTCGGCCGCCTGCCGGACGTGCGTTGCCGCCTTCTCGCGCATCGTCACGAGTTCCTCGGCGGCGGTCGGGTGCAGCGCCATGGTGGCGTCGAGCTCAGCCTTGGTCGCCCCCATCTTCACCGCCACGGCCACGAGCTGGATCATCTCCGCGGCATCGGCGCCGACGATGTGGCAGCCGACCAGCCGATCGGTCTCGCCATCGACCACGAGCTTCATGAAGGTGCGGGTGTCGCGGCTGGCGAGCGTCGCCCGCATCGGCCGGAACACGGTCTTGTAGATGTCGACCTTGGCAAGACGCCGGCAAGCCTCCGCTTCGGTCAGTCCGACCGCACCGACCTCGGGCTCCGAGAACACCGCCGTCGGGACGTTCGCATGGTCGACCGGCGTCGGCCTGCCGCCGAACACGGTATCGGCGAACGCGTGCCCCTCGCGGATCGCCACCGGCGTGAGGTTGACGCGGTCGGTCACGTCGCCGACGGCGTAGATGTTGGGCACCGACGTCCTGGAATAGTCGTCGACGGCGATACCGCCGGTGCGGCCGAGTGCAACGCCGACAGCTTCGAGCCCGAGACTCTTGACATTCGGACGCCGGCCGGTCGCGAACATGACCGCATCGACGACGATCTGCTCGTGATCGGAGAGTTCGACGTCGAGCCCGTGCTCGACCTTCTCGATGCCCTCGACGAGCCGCTTGCAGAGAATGCGGATGCCGCGACGCTCGAGTTCGCCATGCAGGTGCGTGCGCACATCGTCGTCGAAGCCGCGCAGGATGTTCTCGCCGCGATAGACCACGGTCACCTCGGAGCCGAGCCCGTTAAAGATCGTGGCGAATTCGAGGGCAATATAACCGCCGCCCTGGATCAGGATGCGGCGCGGCAGCTCCTTGAGGTGGAACGCTTCGTTGGAGGAGATCACGTGTTCCAGGCCGGCAATCTCGGCGCCGTAGCTCGGCGCCGCCCCGGTGGCGATCAGGATATGTTCGGCGCGCACGGTCTCGCCGGTCGCGAGCAATTTGACCGTATGGCGGTCAAGGATCACCGCGCGACTCTTGGCGATGCGAACCTTGGCGCGCTCGAGGTTGGCGGTATAGGCGGCCTCCAGGCGCGCAATTTCGCGGTCCTTGTTGGCGATCAGCGTCGCCCAGTCGAACGAGGGCTGCGGCACCGTCCAGCCAAAGCCCTCGGCGTCGACGAAGGCATCGGCAAAGCGCGCGGCATAGACCAGAAGCTTCTTGGGCACGCAGCCGCGGATCACACAGGTGCCGCCGACCCGGTATTCCTCTGCGATCATGACGCGCGCGCCATGGCCTGATGCGATGCGGGCGGCGCGCACGCCGCCCGAACCGGCCCCGATGACGAACAGATCGACCGCTTCGGGCATCATTCCTTCTCCTGGCCGCCGTTCGCCGGGGTGCGCGTTGCATCAGATCAGATTGTGCCCGCGCTTCTTCATCTCGGCGCGAATCTTTTCGACGATCTCGTCGGCAAAATTGCGCGACCACTCGTCGGCGCGCTTCATCGCACTCTCCATCGCCTTGGGCTCCTCGGTGACGAGCTTCTTGCCGAGCGGAGTGCGATAGAAGGCGAGCGCGTCGCGCAGTTCCTGCTCGGTGAAGTGCTGCGCATAGGCGCGGGCGAGACTCTGCTGCAGTTCGATGCGGCGCGGCTGCATTTCCGCGACCAGCTTGGCGGCCACCTCGCGCAGCGGCCGCGCCAGGTTCGGATTGGTCTCGATCAAGAGGTTGCGGTGATACTCGATCACGCCGGTCACCAGCGGATCGAAGGTGGTGGTCGCCCCCTTCATCTCGATGATTTCCTTGGCCATCAGCAAGGCGGCGGGCGTCGGCTCGGGCGGCTGCGGCGTGGCGGCGGCAGCAGCAGCCGGCCGTTGCGGCGTGGCCGGCCGCTGTTGCGCGACGGCCACCGTCGCAAGCGCAAGGCCAGCGAGCACGGCGACACAGAAATGGCAGACCGTTTCACGGAGTCGCATGGTTCCGATCCCTTTGAGACGCTTCAGCGCGGTCGTTCGACGACACGCACACCGGCGGGCCCCGCAAGAATAGCCGTGTGTGCCATGTCGATGAACAGGCCGTGTTCGACCACGCCCGGAATAGGCGACAGCCGTTCCGCCAGCAATCTGGGGTCGGCGATACGCCCGAGCGTGGCATCGAGTATCCAGTGGCCCTCGTCCGTGACGAAAGCGTGGCCGCTGGCATCCCGGCGCAGCACCGCCCTGCCCGGGCATCCGGCCGCCGCGGCGGCCGCCTCGACCGCCCGCCGCGTCGCCCCGAGCCCGAACGGCACGACCTCGATCGGCAGCGGGAAGCGGCCAAGCTGTGCGACCCACTTGCTTTCGTCGGCGATCACCAGCATGCGGGCGGAGGCCGCGGCGACGATCTTCTCTCGCAACAGCGCCCCGCCGCCGCCCTTGATCAGCGTCAGGTCCGGCGCAATCTCGTCGGCGCCGTCCACCGTCAAATCGAGTTCGGGGGTCTCGTCGAGGCTGGTCAGCGGCACGCCCAGCGCCTCGGCCTGGACGCGGGTTGCCTCCGATGTGGCAACAGCCACGACGTTGAGGCCGGCCTTGACCCGCTCCGCCAACAACGCGACGAAATGGCGCGCGGTCGAGCCGGTCCCAAGCCCCAGCCGCATGCCCGGCCGCACCCATTCCACCGCCTTGGCTGCGGCTTGACGTTTCAGCGTCTCGATGTCCATGAACGTCCGCAAGCGAACGGTCGTCGCGTCACGCCAAGCGCGCCGGCCGACCGCTGTCGAGCCTGTCTAGCCCCCTTCCCGCGCCCAGGATAGTCGAAAATCACATGGCTGCACTCACCGTCGTCTTCGACCTTGACGGCACGCTTATCGATACCGCGCCCGATCTCGTCGCCACGCTGAACACGGTCTTGGCACGGGAGGGGCTGCCGGTCATGCCCTACGAGGAGGCGCGCAATCTGATCGGGGGCGGCGCGTGGCGCATGATCGAAGGCGCGCTCAGGCGCGAGGGGCGCGCGATCGTGGCGAGCGAGGTGGATCGGATGTTTGCCGATTTCATCGCCCACTACGCCGAACACATCGCCGATCGCTCGATGCCGTTTCCCGGCCTTGAGAGCGCACTGGACCGGCTCGCGGCGCAAGGCTGCCGGCTCGCCGTGTGCACCAACAAGCTCGAGCGATTGTCGCGGCTCCTGCTCAATGCGCTCGGCATGGCGGACCGCTTTGCCGCCATCTGCGGCCAGGACACGTTCGGCGTGCAGAAGCCGGATCCGGAAATTTTGCGGCGCACCATCCAGGCCGCGGGCGGACGGCCCGATCGGGCGATCATGGTGGGCGATTCGATAACCGACATCGCCACCGCGCGCGCAGCCGGCGTTCCGGTGGTGGCGGTCGAATTCGGCTATACCGATACCCCGGTGGGCAGGCTCGGCCCCGATCGAACCATCGCCCACTACGACGACCTTCTCGCCGCCATACGCGCAATCATGCCGCAATTGGCGGCGTCATGGCCTGCTTAAGCCATAATTTACCGTATTCAGGTCAAATTGAACTGGAAGTGTAACCTTGGCGGTTCGCGTTGGCGGGTGTGAGGGTACTTTCGAGTTCTCGACCTGAGCGGGCCCGGCGCCCATTCCTGCCGCTGCCGGCACGGCCAATAACATAACGCGGTCAACAGCCGCTCTTGCGTACGGACGCTGTCATGAAACGAGTTGTCGCTATCGCGTTCTGCGGACTGAGCCTCGGCGCCTGTGCCGGCATGCCGAGCTGGATGCAGTTCGAACTGCCGAAGGCGGCGCCCGCCGCAACCACCATGCAATTCGAGTCGGAGCCCGCCGGCGCCGAGGTCAAGACCTCGGTCGGACCCGGCTGCCGGACCCCCTGTTCGCTCGCCATCGCCGCCGACGAATTCACCGTCACCTTCAGCCTCAACGGATACCAGTCGCAAACCGTGCCGGTGCGCGTCGTCATGCCAAGCGAACCGGCCGACCCGGCGACCGGCGCCGCGCCGAGCCCGCGCCTTGTCCCGAACCCGGTCTATGTCGAATTGCAGCCGGTGGCGCCGCCGCCAGCCGCGCGCAAGCCGCCGGCCAAGCGAACGCCCGCGCGCTCGGCGCCGCGCCAGGCCCCGCGCCAGGCGCCGACCGCGATGGCGCCCGCCCCGGCCCCCGCCCCCGCTCCGGCCCCGGCGCCCGCCTCGCCGTGGCCACCGCCGGCGCCGGCCCCCTCGCGCTGAACGACGGCACAGCCTGCCTCTCGTGCGCGCCGGCCGGCTCGGCCGGCCACGACGCGACGGGGATTTCTTGACCCGCTTGCGGCGGCTTCCTAAAACGCTGGCGGACGGGCGCTTAGCTCAGCGGGAGAGCGTTCCCTTCACACGGGAGAGGTCGTAGGTTCAATCCCTACAGCGCCCACCACCGATCGGCCGGACCGACCTATTGTTTGACCGCCGAAATCGCGTTGACGCAATTCGGATTGGTGTTGTTGTTGGCGCTGTCGCGATGCACCAGGAAGACGCTTCGGCACACCCCGTTGACGATATTGCCGCAACTCATCTGATACACCTGACCTCCGAATGTGAAGGTCGTTGCCGTGAACGAGTACGGTATGTTCGACTTGTTGTTTGACTTCTGACTCCAATTGAAGGCGGCGGTGCCGATGCGGACGACGCCGCCCTCGATGACGGTGGCGTTGGTCAAACTGGCCGTCCCGCCCGTCGTCGATGTCGGCGTGAACGTGATGATGCCGGTGCCTCCGGAGAATTGACCGGACTGGCTGAGCAAGACGTCCTTCGCGAATCCCTTGGAGTCCTTGACCAGGGTGAGCTTGGCCTCGCACAGCTCGCTCGTGGCGAAAGCATATTTTCCGCTCGGTCCGTTGATTGCCGCCTACGCCCCGTTCAACCCCGCACCAATCAGTATCGACGACATCAAACACACGGCGACACGATTTCGCATGGCGCAATCTCCCATGCTGGAATCGTTCGATCGGGGCATTCGGAAGCTTTGCGGGAATAACTATGTCCAGCGATCCAGCAAACCCACTTTTGCCGTTAACGCCGACCCGGTGTGCCGCGCTCGCTATTGCCACAATGCGGCACCGGCGATCAGTGTCGGAGCCCGGCGCCACAACGCCCGCCAGCCGCGCTGCAGCGCGACCCAGGCCTGCGAGTCGCGGCCATGCCACGAATTGCCGAGCACGTGCTCGACGTAGGCCTCGGGGCTCGCGCCCGCCCCATAATCGACCGGATCCATGATCGTGATCTCGTTGCGCGCCCGATAGCGGCGGTACTCGAGCGATACAAACAGCGACCCGGTCGTCAGCAGCACGCGAAAATGCCGCGGGACGTACCAATGCTGCCAGCGCGCATAGGCGGTGGCGAGGCGGGAGATCAGCTGTCCGGTGAAGCCGTGCGCCTGTTCGGCAAGCATCAGGTCGTTGGAGAATCCGAACGGTTCAGTGGGCGGCAGCACGATCTTTCGATCAAGCCATCGGTCGAACGGGCGGCGGCAAATGACGTCAAGATCGGCATAGATGCCTCCGTGCCGGTGCAGGATCATGTAGCGGCAGGCATCGGCCCGCTGAATCCATTCCGGGTAACGCTGAAACAGACCCCAAAGCGAAGGATAGCCGTCGCGGACCAGGCTGCGGACTTTCGCTTCGTCCCACAGCATGTAGCTCCAATCCGGATGATGGCTGCGCCAGGATTCCTGCGACCGGCGAAATCGCTCGGGCATTTCGGTGTCGCCACGAAGGCCCCAGACTTGATGGATAATGCGCGGAATCACGTGCTGCCTTCGCCGAGCCGTACGATCCAAGCTGCGCCGCGACAATAAGCCGGCGGCAGGACGGAATAAAGCGCGAGCGGTCGCCAATGACGATCCGGCGCACCGCGCCCCCGTCAAGCGCAACCCCAAGCCGAATGCCGCATTGCGACCGACCGCCGCACGCGCTCGTTGCCCGCCGGCAACAGGCGACCGGAAGTCCACGCGCGGCGTGTTGATGACGACGATCGAACTTGCCCGGATCGACCGTTTTGTGGACTCTCCCTTCGCCCGCACCTTCCACGCGAATGGAGCATGTAATGCCGCAGCGTTGCGTTCTCGCCATGGCCGTCGGTGTCGTCGTGCTGGCCGCCGCCCTGCCCGCGCGCGCCGAACTTGACGAAAAGCAGGTCATGATCACGGGCGGCGCGCCCAAGGGCCGCGCCTACAACTTTTTCGGCTTCACCGGCGACGACACGATCACGCGGACCACTGTCAGCTATACCGGCCATCACAAGCCCGGCACCATCGTCATCAACACGGCCGAGCGGCGCCTCTATCTCGTGCAGGAGGGCGGCACGGCGCTGCGTTACGGCATCGGCGTCGGGCGGGTGGGCTTCACCTGGAAAGGCGTGCGCACGATCACCGACAAGAAGGAATGGCCGGCGTGGACGCCGCCGGAACAGATGCTCAAGCGCCAGCCCTATCTGCCGCGCTACATGCCGGGCGGGATCGACAATCCGCTCGGGGCGCGCGCGCTCTATCTCGGCGGCACGCTCTACCGCATCCACGGTTCCAACGAGCCCGAAACCATCGGCCAGGCGGTGTCGTCGGGCTGCTTCCGCATGACCAACGAGGACGTCAAAGACCTCTACGAGCGGGTCAAGATCGGCACGACCGTCGTCGTGCAGTAGACCTCGCGCCGGCGTAGGACCGGCGCCCGTGCCGCTCCCTATCAGCGTTTCGGCGGATCGCGGCTCAGCCCCTTGCTCGCAAGCTCGTCGAGGTAGTCCTGCCAACGGCGCTCGCGGTCGAGGCCAAGTTCCATCAGGTAGTCCCAGCTGTAGATGCCGGTGGAATGCAGGTCGTCGAAGACGAGCCGCACCGCGTAATTGCCGACCGGATGGACTTCGAGGATCGTGACATGGCGCTTGCCGGCCACGGTCTTGCGCTCGTCCGGGGCGTGCCCCTGCACCTCGGCGCTCGGGCTGTTGACCCGCAGGTATTCGGCGTCGAGCGCAAAGCGCTCGCCGCTGTCGAACGTGACGGTCAAGACCCTGCGGTCCTTGGCCAGCCGCAGTTCGGTCGGCCAGGGGCGCGATCCGCCATGTGCCTCGGGAACGGCTGCCATCTCGACCTCCCCACGCGCGATGAGAGATTATATATGCTAGCAATAGCCGGCCCGGACGCCGCCGCAAAGACGACAGGGCGCCCCAGGGGAGCCACATGAGCATCGTCGCGTCACCGCTCGACCTCGACCGGCCGGCCGCAGGCCCGCGGCCGCTGATCGACCCGTTCGCCCGCGCCATCACCTATCTGCGCGTGTCGGTGACCGACCGTTGCGACTTCCGCTGCGTCTACTGCATGTCGGAGCACATGTCGTTCCTCCCCAAGGCCGACCTGTTGACGCTCGAGGAACTCGACCGGCTTTGTTCCGCCTTTGTTGCCAAGGGTGTGCGCAAGCTTCGGCTCACCGGGGGCGAGCCGCTGGTGCGGCGCGGGATCATGACGCTGGTGCGCTCGCTGTCGCGGCACCTTCGGACCGGGGCGCTTGACGAGCTGACGCTGACCACGAACGGCTCCCAGCTCACCCGCTATGCCGGCGAACTCAAGGATTGCGGCGTCGAGCGGATCAACGTCTCGCTCGACACCCTCGATCCCGACAAGTTCCGCGCCATTACCCGCTGGGGCGAGATCGACAAGGTGCTGGCCGGCATCGATGCGGCCCAGGCGGCCGGTCTGCACGTGAAGATCAACGCCGTCGCACTCAAGGGCGTCAACGACGACGAGCTTGGCGATCTCATGGCCTGGGCGCACGGCCGCGGCATGGACATGACGGTGATCGAGGTGATGCCTCTCGGCGACATCGATCAGGATCGCCTGGCGCAGTACCTGCCGTTGTCGATCGTGCGCGCGCGGCTGGCGCAGCGGTTCACGCTGGAGGAGATCGACTACCGGACCGGCGGGCCGGCGCGCTACGTGCGCGTTGCCGAGACCGGCGGCCGGCTCGGCTTCATCACTCCGATGACGCACAACTTCTGCGAATCCTGCAATCGCGTGCGCATCACCTGTACCGGTACGCTCTACATGTGCCTTGGCCAGGAGGACGCCGCCGACCTGCGCGCGCCGTTGCGGGCCTCCGAGTCCGACGAGCCGCTGTACGCGGCGATCGACGAGGCCATTGCCCGCAAGCCCAAGGGGCACGACTTCATCATCGACCGGCGCCACAAGCGTCCGGCTCTCGCCCGCCATATGAGCGTCACCGGCGGCTGACGCCGGCGGCCGCAACGTGCGGCCGAGGAGCTTGCGCGTTGACACGCCTCAGCAACAACCAGCGCGGGATTGCGGCGATCTGCGGCTGCATGGCCGCCTACACCGTCAACGACGTGCTGGTGAAGCAAATCCTGCAGCACTATCCGATCGGCGAAGTGATCTTCGTGCGCGGCGTGATGAGCACGCTCTTGATCGGCGCCGCCGCCGTCGCCCTCGGCCAGGCGCGGATGCTGCGGCTCGCGCTCAGCCGGCTGCTCATCGCCCGCTCGGCATGCGACGGACTGTCCACCGCTGGCTTCATCGCGGCGCTCGCCCACATGCCGCTCGCCAATCTCGCCGCGGTCTTGCAGATCGCGCCGCTGCTCATCACCGCCTTGTCCGTTGCGCTCTACCGGGAGATCGTCGGCTGGCGCAGCTGGGCGGCGATTGGCACAGGCTTCATCGGTGCGCTGTTTGTGATCAAGCCGGTGCCCGAGGCCTTCAATGTCTGGGCCATCGTCGGCGCGGCCTCCGCCCTGTTCGCCGCCCTGCGCGAAATCCAGACCCGCCGGATCGGCTACCGCCTGCCCGCGATCGTGGTGGCGTTCTGGGGGGCGGTCGGCATCACGCTGTTTGGCACCGTGTTTGCCGCAACTGAAACTTGGATCATGTTTGAAGCCGCTGACCTGTTCCAGCTCTTCGTTGCCGCGGTCTTCGTCGGGCTGGCGATCTATCTTTTGGCGGTGGGATTCCGCGACGTCGACCTGTCGGTGGTTGCGCCGTTCCGCTACAGCTACCTCCTCACCTCGGCCATCGGCGGCTTCATCGTGTTCCGCGAATGGCCCGACGGTTTCACCGTCTTCGGCGCCGTCCTCATCGTCGGCAGCGGCATCTACGCGCTCCACCGCGAAGCGGTGCGCAAGCGCGCGCCGGCCGAGCAGGCGGCCCCGGCGCAGTGAGCCACCCGGGCCTGGCCCCCGATGGCCGGCGGCGGCTGCCTGCCGTGTCCAACGAAGTTTCAATTGACGGCTGCGGCAGGGTTCAGATTAGCTGTTCGCCGCGCCCGTGCGGGACCGTGGGCAGGCGTCGGCGCGCTTGGGGGGCGCAGGGGGTGCAGAGGCGCAGCCGGGCTGCGGCCCGCCGCCGCCAGGGGGAACGAAATTGAACGGTGTTCTGCGTGCGTTACTCGGACTGAGCCGTCTCATCGACGGCGTCAATCTGCGGCTTGGAAAGTGGCTCGCCTGGCTGATCCTGGTCGCGGTGCTGGTGTCCGCCGTCAACGCCACCGTGCGCAAGGTGCTGGACACTTCGTCCAACGCCTGGCTCGAACTGCAATGGGTGCTGTTCAGCGTCGTGTTTCTCCTGTGCTCGCCGTGGACGCTGCTGGTCAACGAGCACATCCGCATCGACATCATCAACAACATGCTGCCCAAGCGGTTGCGCAACGCCGTCGACGTGCTCGGCCATGCGGTGTTCCTGCTGCCGCTGTGCCTGATCCTGGTGATCACGGCCTATCCGGTCTTCATCGACTCGCTTCGGCTCAACGAGCAGTCGTTCAGCGCCGGCGGGCTGCCGCAGTGGCCGGCCAAGGCGCTGATCGTGATCGGCTTTGCGCTGTTGTTCTTGCAGGGCCTGTCCGAGCTGATCAAGCGCATTGCCGTCATGCGCGGACTCATCGCCGACCCCTATGAGCAACATCTGCGTCCGATCGAAAGCGAGGTCGACAGCCTCGTCCACTCGATCGAAAAGCGCTGAGCGCACCCCGTGGCCGAACTGCTGATCCATTACATGGCGCCGATCATGTTCGGCGCGTTGGTCGTCTTCCTGCTGCTCGGCTATCCGGTGGCGTTCTCGCTCGCGGCCAACGGGCTGATCTTCGGCCTGATTGGCATCGAGCTCGGCCTGTTCGCTCCCGACTTCCTGCAGGCGCTGCCGCAACGCGTCTATGGGGTGATGAGCAACGACACCCTGCTCGCCATCCCCTTCTTCACCTTCATGGGCCTCATTCTCGAGCGCTCCGGCATGGCCGAGGATCTGCTCGACACCATCGGCCAGTTGTTCGGCACCATCCGCGGCGGCCTCGCCTATGCGGTGATCTTCGTCGGCGCGCTGCTTGCCGCCACCACCGGCGTGGTCGCCGCCTCCGTCATCTCGATGGGGCTGATCTCGCTGCCGATCATGCTGCGCTACGGCTACGACCGACGCGTGGCGACCGGCGTGATCGCCGCCTCCGGCACGCTCGCCCAGATCATTCCGCCCTCGCTCGTGTTGATCGTGCTCGCCGACCAGATCGGCCGCTCGGTCGGCGACATGTACGAAGGCGCCTTCGTGCCCGGCCTGGTGCTGTCGGCGCTTTATGCCGGTTACGTCTTCATCGTCGCGACCTTCATGCCGACGGCAGCGCCCGGCCTGCCGCCGGAGGCGCTGACCTACAAGGAGGCGGACGGACGGCGGGGCATCGGCTCTTTGGTCGTGGTGGTGGTGGCGGCCGGACTTGCCGCCTACCTCTTCATGCGCACCACCGAGGTGCGCGCCGGCGCCGATTTCGTCGTCCTGACCATGTCGCTCGGGGTTGCGATCGCGTTCGCAATCGCCGTGCTCAACCGCCTGCTGCGGCTTGGGCTTCTCTCCGTGCTGGCGGAACAGGTGATCTTCGTCATGGTGCCGCCGCTGGCGCTCATCTTCCTCGTGCTGGGCACGATCTTCATCGGCGTCGCCACCCCGACCGAGGGCGGCGCCATGGGCGCAACGGGAGCGCTCGTGCTGGCCATGGTCAAGCGCCGCCTGTCCTGGGATCTGACGCGCCAGGCGGCCGAGTCGACTGCGAAACTCTCCGCCTTCGTGGTCTTCATCCTGATCGGCGCGCGCGTGTTCTCGCTGACCTTCTACGGCGTCGACGGGCACAAATGGGTGGAGGAACTGCTGGTGGCCCTGCCCGGCGGCCAGGTCGGATTCCTCACTTTCGTCAACGTCTTCGTGTTCATCCTGGCATTCTTTCTCGACTTCTTCGAGATCGCCTTCATCGTCATTCCGCTGCTGGCGCCGGCGGCCGAGCGGCTCGGCATCGATCTGATCTGGTTTGGCATCATCCTGGCCGTCAACATGCAGACCTCGTTCATGCATCCGCCGTTCGGATTTGCGCTGTTCTATCTGCGCTCGGTGGCGCCGCGCGAGGCCTACATCGACCGCGTGTCGGGCCGGCGCATGGAGCCGGTCACCACCGGTCAGATCTACTGGGGCGCAGTGCCCTTCGTCGTCATCCAATGCCTCATGGTGGCGCTCGTGATCGCCTTCCCCGGCATGGTGATGCACTACAAGGGCACGGGCACGCAGGTCGATCCCTCAAAAATTCAGATCGAGATTCCGCAGATCGAGCCGCCGCCGATCGATCTGAGCGTCCCGCCCGCCATCCGCTGAGGCGATCTCGCCGACTGCGCAAGACCATTCCGGCACCGGATGCCGATCCCGCAGCGCGCTCCATCGGCATGAATGCGTCGTATGCCATTGTAGCGCCGCAACGCAATAACCCCGGCGGGGCGCTCGCTCCGCCGGGGTTGCCGCTTCGCTCGAACGAACCGCGAGGTCAGCCGCGCGGCCGGGTGCGGATCATGAAGGTGTCATAGTTGTACTCGGCAACCTGCCACCACAGGTACTCGTCGTTGCGGAAGGCCACGAGGTTGTCCCAGACCTTCTTGAAGTCCGCATTGGTCTTGGAAATCTCGTCGTAGACCTCGTTGGCCGCCTTCAGGCAGGCTTCCATCACCGGCTGCGGGAACGGCCGGAGCTGCGCACCGTTGGCCAGCAGACGCTTGAGCGCCGGCGGGTTGGCGGCATCGTATTTGGCCTGCACCCAGACGTTGGCCTTGTCGCAGGCGGTGCGCAGGATCGACCTGTAGGTCGGCGTGAGCGCCTCCCATTTGGCAAGGTTGAAGAAGTGATGCACCTGCGTGCCGCCCTCCCACCAGCCGGGGTAGTAGTAGTACTTCGCCACCTTGTAGAAGCCGAGCTTCTCGTCGTCGTAGGGGCCGACCCATTCGGCGCCGTCGATCGTGCCCTTCTCCAGCGCCGGATAGATTTCGCCGCCGGGAATCTGCTGCGCGACGACGCCGAGCTTGCCGAGCACGCGGCCGGCAAATCCGCCCATGCGGAACTTCAGACCCTTGAGATCGTCGACGGTCTTGATCTCTTTTCGGAACCAGCCGCCCATCTGCGCCCCGGTGTTGCCGGCCGGCAGACCGTAGATGTTGTACTTCTTGAAGAACTCGTTCATGAGCTCGATGCCGCCGTGGTGGTATTGCCAGGCGTTCTGCATGCGCGCGTTCGGCCCGAACGGCGCCGAGCACGGCAGCGCAAAAGTCATGTCCTTGCCGAGGAAGTAATAGGCGGCGGTCTGGCACATTTCGACGGTGGCGTTCTGCACGGCGTCGACGGCCTGGAACGGCGGGACAATCTCGCCCGCGGCGAATGTCTGGATCTGGAACCTGTTGTCGGTGGCTTCCGCGACCGCCTTGGCGAACACCTCGGCGCCACCCCAGAGCGTGTCGAGCGACTTCGGGAAGCTCGAGGTGAGCCGCCACTTGGTTTCGGGCATCGATTGGGCGATGGCGGGGGCCGCGACCGCGGTCGATGCCGCAAGACCGATGCCGGCCGACTTCAGAAATTCACGACGCTTCATGGCGTTTTCCCCTGTTCTGGACCGCCGGCCAACCCGGCGAACGAGCACTGAATGTATTCTAGGGGAAAACGCCGTAGCGGTAAAAGTCGGCCCCGCGGGCAAGAGCCCACGGGGCCGTCAGTCCTGCCGCAACGGTTCAGCCGCGCGTGCGGGCGCGGATCATGAAGGTGTCGAAGCCGTATTCGGCAACCTGCCACCACAGATACTGGTCATTGCGGAAGGCGATGAACGAGTCATAGACCTTCTTGAAGTCCGCGTTCGCCGCCGATGTCTCGGCATAGACCTCGTTCGCCGCCTTCAGACAGGCGTCGAGGATGGCCTGCGAGAACGGGCGAAGCTGCGCGCCGCCCGCCACCAGGCGCTTGAGCGCGGCCGGATTCTGCGCGTCGTATTTCGCCTGCATCAGCGTGTTGGCGACGTGCGAGGCCGACTGGATGATCGACTTGTAGGCCTTCGGCAGGTCGTTCCACTTGGCGATATTGATGAAGTTGTGCAGCATCGGGCCGCCTTCCCACCAGCCCGGGTAGTAGTAGTACCTGGCGACCTTGTGGAAGCCGAGCTTCTCGTCGTCATAGGGCCCGACCCATTCGCAGGCGTCGAGCGTGCCCTTCTCCAGCGCCGGATAGATGTCGCCGCCGGCAAGCTGCTGCGGCACCACGCCGAGCCTGGAGATGATGCGCCCGGCAAAGCCGCCGATGCGCATCTTCAGCCCCTTGAGATCGTCGACCGTCTTGATCTCTTTGCGGAACCAGCCGCCCATCTGCGCCCCGGTGTTGCCGGCCGGGAAGCCGATGACGTTGAACTTCTTGTAGAAATCGTTGAGCAGGTCCATGCCGCCGCCATAGAACATCCAGGCGTCGAGCATGCGCTGGTTCATGCCGAACGGAATCGCGGTGCCGAAGGTGAACGTCGGGTCCTTGCTGAAATAGTAGTAGGAGGCGGTGTGGCACATCTCGACCGTGCCATTGGACACCGCGTCGAGGGCCTGCAGGCCGGGAACGATTTCGCCGCCGGCGAACACCTGAATTTGAAACCGGTTGTCGGTCGCCTCGGCCACCGCCCTGGAGAAAGCCTCCGAGGCGCCGTAGATGGTGTCGAGCGATTTCGGAAAACTCGACGTCAGCCGCCACTTGAGCTCCGGCATCGACTGGGCGATGGCGGGGGCCGCCAGCGTCGAGGCAGCAGCGCCGAGGCCGGCCGACTTGAGAAATTCACGACGTTTCATCGATCCCTCCTGGACCAATCTCATTGGACAGGAGGCAGCATCGCGCGCGCATCCGGACGGTTCAAGTTCGACGTCCGTCCAATGATTCGCCGCGCGTGCCCAGCGATTGCCCATAAAGCCCCATGCCCTGCATGCGCATTGACGCCACCGCGAACGAGCCGCGGCAACGTCCCCTGGGCAGGGGCGCAATCAGGCGTCGATGACGATCTTCGGCGCGGCGCGGCCGGCGGTTCCGGCGTCGAGCTGCGCCCGGATCGCCGCGGCGATGGCGCGATAGGCTGCGGCGTGCGGCCCTTCCGGCTCGCTCACGACGATCGGCAATCCCGCATCCGAGGTTTCGCGGATCGACATCACCAGGGGAACCTCGCCGAGGAACGGCACCTTCAGTCGCTC
>Ga0073934_10004688_pt1 | contig 22245 bp, 17 predicted proteins | sample LarsenN4metaG_FD_76834 | JGI IMG/M metagenome (GOLD analysis project Ga0073934, IMG submission 76834) | Hot spring sediment bacterial and archeal communities from British Columbia, Canada, to study Microbial Dark Matter (Phase II) - Larsen... ...
AGCGCGGGGCGCGCCAGTCGATCGCGACCTCGCGCGCCTCGAAGATCGTGCCACCGAGCCGCGCCAGGTGCTCGCGCACCGAGGCTTCGGCGCGCACCGCGTCGCGCGCGTCTTCATGGGCCTGCGCCACCGAAACGCGCGCGGCGTGGCCGTCGTCGTCGGTCACGGCGAGCGTGAAGCCGTCGGCGGTCTCGGCCAGCGCGAGCCGCACGCCGATCAGCCGCTCGGCGCTCTTGCGGTCGAGCAGCCGCTCCCAGGCCATGTCGCGGTTGCGGCTGATCGCGAGCCCCGCCCGCAGGTCCTTCAGCGTGGCCACCGGCGCGTTGGGCGCCAGGCGCCAGACGCGTCCGCTGAGCGGCGTGGCGGTGTTGATCGGCGCGCCCTGCAGCTCGCCCTGGCGGTCGATCCAGGTCAGCGCGTCGTTGTTGTTGAAGGCGATCGTCGCATCGTCGGCCTCGACGTCGAAGTGCTCGCGGCCCACGCGGAGCACGTGGCCCACCGGCATGCCGGCGTGCTTGGGCGTGTCGAAGGCGCCGATGTCGCCCAGCTCGGGCGGACGGCGGCCGTTGACGAAGTAGTCGGTGCCGCCGCGCTGGAAGCCGCGCTCGGGGTCGGGCTGGAAGGTGTAGCGGCAGCGGCCGCTGCTCGACGCCGCGAACTCGGGCCGCCGCTCGAGCAGCGCGTCGAACAGCTGCCGGTAGTGCGCGGTGACGTTCTTCACCGTCGCCATGTCCTTGTAGCGGCCCTCGATCTTGAAGCTGCGGATGCCGGCGTCGACCAGCGCCTCGAGGTTGGCGCTCTGGTCGTTGTCCTTCAGGCTCAGCACGTGCTTGTCGTGGGCCACCACGCGGCCGGCGGCGTCGGTCACCGTGTAGGGCAGCCGGCACTCCTGCGAGCAGCTGCCGCGGTTGGCGCTGCGCCCGGTGTGGGCGTGGCTGATGAAGCACTGCCCGCTGTAGGCCACGCACAGCGCGCCGTGGATGAAGAACTCGAGCGTCGCGCGCTGCACCTCGGCCTGGATGGCGCGGATCTGCTTGAGGTCCAGCTCGCGCGCCAGCACCATCTGCGAGAAGCCCGCGTCCTGCAGGAAACGCGCCTTCTCCGGCGTGCGGATGTCGGTCTGCGTGCTGGCGTGCAGCTGGATCGGCGGCAGGTCGAGCATCAGCAGGCCCATGTCCTGCACGATCAGCGCGTCGGCGCCGGCCTCGTACAGCTGCCAGGCCAGGCGGCGCGCCGGCTCGAGCTCGTCGTCGCGCAGGATGGTGTTGACGGTGACGAAGATGCGCGCGCCCCAGCGGTGCGCGTGGCGCGCGAGGCGCTCGATGTCGGCCACCTCGTTGCTGGCCTTGTCGCGCGCGCCGAAGCCGGGGCCGCCGATGTAGACCGCGTCGGCGCCGTGGTTCACGGCCTCGATGCCGATGGCGGCGTCGCGTGCCGGGGCGAGCAGTTCGAGGTGCTTGCGCATGCCGCTAAGCCGGAAATCAGTCCAAGGTCAACCCGAGGTCAGGCCGAGGCCTTCTCGAACGCCGCCATCAGGCCGGCGTAGTCGTGATGCAGCGGGAACTGCGGGAACTGCGCCACCACGTTGGCCGGCGCGTGGATCAGGAAGCCGGCGTCGGCGGCGCCGAGCATGGCGGTGTCGTTGTACGAATCGCCCGCCGCGAGCACGCGGAAGTTCAGGCCCTTGAGCGCCTCCACCGCGCGCCGCTTCTGGTCGCTCTGGCGCAGCCGGTAGTTGGCGACGAAGCCCTGCTCGTCGATCTCCAGCCGGTGGCAGAACAGCGTGGGCCGGCCGAGCTGGCGCATCAGCGGGTCGGCGAACTCGTAGAAGGTGTCCGAGAGGATGATGACCTGCCAGCGTGCGCGCAGCGCGTCGAGGAACTCCTTGGCGCCGGGCAGCGGGGCCAGCCCGGCGATCACCGACTGGATGTCGGCGAGCTTGAGGCCATGCTGGCGCAGCAGCGCGAGCCGGTAGCGCATGAGCTTGTCGTAGTCGGGCTCGTCGCGCGTGGTGCGCCTGAACTCGGCGATGCCGGTGCGCTCGGCGAAGGCGATCCAGATCTCGGGCACGAGCACGCCTTCGAGATCGAGGCAGATCACTTGCATGGGAACTCCGCGGGGAGCCGCGATTGTCGCATCGCCCCCGCGCGGCGTTAACCTCGCGACATGCTGAAGGGCAAGCGAATCCTCGTCACCCAGGCCGACGAGTTCATGGGCCCGGCGATCTGCGCCGCGCTCGCCGCGCAGGGCGCCGAGGTCATTGCCGACAGCGCGCCGCTCATCGACCTCGAAGCGCCGGCGGCGCTGCTGGCGCGCTCGGGCCGCATCGACGTGCTGGTCGCCAACCTCGCGCTGCGCGCCGCCACCTCGCCGGCCACCGAGGCCAGCGACGAGGAGTGGCGCGAGGCCTTCGCCACGCTCGTCGACCCGCTGCAGCGCCTGGTGCGCGCCGCGCTGCCGCCGATGATCGAGCGGCGCTCGGGCAAGGTCGTCGTCATCGGCAGCGCGTCGGCGCTGCGCGGCATGAAGCGCGCGTCCAGCTACAGCGCGGCGCGCGGCGCCCAGCTCGCCTACGTGCAGGCCGTGGGCGTCGAGGTGGCGCCGCACGGCGTGCAGGTGAATGCCGTGGCGCAGAACTTCGTCGACAACCCGACCTACTTCCCCGCGGAGGTGCAGGCCAACCCGCGCTTCCAGGAGCGGCTGGCGCGCGAGGTGCCACTCGGCCGCCTCGTCGCCGCCGACGAGGACGCGGCCTTCGTGGCCTACCTGTGCAGCGACGCGGCGAACTGCTTCGTCGGCCAGGTGTTCCCGCTGTGCGGGGGCTGGGTCACGCGCTGATCGACCTGCGGACATCGGTCACGCGCGCGGCCGCCGCGGCCCGGCGAATTTAGGGGTTAACCATGCTGACGGCGGTATGCAGAGGACCGCAAAATTCTGAAAGCGCTTTCAGAAAGCGCCGCCAGAACGAACGCACCCGGCGTCCGCCGCAGGCCGGGAAACCGAGGAGACACCCTTGCAGCAACGACTCCACGTCCACTCCGCCGCCCGCGCGCTCCGACCGGCGCGCCTGCGCGCCTGCCCGGTCGCCGCAGCCTGCGCGATGCTGTTTGCCGCGCCCGGCGCATGGGCGCAGCAGGCGCCGTCCACACCGGCCGCCCCGGCGGCCACCGAGGCGAGCGCGGAGCGCGTCGTCATCACCGGCATCCGGCGCTCGATCGAGAGCTCGATCGCCACCAAGCGCGATTCCGACTCGATCGTCGAGGCCATCTCCGCCGAGGACATCGGCAAGCTGCCCGATGCCAGCATCGCGGAGTCGCTGGCCCGCCTGCCCGGCCTGACCGGCCAGCGCGGCACCGACGGGCGCGTCAACGTGATCTCGATCCGCGGCCTGTCGCCGGCCTTTTCGGGCGTGCTGCTCAACGGGCGCGAGATCGTCAGCTCCAACGACGGCCGCGCCGTCGAGTACGACCAGTTCCCGTCCGAGCTGATCGGCTCGGCCGTGGTCTACAAGACGCCGAGCGCCTCGCTCATCGGCCAGGGCCTGTCGGGCACGGTCGATCTGAAGGCGCGCCGGCCGCTGGACACGCGCGGGCGCGAGCTGGCGGTCAACCTGCGCGGCGAGCGCAACTCGCTGGACACCCAGGTGCCGGGCGTGGCGCCGCGCACCGGCAACCGCTTCAGCCTGTCTTACGTGGACCAGTTCGCCAACAACACCATCGGCGTGGCCATCGGCTTCGCGCACCTGGAGTCCACCACGCAGACGCAGGTCAGCGAACTCGACCAGTACGGCGACTACACGCCCTACGGCGTGCCGATCGCCGGCACCGTGCCCTCGCTGTTCCAGGCGCCCAGCGTGACCTGGGGCCCGGTCAGTCAGGCCATGCTGCCGATGTTCTGGACCGGCTCGCAGACCACCAAGCGCAACAAGCGCGACGGCCTGATGGCGGTGCTCGAGTACAAGCCCAACAAGGACCTGCGCAGCCAGCTCGACCTGTACTACTCGAAGTTCGACACCCACGAGGTCGGCGGCAAGCTGACCTCGAACATGTTCGCCAGCTGGGGCCAGTTCTTCGGCCCGCCGCAGGTGCAGAACACCCTGTCGGGCGTGGGCACCACGCAGGTCAGCCAGAACACCTACGCGACCAGCGCCACCGCCAGCGCGCTGCCCACCACCACCACCAACTGGGACACGCGGCGCCAGGACGAGATCACCGCGCTCGGCTGGAACACCTCGCTGAACGCGGGCGACAAGTGGACCCTGGTGTCCGACCTGAGCTACTCGCGCGACGTGCGCGACGAGATCTACCAGGAGGTCTACGCCGGGCCGTGGAACAACGCGGCCAACACCTGGGCCTACGGGCCGTTCCGCTGGAACGTGCCGGTCGACGGCGGCGGGCAGTCGTTCACGCCGCTGCAGCAGGGCTTCCTGTCCAACCCGGCCAACATCCGCTTCGGCGACGTGATCGGCTTCGACTACGTGCCCGGCGAGCCGCGCTGGGCCGGCGTCGTGCGTGACCCGCACTCGGTCGACGAGATCAAGGCGCTGCGCCTGTCGGCCAGGCGCCCGCTCGAGCTCGGCGTGTTCAGCAACCTCAACGTCGGCCTCAACCACACGCAGCGCGACAAGAGCATCGAGAAGAACGAGACGCGCCTGGTGATGCCGCTGGACGCCAACGGCAACGTGATCCGCGACATCCCCGCCGGCGCGGTGCGCGCGCCGCTGGACATGTCGTGGATGGGCGTGTCGGAGTTCATCCGCCTGGACGTGCCCTACCTGGTCAGCTCGGGCGCGCTCGGGCGCAAGGCGGCGGAGTTCCAGCTCAAGGGCAACGACGCCTTCGTCGAGGAGAAGATCACCACCGCCTACCTGCAGCTGGACATTGACGCCGAGGCCGCCGGCGTGCCGATCCGCGGCAACTTCGGCGTGCAGGCGGTGCGCTCCGACCAGAGCTCCGAGGGCTACCAGTACCTGGGCCTGGACAACAACAACCCCGACCTGAGCCTGCTCATCCGGCGCAGCGGCGGCGCCACCTACACCGACGTGCTGCCGAGCCTGAACCTGGCCGCCGAGATCCGGCCCGACCTGATCGCGCGTTTCGGTCTCGGCATGCAGACGGCGCGGCCGAACATCAACGACATGCGCGCCGGCGGCAGCACGCCCAGGCTGAACACCGACCCGGGCCCCAACGAGGGCACCTGGCAGGTCACCTATGCCGGCAACCCCGAGCTCAAGCCCTGGAAGGCGAGCGCGATCGACTTCTCGCTCGAGAAGTACTTCGGCAAGCGCAGCTACATCTCGTTCGCGGCGTTCCGCAAGAACCTGCTGAGCTACGTGATCGCGTCGGAGCAGCCGGTCGACCGCACCGGCACACCGCTGCCGCCGGGCTACACGCCGTCGCCCGGCGTGGTGGTGCAGCAGTTCGGCGGCGAGATCAAGCCGCGCAACGGCAGCGGCGGCCGCGTCGAGGGCTACGAGCTCGCGGCCGCGCTCGAGGGCTCGCTGCTGAGCCCGATGCTCGAGGGCTTCGGCATCGTCTTCAGCGGCTCCAAGCTGAACAGCTCGATCCGCGACCAGCGGGTCGACCAGAACAGCAACCTGGTGGTCGTCAACTCGAGCACCCCGATCAACGGCCTGTCCGGGCGCTCCAACAGCGTGACGCTCTACTACGAGAACCACGGCTTCTCGGCCCGCATCAGCCAGCGTTACCGCTCGGCCTTCACGGCCACCACGCGCGACATCTTCTTCCGCCCGACGACGCGCTCGCAGGGCGCCGACAAGGTGGTCGACATGCAGCTCGGCTATGCCTTCAGCGACCAGGGCCTCTTCCGCGGCCTGTCGCTGCTGCTGCAGGTGAACAACCTGACCGACACGGTGACCACCAACTACAAGACGCCGGGCAACCTGGACGTGCCCGACCCGAACCAGCTGGTGCCGAACTACACCTACCGCTTCGGCCGCCAGATCCTGGCCGGCGTGAACTACAAGTTCTGAGCCCGGGCCCGGCACCATCGGGGCCCCGTCGCCCGCCCGTCCCGCCATGAGCCTGCAACCGGTACGCAACATCGTCATCGTCGGCGGCGGCACCGCCGGCTGGATGACCGCCTCGGCGCTGGCCAAGGTGCTCGAGGGCCGCTGCACGATCCGGCTGGTCGAGTCCGACGAGATCGGCATCATCGGCGTCGGCGAGGCCACGATCCCGCACATCGGCGAGTTCAACCGCGCGCTGGAGATCGACGAAGACGAGTTCATGCGCGCCACGCAGGCGACGTTCAAGCTCGGCATCGAGTTCGTCAACTGGGGCGCCGTCGGCGACCGCTACATCCATGGCTTCGGCTTCGTCGGCCAGGCCACCCAGGCGCTGCCTTTCCACCACTTCTGGCTGCGCATGCGGCGCGCCGGCAAGGCGCTGCCGCTGGAGGCCTATTCGATCAACACCGCCGCGCCGCGCGCGGCCAAGTTCATGCGCGCACGCCGCGACATGCCCGGCTCGCCGGTGGCCGACATCTCGCACGCCTTCCACTTCGACGCCGGCCTGTACGCGCGCTACCTGCGCGCCTACGCCGAGCGGCGCGGCGTGCGGCGCACCGAAGGCAAGATCGTGCGCGTGAGCCAGCGCGAGGGCGACGGCTTCATCGACGCCGTGGTCATGGAAAGCGGCGAGCGCGTCGAGGGCGACTTCTTCGTCGACTGCTCGGGCCTGCGCGGCCTGCTGATCGAGCAGACACTGAAGGCCGGCTTCGAGGACTGGTCGCACTGGCTGCCGATGAACCGCGCGCTGGCGGTGCCGTGCCGGTCGGCGGGGCCGCTGCTGCCGATGACGCGCGCCACCGCGCACCGCGCCGGCTGGCAGTGGCGCATCCCGCTGCAGCATCGCACCGGCAACGGCCACATCTGGTGCAGCGCCTTCATGGAGCAGGACGAGGCCGCGCGCATCCTGCTCGACAACCTCGACGGCGAGCCGCTCGCCGACCCGCGGCCGCTGAAGTTCACGACCGGGCGGCGCCGGCAGTTCTGGGTGCGCAACTGCGTCGCGGTGGGGCTGTCCAGCGGCTTCCTCGAGCCGCTGGAGTCGACCAGCATCCACCTGATCCACACCGCGGTCTCGCGCATCATCAGCTTCTTCCCGCACGCCGGATTCGACGCCGCCGACATCGCCGAGTACAACGCGATGACGCAGTGGGAGTACGAGCGCATCCGCGACTTCCTGATCCTGCACTACAAGGCCACCGAGCGCGACGACTCGCCGTTCTGGGACTACTGCCGCACGATGCCGATCCCCGAGACGCTCGCGCGCAAGATCGAGCTGTTCCGCAGCAACGGCCGCGTGTTCCGCGACCTGCAGGAGCTGTTCGCCGAGCCGAGCTGGCTGCAGGTGATGATCGGCCAGCGCATCGTGCCGCAGGGCTACCACCCGTTCGCCGACCTGCGGCCCGAGGCCGAGGTCGACGCCTACGTGCGCAACGTGGCCGAGGTGATCGGCAAGTGCGTCAACGTGATGCCGACCCAGGCTCAGTACATCGCCGAGCACTGCGCCGCCGCCACCGCATGAAGGCGACCGGGCGCACCACGCGGCGCCGGGTTCTCGCCGCCGGGCTCGCCGCGGCGGCGTGGCCGGCGCGCGCCGGCGCGCGCACCACGCTGCAGGTGGCGGCGTTCCCGCTCGTCGACGAGATCGTGCGCGCCGCGCTGCCGGCCTGGCGGCAGCGGCACCCGGACGTGGCGGTGCAGATCGTGAGCCGCCAGTACGCCGACCACCACACCGCGATGACCACGGCGCTGTCGACCTCGGCGCACCTGCCCGACGTGATGGCGCTCGAGGCCAGCTACCTCGGCCGCTTCTCGCTCGGCGCCGGGCTCGAGGAGTTGTCGCGCGAGCCCTACCACGCCGACCGGCTGCGCGATCGTTTCGTGCGCTACGCCTTCGACCAGGCCGTGAACCGGCGCGGCGCGGTGGTCGCGCTGCCCACCGACATCGGCCCGGGCACGCTGCTGTACCGCAGCGACCTGCTCGCGCGGGCCGGCATCGGCGAGGCCGAACTCACCCCCTCGTGGGAGGCCTACGTCGAGGCCGGCGTGCGCGTCAAGGCGGCCACCGGCGCCTACCTGATCGCCAACGCCCAGGCGCTGAAGGACATCGTCATCCGCAGCGGCATCGGGCCCGGCGAGGGCCTGTACTTCGACCGCCAGTCGCGCGTGCTCGTCAACTCGCCGCGCTTCGCGCGCGCCTTCGAGCTGGCGCGCCGCGTGCGCCGCGGCCGGCTGGACGCGCGTGTCAGCGCCTGGTCCAACGAGTGGGCCGAGGGCTTCAAGCGCGGCACCCTGGCCACCGAACTGAGCGGAGCGTGGATGGTCGGCCAGATGGCCAACTGGGTCGCGCCGCAGACCAGGGGGCTGTGGCGCGCCGCGCAGCTGCCCGAGCGCACCTTCGTCGGCTACGGCGGCACCTACTACGCGATGCCGCGCCGTGCCGACCCCGCGCGCAAGGCGCTCGCCTGGGACCTGATCCGCCTGCTCACGCTCGACCGCGAGCGCCAGTTCGCCGCCTTCCGCTCGCAGGACGCCTTCCCGGCGCTGCTCGAGACGCACGACGACCCGTTCTTCGACGAGCCGCTGCCCTTCCTCGGCGGCCAGCGCGCGCGTGTGCTGTGGCGCGACGCGGCGCGCCGCATCGGCGCGCTGGAGGTGCACAAGCAGAACAACTTCGCCGACGAGGTGGTGGGCACCGAGCTGGACAACGTGCTCGACCGCGGCAAGGACATCGGCCGCGCGCTGGCCGACGCCGAGCGCCTGCTGGCGCGCCGCGCGCACCGCTGAGGGCCCGTGATGCGCCCGCGAGCCTCGCTGACCGCCGCGCTTCGCAACGTCCGGCTGTCGCCGCGCTGGGCGCCCTACGTCTTCGTCAGCCCGTTCCTGGTCCTGTTCGCCGTGTTCGGCGTGTTCCCGCTGCTGTTCTCGCTGTGGCTGGCCTTCCAGTCGTGGGAGCCCACCAGCGGGCTGGACGCGATGGAGTTCGTCGGCCTGGGCAACTTCGCGTTTGCGCTGCAGGACGAGTGGTTCTGGAAGTCGCTGCAGAACACGGCCTGGCTGGCGCTCGCCTCGGGGCTGCCCCAGCACGCGGTGGCCATCCCGCTGGCGGTGCTGCTGCACCAGGGCTTCACGCGGCTGCGCGACGTGACCGTCGGCGCCTACTTCCTGCCCTACATCACCTCGACGGTGGCGATCGCGATCATGTTCAGCTCGCTGTTCTCCACCGACTTCGGGCTCGTCAACGCGACGCTGCGCGCGCTGCTCGGCATCGAGCCGGTCGACTGGCTCGGCCGGCCCGAGCACATCAAGCCGGCGATCGCGGTGATCGTGTTCTGGCGCTACCTCGGCTTCAACGTCGTGCTCTACCTGGCGGCGCTGCAGACCATCCCGCGCGACCTCTACGAAGCCGCGGCGCTCGACGGCGCCGGGCGCTGGCGCCAGTTCTGGCACATCACGCTGCCGGGCCTCAAGCCGATGATGTTCTTCGGCGTCACGCTCAGCGTGATCGGCGGCCTGCAGCTGTTCGAGGAACCCTTCATCCTCACCGGCGGCAAGGGCGGCGCCGACCAGGCGGCGATGACCTCGGCGGTGTACCTGTACCGCATGGCCTTCGACTTCAACGACTTCGGCGGCGCCAGCGCGATGTCGTGGCTGCTCTTCGTGGTGGTGGTGGCTCTGACCTGGCTCACGCACCGCGCCTTCGCGCCGCGCCGGGGGGGGCGGTGAACGGGGCCTCGCGCCTGGCGCCGTGGGCCGCCTACGCGCTGGTCGGTGCCGGCGCGCTGGTGATGCTGGCGCCGTTCTACTTCATGTTCGTGTTCGCGACCCACTCGCGCACCGAGATCTTCGACCTGCCGCCGCCGCTGTGGTTCGGCAGCGAGCTGCCGGCCAACCTGGCCATCCTCACCGAGCGGCTGCCGTTCTGGCGCAACCTGGGCTGGAGCCTGTATGTGGCGCTCGCCTCCACCGCGCTGACGCTGCTGTTCTGCTCGATGGCCGGCTACGCCTTCGCGCTGTTCGACTTCCGCTTCAAGGGCGCGCTGTTCGCGCTGGTCATGGGCACCATGCTGCTGCCCTCGTTCATGAACATGATCCCGAGCTTCATGATCATGGACGCGCTGGGCTGGATCGACGAGCACCGCGCGCTGTACCTGCCCGGCGCCGCCAGCGCCTTCGGCATCTTCCTGATGCGCCAGTACGCCAGCACCGCGGTGCCGCGCGAGCTGGTGGAGGCGGCGCGCATGGACGGCTGCGGCGAGTTCGCGATCTACCGCCTGGTGGTGCTGCCGCTGCTCAGGCCGGCGCTGGGCACGCTGGGGCTGGTCACCTTCATCGGCTCGTGGAACAACTTCATCGGGCCGCTGGTCGTGATGCGCAGCGCCGACCGCTACACGCTGCCGCTGGCGCTGCGCAGCCTGCAGTCCACCGTCAACACCGAGTGGGGCGCGCTGATGGCCGGTTCGGCCATCGCGACGATCCCGCTGCTCGTGCTCTTCGTCCTGTGTTCGCGCCAGCTCATCGCCGGGCTCACCGCCGGCGCGGTGAAGTGAGGGTGCCACCGACCATGAACGATGCCCTGCGTGATGCCCCGCGCGATGCCCTGCGCGATGCCCCGTGCCACTGCCGCCGGCCGCGCGCCGCGGCGTGGAGCTGACATGGGCCAGGTGCGGCTCGAAGGCGTGCACAAGCGCTTCGGCGCCAGCGAGGTGATCCGCGGCGTCGACCTGGTGGTCGAGGACGGCGAGTTCATGGTCTTCGTCGGCCCGTCGGGCTGCGGCAGGTCGACGCTGCTGCGCATGATCGCCGGGCTGGAGTCGATCAGCGCCGGCCGGCTGTGGATCGACGGCGTGCTCGCCAACGACGTGCGCGCCGCCGAGCGCGGCGCCGCCATGGTGTTCCAGAGCTACGCGCTGTACCCGCACATGACGGTGGCCGAGAACATGGGCTTCGCGCTGCGCATGGCCGGCGTGGCGCGCGCCGAGCGCGACGCGCGCGTTCGGCGGGCCGCCGAATCGCTGCGCCTCACCGAACTGCTGGGACGGCTGCCGGGCGAGCTCTCGGGCGGCCAGCGCCAGCGCGTGGCGATCGGCCGCGCCATCGTGCGCCAGCCCAAGGTCTTCCTGTTCGACGAGCCGCTGTCCAACCTCGATGCCGGGCTGCGCGTGGACCTGCGCATCGAGCTGGCGCGGCTGCACGAGCAGCTGGGCACGACGATGATCTACGTCACGCACGACCAGGTCGGGGCGATGACGCTGGGTGACCGCATCGCGGTCTTCAACGCCGGCCGCGTCGAGCAGCTCGGCGCGCCGCTCGCGCTGTACCGGCAGCCGGCCAACGAGTTCGTCGCCGGCTTCCTCGGTTCGCCGCGCATCAACCTCGTCGCGCGGCCCGCCGCCGACGCCGCGCCGGAGCACCACGCCCTGTGGCAGCGCCTGGGCGCCCCGGCCGGCGCGGCAAGGCTCGGCCTGCGTCCCGAGCACCTGGGCGTGGGCGCCCTGGAAGGCGGTGTGCCGGCCAGCGTGGTGCTCGCCGAGCACCTGGGCGATGCCTCGGTGCTGCACCTGCGCGTGCCGGGCCTCGAGGCGCTGCTGCAGGCCAAGTGCCCGGGCAGCGCGTCCGCGCCGGCCGCGGGCCAGGCCGTGGGCCTGCACCCCGACGCGACCCAGGTGCTGGCCTTCGACGCCGCCGGGCGACGCATCGAGGCGGAGGCCGCGGCGTGACGCGCCTGCCTTGCCGGTCGCGGCCGTGGTCGCTGCCGATCCATCCGCCGTCCCCGACCGGTCCAACCCGATGAGCATCGCCACGCCGCCCCGTCTGCGCGCCCTGGGCTCCTACACCGCGCGTGCCGCGGCACCGCTGGCCAGCGCACTCGCGCTGTGCAGCGTGGCGCCGCCGGTGCCGGGCGCCCCGCTGGAGGTGCCGGCTGGCTACCGCCTGGTGTGGCGCGACGAGTTCGACCGCGACGGCACGCCCGACCCCGCCAGGTGGGTGCACGACACGGTGCGCAACAAGGAGGGCTGGTACAACGAGGAACGCCAGTACTACGCCGGCCCCGGGCGGGGCAACGCGTTCGTGCGCGGCGGGCGCCTGGTGATCACCGCGCGCAAGGAGTCGCCCGCCGACCAGCCGGACTGGGGCGGTCAGCGCTACACCTCGGCGCGCCTGATCACGCGCGGCAAGGCCGATTGGACCTACGGCTACTTCGAGGTCCGCGCCAGGATGCCTTGCGGCCGGGGCACCTGGCCCGCGATCTGGACGCTGGGCAGCGGCGGGCGCTGGCCCGAGGACGGCGAACTCGACATCCTCGAACACGTGGGCAGCGACCCCGAGCGCGTGTCCAGCGCCGTGCACGTGAAGGCGGCGCACGGCGCGAACCCGGCCTACGGTGCGCAGCGCCTGTCCAGCGCCTGCGGCCGTTTCCACAACTACCAGATGCACTGGACGCGCAACGGCGTCACCTTCGGCGTCGACGGCTTCGTGCACCTCCACTACCCGCGGCAGACCACCGGCAGCGACGCCTGGCCGTTCGACGCGCCGCAGTTCCTGGTGCTCAACCTGGCCATCGGTGGCCACCTGGGCGGGCCGGTGGACGACGCCATCTTCCCGGTGCAGTTCGAGATCGAGTACGTGCGTGTCTATCAGCCCGCGCCGCCCGCGCCGCCCGCGCGCCCCTGACGGGCAGCCGGGCCCGCGCGCGCCGTCCGCTCAGGCGGCCGCCAGCGTCACCACGCCGCCGCTCAGCACCGCGTTGCCCGACAGCGCGTCGCGCTCGCGGTCGGAGAGCAGGGCGTTGAGGTTCGCGCCCGGCCGCTGGGCCGCCAGCGTGAGCCTGGCGCCCGGCGCGTCGTGGCCCCAGCCGTGCGGCAGGCAGACCACGCCGGGCATCAGCGTGTCGCTCAGTTCGACCGTCACGCTCACGCTGCCGCCGGCGCCCTCGATGCGCGCGGTGGCGCCGTCGGCCAGTCCGGCGCGCGCCGCGTCGGCCGGGTGCACGAGCGCCGTGCAGCGCTCGCGGCCCTTGGCGAGCACCGGCAGGTTGTGCATCCAGCTGTTGTTGCTGCGCACGTCGCGGCGGCCGATGACGACCAGCGGCGGCGCCGGCGCGTCCAGCTCCGCCAGCGCGCGCGGCAGCTCGGCCAGCAGCATCGGCGGCGCCAGCTCGACCTTGCCGCTCGGCGTGCGCAGGAGCTCGGGCAGGCGCGGCGCGAGCTCGCCGAGGTCGATGCCGCCGGGCGCCGCGCGCAGCCGGGCCAGGTTCAGCCCGCCGGGGTTCATGCCGAAGCGGTCGCCGTAGGGCCCGCTGCGCAGCGCCAGCTCGAGCAGGCGCTCCGGCCCGTTGAGGCCGGCCACCTGGCGCAGCACGAAGGGCGCGTGCTCGCCGGCGAGCTTGCGCACCTCGGCCTCGACCAGCTCGTCGTCGAGCGCCAGCACGTCGGCCGTCGCGCCGCGGCCGCGCGCGATGGCGGCCAGCCGCAGCAGCTGCTGCCACTCCGGCGGGTGGCCCGGCGCGGGCGTGAACACCGGCGCGCTGTAGCGCGCGTGGTTGCGGTACGAGAACTGCGGGAAGGCCACGTCGTAGTGGCCCTGTTCGAGCGGCGAGAGCCCGGGCAGGATCACGTCGGCATGGCGCGTGGTCTCGTTGACGTAGACGTCCAGGCTGACCATGAAGTCGAGCCGCTCGAGCGCCGCCGCGATGCGCGGGCCGCCCGGCGCGCTGAGCACCGGGTTGCTGGCCACCGTGAACAGCGCCTTGATCTGGCCGTGGCCCGGTGTCTCGATCTCCTCGGCCAGCACCGTCATCGGCAGCTCGGTCCAGACCTCGGGCGCGCCGCTCACGCGGCTCGCGTGGCGGCCGACGACGATGCCGCGGCCGCGGCCCGGCGCGCCCAGCGTGTTCTCGGCGAAGGCGGCGGCCTTGAGGAACATGGCGCCGCCGGGCTCGTCGAGATGGCCGCTCAGCGCGTTGAGCACGTCCACCAGCCAGGACGCGAGCGTGCCGAAGCGCTGCGTGCAGGTGCCCAGGCGCCCGTAGACCGCGGCGCGCGGCGCGGCGGCCAGCGCGCGCGCCAGGCGGCGGATGTCGGGCGCGTCGATGCCGCAGCGCGCGGCCACGCGCTCGGGCGCGAAGGGCTCGAGCGCCTCGCGCAGCGGCTCGACGCCTTCGAGCAGCGGCGCCAGGCGGCCCGGGCGCACGCGGCCCTCGTCGAACAGCGTGTGCGCCATCGCCGCGAGCAGCAGGGCATCGCTGCCCGGGCGGATGAAGTGGTGCTCGTCGGCGACGTCGGCGGTCTCGGTGCGCCGCGGGTCGATCACGACCAGCCGGCCGCCGCGCGCGCGCAGCGCCTTGGCCTTGCCGCGGAAGTCGGGCACCGTCCACAGGCTGCCGTTGCTGACCATCGGGTTGGCGCCGATCACCAGCAGCCAGTCGGTGCGCTCGATGTCGGGCACCGGGATGCTGAGCCAGTGCCCGAACATCAGGCCCGCGCTCAGCTGCTTGGGCATCTGGTCGAGCGTGCTGGCCGAGAACATGTTGCGCGTGCCGAGCGCCTTGGCCAGGTGGCGCACGTACAGCAGCAGGTCCATCTTGTGCGCCGCCGGGTTGCCCACCGCGAGCGCCACCGCGTCGCGCCCGTGCGCGGCCAGCAGCGGCGGCAGGCGTCGCTCGACCTCGGCGAAGGCCTCGTCCCAGCCCGCCTCGCGCAGCACGCCGTCGCGGCGCACGAGCGGCGTGCGCAGGCGGTCGGGGTCCTCGTGCAGGTCTTTCAGCGCGACGCCCTTCGGGCACAGGTAGCCCTTGCTGAAGACGTCGTCCTCGGCACCGCGGATGCCGAGCACGCGGCCGTCGCCGACCTGGACCTCGAGGCCGCAGCAGGCCTCGCACAGCGGGCAGATGCGGTGGTGGGTGCGCGTGTCGCCCATGGGTCAGCTCCGGGTTGCGGCCTCGGACGATACTCCGCACCGAGGAGTGCGCCATGACCTACGAAGTCATCGATGTCGCGGTGGACGGTCCGCTGATGACCGTCACGCTCAACCGCCCGGACAAGCTCAACGCCTTCAACCGCGCGATGATGGAGGAGCTGATCCGCGCCTTCGACCAGGCCGATGCCGACGACGCCGTGCGTGCCGTCATCGTCACCGGTGCCGGCCGCGCCTTCTGCGCCGGCGCCGACCTGAGCCAGGGCGGCAAGACCTTCGACTACGCGGCGCGCGAAGACCGCCCCGACGCCAGGGCCGCGCGCAGCGGCACCGCGGTGGACTGGAGCCACGAGTCGGTGCGCGACGGCGGCGGGCGCGTCACGCTGCGCATCTTCGCCTGCACCAAGCCCGTCATCGCGGCGGTCAACGGCCCGGCGGTGGGCATCGGCGCGACGATGCTGCTGCCGATGGACGTGCGCCTGGCGAGCGACGCCGCGCGCTTCGGCTTCGTCTTCACGCGCCGCGGCATCACGCCCGAGGCCTGCTCGAGCTGGTTCCTGCCGCGCGTGGTGGGCATCAGCCGCGCACTGGAGTGGACGATGAGCGGGCGCGTCTTCGACGCCGCCGAGGCGCTGCAGGGCGGGCTCGTGCGCAGCGTGCTGCCGGCCGACCGGCTGCTGCCCGCGGCGCGCGCGCTGGCCGCCGAGATCGCCGACCACACCGCGCCGGTGTCGGTGGCCCTGACGCGCCAGATGATGTGGCGCATGCTCGGCGCGGCGCACCCGATGGAGGCGCACCGCATCGACAGCCGCGCCATCTTCGCGCGCGGCGCCTCGGCCGACGCGAAGGAGGGCGTGAGCGCCTTCCTCGAGAAGCGGCCGGCGACCTTCCCGAACCGCGTGTCGCAGGACATGCCGCCGTTCTACCCCTGGTGGAACGAAGAGACCTACCGATGACGAGCGCCGCCTCCACCGACCCTACGCTGGCCGCCACCGCGCTGATCGACAGCGACCACCCGGCCGTCATCGCCTTCGCGCGCGAGCACGCGCGCGGCGCCAGCCCGCGCGAGCGCGCCGTGGCGCTGCACTACGCGGTGCGCGACGGTTTCCGCTACGACCCCTACCGCATCGACCTCTCGACCGCCGGCATGCGCGCGAGTGCCGTCATCGAGCGCGGCCACGGCTGGTGCGTGCCCAAGGCGGCGCTGCTGGCCGCCGCCTGCCGCGCCGCCGGCATCCCGGCGCGCGTGGGCTACGCCGACGTGCGCAACCACCTCTCGACCGAGCGCATGCGCCAGTCGATGCAGACCGACGTCTTCTACTGGCACGGCTACACCAGCATCCTGATCGACGGCCATTGGCTCAAGAGCACGCCGGCCTTCAACATCGAACTGACCGAGCGCTTCGGCCTGCTGCCGCTGGACTGGGACGGCACCAGCGACTCGATCTACCACCCCTTCGACGCGCGCGGCCAGCGCCACATGGAGTACCTGCGCGACCACGGCAGCTTCGACGACATGCCGCTCGCGCGCATCCGGGTGGACTTTGCGCGGCACTATGCGTTCGTCGAGCAGGGCGCGATGGTGCAGGCCGACTTCGACGCCGACGTGAAGCGCGAGACCGGCGCTCAGCCCAGCTCGAGCCGCACCACGCCGCCCCGGTAGAGCCCGAGGTGGAACACGCTGCGGCCGTCGATCACGCCGGCCGCCAGGCTCCACGTGCCGCCGAACAGCTGCGCGTCGTCGTGCACCAGGGTCGTCCAGGTCCGGCCGTCGTCGTCGCTCAGCGCGACGAGCAGGCGTTGCGGCGCGTCGAAGTTCTTCTCCCAGCGTGCGGTGACCCAGCGCTGCGGGCGCTGCGGGTCCTGCACCACGTCGAAGAAGAAGTCGTGGCCGCTTTGCAGCAGCACCTGCCAGCTCGCGCCGCGGTCCGGGCTGTGCACGATGCCGCCTTCGCCGGCCACCAGCAACCGCGCCGGCTGCCCCTGCACGAAGCGGATGCCCTTGACCGTGCTGGGCGAGGGCATCAGCTCCGGGTGCGGCGTCACGCTGCCGTCCGACTGCCGCCAGCGGAACAGCGCCAGACGCTCGATCGCGTCCTGGCCGCCGTACCAGACGTCGCCGAGCACCGGGTCGAAGCCGAGCGCGCTCTTCGGGCTCGCGAAGGCGTGGTAGGTGCCGGCCAGGCGTTGCCAGCGGCGCCCCATGTCGAAGGAGACGGCGAGCACGTCGTGGCCGGTGGCGAGCAGGCGGCCGCCGGCGCCGTCGAACACCAGGGCCTGGATGGCCTCCGGGCCCTGGGGGCCTCCGAAGTCGTGGTTCACGACGCTCCAGGTGGCGCCGGCGTCGGTGGTCTGCACGAGCCGCGGCACGGCGCCTGCCCCGCCGGCGGCGCTGCGCACGCTGGCCAGCCAGACGTCGGGGGCGACGGCCGTCACGTCGAACACCTGCTCGCCGGCCAGGCCGCGTGCGGCCCAGCTGCCGTCGGGCCGGCGCTGGTGCAGGCCGTCGTCGGTGGCGGCGAGCAGGCCGGCTCCGGCTGCCGGGCGCAGGCGTTGAACGATGCGGCCGTCGAGGCCCTCGTGCGTGAAGCGCGGCTGCGCGGCCGGCGGCGGCTCGGAGTACCCGCCACCGCCGCAGGCGGCCAGCAGGGCCGGCAGCGCCGGTGGGCAGGCTGCTGCGACGAGCGACGACAGCAGCGCGCGGCGGCGCAGGCCTCGGGCAGGGCGGTGACTCGGCATCTGGAACCTCGACGACACGACGCGGCATTGCCGCACCGGGCCGTCCGTTCTGCGTCCGCCGCATGGGCGGCGTGGCCCGGCGTGCCGGACCCTGACGCACGCGGCGCCGACGAGTCTCAGTACCCCGGCGGCGCCACGAACCCGCCCAGCGCCTCCTCCATCGCCATCGCAAACACCAGCGGCGTGCGATCCTCCAGCCGCGGCCCCACCACCTGCACGCCCACCGGCAGCCCGCGCGCCGTGCGCCCCACCGGCACGCTGGTGGACGGCAGCCCGACCACGCCGATGAAGCCGGCCCAGGCGAGCTGGTCGGTGTAGGGGAAGGGCTTGCCGTTCACTTCGATCGTTCGCGAGCCGATCGGCTCGCTGTGGTCGTGCGGGAAGGCGGCGCTCGCCGACACCGGGCACAGCAGAACGTCGGCCTCGCCGAAGAAGGCGCGCCAGGCCTCGCGCAGCTTGAGCCGCGCCTCGTTGGCCGCCAGCCACTGGCGGTGGCGCTGCGTGGCCAGGCGTGCCAGGCGGGCGTTGGCGCTGTCGTCGGCCGCGTCGAGCGTGGCGGCCGCCTGCACGAGGCCGTCGAACACCTCGCGCGGCGGGCCCGCCGAGGTGGCGGCGAACAGCAGCTGCCAGTAGGTGGCGAGCGCCTTGGCCGGGTCGAGCCGCGGCCGCCGGCTCTCGTCGACCGCGACGCCGCGTTCGCGCAGGCGCGTCACCAGGCTCGCGTAGACGGCGCGCAGCTCGTCGTCGATCGGCATCGCCGGCTCGTCGAACCAGGCCACGACGCGGAACTCGTGCAGCGCGCGGCGGCGCGGCGGCGGCAGCGCGAGCTGCCAGGCCACGGCGTCGGGCTCGTCGGGGCCGGCGATCACGTCGAGCATCAGCGCCAGGTCGGCGGCCGAGCGGGCCATCGGGCCGACCACCGCGATGTCGGCTTCCGACAGCGTGCCCGGTGGGCCGGGGACATGGCCGCGCTGCGGCACGATGCCCCAGCTCGGCTTGTGGCCGAAGACGCCGCAGAAGTGCGCCGGGTTGCGGATCGAGCCGCCGATGTCGCTGCCCAGCTCCAGCGGCGTGAAGCCGGCGGCCAGCGCCGCGGCCGCGCCGCCCGAGGAGCCGCCGGCCGTGCGCGAGAGGTCCCAGGGGTTGTTCGTCGTGCCGAACAGCGGGTTGTAGCTCTGCGTGTCCATCGCGAAGGTCGGCAGGTTGGTCTTGCCGAAGACGATGGCGCCGGCCGCCTTCAGGCGCTGCACGGCCACGGCGTCGCGCCCGGGCACGTGCAGCTCGAACACCTTGCTGCCCGAGGTGGTGCGCAAGCCGGCGGTCTCGATCGAATCCTTGATCGTCATCGGCAGCCCGTGCAGCGGCCCCCAGCGCTCGCCGCGTGCGAGCGCACGGTCGGCCTCGTCGGCGCGTGCGCGGGCGCGCTCGAGGTCGAGGCTGACGACGGCGCGGGTGCGGCCGTCGAGCCGCTCGATGCGCGCGACCAGGTGCTCGAGCAGTTCGCGCGAGCCGATCTCGCGGCGCGCCAGGCGCGCGAGCAGCGTGATGGCGGTGTCGTGGTGCATGCGCCGATTGTGGGCGCGAAAATCCGCGCCATGGACCCCACCGACATCCCCGCCGGCTTCGCGCCCGCCCCGATGGGCGGCGGCTTCATCGCGGCCAACGGCCCGCTGTACCTGCAGCACGAAGGCAGCCTCTACAGGCTGGGCTTTCGTGTCGAGGAGCGCCACTGCAACCCGATGGGCGTGTGCCACGGCGGCATGCTCGCCACCTTCGCCGACATGCTGCTGCCGGTGCTGGCCATCCGCCAGCGCAGCGAGCTGCACCGGCGCTTCCTGCCCACCGTGAGCCTGCAGGTCGACTACATGGCGCCGGCGCCGCTGGGCGCGTGGGTGCAGGGCGAGGCCCAGGTGCTGAAGGTGACGCGCGCCATGGTCTTCGCGCAGGGCCTGATCAGCGCCGACGACCAACCGGCCGTGCGCGTGAGCGGCGTGTTCAAGATCGGCCCCACCTTCGGCGACGCGCCGCCGCCGCGCTGAGCGCCGCGCGGGCGCGGCGGCGCCGTGCGCTACTCGGGCGCCGCCAGCGTCACCGCCTGCTTGCGCGTCTGGCCGCCGCGCCACAGCGTCAGCGTGACGGTGTCGCCGGGCTGGCGCTGCTCGAGCAGGTTGAGCATGTCGTCGATGTCGGCCACCGGCTGGTCGTTGATGGCAGTGATGACGTCGCCGCCCACCACCTCGCCGCGCGGGCCGCGGCGGAAGGGCTGCACGCCGGCGCGCGCCGCCGGGCTGCCGCCGACCACCTGCACCACCACCACGCCGCGCGGCAGCTCGAGCGCACGCTGCACGTTGGGCGGCGCGGCACTGATGCCGATGCTCGGGCGCACGAAGCGGCCGTCGCGGATGAGCCGCGGCACGACGCGGTTGACCTCGTCCACCGGGATCGCGAAGCCGATGCCGGCGCTGGCCCCGCTCGGGCTCGCGATCTGCGAGTTCACGCCGATCAGCCGGCCGGCCGAGTCGAGCAGCGGGCCGCCGCTGTTGCCGGGGTTGATGGCGGCGTCGGTCTGCACCACGCCGCGGATGGTGCGGCCGCCGAAGCCCTCGATCTCGCGGTTGAGCGCACTGACGATGCCGATGGTCAGCGTCTGGTCCAGCCCGAAGGGGTTGCCGATGGCGTAGACGCGCTGGCCGACCACGAGGTCGCGGCTGGTGCCCACGGCGATCGGCGGCAGCTTCTCCTTCGGCGCCTGGATGCGCAGCACCGCCAGGTCGCGCTCGGGGAAGGCGCCCACCAGCTCGGCGTCGAAGCTGCTCTGGTCCGCGAGCGTGACCTTGGCCCCGTTGGCGCCCTGGATGACGTGGAAGTTGGTGACGACGTGGCCGCGGTCGTCCCACACGAAGCCGGTGCCGGTGCCGCGCGGCACCTGCTGCACGTTCATCGAGAACAGGTCGCGCTGCACGCCCAGCGAGGTGATGTGCACCACCGAGGGCGAGACGCGGCGGAAGATCTCGATGTTGGCCTGCTCGTCGGCAGCGAGGGGCCCGCGCGGCGTGACGGCGCGCGGTACCGCATCGGTGCGGCCGTTGACGAGCTTGGGCGCGAAGAAGAAGGCGAGCGAGGCGAGCAGGCCGCCGAGCGCGAAGAGCGCGAACAGGGCCGGCAGGGCCGAGGCAGCGCGGCGGGGGGGCAGGGAGGAGGTGTTCATCGTCGTTCGCGCAGGCAGGGAAGCGTCGGGCGAGGGCGCCATCGTGCCAGAGGCGCGCCGCCGCCGGGCGCTTCAGCCCTCGTTCAGCCCTCGGCCAGGTGCAGGCGCACGATCGGCCGCTCGGGCTTGCGCCGCGCCACCTCGGTGAAGCCGGCGCGGTCGAACATCGACTTGGCGCCGAACCACATCCACTCGTCGGCGCCGCGCCGCGCCTTGTCGACCGGGTAGGCCTCGAGCAGGCGCACGCCGCGCTTGGCGCACCAGGCGATGGCGCCCTCGAGCAGCGCATGCGCCACGCCCTGGTGGCGGTACTCGGAGGGCACGACGAAGCAGACGATCGACCAGACCGCCGCGTCGTCCACCGGCTTCATGACCGGCGAGCGCGCGAGCTTGGCGAAGTCTTCGCGCGGGCCGAGCGAGATCCAGCCGACCGGCGTCTTGCCCTGGTAGGCGATGACGCCCGGCGGCACCTTGCCGCCCACCAGCTCGCGCAGCCGCTGCTTGCGCGCCTGCGGCGGCGTGAGGCCGCGCGGCACTGGCGAGTTGCCGCTCTCGCGGTAGTACATGCACCAGCAGCCGCGCGGGATGGAGCAGCCCCTGGCGAGGAAGATCGCCTCCAGGTCGGGCCAGCGCGTCGCGGTGAGGGGCTTGACGGTGAGGTCGGGCATGGCGGGCATCGCGGGCTTGGCGGGCATGTCGGGCTCGAGGTGAGGGGCCGGCGCGCGGCATGCCGGCCTTGCGCCTCGCGTCACTGTAGCGTGGCGGGCCGTCGCGCTCTGGGCGATGATGCGCGCCGGCGGCGCGGCGCCCTGCGACCGGGGCCGCGAGGAGGAGGGTGCATGCAGGTGTTCGTTTCCTACGCGTCGGAAGACCGGGCCACCGCCGAGGAAGTGGCGCTGGCCCTCGAAGGCGCCGGCCACGAGGTGTTCTTCGATCGCAGCAGCCTGCCGGCCGGCGGCGACTTCCACTCGCGCATCCTGTCCGCGGTGGCGCGGGCCGACGTGCTGGTGTTCCTGGCCAGCCCGGCGTCGCTCGCTCCCGGGGCCTACACGCTCACCGAGCTGAAGCTGGCCCGTGACCGCTGGCCGCACCCCAAGGGCCGCGTGCTGACGGTGCGGCTGGCCGGCGCCACGTTCGATGCGCTGCCGGCCTACGTGAAGTCGGTGACCGTGCTCGAGCCGGAGGGCAACGTGGCCGCCGAGGTGCTGGCGGCGGTGCAGGCGATGACCGGCAGCGCGACGGGCCGGCGCGCGCCGCTCAAGCTGCTGGCGGGTGGCGGCGCCGCGCTCGCCGCCGGCCTCGGCGTCTGGGCGCTGTGGCCGAAGGGCGGGACGACGCCGACGCCGGCGCCTGC
>Ga0073934_10004689_pt1 | contig 22245 bp, 19 predicted proteins | sample LarsenN4metaG_FD_76834 | JGI IMG/M metagenome (GOLD analysis project Ga0073934, IMG submission 76834) | Hot spring sediment bacterial and archeal communities from British Columbia, Canada, to study Microbial Dark Matter (Phase II) - Larsen... ...
AGGTGTGGGAGAAGCGGGATCCCGGCGTTGAGGTCCTCATTGTGTCGGGCCTCTTGGGGCTCATCGCCTCGCGCGACACGATTCCCACCTATGCCCATTCCATGGCGGAGCCGATGCCGCCCCTGGGCAAGCTCAATCGATGGTGGCATGCCCAAGGCCTGCCCGAGATCCTTCGTGCGTACCTCGATTCGACGCGACCCGCGACCGTCGTCGACCTCCTCTCCTTGGAGTATCGTGAGGCGGTCGACGGTTTCGCAGAAGGCCTCAAGGGGGTCCGCGTCGAGGTCATTGATTTTCCCCGCTTGGGTCGCGGAAGCCAGCCGCGCCGGGGCGAGAGAGCCGCGGAAATCCTGCGAACCGGCAAAGTCTGATCCACGGATTCGCCCAGGCTCGATGCCCAGTTCCGAACGTCCGTGAAGTCCCGTGGCCGCCTGTCCGCGGGATTCAGGAATAGGCAGAAGATGGGCTCGAAGAACGTGAAGATTCTCGAGGGGGACGCTACGAAGATTCCCCTGCCGGATGGGAGCGTCGATGTCGTGACGAGCAACGGCGTGTTGAACCTCGTGCCCGACAAGCCCGCTGCGTTCAAGGAAATCTTCCGTGTCCTAAGGCCGGGCGGGCGGTTGCAGCTTGCAGACATCGTGGTCCGGGAAGATGTGGGCGCAGTGTGCGGAATCGACCCGCAGCTATGGGCGGATTGCATCGGCGGCGCAGCAGTCGAGGCCGACTACATGACGACAATCCACGATGCGGGGTTCGAAGACCTCCGCGTCGTGAAGCGAATGGATTACTTCTCGAGGTCCAACTCGGAGAGCACGAAGCGGATCACGAAGACGTTCGGGGCAGAGAGCATTGTACTCGCGGCGAGGAAGAGTTAGCTCGTAGAGACGCCTCGCCTGAGGCTCATACGCGCCTGGTCGCTCGGGAGACAGCATCGCGGGCTTTCCCAATACTCCAGCCCGAGCTGGACGAGGGTCTCGTCTGTCGACACGATCCCGTACGCGTCTTCCTCCGAGGTCCGCGTGACCGTGAGGACCTGCTGGCCGTCGACGACGAGAATCATACACGTGCAGACGATCGCCCGACGATCCGCGAGCCTCGCGAGGTCTCTTTCGACCTCGATATCGGGGACCGCGAGCTTCACCCGCACGCGCCGCCGCGCCGCCTTCGCGACGTCCGCCTCGATTTTCCGGAAGAAGCTACCGTCCGAAGCGAGCACGACAACCTCCCGACGCGCGGAAGCGATCATCGCCTGAGCCCGCGCGACGACGTTCGGCAGGCCTTTCACGATGTACGCGAGGTCCATCGTGGGCGACTTCGCGGCAGCACGCAGGGGTTCGAGCATTGCACCAAGCTGGTGCACCGCGGCGCGCTCCCGCTCGTATTTCTCCTCCAGCATCCGCGCGAGGCGGGCCTCAGCCTCCTTCGGCGGTACCGCGCGGTACGTCTTCGGCTTCCCCGCCTGGACCTCGATCAGCCCGCGCTCCGCGAGCTCGTCGAGGGCATAGTAGATCTTCGAGTCTGGGATGCCCGTGCGCCCCACGAGGTCCCCCGCCGTCGCCCCGGGCACACGGACGAGGGCGCAGAACGCGTCCGCAGCATAGCCGCTCACGCCCATCTGGCGGAGCGTGCCGTTGATCGCTTCGAGCGAGGGCGCAGCGGCCTCCTCTAACAACACGTTCGCGCGGGCCTTGACTTCCGACATCTGCGAAGTCAATAGAAGGGAGGCTATTTAAGTTTGGCTACTACTGTCACGTAGTAGGGAACATGGAAGCGAAGTCGGAGGCGATTCGAGAGCAAGTGAAAGCACGATATGCGAAGGCGGCGAGGACCGTGGAGGCGACCGGGTACACCCCGGGATGCTGCGGTTCCCTCTACTCCCCGGAGGAGATTGCCCGGATCCCGAGGGGGGTGAACCTGAACCTGGGCAGCGGGAACCCCGTGCGACATGCGGAGCTGCAGCCGGGCGAGATCGTCCTCGACCTCGGGAGCGGGGCGGGCGTCGATGTGTTCCTGGCCGCGAGCCTCGTCGGGCCCGCAGGGCGGGCGATTGGCATCGACATGACCCCAGAGATGGTCGCCCGCGCGCGATTCGTGGCGGAGCGGGACGCGATCGGGAACGTGGAGTTCCGGCAGGGTGTGATTGAGCGTGTGCCCGCGGAGGATGCGTCCGCGGATGTCGTGCTCAGCAACTGCGTCATCAACCTGAGCCCCGACAAAGCGGCCGTTTTCCGCGAAGCGTTCCGCGTCCTCAGGGCCGGAGGACGCCTCGTCATCTCGGACCTCGTCCAAGAGAGGCCGCTGGGGAACATCAAGGACGACTGCGGGTGTGTCGCTACCGCGATGGTCCGAGCGGACTACCTGGAGACCATTCGTCATGCTGGGTTCATGGACCTTGCGGTCCTGGAGGACCGGCCGTGGCAGTCGGGCCCCGAAGGTATCGAGGCCTCGGCGATTACGCTGCGCGCATTCAAGCCGAAGGAGGTGAACGCGTGATTCCCTCGTCCGTCCTCATCGGGCGGACCTCGGGAGCCTTCGAAACGACTGCTGCGGAGGCAACCCCTGCTGCCGCGATGGATGCTGCCTCGAGTATCGCCCGAAGTGAGTTCCGGCCCGCACGCCTAGGTCGAGAACACCACGATGCCGCCGCTCGGATACTCCTCGTATTGGAGGGCGGCGACTTCCGAGAGATCCGCGAGCGCGTTCACCTTCACGACACTGGGCGAGATGGTGTACAGGTAGTCCCCGATGTACAGCGAACGCCGCACCGCGAGGCCCCATGAGCTCATGTAGAGGTCTTCATCGCCGCTCGCGTGGGTGATGTTCCCCAGGAGGACGAAGCCGTCCTCCAAACTCACGCGGTAGACGAGGGCGCCAATCCAGACGAGGTCTCCGTACGCCGACGGCGGGATAGGCTCCGGGTACTTGCTCGGATCGATGCGGGCGAGGGCCACGGGCAAGACGAGGAGCCCTTTCGACGCGAAGAACGAGAAGGCTTTGTGGTCATGGAGGGCCTCCGATTCCGTGCCGCGATCCCCGATCACTTGGCGATCGAGTTCGATCGGGCGCTCGACATCCACGACATCGAAGAGGGAGAGCTTCACGCCTTGGTACCAAGAGAAGTTGCCCTCCTTCGCGGGTACGGCATCCTTGCCCAGGCCGATGATGTGGTCCTCATCGAAGGGGTGCATGTAGTCCGAGTACCCGGGGATTTTGAGGTAGCCGAGGACCCGCGGCGCGGAGGGGATGGAGAGGTCGACGACGAAGAAGGGGTCGATCTTCTGGAACGTGACGAGGTACGCACGCTCCCCCATGAACCGCGCGGAGTAGATATGCTCCCCCGGCGCGAGGCCCTCGAGCCTCCCGACGATGCCAAGGCTCGCGTCGAGGACGTACACGTTGTTCCGCGAGGGGCTGTCGGCGCTCCACACGAACCCCGTGGTCGTCGCCACGCGGAGGTAGCCCTCGAACTCGTCCATGGAGAACTGGTTCAGGAGGGACCCGGGCACGTCCCCGTCGGCGATCGGCTCGAGGTCGAGGCCCTGCACGCGCACCTTGTGGATCGTGGTCCATGTGTCGACTTCGCCGGGCTCTGCGAGCCGGATGGCCAGCTCCCGCCACTTCGTGTAGGCCAGGTAGAGGGCATCGCGGGCCATGTACAAGACCGACGTCCCGCCCGTGACCACGGGGAGGACCTCGACTTCGCCCCGGGCCGCGTCCAAGGCGAGGACGTTCGTGAAGGCGCTCGCGTCCATGGACGAGGGGTCGTAGTAGATCTCTTCCGCGTCGACGATCCGGCAGGCCGCGCCCTCGCAGATCCGGGGCAAGAGGTACATCCCCTCGACCTGCTGGACCCAATCGTCCGCGATCACGTACACGACCGGGGCGATGAGGCGGGCGGACACGACGTAGCCAGTGACGTTCACCGAATACAGGCGATGGGGGGTCGCGGGCACAGACACGTCGTAGACGGTCACGCGCGTCTCCGGACGATAGACGAACGGCTCGATTGCCGCGGCTCCCCGGGCGTAGGCCATGATTCCATAGCTGGACGCCACGACAATGAGCTTGGGGCCGTCGATGAAGATCCCCGCGATGTAGGGAGAAGCCCACGCCTCGGAACCCGAGCCGTCCTCGGCGACGGGGATACGCGCGACGACCCCGAGATCGTTCGGATCGGCTCGGACGATCACGACCTCGTCCGCCGTGGCGAGGTAGAGGTACGTCCCGTCCGTCTTCAGGAAGTCGAGTTCATCGACACCCTCGACCTGCACGTTGGTTCCGGAGTACCCCGCGTCGCCCTCGAATTGGGCGCCCATGGCGGGCAACCCGGGACCCCGAACGTCGCCGAGGAAGTACCCGGGCGAACGCGCGCGGTCGAGGAAGCCGGCCAGCTCCGAGTAGCCGCTGAAGGCGAGCAGGCGGCTCCCTTGGGTCCCCGTCGCGATGAAGAACGCCGCGAGGCCGACCATCACCGTCGAGGTCGCGACGAGCACGGCGAGAAGCTGTCGGGTCGTGAGCACAATGTGACGAATAGGATGCGCCGGTATATTTGCGGGCGTCTTTGGTCAGGCGAAAGCCTAACAGACGGCGGGTTAGGACATCCTCCGAAGGTCAGAGCCCCGGCCGGGATTTCAGCAAGTCCTCCTGAAGTCCCTCGAGTGCGGGGTGGACGAAAGATCCGTCACGCTCGACCTCTGTGGAACCGAAGATTACGGTAGGCCGGACGGTCACGCCATCGATGTGGCTCTTCGCGAGCGTCAAACCCCCGCGGAAGGATTCCTGCTGCGACCCGAGGCCCGTGACGAAAGCGCCGAAGGCCCGTTCGTCTTCGAGGATGCGCCCCGTGATTCCCGCTCCGGGATTGAACCCGAAGCAGAAATGAGCGACGTTGAACATCCGCGCATCCCGGAAGTGGCGGATCCATCGGGCGAGGACCTTCGCGCCCTCGCCCCCTTCGATAGCCGAGACGCGTCCCCGTCGGAGTTCGATCCGAATCGGCTCCTTAAGGGGCGCCAGCTCGTCCGGCGGCCACACGGTCCCGTCGAATACGATTGAGCCCTCGATCGTTCGCTCCAGGGCCGCCCATGAGATCTGGCCACCGAGGTAGGAATCCCGTCCAGGGGTCACGCACTCCCCGGTGTCCAGGATCACGGGCCGTCGCCCGAACTTGAAACGAAGATCGGTGCCCTCTGCGGTCGTCACCTGCGCTTCCTCCGCACGCGCAGTGATTCGCGCGAGGGCCTTGCCGAAGCGCTTGAGCGCAGGGAGGGACACCTCCCCGATGCAGCGGATCATCATGTCAGCATCCATGCCCGTCAGGCAGAGATAACGGGCTCCGGCGTCCAATGCCCGCTGAAACGCCTTCGTCGTGATAAGGTACGTGCGCGCGAACTCCACAACCGCATCGGAGGCCCGCATCGCTTCGGCGACGGCTTTGGGCGGCTCCGTTCCCGGTGGCCCCTGGATTCGGCACCACAGCTCGATGGGGTTCCCTCCACGAGCTTCGACGGCATTGACGGTCGCTCGGACGACGCTTGGATCCGCGCCAGGATCTCCGTAGACCAGCACGGTCTCTCCGCGCTTCATCCGCAAAAGGTCCCGGACGAGGACCTTGGCCGCAGCCGGCACGTCCCCCATGGCTCCTCCCCGGATCGGCATCTTCGGACGAGGGAAAAAGGTTCCCGGGGCTCTACGAGAGTCGGCGGCGGTGCCGCTTCTCGACCGGCACAAACCTGGCACGGAAACCGAAGGATCGTGGCCCGAAGGTCTCGATACCCCTCGGAGTCCGCCAAATGGGGTGCGCCGGTAGGCCCAGGACCGCTACCCGCTGACCCCGGCGGGCCCATGGATTAAGGATGGGCTCCCGGCGGTCTTCGTCGATGAGGCAGATGAGGTCCGGCACGGTTGCGTCCACTCGTCCGTCCCGCCACGCGATGATGTTCTCGTTCTTGAACCAGATTCGGTACCGCGAGCTGCGGAACCTCCCCGCGCCGCGGAGGGCGGTCTGCCCGAACGTGAACCCTTCTCGGTCCTCGTACTTGCAGTCCGAAACCACAGTCCCCCGGAAGAGAAAGACCCCGCCCGTCGTTTCAAGCAGGGCCTCCAGGAGATCCTTCGCTCGGTCTCGGATCGCGCGGCCGACCGCTTCCGCGAATGTGATCGAGCCTTCCACGAGGCCCTTGCGGACTTCTCGGATCGGACCCGGATGGTCCGCAACGCCCACGTGGCCGCCGCTCGCAACGGCCATGGCCCGCACGAGGGCCTCCGCATGGAAATCGTCGACCACGCTGGGGATCACGACGACGTCCCCGAACTTGTTCGCGATGCCCATGGGCGCGATGGGCACCCCGGCAACGAAGTATGTGGAGTGCTGCAGGTCGGGAACGGAGCGGCCTGCGCCATCCGCGTCGAGAATCGGCAGTCCGAGTTCGCCGGCAACGGAGAAGGCCGCGGCCGTGTTCCCGCCCCCGAGTTCAGTTGCCACAATCGCGCCGATCGATCGGCCGAGATGCCTCTCCAAGACCTTGACGGCGAGGCCGCATTCGCGGCCCTCGTACTTCCCTTGGTCCGCCATGAAAGCCGTTTCACCACTCGGGACGAGGCTCCCGCAGTAGTACGGGGTCGCGACCCAGATGTCCCCGGGGAGCTCGTCCAGCGACACGAGCCGGAACACCCGGCCCGCCTTGCGATCTGCGCGTACCTTTGCGAGCCCCGCTTTGAGGGACCCCCCGCCGCCCGTCCCGAGGAAGGCGCATCCCACAAGGATGTCTCGAAGCTCCTCGGCCTCCAGCGTCCTCACGCGGCCACCTCCACGATGGATTCCGCGAAGTGGCATGCGACGCGATTCCCTTCAACCTCGCGGAGGACCGGCTCTTCGGCCGCGCATCGGTCGGTGGCCCATCGGCAGCGGGTTCGGAAACGGCATCCCGAAGGCAGCCGGAGGGCCGAGGGCATTTCCCCTCGGAGCATCGCTGGCCTTGGAACTCGATCCGGATCGGGAATGGGAGCCGCCGAGCGCAGGGCCATCGTGTACGGATGACGACCCCGCTCGAGGACCGCAAGCGCCTCCCCCGTCTCCACGATCTTCCCAAGGTACATCACCGCCACCCGGTCCGCCAAGTAGCTCACGAGGGACAGGTCGTGGGTGATGAAGAGATACGTGAGGCCGAGGTCCCGTTGGAGTTCCTTGAGCAGGTTGACCATCTGCGCCTGAACGGAGATATCGAGGGACGACGTCGGCTCGTCGAGGACGAGGAAGTCCGGCTCGAGGGCGAGGGACCGAGCGATAGCAACACGCTGGCACTGGCCGCCGCTCAGCTCGTGGGGATACTTGTCCATGACCTCGGGCGGGAGCCCGACCCGGCGAAAGAGGCCTTGGACGCGCCCTGCAGCCTCGACGGGCTGAAGGCGCCCATGGACGGTGAACGGCTCCGCAGCGCTCTGCCCCGCGGTCCTGCGTGGGTTCAGGGAGCCTGTGGGATTCTGGAACACGATTTGCATCTTTCGCCGCGCCTTTCGTAGCTCCTCGCCATGGAGAGCCATGAGGTCAACGCCGTCAAACCAGATGTGGCCTGAGGTCGGATTCAGGAGCCTCAGGACGCAACGGCCCAGGGTACTTTTTCCAGATCCGGATTCCCCCACAAGGCCGAAGGTTTCGCCTCGCTCGATTTCGAAGCTGACCCCGTCCACGGCCCGCACGATCTCCCTTCCAAACAACTTCGTGCGCACGGGGAAGTACTTCCGGAGGTCCTGTACGTGGATCAAGCTCATTCCGTGACCCCCTCGTAAAGAAGGCAGGACGTCAAGTGTCCCGCGGCATGTTCGAGGAGCGCGGGACGCCGATGCGCGCACGTGGCCATCGCGAACTCGCAGCGCGGATGGTAACGGCAGCCCGGCGGCGGGGTGTAGAGACTCGGGACCATGCCGCCGATCGCCTCGAGCGCATGGCCCCGCGCATCCGTCCGAGGCAGGGCTCGAAGGAGGGCCTGCGTGTACGGGTGCTTCGGCGCGCGGAACAGCTCGCGCACGGGGGCGACTTCGGCGACGGTCCCCGCGTACATGATCCCCACGCGATCGCAAAGTTCCGCGACGATCCCGAGATTGTGAGTGATTAAGAGGATGGACAGGCCAAGGTCCTGCTTCAGGCCCCGGAGGAGCTCGAGGATCTGGGCCTGGATCGTGACGTCCACGGCCGTCGTCGGTTCGTCCGCGATGAGGAGTTTCGGCTGGCAGGCGAGGGCCATGGAGACCATCACGCGCTGTTGCATGCCCCCGCTGAGCTCGTGGGGATAGCTCCGGGCGATCCGCTCGGGATCAGGCAGGCCGACCTGCCGGAAGAGGCCGAGGACCCGGCGGTCCGCCTCCTCGCGGGTCAACCCCTCGTGCTCCATGATGACGTCGGCGACCTGGTAGCCCGCGGTGTACAGCGGGTTCAGGCTCGTCGCGGGATCCTGAAAGATCATCGACACCCAACGGCCCCGGATTCGCCGGTTCATCTCCTCTTCCGACTTGGCGAGCAGGTCCTCGCCCGCGAGGCGCACGGCTCCACCCCGAATCCGGGCCGTCCCCGGCAGGAGCCGGAGGATCGAGAGCGCAGTCACGGTCTTGCCGCAGCCCGTCTCACCGACAAGGCCGAAAGCCTCCCCTTCGTCGATTGTCAAGGAAACGCGGTCCAGGACCTTCGCGGTGCCGTCCTCCGTTTCGAAGTCGAGGCTAAGGTCCTGGATCTCTAAGAGGGCCGTCACAGGAGGATCCGCCTCCGGCGCAGCTTCGGGTCGAGCACGTCCCGCAAGCCGTCCCCCACGAGGTTGAACGCGAGGACCAGCAGGAACAGCGAGAGCCCGAGGAAGAGGCCAATCCACCAGTAGGTGATGAGGCTCCCGGAGAGGTAGGCATTGTTGAACATGACGCCCCAGTCCGGGGTCGGCGGGGGCGGCCCGAGCCCGAGCCAGCTCAGGGCCGCAGCGATGAGGACCGCGGACCCGACGTCCATGGACGCCTGAACGGCCGCGGGAGCGAGCGCATTCGGGAGGACATGGCGAAACAGGATGCGGCGGCCTGGGAGGCCAACGGCGGCGGCCGCCTCTACATAAGGTTGCTGCCGCACCTTGAGCACCTCGATGTAGACGAGGCGCGTGTACCACGGCCAAAAGCTCACGGCAATCGCGATGATAATCGCGAAGGTCCCGCGGCCTAAGGACGCGGCAATCACGAAGGCGAGGAGGATCGGCGGGAAGGCGAGGAACATGTCCGTCACGCGCATCGTCGCCTCCTCCGTCCTACCTCGATAGTAACCCGCGATGACGCCGAGGATTACGCCGATGGGGAACGCGAGGGCCACGGTCAACACGCCCACCGTGAGGGCGATTTGGGCCCCGAAGATGACCCGGGAGAGCAGGTCGCGACCGAAGTCATCGGTCCCAAACGGGTGCGCGAGGCTCGGGGGCTGCAGTCGGTTCGCGACGTTCGATTGACCTACGCCTTCTTCGGGATAGGGCGCGAGGAACGGCGCGAAGACCGCGACGACGACGAACAGGACGATCAGGCCGAGGCCCACCGTGGCGAGTCGGTCCCGGAGGATGAGACGGAACATATTCCGTATTGAGACGAAGGCCCCTGCCCGTCGCATCCGAACGCCGGGAAGGGTCACCGTTGCCATCTCATCCCTCCGCCTTCGTGAGCACGATCCGGCGGTCAAGGGTTCCTTGGATGAGGTCCACGACGAGGTTCACGGCGACGTAGAAGATTGCGACGACGAGGGCCACGCCGACGATCGCAGGATAGTCGAAGGAAACCGCGGAATACCAAGCGTACTGGCCGATCCCAGGCCAGGCGAAGATGCTCTCGATGAGAAACGCGCCCGTGAGGGCGAAGGCAAACGAGAGACCCAGGGCGACGATCGCCGGGGAGATCGCGTTCTTCAGCGCATAGCGGTAAACGACCTTTTGTCGGGGCAGGCCATACGCCTGCGCCGTCCGGATGTAATTCTCCCCGAGGACCTCGATCATCATCGTCCGGACCATCCGTGTCACCAGGGCAACCGGATAGGCGGCGAGCACCAAAGCCGGCAGGACGAGGTGGCGGAACCAGTCCACGAGGACGGGGATGTTGCCCTGGATAACGGCATTGATGAAGGCGGACCCGGTGATCCACTCCATCGGATAGGACACGAGGACGCTGTCCGAGACGTACCCGGACGCGGGGAGTACGGCGAGCCACGTCACGAAAATGAGCGACAGAAGGACGGCGAGCCAGAACGGCGGCATGGATACGCCGGCCGTCGCGATGACCCGGGTGCCATGGTCGGCCCACGTGCGCTGTCGGACCGCGGAGACGATGCCGAGCGGAATCCCGATCAGCAAGGCGAGGAGGAGGGCCGCCGTGATGAGCTCGAGGGTCGGCGGGAGCGTCCGGGCAATATCATTGAGGACGGGCTGATGGGTGCGGAGGGACACCCCAAGGTCGCCAGACAGAAGGTCGAGAATGTAGTAGTAGAACTGGACGGGCCACGGCTCGTTGAGATGAAACTCCGCCTCGGCGGCGGCGATGTCTTCGGGGCGCGCATGGGGGCCCGCCCACAGGGCCGCAGGGTTCGCGGGGATCACGCGGGACAGGAAGAATACGATGACGACGACGCCGAAGACCACGAGTGCGGAGAGAAGGAGCCTCCTGCCGATGAACCGGGCATAGGCAGCGGCGGCCGTCCCACGGGTGGTTTTCCTCCTCTCCATGCTCCCTCACCCGCGACGGCCCTGCCGCGGGTCGTCTACCGACTCAGCTCGTAGAAGAACACGACGAGGGGGTACGCGGGGTTGTCCACGAAACCCTTGAGCTCGGCTCGATAGAGCATGAAGTTCTTCAGGTCCACAACACCGACCGCGGGCACGTCGTCCACGAGCATCTGCTGCGAGTCGCTGTACATCTCCCAGGCGGTCGCCCGGTCCGTCGCCTCGAGGGTCGAGGCCGTATCGATCGTCAGATCGAAGGCCGAGTTGTTGTAGTACCCGAGATTGAAGAAAGCGTAGCTCGCAGAATGGAACATATTCCACAGGAAGTCGTACGGCGTGATGTACGTCGGCCACCAGTACATGACGAAGATGTCCTGGGCCCCCTCGGGGCCGGCCTGGGCACGGGCCCACTGCGCCTCCCACGGGAGACCCTGGATATCGAGGGTGATCCCGAGGGTCGCGAGCTGCTCCTTGTAGAGTTCCGCGAACTTCTGCTCGAAGAGGTCGCCGAGGGTGTACGTGAGCGTGAGGGTGAACCCACCCGTCGGATAACCCGCTTGGGCGAGCAGCTGCTGGGCCCTGACGAGGTCGAACTCGTACTGCGGCAACGTCGGATCGTGGCCCCACATGCCCGCAGGGATCACGCCCCGAGGCTGACTACCCAGGCCACCGACAGCGACCGTGATGACGTCCTCGTACGGAATGGCATACGCGAGGGCCCGTCGCACGCTGAGGTTGGCTGTGGGTCCGCTTCCCGAGTTGAAGAAGGCGTACATCGACCGATAACTCGGCCCGACGAAGACCCGGAGTCGGGCATCGGCCTGGAGATTCGCCAGGTCCTGGACGGGCGGGTCCATCGTGATATCGACATCGCCGGCCTTCACGGAGGCCTCGCGCGTGGCCGGGTCGGCGATGACACGGATGACGGCGTTATCGAATTGGCCCGGGCGCCATCCACCCCAATACGCGGGGAAACGATCGAGGAGGACTCGCGACACGGAGTATTGTGCCGTGTTGATCGTCCAGGGGCCCGTGCCGGAATCATGGCCTTCGTTGAACCAAGCGGTCATCTCAGCGTCCGTCGCCCCGGGCGTGTTCGGAGAGAATATCCACGCCCCGTAGCCAGCGGAGGCGATCCAGTCGACCGGGGCCGGGAAGTCGAGCACGAACCTTATCTGGAACTCGCCGACGACCTCCGTGCGATTCACCGGGAACCAGATGAACGAGGCACCCGCACCGAGACGGATCGTCCGGTCGATGGAGAACTTCACCGCGCTCGCGTTGAAGGGAGTGCCATCGTGGAACACCACGCCCTCCCGCAGCGTGAAGGTCCAGGTCAAACCGTCCGGCGTCGAGGTCCAGCTCGTCGCCAGAAGAGGCTCCGCCGTCTGCGTCGCGGGGTTGAACCGCGTGAGGCCCTCATACACCTGTGTTAGGACGAGAATCGAGTTCGAGAACTCGGTGCTCGGATCGAGGGTCACCATTTCGGACGAGGTCGCGTACGTAACGACGGAAATCGCGGGGGGCCTCGTGGCCAAGTAGTAGACTCCAACGCCCGCAAGGACTACTGCCGCGGCAACCCCGATGGCCACCCACATCCAGAGCCGACTCCGCCGCCGAGGGGCTTGAGGCGCCTCGGGCATCGGAGGGACTGCCTGAGCCATGACAAATCCTCCCCCAGGACCAGGACCGTACAAAGGTGACACGGGCCATAAACGTTTCCCGCGTTGCAATCTCCTGCGATGGCTCGACCAAGGGAATCCTGGCAACCCAGTTCGAGCGCTAAACTTGGGGCCGATTCGGCGCATGCTGAAAGGCTTCAGTAAGCCGATGGTCGAGGATGGGGAGGACGGAGCGGATCGCGCGGAGGTCGAAGGTCCCAGCAGAAACCCATTCCTTCGCGGTCAGAGGAAGCGTAGGAAATGAGTCCCGCCCGTCCGACCTTTTGTCCGAGCCCCAACGGCACAATGTTTGCTTGTGGGGGCAACAGCCTGTAGAGCTTTCCCCGGCCCTCTATGGAACGGAGCCCAAGCCAGACCCTTCGGAAGGCGGCGCCTCGGCCATCGGCTTCGCCGCGAGGAGGCGCGTGACGAGCTCCTTGAAGTCGACCTCTGCGTAGGCCCGCCATCCAAGGGCGAGAAATCCATCCGCGTCCTCCTGCAAGTAGCCGCTGCGCTCGAAAGTGTCCACGAGGGCCTCCGTGCGCCATCGACCGAGCTTGTCGGCAAGGAGATCCTCGACTTCCTCCCGCGGGGCCTTGCCTTGCTTCGCGAGGACGAGGGCCAGCGCCGCGGCGAGTCCAGAGAGGGTGTCGATCCGCCAGCCGCTCATCCGCGCGTCCGCAGGGCTCATCGTACCTTTCAGGACGGCCACATACCGCTTCCCGGCCCCGGCACCGTCCGCCGCCTCGGCATCCGCGACGCCGCGGACCTCGAGGTCGAGGGGCGCGAGGACATCGTTGAGCCCCTCGAGGACGGCGGGGTAGTTCGGCCCGAGACGGTTCCTGAGCTCCCAGTCCCGCGCCCCGGGGCGCCGACCCCGACGGAACAGGAGGAGATGCGCGGCCCGCTTGATCTTCTCGGGCGCGACGACCTCCGTCATGTCTCCCCTCCGAGGACGATCACCGTGCTCCGGCAACCCCTCCGCTCGATTCGCTCGGGGTTCGCGTGGAGGACCATGCGGCCGTCTTCCGGGACGAGCTCCGCGTAGCCATAGGAGACGAGGAAGGCCGCGCCGTAGGCGCGACGCACGGCGTCGCCCCGCCCCACGAAGTCCTCATGGGCAACGGGCCCGGAGGCCTTCAGCTCCTCCCACAAGTCCCCGAGGTAGCCGAGGAACCCCTCTCGACGCAGGATGCCGAGGGAGGCGAGGTCCTCCTCGTCCATGCGCTTCGCCTCGGGCGGCCGGCCCGAGGGCGGCTTCACCCGCCGCTCGCTCCACGGGAGGAGGGCATCGAAGTACCGCTTCGCGGCTTCAAGGCCGCGCTCCGTGACCTGCTCGAGCTGCGCGACGGGATGCCAGCTCGCGAGGAGGGCGTCCGCGAGGGCGTCCCCGCTGAGGCCGGCGAGCTTCCCTGCCAGGTACTGAGGATCCGCGAGGAACAGACCGGCCTCGTACCGCAGACGGGACTCCTGGATCTGCACGACCCGCGAGAGACCGTTGAGCACGGCGGCATCGAGCCGCAGGTCCGCGAGGTCCTGCCACGACGGGAAGTAGATTGCGGCCTTCGCGGCCGCCTCGCCGACATCGACCTCGAAGGGAGCCCGCCTTCGCCCCTCCACGGCGCGGCACATCGCCAGGAGTTCTCGCATCTCCTCCCTCGCCTTCGGGAGGGACATCGCCATCAGGTCAGCCTCCCGACCGCGGCGGCGCCCGCGACGTTCTGCACGACGATCACGGCGACGCCCTTCGGAGGGCTCACGGCCCCCGGGGTGATCGCGATGTATTGTGTCTCCCCGAGGCCGGCGGTCGATGCGACGATCATCTTCGACACGAGTTCGCGGTTGTGCGGGTCGAGGTGGACATCGAATTCGTCGATGGCCCGGAACGGGGACGCGATCCGCCGCTGCAACGCGAGGAGAAACGCGCTCATCGCAATGCTCCGCTCCCCTCCGCTCTGGGTGAAACTTTCGAGGGGCACGGCATCCTGACCGCGGAAGCCCGCGAGGATCTCGAGGCCGCTCTTCTCGATGTTTCCGGGGGAGCCGAGGCGCACGCGGCCCGCGCCCTCGGCCTCGCGCAGGAGATGGTCGAAATCGCTGCTGACCTCGCCCAAGAGGCCTTCCATGACTTCCCGCCAACGGTCGGCGCGCTTCGCGAGCTCGGCCTCGAGGACCTTCCGGTTCTCGGCCAGGGCCTCCGCGCGGCCTCGGAGGGCCTCGAAGGACTGCAGATGCTGTCCGTACATGCGCTCGACTTCCTCCGTGAGATGCGCGAGAGGCGCGAGCTCGGCCTTGACCGTCGCCGTCTCCGCATGGATATCGCCGGCCTTCCGAGGGGTCAGGCGCGAGCCGAGGCGCTCCGCTTCTGCGGTGTTGGCCTGAAGCTCCTCGAGGTCCGTCCGGAGCTGGCCTTCGATCCGGTGGATATCCTCGCCGACGATCTTCGCGCGGAACCGGAGGACCTTGGAGTCCACGCGGCCGTCGATGAGCCCTGGGAGGCCCGCATCGAGGGCGCGCTCGACCTCCGCCAGGCGGGCTTCGAGATCCTCCAGAGACTTCCGAGCGCTCTCGATCTCGCCCACGGACCGCTGCCGAGCCTCCCGCAGGCTTGAAGGCAGGGCGCCACCCACGGCCCGCTCCCATTCCTCCATCCATGAGAGCACGGCCGTTGTGGAGGCTTCGAGCTTCGCAGCCTCGAGCCGGTCGGCCTCCAGGTGACCGCGCTCGGCCTTCAGGGCGGTCCAGGTCTTCTCGGCCGCGTCCGTTCGCCGGTCCGCATCCGCGACGTCCGACTCCAAGGAGGCGAGGTCCTCCCGCGCCGCGTCGAGGCGGGTACGCAGCCGGGCCACGGACGCCTCTCCTTGGGCGACCCGCGTCCAGGCGAGCTCGGCCTCGAGCTCCCGCAGGCGGCCCTCGAGGGCCACCTTCCTTCGGTAGCGGTCGTACTCTCGCCGCCAGAACTCGTAGGATTGCTCGGAACTCTGGAGGACGGCTCGGAGGGTCTTCTCCTCCTGGCCCGCCTCGCGAAGTCGTCCGAGGGCCTCGAGGACGTCGTCCCGGTACCCGTGGAGGCCCACGGCCTCCTCGAGCATCCGGAGCTTCTCCTCCGGCGGGACCGATGCGAAGCGGTGGACCATGAGCTGGTGCATGATGATCAGCATGTTGTCCGGGAAGATCCCGAGGCGCGCGAAGGCCTCCCGCACCTCCGCCTTCGTGACGGGCTGGCCCTCGATGAGGTAGTAGTAGGATCCGTTCGCACGGAGGACCCGCGTCACGGAGACCCGGTCCTCCCGGCGGTGCGGAAACAGCTTGCGGCCGTCGAGCTCATTGTCCACGATCAGGGAGACGCGCGCTTCCGGCTTGCCGCGCCGCACGAGGTCCGCGAGGCGGCGGGACCGCTCCGTGTGGGCCTGGCCGAGGACGAGGGAGATCCCGAGGAGGATCGAGGACTTCCCGGAGCCGTTCGGCCCGCAGATCAGGTTGAGGCCTCGGCCGAGCGGGACGAGGGCCTCCTCGTAGGACATGAAGTCCCGGAGCTCGACGCCGCGGATCATGCTTCCTCCGGCCGCCTTCGATCCGAATCGAAAGGGCCATAGGAGATGCCGGGCCCGAGGATGAACTTCACGGCGCGCGGACCAGCCGGGGGCCTCGGATAAGGATTGCTGGGAGGTCGGAGGCGCAAGGGCCATAAGGACCCGCGCGCTTCGAGCCCGCGGGGAACCGATGGCCTCGTTCGCGTCGCTCGACAAGCGCATGGGCAAGGACGTCAACCAGATCCATGACTGGCTGTGGAACCCGGGTTGGAAGGGTGACGCCGAGAGACTCCTCGCGGATCTCGCCCGAGAGGCGCGGGAGCTCGACGCGTACCTAGGCGTCCATGGGAAGCTCCGGCGCCATGTGGAAGCCCTCATCAAGGCCGCCCAAGGGGACAGGGAACGCTATGGCGGGACACTGTACGAGCTGCTGTACAACTTGTATAACCTCACGGCTGCGACAGAACGCTGGCGGAGGAAGGACTACAAGGCCGCGGGAGAGCACGTCGCGCAGGTCGTCGAGAGCGACAGCATCGGGACGTGCGCCTCCTTGGACTCGTTCCCCCTCGTGGAGGAATGGGAGAGCGGGAAGATTGACTTCGAGACGTACGCGAGCCGGCTTGCGGATCTCCTCCAGGGAAAGGGTATCGCGACCGCGGGACAGTACAAGCGGGTGATGCTGGCCGCCCGGACGTTCGGCAAGGAGTGGGATGGCTCGGCCCCGAAGGCCCAGCAGGCCCTGGCGGCCCGCGCCGCGATCGAGGGCGCGGCGTGGTGTACCGTCGCGACCCGCACGATTCGAGAAGCGGCCACGGGACGGCCACTTACGGTCCCCCTCAAGGACTACGCCGGCATCATCCAAGGAATCGTGGGCCGCCTCTGAGGTCTGAAAGGGCTCACTCCGCTTCCGGTCGAGAAACGCGCTCGAGGAACGGCCGAGCGAACTTGTGGTCCGCCATGGCCGCCGCATATCCGTCGTCGCCGATCCGCTTCCGCGCGAGCGCGAGTTCGGCATCCATGGACAAGTGGTCGTGGACCTTCGCGAGGTCGAGGACGGCCCGGTCGTCCGGCTCGAAGAACCCGTCCAGGTCCTTGCCCTTGCACACGGGACACCGGCACGTGAGCTTCGACCCGTATTCCTTCTCCTGCTCGTGCCATCGGAAGACGCCCCAGCCGCGGGGGTCGAAGACATTGATCTTGTCCTTCACGACCGGCGCAGGCGGCGGGGGCCGTAGCCACCGGGAGAACGTGTCCACGCCGAAGTAGGGAAGGATGATCCCTTCGGAGGTAGCAAGCCGTCCCCCGAACCGCACCTTCGGGGGCACCTGGAAAGCGTGGATCCAAAACTCCGGGTGCCTCTCCTTGAGCGCCTCGACGGCCCGAAGGGTGTGGTAGGGAAAGCCGCCATCGAGGTCGAGGCCGATCCCATCCGCGCCGCGTTTGACGAGGGCCGCAAGGAGCGCAGCCGCGTCTTCTCTCCGCTCCTGCGGGGGGACGACGGGCAGGAGCGCGGCATCGATGCGCCGCTTCTTTGCCCAACTCCTCGCAAAGTCATAGGCGGTGAGGACGTCCTCGGAGGACGGCGCCTCGCCGTACGGGACCGTGATGGCATCGAAGCTCAGGAGGTGCTGCAGGTCCAAGAGGGCCCGCAGGGGCTCGACGTCCTCGAACTCGACGCTGAGGAACTCCGGCTGGAACAGGCGCGCGGCTCCGGGCATGAGGCGGGCGGTCGCCGCCACGGATGCCGAGAACCGCTGCCACGCGGCCTCCGCCGAGGTCGCGGCCTTCAGGTGGTCCGGAGTGAAGAGCTTGCCTACGATGAGGAGCGGGGACTCGAGAGGTTCCGCGAGCTTGGCCGCCTTCCCCGATCGGAACTCGCTCGACGTGAGGAGCCGGCCCGGGAGTTCGATGCGTCGCCGGCCGATCTCCAGCCTGCCCGTGTGAGCGCCGGACGTCTCGTCGGATCCCGAGACCTTGATGGAAAGGATGGCCCTCCCCCAAGGGCCCATGGGAATGCCGTCCGGATAAACGTTCCGCGGGAGCCGGCAACGCCGATGGGCCGCCGGGCCGCTCGACTCTAGCGACCCGGGTCGTACTCCACGACAGAATCCATGTTGCTGTCCGGGTCCGGAGCCTCGCTAGGATCCCGCCCCAGTTCCGCTTCTCCGCCTTCGGCTGGAAGCGGACGCCCCGACCCATGAGGGTCTCCTGCAACTCCCAGACGTTTCGGGTCTCGAAGCCGATCCCTATGAACTCGGCAACATGGGCCCTGCCCGCGTCGTCGTCCATGGCGTCGCGGTACATCTCAAACGTGGGCGGGTCGCAGCGATTCCCGGCGCTGAACTCCCGATACGATGCACACTTTCACTCCTCCCTCCCGGCGGAAGGAGGAAGAGGCAGGAGGAGCTGAAGGACCTTGGACATGACCTACGACGACTTCAAGGAATTCGAGGGCGAGGTCTACTCCGGCATGCCCGTCGGCGGTCGACATACGTGGAGCTACACGGACGCGGTCTGGCGGGAGCGGAAGGTGGCGCCAGACCGCTGGCAGTTCGTCCTCACGTCGAGGAAGCGGAGGGCAGGGCCCGCGCCCGCGGGCTCGGGCGCACCCCTCGACACCCAGTACCATTGGTACATCCTCGCGCACCAGTGGGTCCGGAAAATCGACGGGGATAGCTACAGCACATTCATGTCGGGCGTCAAGCACAAACTGGCGCACAAGAGACCTTCCTGGCGCAAGTGGAGCAGCGAATACCCGGATCAGCCGTCGGACCGGGAGAGGCTTGCCCGGATCCTCGAAGGTGCACTGGCGCGTCTCCGGGAAAAAGACCTGGGGGGCGAGGGCTCGCTCCTCGTTCACGTCTGAAAACGCCCGCACCCACCTAGGGCTGTGGACCTTAACCGGTACCGGGGCCAGCGGGCGGCTCGTCCTTGCGTCGTGCCTGGGGTCTCACCCGTTCCTCGCCCTTGGCGGCGGGGCCCACGGGCGCTTCGCCAAACGCCCCCTCCGGACCGATGGGCACGTTTTCCGCTCGGGGCGACACGAGGAAGCGAAGCTGGGAAATCGATTCCCCCTGTGCCCGAATCGCCCTCTCAAGTTCATCGAGGCGGGACTGAAGGCGCAAGACCGTGCTTTCATCCGTGCCCACGGCCACGGGTCGGGCTCGAGCCGCGGGTCCGGGGACAGGGCCGGGTACCTGAACGGGTCGGGCGAGGGCCCGCGCCCTCCGGAACGAGAGGACATCGAGGACGAGGGCACTGAACACGATGATGCTTGCCAGCGGGACGACGAGGAGCTGCGTAAACACGCCTAATACGTCCATCACCCTCGCGACATCCCTGGACGCGAAACTGGAGATCACGAAGAACGTGAGCCCGACAAGGTTTGCAATCGTGTAGTCGGTGAACAGAGAGCCGCGGACGAGAAGGAGCGCGGCGGTGTCTGCGTAGAGGCCCCGGGAGAACATCGAGAACAGGACGGCTCCTGCGGTCAGTGTAGCGGACGCGGTGAGCCACACGAGAAGCCATCCGCCGGATCCCTCGGTCGGCCCCGTCGCCGAGACCGAGAGGGAGAACCCGAGGATGGCGATGCCCCCGGCGATTCCATAGATGAGGACAAGAACGGCCGCAAGCTGGGCTTTTCTCTGGGTTGCGGGGGAGACCGCGTAGATCTCGCGGTCCCCCGTGTCCGTCCATGCTCGCGCGATCGTCCCTCCCCGGGAGACGAGGAGGCCGAGGGCGAACAGGACGGCCGCGGCGATCAGGGCGATCACAGCGGGCACGGCAGGAAATGTGGGAAACGATGGGTTCTGGAGGGCGCCAATGATCGTGAGGCGAGGATTCGACTGGAGGGTCTCTCCCGTGCTTATGGCAGCCGCGATGAACGCCGCCAGCAGGATTACGCCATTCAGAATCCAACACAAGAATCCGGCAATCAGGAATCTCCCGCCGGAACGGAGCTTCTCGTCGGGAACAGCTTGCGAAGCATGCGCCATGTCAGGCCTTCTGGGCCTCCCCCGCCCCGCCCGAGGAATCGATAGTGGGGCTATGAATACACCGGTCCAGAGATTCAATGCGCGTGGGCCTACGAAGCGGCCCCGGCAAGGCGGCCGAGAATTCGCCAGAGGACAGCGGCTGGAAAGCAACGAGTGTCCACCTTCCGTCTAAGTCTCCGATCGACCCGCCCATGCCCATGGGCTCCGCGTTCGGCGCTGCAGCGTGGCCGACCGCTTGAGGACCTTTCGGCCCCCTGGATCGTCACCGTCGTCGCGGGGTTCTTATCGCACGGACGTCTCCGTTCGAACCTCGACGGGAGACCATGGTCGAGCGCGTCCGGGTCGTCTGGTACACGGATCCCCACAACATCTGGTGCTGGGGCTGCGAGCCGATGATGCGACGCCTCGACGTCGTTTATCCAGATGCCGTGGACGTCGACGTGAGGATGGGTGGACTGTTCGAGGACTTCTCGCCCGTCCGGGAGCAATGGGCGCGCATGTCGGGCGGCACGTGGACCGCGTCCGTGCTTGCCTTCTTCGAGGCAGTCGCGCGCCAGCATCGCATGCCGATGGCGTCGGAGAAGATGATCGAGGGCGCGGACGACTTCAATTCGACGTGGCCGGCATGCATCGCGGCGAAGGCGGCCGCCCTCCAGGGCCGCAACGTGGGACGGGCGTACCTTCGGGCGCTGCGGGAGGCTTGGTGCCTCGACGGTCGCGGGATTCACCGGAGGGGCGTCCAGATGGAGGTCGCCCGCGATGTCGGCCTGGACGCCGACGCGTTCACGACGGCACTTGATAACGGGAGCGCGGAGCAGGTGTTCCGGGCGGATCGGCAGGAGTGCGAACGCCTCCAGGTTTCCGGCTTCCCAACGTTCGTCGTCCACCGGGGCGACCGAACCGCGCGGCTGAATGGTTGGCAGCCCTGGGAGGTCTTTGAGGACGTCCTGCGACAGGTGGATCCCGATCTCCGTGCGAGGACCGTGGAGGCGTCGGAGGCTTCCGTCGCCGATCTCCTGAGGCGGTACGATCGATGCGCGACGCGCGAGATCGGTGCGGTCCTCGGCGTGCCAGACGATGACGCGGAGATCCTACTCGAAGAACTCGAGGAAAAGGGAGAGGTCCGCCGACAGGCCGTCGGAAGCGGTCTCGTGTGGAGACGCAACCCAAAGGGCATCTGAAGGCAGAAGGCGATTGCATAGCGGAGGCGGGATGGAGCACAAGAAGCGTAAGGAGCGCCCACCGAAAGACAAGCGTCCCAAGGAGAAGCGATACCGCCATGGCGGCCGAAAAGGCCGGCGGACAAAGGCGCTCGAATCCGCTGAGGCGAAACCTTAAGCCCGCGAACCCGTGGCGCAACGGATGAAGGACACCGGTGCGTTCGGCCGCCTCGGCCTCGACCCCGCCCTCGTGCGGGCGGTCCAGGCCCTGGGGTACGAGGCCCCCACGCCGATCCAGCGGGAGGCGATCCCGGCCGTCCTCGCGGGACGCGACGTGATCGGCACGGCCCAGACGGGATCCGGCAAGACGGCCGCCTTCCTGCTTCCGATCCTCCAGCGTCTTCTGCGGCTTCCCGCGGGGAGGACCCGCGCACTCGTCCTGACGCCCACGCGCGAGCTCGCGGCCCAGATCGTGGACGCCTTCGGAGGCCTGTCGAAGGGCACACACCTCCGCGCCCATGCCGTGTACGGGGGCGTCGGGATGGGCCCCCAGGCGGAGGCCCTCCGCCGCGGCGTGGACGTCGTCGTCGCGACCCCCGGGCGGCTCCTGGACCACATGCGCCGGTGGGCGACGGACTTCCGGGGCCTCGAGGTCCTCGTCCTCGACGAGGCGGACCGGATGCTCGACATGGGCTTCCTTCCGGACGTCCACCGGATCGTCGACGCCGTCCCGAGGGAACGGCAGACCCTCCTGTTCTCCGCGACGATGCCGCCCGAGATCGAGCGGATGTCTCGGGACATCATGCGGGACCCCGTCCGGGTCGCCGTTTCCCCGCCCCATCGGCCCCCGCCCACGATCCGCCACGAGGCCTATCCGGTGCCGGCCCACCTGAAGAGCGCCCTCCTCGTGCGGGTCCTCGGCCGAGAGGACATGCTGTCCGTCCTCGTGTTCGTGCGGACGAAGCGACGGGCGGATCGCGTCGCCCGCCACGTCGCCGAGGCCGGTTTCCCCGTCGCGCGCATCCACGGAGACCGAAGCCAGAGCCAGCGCGAGACGGCCCTCGAAGGGTTCCGGACCGGCCGGCACCAGGTCCTCGTGGCGACGGACGTCGCAGCTCGGGGCCTCGACGTCGAAGGCATCACCCATGTGATCAACTACGACGTGC
>Ga0073934_10004691_pt1 | contig 22236 bp, 16 predicted proteins | sample LarsenN4metaG_FD_76834 | JGI IMG/M metagenome (GOLD analysis project Ga0073934, IMG submission 76834) | Hot spring sediment bacterial and archeal communities from British Columbia, Canada, to study Microbial Dark Matter (Phase II) - Larsen... ...
AGGGGCCCTCCTGGCTAAGTATGGGGAGGAAGTTATTCCCTTTGTAGCAAAACATGGGGATGAAGGTATCCAGGCCCTTAAAGCTACCACCGGAGAAAAGGTCCTCGCCCTCTCTCAAAGCTACGGGGATGAGGTGGTGAAATATGGAGCACGATACGGCGATACGGCCATCCAGGCGATAGACCGATACGGAGAGGATCTTCTCAAGCTGGCCTCTCAACACGGCGAGGGGGTGATTCCCCTGGTGGCGAAGTACGGAGATACCGGGCTGCAAACGGTTAAGATCCATGGGAGGGGTCTGGTGCAACTTAGCGAACTTTATGGGGACGACCTGGTCCGTTACACCTCTCAATACGGGGACGATTTCCTTAAGTACACTACCAAATACGGTGAGGATGCCCTAAAAGCCGTGGAGCGGTACGGCGATGAGGCCATGCAGTTGGCTCGACGGAACGGGGATGAAGTCCTCCCTTATCTGGCTCGATACGGTGACGAAGGGCTCCAGCTGGCCCGCCAGGGAAAAGCCGGCATGGCCGTTTTGAAGTCTTTTCCCAAAAGCGCGCTGGGTCCATACACCCAAAAAATCCTCAAATTTGGACTCTGGGGCGCTGCCGCGGTTCTTTTCTTCACCTATCCCTCGCTCGTTAACAACTTTTTGAGTTCCATCGGCCAGCTCCTGGGCGTTCCGTCCTTCTTACTCCCGCTCCTCTTCTGGACCCTGATATTTTTCCTTCTATTCCTGGTCGTCTGGATTATCTACCGGGGGGTCTCCCTCGTCGTTTAGTTTCCGGGTTGCCTCAAACCGGATGACCTGGATTTTTAGGGGTAGGTTTTTTAGGAGAGTGCCCGCCAACAGGTCCCCTTCCCCGGTGCTTCCCTGGCTTTGGCAAGGGAGGCTGGACCCATTAACCCATTAAATTTTAAATTAATGCAAATATATGGAGAAGAAACGGCTTGACAAGGAAGTTCTTTTTTAGTACACCAATTCTTAAGTCATAACCGTAGCCTCGCCACGATCTATTTTTTAAAGGGGAGCTTCAAACTATGATTAAACTCGTAGATTTCAGCCATGTATCTATTACCGTCACAAACTTAGAGAAATCTAAAGATTTTTATGGAAGAATTTTAGGGCTTAAAGAAATTGCCCGGCCTAATCTGGATTTCCCAGGGGCCTGGTACGGGTTCGGACCCTATCAGCTCCATTTGATCTTGCCAAAGGCAGGCTCTAACTCTATTCATGCCGCCAGGGCCGCTGAAATTGAGCACGATACACATCTTGTGCGGGACGATCACCATATTGCCTTTATGATCGACGATTATGAGAAAACCAAGCAGATCCTTGAAAAGGAAGGTGTTCCCTTCCGGGAAGGGCGCAACGCCAAGCTTGGGCTTCGTCAGCTCTTCTGCTGGGACCCGGACGGACATCTGGTGGAGCTAGGGGTGTACGAGCTATAAAGTTAACCGTGAGCCTCCTCTCCTTATCCTCGATGTGGGGAAGCTTTCTTTTTGGACCTCACCCCTCCCGCTCCCCTTCTCTGCCAGGGAAGGGGAGGGTTGGGACGTGGGCCATCCCCAAGTTCCCCCTTCCTTCGTCGGGAAGGGAGTCAGGGGAGTAAAAGAGGATCAGGTTCCAAAGAATAGATACTGGATGACCCAAAAGCTCGGGATAAGGAACCCGAGAGACCAGAGCATATAGCCGAAGAATGTGGGCATTTTGATCCCGGCGGCCTCCGCCACCGATTTAACCATAAAATTAGGGCCGTTACCAATATAAGTATTGGCTCCCATAAAAACGGCGCCCAAGGAGATGGCCGCTAAAATATTTTCCTCAGGGGGGCCGGAAATCTGGCCAGGTATCCCAAGGCCCTTGGCCAGGTTGAAAAAGGTCAAATAGGTTGGAGCATTATCCAGAAAAGACGAGAGGGCGCCGCTGATCCAGAAGAAGTGCCAGGGTTCCGTAACCCCGAGGGACTGACCTTGGGCTCTCAAAATAAGGAGCGCCGGTTGCATGGTAATAAAAATCCCTATGAAGAGCACCGCAACCTCATAGATGGGGCCGTAGTTAAAGCCATTTTTGGCCCTGAGTTCTTCGGAAGTGACCAACACCGATAGACATCCCATGATAATCAGGAGGGCCTCCCGGTAAGGGCTGCTCAAAAACGCGACCCCGAAGATGACCCCGAATAAGAACAGGAAGTTAATCTTTCCTTCCAGGCGGAGGGAGGAAAAAGGTGTGGGGGTCTGGGAGTGTGGGAACCCAGGGGCAGGGTCGTTTACTGTAAAGATAGGTTCTTTTGTCCTCAGGGGATCAGGGGAAGCCTCTTTTTTATAGATAAAGGAATCCAGTACAAAGTGTAAGGCCAGGAGCCATCCCCCGAGTAACAACCAGGGCCTCCAAAGTTTGAAAGTCCAGGTAAAAGGAACCCCATTTAAGTATCCCAGAAAGAGGGGAGGGTCCCCCAAAGGGGTCAGGCATCCTCCGATATTACTGACCAGGAAGATAAAAAAGATGACCGTGGGATGGACGGTCTTCCGGGTGGACATAATTTTCAACAGGGGGCGAATCAACAACATAGAAGCGCCGGTAGTTCCGATGAAGTTAGCGAGAACCATCCCTAGGCCTAATAACGAAGTCGTCGCCAAAGGCGTTGGCGCTATTTCACCTACCAAAACAATTCCGCTGGATATGGTATATAAAGATCCCAGGAGAAGAATAAAGGCGATATATTCCTCAAACGTGTGTCCCAGCTGGGAGGGATGGACCCAGAGAAAGTAGAGAAAGATCGGTAAGCTCGCGATTAAACTGACCTTGGCCTTGTTTTTATTACTTTCCCACCAATGTCCCTTTATCAAGGGCAATATAGCGATGGCTAAAAGGAGAGACACAAAAGGAAGCACGCTGATGAGGGGAGGAACAAAGGTTGAATGGGCCGAGTTCATGGACAATTAAGCAGAACCGGGGCTCCCGGGATTTAAAGGATAAGGGAAAATAAAAGTCTTGTAAATCCTGGAAGTCCTGTTAATCTTATCTGAAATTGAGTAAGCCCCTTAGAAAAAAGTGAAATCTCGTAGACGTGTTGTCAGTTGTCGGTTATCCGCAGGGCTCATCACCCTGCACCTCTGCGGACGACGGACCACCGATAACAGATCAATCCTGTGAGAACCGACCATTATGCCGATGAAGTTAATTACAAGTGGTATCCCTTCACCCAGATGAAGGACCTGGACTCCCGAGACCCTGTTGTTATAGTAGAGGGGGAAGGCGTGTATGTCAAGGATGATAAAGGGAAAACTTATATAGACGGGCAAGGCGGCTTGTGGAACGTCAATATCGGTCACCGGAGAGAAGAGGTGATCAACGCCATTACGGAGCAGCTCCACAAGCTGGAGTATTTTTCCCACTTCGGGGGGTTTGGCAACCAGCCCGCCACCGCGCTTTCTAAAAAACTGATCGAGATGACTCGGCCCGAGAGGATGGGGAAGGTTTTTTTTACCAACGGGGGTTCCGAAGCCGTGGAGACCGCCCTCAAAATAGCCCGTCAGTATTGGAAACTTCAAGGAAAGGCAGGGAAGTATAAAATCATAGCCCGCCGCAAAGCTTATCACGGGGTCTCCTTAGGGGGGCTGAGTGCCAACGGGGTGACGGCGTATCGGAAAATGTTTGAACCCCTGGTTCCCGGGTTTCGGCACATTTCCCCGCCCTACTGTTACCGGTGTGAGCTTCGGATGGTTTACCCTGGCTGCGACATTGCCTGCGCAGATGCCCTTCAACAGATGATCGATTTTGAAGGCAAAGAGACCGTAGCGGCCTTCATCGCGGAGCCGGTTATGGGCGCCGGTGGGGTTATCATACCCCCTAAGGAATACCTGCCCAAAGTCCAAGAGATTTGCCGTAAAAACGATATCCTCCTCATCGCCGATGAAGTCATCACCGGATTCGGGCGAACCGGGGAGATGTTTGCAGTTCGCCACGGCGACGTTCAGCCGGATATGATGGTGGTCGCCAAAGGGATCAACAGTGGGTATATCCCGCTGGGGGCGACCCTGGTCAGCGATGAGATTTACAGCGCGTTCCTGGGCGAGCTTAAAGAAGGGAAGGATTTCAAGCACGGTTTCACGTACAGCGGGCACCCGGTCGCTTGCGCCGCAGGGGTCGCTAACCTGGCTGTGCTGGAAAAAGAAAACCTGGTAGAGAACTCGCGGAAAATGGGGATCCACTTGCTGGAAGGTCTCAAAACCCTGGGAAAATCCAAAATCGTCGGCGACGTTAACGGGCTCGGGCTCCTCGCCCGGGTAGAGCTCGTCAAGGATAAGAGGACCCGGGAACCTTTCCCGGTCGAGCAGTTCGTGGGGCTACGAACCGCTCAAAAAATCATGGATCATGGCGTAATTCTGCGCCCCTTACCTGGGGACGTCATCTCTTTCTCTCCGCCTTTGGTGATTAATAAAGAGCAGGTCGAGCAGATCGTCGATGCGGTAGATAGGGGGATCTCCGATATGGAGAAGGAGTTAGAAGATTAAGAATTAACCGCCACTGCAACCTCCGATGAACGTCGGTAGACCCCGATAAATCGGCCTTTATCGGCGTTCCTCAGAGGTTGAAAAATCCGTTGAAAGTCACGTTTAAGATCCTTCGATTTGATCCGGAGCGGGATGAGAAGCCCCGTTTTGAACCCTTTATTTTGAATGTAGAAAAGGGGATGACCGTGCTAAACGCCCTGATCCTCCTTAAGGAAGAGCAGGATAGCCGTCTGGCATTTCGATATTCCTGTCGGAGCGGAATTTGTGGGACTTGTGGGGTTCGAGCCCAGGGTAGATCCAGGCTGGCCTGCGAGACCCAGGTTCTCGACGTTGAAAAAAACGGCGAGGTCCTCCTCGAACCCCTCAAGCTTTTTCCGATCATTAAAGATCTGGTTGTGGATATGGACCCCATGTTTGAAAATCTGAGGAAGGTCCAACCCTGGCTGGTCCGGGACCCGGCCATCCCGGTTCCCGAGAGGGAATACCAGATCCCGGCGGACGAGAACCTGGCGAAGCTGACAAAAATCGATACTTGCGTCCTTTGCGGTATTTGTTATGCGGAATCGATAACGGTCTCCCAAGACCGGTCCTGTATCGATCCGGTCTCCCTCACCAAGGCGCTGCGGTTTATTTTGGATGCCCGGGATAGCCTCAAGGAAGCCAGACTTAAACAACTAGCCGAACTGGGTTTGAAACAATACCGGGGAGTGAACGAAAGCCGAATAGTATGTCCCAAAGGGATCCATCTTCAAAAAGAGGTTATCAGGCCGCTATTAGAAGCCTTGGAATAGGTAAGCAGGGAGAAAGTCACGGGCCCGCCCCCTGGTCGCTCACCGGTCTAGAGGCCAGCAATTGAAACGCTGTCCCTCCGTGGACGCGCAGACTATATCATTGCGACCGGGTTGTTCCACCTGAATCGTCGTGTGGTCAATCCCGAACTCTTTCTTAAGCCTTATCGCGAGCGTTTCCAGAACCTTGGGCGCCGCCTGTGGCTCGATTCCCTTCGAGAGCACGACGTGGGCACTGAGCGCCTCGATGCCCGAGGTGATGGTCCATATGTGCAGCTCGTGAACCGCTGCGACCCCCTCTACCTGGAGCATCGCTTGCGCTACGGCGGCGGTGTTGATGTGGGCAGGCGTCCCCTCCAACAGCACGTGCACAGCTTGCGTTAACAGCTTCCAGGTGCGCGGTAAAATATACAACCCTATCAGGACGCTGAAAATCGGATCGGCATAGTACCAGCCCGCCGTCAGCATAATCCATCCTGCAACGATCGCCCCGAGCGAACTGAGGGCGTCGCCGACGACTTCCAAGAACGCCCCCCGTACGTTCAAGCTTTCTTTGGCGCCCTGGTATAAATTCCAGGCGCTGATCAGGTTCACCCCGAGACCTACCACGGCGATGACCAGCATGGGCAGGCTTTTCACTTCGACCGGCTCTTGAAAACGGCGATACGCCTCGTACAGGATGTAGAAGGCGATCAGCAAAAGAGCTATCGCGTTCACCAGCGCCGCAAGAACCTCAACCCGGTAATAACCGTAGGTTTTCCTGGGCGTTGCAGGCTTCTGGGACATCCACGTGGCGAATAACGCCAGCCCCAATCCCCCTACGTCGGTGAGCATATGCGCGGCATCCGCGAGCAACGCCAGGCTGTTCGTCAGAAGCCCGCCCACCACCTCAACGATGAAGTAGATAAAGGTAAGTAAGAAAGCGGTCCGCAGCGCACGGCGATTTTGGACCGCAGCAGATAACACTTTCTCCATAACCCGGTTTCCTCTCTAACACATCGTAAAAAATATAATTCCATTCTAAATATTAATATCTTTCGTATCGTGAAACAGTACAACTGATCCCCTATTCATTTTGAAAGGGGTTATAGGACGTAGAGGCATGTTGCAGCGTGCTCCCACGGCTGTGCCGAATTTTAATCTGAAATTGGATCGTTGGTATATGCCTACGGAGAGGGGAGCGGACCCGCGCCGGAACTGCCCTGCGCCACTCCCCCTCTCCCAGGGCTTTGGGAGAGGGGGCCGGGGGGTGAGGGCCAAGCGGGAAATAAACTTACAGCGCAATTTCTGCCAGGTTCCTGGTAATTCGGCATCTGGGTAAATTCTCCAGGAACATCTTGCCGTAGGACTTGGTTAAAATCCGCGTATCTAAAATCGATAGTACGCCCCTATCTTTTTTACTCCGGATAAGGCGCCCGAGGCCCTGCCTGAGGGTGATGATGGCCGAAGGGATCTGATATTCCCCGAAGGGGTCCCGGCCCTCCTCTTTAAGTCGGTCGATGCGGGCTTCGACGAGGGGTTCTGAAGGGGCGGCGAAGGGGAGTTTATCGATGATGACGCAACTGAGGGCTTCTCCCTGGACATCGATGCCCTGCCAGAAGCTGCTGGTAGCAAAGAGGACGGCGTTGCCGCTCGTTTTGAAACGCTCCAGCAGAGCTGACTTGCTGGCCTCCCCCTGTTTAAGCAAAGGGAACCTTAGCGTGTGCTTGAGCCTTCCGTAGACCTCCTCCAGGTTTTTATAGCTGGTAAATAACACAAAGGCCCTACCTCGGGTTTTATTCAAAATGTTCTCAATTTCTCTGGCGGCGGCCTCTACAAACCTGGGGTCTCGCGGATCCGGCATATAGCGCGGAATATAGAGAACGGCCTGCTTTTCATAGTCGAAGGGGGAGGGAACCACGAGTTCCAGGGAGTCCTCGATGCCCAGGCGCTCTTTCAGGAATTGAAAATTTCCTCCGGTTGCCAGGGTTGCCGAGGTGAGGATGACGGTCTCGATGTTACGGAAGACGTTCTGGCGCATATCCTCAGAGACATCAATGGGAGAAGCTCCCAGACCGACCCATTTGTTTCGAATTTCACACCAGTACACGTAACCCGGCTCGTTCAGGCCCATGATAAATGTCAGGTTCTGTTTCATCAAAGCGGCACGGTCGGCCTGATTCCGAAGACCTTCCGTGGGTTTTTTCAACCCCTTCAGGAGGGTTTCAAGGAGCGTCAAGGAATTGAGAAGATCCGGTAAGACTTTCATCGAGGGTTCTGGCAGGTTACGGGGATTTAACCGGTACTTCACCTGGGGCGAGAGCCCCACTTTCTCCGTGAAGATGGGTCTCTGAGGGGCAGTGCCGAAGTAAGTGAAGAACTGCTCGGATCTCCTGTGCAACTGATCTAAAGCCCTAGAGATTTCTGTGTCGTCTACTTCTTCGGCCAGGCTCCATTCCCTGGTCACGTCTTTGATCAATTCTTCCACCCCGTAGTTGCTTATATGGATACTAAAATAGGAAGTTGCGATTTCCTCCAGTTGGTGAGCCTCATCAAAGATGACCACGTCGTAGGGCGGGATGACTTCGCCCTGCCCGGTTCCTTTGATCGCCAGGTCCGCAAAGAAAAGATGGTGGTTCACGATGATAATATCGGCCTGCGACGCCACCCGCTTCACCCGCGCCGTGAAGGATCGGGTGCTAAAATACTCGCACTTGGAGCCCAGGCAGGTCTCCGTTGTGGAGGCAATTTCTCGCCAGAGCAAGGAGTTATCCGGCAGATCCGATAACTCAGCGCGATCCCCCGTCTGAGTCCGGTTGGCCCATCTGATAATCCGTTGGAAGTGGGCCATATCTTCTTGAAAAAGCATTCCCTGCTGGCGAAATTGATCAAACCGCCGAATGCAGAGGTAATTATTTCGCCCTTTCATATACGTAGCTTTGAACTTAACTGGGAGGTGCTTTTCCAGGAAGGGAATGTCCTTCAGATAGAGTTGTTCTTGGAGATTTTTCGTTCCGGTGGAAATGACCACCTTCTTTCGGCTGAGGATGGCAGGGATCAAGTAGGCCAGGGTTTTACCGATTCCGGTGCCGGCCTCCACCAGGACATGGCGTTTTTGTCGGAGGCCCTCGGCGATCACCTCGCTCATTTGGATCTGACCGGGGCGGTATTCGTAATAGGGCAGGGATCTGGCCAGCAGGCCCTCTTCTCCGAAAATGGCTTTCAGAGTTAAAGGGACTTTACCTACGCTCATTCTTCCTCTACGCTTTTACCCTCTCCGAATCGGGCGATTAACTGTTCCCGAGTCATCAGAATTTCTCGCGGCTTACTACCTTCAAAGGGTCCCACAATTCCGTCGGCTTCCATCATATCGATGAGCCGAGAGGCGCGGCTATGTCCAACTTTGAGCTTCCGTTGAAGCATGGAGATGGAGGCAATCCCCGTGCTTACCACGATCCTCACGGCCCTTTCGTAGAGATCGTCCGTGATTTCTTCGCCTTCGCTTTGGGTTTTCTGGGTCAACACGGAATTATCGTACTGGGGTTTTCCTTGGGTTTTAAGGAACGTGGTAAGTTTTTTAATTTCCTTCTCAGAGATGTAGGACCCATGGATCCTTTTGATCCGGGAGGTTCCGGGGAGCAAAAACAGCATATCTCCATCCCCCAGGAGTTTCTCAGCCCCGTTGCTATCCAGAATGGTTCGCGAGTCTACCTTGGAAGAGACTCGAAAGGAGATGCGTGCGGGGAAGTTGGCTTTGATCACCCCTGTGATGACGTCCACCGAAGGCCTCTGGGTCGCCAGAATCAGATGGATTCCGACGGCCCGGGCCATCTGCGCCAGCCGGGTGATGGGGCCCTCTACCTCTGCGGCAGAGGTAATCATCAAGTCGGCTAGCTCATCGATCACGATCACGATGTAAGGAAGCTTTTCCTCGCCCCTTTCCTTATCTCGCCCGATCAGCAGGCGGTTACGGTGTTGGACCTCCCCCTCGAGGGCCTGGTTGTACTGTTCGATATTTCGGACCCCCCGTTTGGCCAGCACCCGATAGCGACGTTCCATTTCTAAAGTAGCCCAATTCAGCGCGCTGGCGGCCTTCTTAGGGTTGGTGACCACCGGGGTTAATAAATGGGGGACGTCATCGTAAACGCCCAGCTCCAGCATTTTAGGATCTATCATAATAAACCGGACTTCTTGAGGCGACGCGCTAAAAAGTAAACTGCAGATAATGGAGTTGAGACAAACGCTTTTCCCGGACCCGGTTGCTCCGGCGATAAGAAGATGTGGCATTTTTGCGAGATCTGCCACATAGGGACTCCCCGCAGTATCCTTCCCTAAGGCCAAAGTCAGCTTGGATCTACTTTCCCGAAACTCCTGCGAGGTCAAGATGTCCTTTAAATACACCACCTCTCGTTTTGCATTGGGGACCTCAATCCCCACGACATCCTTTCCGGGAATGGGGGCGATAATACGCACCGATACGGCTTTCATCGCCAGAGCCAGATCATCCGCCAGATTAACGATCTTGTTAATCTTGACGCCCGAAGCCGGTTGAAACTCGTAACGGGTGATGACGGGACCCGGGCTAACCCGGGTAATCTGACCTTCTACCCCAAAGTTCCAAAGTTTTTCTTCCAACACCCGGGAATTATGGACCAGGTCCCGCCGCATTTCCGGATGGATGGCCGGGGCTTGCGCCTCCAAAATGCTCAAGGGCGGGAGCTGATAGCCCTGGGTAGAACGGGCATAGGAGGGCTCGGCCTCCTTCTTTTTTCCGGCGAGACTCTCGGATATTTTCTTGAGCCCTTTCTGGACCAGGGAGGACTTTTTTGGCTCCTTTTTCTTGGGCTTCGCCTCAGGCGGTTTAAGCTCCAGAATATCTACCTCCTGGGGAGGCGTCGAAGGCTTCAAGGAATATCCCACGAGCCATATCCCAAATTTTGAGAGGGCCTCGAATAAGGAGGCCGGGAAGACCAGGACGATGGCCATAGATAAACCGGTCAACACAAGGAGCAAGGTTCCCAGAGTATTAAAGAAGGGTAGAAAAAATTGGGAGACCAGATGCCCTAAAACCCCCCCTGTCAGGAAACCCCTGCTGGAGTCGTAGCGATCTAATTGCAGAAGGGCTAAAAAGGAACAAAAGCAGACCATCAATAAAATAAATCCCAGTAAATTTGCCGAGTGCGCATCTTCAAGAGCCGGTCTAAATTTACGAATCCCCCAGTAGAACATCATAAACGGGATGAGAAAGGATCCATAACCCAAAAATTGAAAAAGCCAATCTGACAGATGGGCCCCCATGGAGCCTCCGAAGTTCTGAATATCTCCGGAGCCGTAAGTATTGCCTGAGGAATCGGTAGGATGATAGGAGATCAGACTGATTAGCACGAATAGAGCCAGCGCCATCAAAAGCACCCCCCGGACCTCATGTCGATGATCAGGCGGTGACGAAGACACTCCTGCCGAGGATTTGCCCGTTTTGGTCTTGCTTTTCGAGTTATTTTTAATCATTTCCTTATCATCCTGTTCCCAGTCAACCTATTCCTAGAGGCAAATTCTATACGAAGCTCTCCCGGTTGTCAAGCAGGTTTCCTCTCAAGCCATCGGCCCGGTAAAAATTTTTTAATGCCTTTCCAGGGCTGAACGGGTAACCCCCCCGCTCCCTTTCCGAGGGATTTTTTGGGCCTGACCCCTCGAAGGGGAGCGTTCAGGCAGAGGCCCTCCCTGGGTCCCCCCCTTCCCGGCGTGGGAAGGGGGGCAGGGGGCGTCGAGGCAGAGCCAGGGGCTTAAGTCGACGCCCTTGATGGGTAACCCCCCCGCTTACTTAAGGCCCTGGCTCACCTTGGTTTCCTGGCGAGGCGGGTAAGTATAAGTGACGGAGTCCATAACCTGCCCATCGTCCCGAATGGCCTGGAGTTTTAAAGTGGTGCCTTGGATTTCCACGTAGGTCACGTGATAAGCCTTCTCGATATAGGCCGTCCAGGGGCGGTCGCTCCGAACGGTCCGCCAGAATTTCCAGGATTCTTGACCTCTTCCCCCTCCGCCGGTCACGATGTATACGACCCCTTCCTGAGGGGGACCGTCTTTCAGGGGTTCACCTCCTTTGATGGGAAAGGCTCTCTCGTAATTGTGGTCGTGCCCGGTGAAAACCATTTGCACCCCGTAGGTTTCAAACAGGGGGGAGAGGGTCTTCCGCAACCTCATCAACTCGGCCTTAGCGCCGTGATAGCCCGCACTGTAAGGGGGATGATGGAAAAATACGAACCTCCAGAAGATATCTTTATCCTGGGCAACGTGGGAGAGATGGTCTTTCAACCAGTTATACTGGCAGGTCCCGTGGTTTTTATGATCCGAGTCCGGCAGGTAGAGGTCTTTATCGTTGGAGTCCAGGGCGATAAAATAGGCATTGGCGTAGGAAAAAGAATAATAACGCTCCGTTTGTTGGGGGTTATTCGCCGGCAAATAGAAGGCATCCAGATAAGGTTTTCCATTACCCGTTTTGATGTCATGATTTCCCAGGGAAGGGAAGAAGGGAATGCTTCGGATCAGCTTCTGATAGGGGATAAAGTAGTTGGGATCGTAATTCTCGGCCCTCCCACTCTCATAGACGACATCCCCGGTAATCAGGGCAAGATCAAAGTTTAAACCCTCCATCACCTTCGCCACCCGCCTCTGATTATCATCTCCGCTGCCACTGTCTCCAAAGACGACGAATGAAAAGTTCTTTTCTGTCTTATCTTTATTCGTCCGGAAGGGGACCGGTTCTGTCAGGGGGACGCCGTTCCCCTTTACCCGGTAGTAGTAGAGGGTGTTAGGTTCTAAGTTATCCAGCGTGACCACATGGGTTAGGGAGGTTACGGTATCCTTAACTGCCCGGTCCAAATCCAGGGTCTTCCCATATTCTACTTCCCCTGTACTGGCCACATGGGTTTGCCAGATGATGGTCACGGAAGTCGTCGTAGGGGACTGGATATAGGGGAATCGCGTTAGAACCGCAGGCAATGTCTGTACGGCATGGCCTATCTGGGGAAGGGGATCTAAAGCGGCATAAACCAGACAGAGGTAAATTAAAGGAACCAGGAATGTTAGACGTTTCTTAGAACTCCTCACGGTATTATTCTCCTCTTACTTCAATGCTAGGTTTAGGAATGTTAATTTTAGCTTCCCGGAGCAGCTTCTCCAGTTTTGGTCTTTCAGCCCTCCGGTCATACTTTGATCGACCCTGATACTGCCGGGTTAAGGATAGGGTTGAAATTCTCAGCTTAGGCTTTTTATCCATAAATATGGACTTCCTTGAACACCGGGCACGGGAACTACCAGGGCTGTCACGCGAGCCGTCGTTTTGCGATCCCTTTCAGGAGCCGGCGTCTCGCGCTACGCTTCGCCCCTTATTCCGGTATAAAAACCTCATTGATCGCACTGATCGAGGCACCGGGTCGCGTTCCGCCTGCGAGGACGTAAATTCGGTCGTCGACCGCAGCCGCTCCCAATCCGTGTCGGGCGGTCGGCATGGGAGCCAGCGCCCTCCACTTATCCGTAGCGGGATCGTAGGCTTCGTTCTCATTAAACGTGCCCGAGGGCGCTTCTCCTCCAAACACGTAGATTTTATCTTGTAAGACCACCCCGGCAATTCCGCTCCTCGCCGTAGGCAGAGGAGCTTTCGCCGACCAACTGTCTGTGGCAGGATCGTACTCCTCGTGGGTCGAGAGGTTATGGGCAAAACCGGCGACGCGGCCTCCGATGGCGTAGAGCTTTCCCCTAACTACTCCCACCGCCAGGTGATCTCGGGCTGTAGGCATAGGCTTTTTAGGGGACCAGGTATTTTTCAAGGGATCGTACACTTCATGGGTCGCTAAATCCCCGCCGGTTCCAACTCCCCCCACCGCATGAAGTCCATCGGCCAGGACCCCCAGGCTTAAAGCGCCTCGGGCGGTCGGCATGGGCGCTTTCTGCTCCCATTTATCCAGGGAAGGATCATACTCCCAGGTGGTATTGACCGGAGTCCAACCCTCTTTAAACCCACCTATGACGTAGAGCTTTCCTCCGGCAACGCCGATGCCTACGTGATGTAGGGGGACCGGGAGCGGAGCTTTCTGCTCCCACTTATCTGTAGCAGGATCGTAGACTTCCAGAACCCCGGTGGTCCCTTTAGAACTAAACCCTCCCACCACATAAATCTTCCCCTCGATGGCTGCCGCAGCCACCTCGGTTCTGGGGGTGGGGACGGGGGCTTTTTTCTCCCACTTTCCCTCCCCCGAGGCTAGAGGAGACAAAAAGCAGAAGGCAGAGAGCAGAAAGTAAAAGACAGCGCCCATAGCGACGCGTGAGCCCGGAAGGCTCCGGCTACGCTGGGTCGGGGAAAAGCCAAGGGGCCGGCACCTAAATCTTTTCATGATTCTTGACTCCTTAACTAAAAGGTTGCGCCAAATGGCCAATTTTTAATTTCGATTCTCAATTTCAATTTTCAACCCTTAGGTTAGATTTTCAAATTTAATTTTCCATTTTCAAATGGAATTTTTCAAACGGAATTGCCGACAGTTCAACTAAAGTGCTTGACTTAGGATATAAAACTTTGTATAGTTAGTCAAGTTCTATAAATCTAAAGATGGAATTGCCTCTCCCTGATGGATAAGGAGATGAGAGCTATGGAAGAACTATGGCTACTATCGCCTGAGGAAAGAAGAGAAATTCTGCAGGCCCGGAGGGCCTGTATCAAATTTAAGAACCAGGCTAAATCAAGAAATACCTATGCCCGCATGCTTTATCGAAGAGCTTTACGTCGATATGGCAAGATCCTGAGAGAGGTCAGGATTTTAAAAGACTGAGGGCGAGGAGGAGGGAGTCCATGAACGAGCAGCGCAAGCACGAAAGGTTGAGTTCTATCCATTTGAGTGCCTATAGGCATTATAAAGAAGATGGCACCATAGATAGCGAGGGGAACGTGGCCCGAACTCTGGACTTGGCCCAGGGAGGGGCTCTGCTCGAGCTTAGAGAGAAATTTGAGCCGGGCAGTATTTTAGAGTTGGACATGCTCCTGGCCGAAGCCGAGGTGAGATGTAAAGCCAGAATAACCAATGTGCGGGAAAAGGATGGAATTTTCCTGACAGGCATTGAATTTATTGAGATGAAGGAGGCAGATCGGGAGACCCTGAAGAGTTACCTGACCTGGGAATATTTTGCCTGATAGACCCTCTAGAATTAAAATACTTCCCGAAAAGGTAGCCAATCAAATTGCGGCCGGTGAAGTGGTGGAGCGTCCGGCATCCGTCGTTAAAGAATTGGTAGAGAACGCTCTGGATGCTGGGGCTTCCCGGATCGTTATCGAAGTCCGGGGGAGCGGGCAGAACTACCTTCGGGTGATGGACAACGGCCAGGGGATGAGCCCGGAGGAAGCCCGCCTGGCGTTTGAGCGCCATGCGACCAGTAAAATCGGTTCCTTAGAAGATCTCGCCCACATTCAGACTTTCGGTTTCAGAGGGGAGGCCCTCCCGAGCATTGCCTCGATTTCAAAGGTTCTTTTAACTTCAAAGCCCGAAGGAGCCCTCACGGGGGTCCGGGTGGAGGTCCAGGGGGGTAAGATGCTGAGGGCCGAAGAGGTTGCCGCTAACCCTGGCACTTCGGTGGAGGTCCGGGATCTTTTCTATAATACCCCGGCGCGTCTGAAGTTCTTAAAAAGTGTGATGACGGAACTCAACCACATCAGCGAGGTCGTCATCGATGAGGCGCTGGCGCATCCGGAAGTGGGGTTTAGCCTGACCCACAACGCCCGGGAGACCATCCAGGCCACGGGCGGTGTTCAGCCCTTGGAGCGGGTTGCCGGCATTTTCGGCAGATCCTTCGCCCGGGAGCTGGTAGAGATCCAACAAGAAGCGGGTCCGTGGGTTTTAACTGGGTTCCTGGGACTTCCTTCCTTCCATCGCGCGAACAAAAACTGCCAGAAAATCTTTGTCAACCGAAGGCCGGTTCGGGACAGAGTTCTCTCCCACGCCATCCAGGAAGCTTATGAGACTTTGATGCCGAAGGGCCGCTATCCCGTCGCCCTTCTATTTCTACGAATCCCCCCCCAGTTGGTGGATGTGAACGTGCACCCCTCTAAGGTCGAAGTACGATTCCTAGACCAACGGGGGGTTCACGATTTTATCGTAGATGCCATTCGTAAAACCCTTCGAAGCGCTTTAGGACTCTCGGCCTTTCCGACCTTTCAGCGGCCTCCCTCCGCTGACTTAGCCTCCGGGCAAGACCCCGTTGCAGATGCCCATTCCACCCGTCCCTGGCTATCTCCCGCGACCCCAAGGACCTGGCCTCTAAATCCGGGAAGAGAAGCGAGAAGATTGGATTTTCAACGGGATGAATCCCCTCCCGCTTTGGACTTTGCGTCCACGGACGGAGGGCCATCCCATCAGGTTTTCTCCACCCTCCAACCCATCGGGCAATTCCGCCAAACCTACATTTTGGCCCAGACTCCGGACGAGTTGATTTTGATCGATCAGCACGCGGCCCACGAACGGATTGTCTACGAAGAGCTCAAAAGAAAGCTTAAAACCTCAGATATGGAAGTGCAGCCGCTCCTTTTCCCGATCACTCTGGAGCTTTCCTACCGGGAAAGTAACCTGCTGGCCGAGCATCTGGAGTTCTTGAACCGCTATGGGTTGGAACTGGAGCACTTTGGGGGAACCACTTACCTGTTAAAAGCCGTCCCGGCCCTCCTCACGAAAGTGAATTATCAAAGGCTTCTGGCCGACCTGGTGGATCACCTGGCCGACCCGGGAAAGGCCCCGGACCCCGAGAAAAAGATGGACCAGGTTATCACCCTCATGGCCTGTCATGCCGCTATTCGCGCCAACGATCCTCTGACCCTGGATCAGATGGCCGCTTTGCTCCAACAGATGGATCAGGTGGAGCTCCCTTACACCTGCCCCCACGGTCGCCCTACCACCATCCGGATGAGCGTATCCGAACTGGAAAAGAAGTTTCGTAGAGCGTAACCCGACCCAAAATAAAATTCCTCTAAAATTTTATTGACAAACGACCGCTTATTTTATTTCATTGGTAAATACCTTGTATCATTTTTTACTTTTTGTCACGCGCTCAGAGTAATTTCCACGGATCTTTCTTTGGTATTTTCCTAATTCTGAACTCCTAACCATCTGGTAGTTATTTTACATTCTTCGGGCTTGGTTTGTTTAAAAAAAACAAACCATGACGTAAAGAGCAACCTGGGCGATAGGAAGTCCTTCAGGCTGTTCTTTACCTGTCTCACGTACAAGCGCATACCTAATTTAGAGACATCTTAGCCTGGCCCTTTTTGGTTAATAAGGCAGAAAGGTAATCCGGCTAAAATGCCTAAGCCACGGTAGACGCTTGAGGTGTTAACCCTAGAGAAGGAGGAATCCTTTATGAAGAGATCGTTACTTTTTCTGGCAGTGGTCGGTGTTTTGGTTTTAAGCCTTACCGTCCTGCGGTTGCCTATGGATGCTGCGGAGGAGCATGAACATGGGCATGGGACCATGGAAAAGGGGAAGCTTATCAAGCCTAATCCGGCTGCTATCGTAGTGCCCAAAGGATATAAGGTGGAGTTGTTTGCCTCCGGGTTGAATACGCCGGCGGCTGCAGCCGTTGATAAGGATGGGAACGTGTGGGTGGCTGAATCCGGTTCATGCTGCGGTCCATCGGCTAAGCAAGAGGGTTTAGCCAGCCAATTAAAGGTGTTCGATAAATCGGGGAAGCTCATCAAAACTATCGATGAGAGCCAATTTATAAACAACCTGCTGGCCGTTGACTATAATCCGGAAAATGGGATGATCTATGCGGCAGATTACACCCGGATGCTGGAGATTAATCCCAAAGACTATAGCGTGAAGGTCATCGTGAAAGATCTCCCCATGGGAGATCACGTGAACGATCAGATGGCCTTCAAAGATGGGTACCTCTACTGGGGTCAAGGGTTCCCCTCCAATACCGGCTTTGCCGACCCGGACAACCATCCTGGCTGGGCGGATACCAAAGATCCCTTCTGGGGGGGCCAGACTGCCCACGATCCTCCCTGCAGGGATATCGTTCTGGCGGGTCTCAACGTGAGATCCAGCGATGGACGATTAACCGGAGCCTTTTTACCGGCCGGAACCCCTTCTGAGCCGGGCCAGGTCGTTAAAGCCAGAGTGCCTTGCGGGGGCTCTATTATGAGGGCTAAGTTGAGCGATAAGGGGCCGGATGGAATTATTCCCCACGATAAAATGGAGGTTTACGCTTACGGGTTCCGTAACCCCTATGGAATAGCTTTTGCGCCGGATAACCACTGGCTCAAAGGAGCTCTGTTTACCTCCAATAATGGCCCCAACGATATCGGAAACCGACGGGTAGCCAACGGTCCGGAAACCATCTATATCGTCCATCAAGGGATGGACTATGGGTTCCCGGATAAGTTTGGTTTCCTGGATTCCACGGCCAAGACCTTCTCTTTGAAAGCTTACCCGCCGGGCCCCATTGCCCGTGAAATGGCGGCCTGGGAGAATCCCTTCCCGAACCTGTACCTCGGTAATAAACCCTACGTCCCCCATGTGGGCGTCCATGGGACCAACATTACCGGGCAGGGGGGAGTTCGCGGGGTCCCGCGATTGATCGCAAACCCCAACGAAGTAATTGGGAACCCCATCGCCGAGTTCGATCCCAACATCTCCGTGAACGGTATGGAGTTCAGCAAGAGCGAGAAGTTCGGCATGGTGGGAGATCTGTTCGCGGCCATTATTGGACACTTCGGGGTGGCTCCTGAGGGCCTCGAACACAAGGGGCATAACGTCGTAAGGTTACAGTTCCTCCAGCCTACGGGCGTAGTTATCACCGAATTTGCTCGCAACAAGAAACCGGGCCCTTCTTCCGAACAAGCCCCGGAAGATCAAGGTGGGCTGGAACGGCCCAACGATGTGACCTTTGATCCCTCTGGAGAAACCATGTACATTGTGGATTATGGACAGATGACCCTTCAATGGGATACCCCCTCTCCACTCTATACAGCTCCGGGAAGCGGGAACGTCTGGAAAGTCACCAGGGCGCAATAACGGGAGGTCGTTAAGGGCCGCGCCTTACCCCCCTCCAGCGCCCGGCTCTTCCTCAACCCCCTGGGTCTCTTTTTTAGGAACCGGACCCCTGACCCCCTTCCCGGCGCGGGAAGGGGCGCCGGGGGAGGGCCTGGGCTTTGACCCTCCCCTTCCCTACCAGGGAAGAGGCGCAGAAGGGTATTCCTTAAATCAACGGCATGGAGGGACAAGGGGGGAGGGTGAACGGGGGAAACCAACGCAAACTCCGGCCCTCCGGAATTACACCCTTCCCTTCCTGGAAAGAAGTTTCACCTTGACAAAGCGTCCTAGACTAGGATAATTTGGTTAATTAGTAAGTTAAGGTATGTCTGAAACTTATTAACCTTTAAGAAAGAGGGGGTTATTGGGCATATGATGGGTCTTGCGTTTAGCTCCAACGGTTTTACGCGGTACACCCTGCCGGAAACTATTAAAGCACTGGCTGAGATTGGGTACCAGGGTCTGGAAATTCTGGCAGATAAGCCTCACGTGTTCGCCACCGAGTTGACCCGGCCAGAACTTAACGCCATCCTCTCCGCTTTATCGAAGTATCCACTCAAAGTCTCCAATGTAAATGCCAATTGTACCACCGGTTATTATACGAATCCGCCTCCGGAGCCCTTTTTTGAGCCGTCTTTAAGCAACCCGGACAAAACCTTGCGACGCTGGCGGATTGAATATACCAAAAAATGCCTGGATTTTGCGAAGGAGGTCGGTGCGGCGAATATTAGCATTACTTCGGGACGACCTTCCCCCGGGTGCCCGCCGGAGGAGGGGTTGAGGTTCTTGCGGGATTCTCTGGGTGAAATTCTCGAGCGTGCTCATCAAGTGGAGGTTCAAGTGGGCATCGAATATGAACCGGGGCTCTTGATTGAAAATGCCGATGAGTTATCTGACCTGCTCACGGAGATCGACTCTCCCTATCTGGGAGCTAACCTGGATATCGGCCATTCTACGGTGTCCGGGGAATACGTACCGGACGTTATCCGTAAGTTAATGCCGCACCTTTTCAACCTTCATGTGGAGGATATTAAAAAACGAAAACATTATCACCTCATCCCGGGCGCCGGGGATATCAACTTTAGGGAGATTATCGAAACCTTACAACAATGCCGCTATTCCCGCTTTTTAACCGTCGAGCTCTACACGTACACCCACGCTTCCTTGCAGGCAGCTAAAGAATCCTATGCATATCTATCCCCCTTGTTGGAGATTCCGACACCTAAGAGCAGGAACGGTTTTATTTTACCTTGACAAAAAAAACTTAAATTGGTTAAATGATTATTATGCTGAGGTTTTGATCTGTTTATTCTGTTTATACGGCATAAGACTGCGATAAGAACTCGTATTCCTTTGTCGAGAATATGCCTGAGATGATAAGTAAATTTAAAGCAGGGCTGGTGAAATTTCTCAATGCCCAGGGCCAAACTCAACTGGAGAGCGATTTGGCCTCGATGACCCCGGAAAAACCTGCACAACTGATACGCGTTTTTGCTCTGGCTTCCCGCCGCTATCCGAAGTCTCGCCCTGCGCCCACCGATGCCGATCAGTTTGCCGTTCCAGGCCATTGGCGCGTTTTAGATTGGGTCCGTGTGGTTCTGTTACTCCACGCTGAACAGGTTTTCGGCGGAGAATTTATTCCCCTGCTACAAAAACTCCTGGTGAGCGCGGACGCCGAAGAGCGCTCGGCCGTAAATTATAGCCTACCTTATTTAAAAGGCAGCGAAGCGCTCCATGATATCGCCACGGAATCCCTACGCACAAATATAAAACCTGTCTTTGAATCCTTAGCTCATTTTAATCCTTATACAAAAACCGGCCTGAGCGGGCACGCGTTTAATCAAATGGTCCTCAAAGCGTTATTTATCGAAAGTGAGCTGTGGCCGATTCAGGGTCTGGACGAGAGAGCAAACCCGAATTTAGCCCGCATGCTCATCGACTATATGCGGGAACGCATGGCGGCTAAACGCGTCGTCCATTACGAACTGTTCAGGGCAATCGGCGGTCATTTAGAAGAGTCCCATCTGGAAACCATTCGCAATTATTTTCTGATCACCCATGGCCATACCCGAGATGCAATCCACTTACTTCTGCGTCGTAATTTGCACTTACCTCCGTGTTCCACCTATATAGATCAACTAAGTGCGATTGCACCGATGACACCAGGGATATCCTGGGATATGTTAAAGGAGCAATATCATGCCAAACGAGATTAAATTCATCGACCCCCATATTCATTGTTCCGCAAGGACTACGGATGACTACGTCAGGATGGCTCAGGCAGGTGTTGTTGCAGTGATAGAGCCCGCTTTTTGGTTAGGCCAGCCTCGCACCCAGGTAGGGAGTTTCATTGATTACTTCTCCAGCTTGATCGGCTGGGAACGATTTCGTGCATCGCAATACGGGATTCAGCATTATTGCGCCATCGGGTTGAACGCCAAGGAGGCTAATAACGAGCGCCTGGCCGAGGAAGTATTGGAAATCATACCGGGTTTTGCCTGTAAAGAACGCGTCATCGCCATCGGTGAAATCGGCTTTGACGACCAGACTCCCATGGAGGAAAAATACTACCGGGCCCAGTTAGAGCTGGCTAAGGAATTGGATCTCCCTGTGATGGTGCACACCCCCCATCGAGATAAAAAACGAGGAACCCTCCGAAGCATGGAAATCGCGCTGGAACACGGTCTCGATCCGCAGAAAGTCGTTATCGACCATAATAACGAGGAAACGGTTGAAGAGGTCTTAGAACGGGGTTTCTGGGCGGCCTTTACCATCTATCCCAAAACTAAAATGGGGAAGAGGCGCATGGTAGAAATTGCTCGTAGATACGGGAGCGAGCGGATTATCGTGGACTCCAGTGCGGATTGGGGATACTCGGATCCTTTATCGGTGCCTAAGGTGGCCCATTTAATGCTGGAAGGCGGCATCGAGCCCAAAGATGTGCGTAAGATCTGTTATGACAACGCCTTAGAGGCGTACGGGCAAAGCGGGCAGATTCATGAGTCGGATTGGTTAGTCCCCCAAGACATCGATCAACAGCAATTATTTGCAGGGAATTCCGTACTTCGCGGGCAGACGGGCCAAACAGAGCCCTCCACAGAGGATTGATGCGATCCGTCGCCATCGAGAGGTCCCATCCTATCCCTCCCCCGTTTCGCAAAGGGCCTGGGCCTTAACTCTTCCCTTCCCTCGAAGGGGGAGGCCTAAACGCCAGGATAAGGAGGAAAAGGGTGGTAAATATAGGGAAAATCTCCCCTCCTTACTAAAGGGGGGAGAGGGGGGATTCTTTCTTATCCTGGCGCCTATGGGGGGAGGGCTTTCTGGAGTAGGTTTTTGGACCTAACCCCCCAACTCCCTTCTCTGCAAGGGGGAGAAGGGACCTCGTTCCCCCTTCCCTGGTAGGGAAGGGGGTTAGGGGCATAGGCGCCAGGATAAGGAGGAAAAGGATGGTAAATACAGGGAAAATCCCCCCTTTACGAAAGGGGGGAATTCAGGGCCTGGCTCCCCTTTACAAAGGGGGGACAGGGGGGATTTTTTCTTATCCTGGCGCGTAGGGGGGAGGGGGGTTTAAAAGCTACGCAAGGCTAAGTAGAGAATGTCTGGCTTGCGAAGAAGTTGAAAAGAGGGTATTTCCTGCCTCTCCCAGGTTGCTTCAGCGAGTCTCTTCGTCAACTTAACCGGTGTGGAGATGTTCGTCTTACTCCTCAGGTAGGACGTGGATTGAAACCATTGAAACTTATATAGATAAAATGAAAGAAAAAATCGGGGTTTGTGAAATAGGCATGGGCGGTGCGGTTTCCACGACTCTCCTTGGAGGCTTAACTTTGATCAATAAGGGACTGTCCAAACCTTATGGGCTCCTGACGGACGGTGGAGCG
>Ga0073934_10004692_pt1 | contig 22234 bp, 21 predicted proteins | sample LarsenN4metaG_FD_76834 | JGI IMG/M metagenome (GOLD analysis project Ga0073934, IMG submission 76834) | Hot spring sediment bacterial and archeal communities from British Columbia, Canada, to study Microbial Dark Matter (Phase II) - Larsen... ...
GGGGGGAGCGCGAAGATCGGATTCAAGTCGAGTTCGCTGATCTCCGGAATTTCTTCAACGAGGCGAGACACCCGCAGCAAGGTTTCTTCCAAGGCTTCCAGGTCGGCCGGTGGGTGCCCGCGATAGCCGGTGAGCAGGCGATAGCCTTTGATTCCGCGGACCATCTCTGCTGCGTCACGGTCGGTCAGAGGTGTAATACGAAACTGCACATCCCCAAGAATCTCGACGTGAATTCCACCAAGGCCAAAAGCCATCAGAGGGCCGAAGAGCGGATCATCCGTGACTCCGATCATGACCTCCACGCCGCCGGTGAGCATCGGCTGCACGAGCACGCCTTCCATGGCGTCGAGTTGTTTGGTCTCGGCGAGGCGCGTTCTCATCGAGTCAAACGCTTTGCGAACCGCCTCTTCGTTCGTGAGATTTAACTGCACGCCGCCGACCTCCGTTTTGTGCACAATCTGATGGGAGGCCAGTTTGACGGCGACCGGATATCCAACTTGCCTTGCCAAGGCCGCTGCTTCATCGCCGGTTCTGGCTACTCCTCCAGGCTGAACAGGAAGTCGGATCGCACTCAGGACATCTCGTGTCTCCTCCACCGACAACCAGCCCGCTCCGCGACGCGAAAGAACGTCGGTACAGATTGTCCGAACGGCTGAAAGATTCAGATCATCGAAGTCGGGAACCATGCCAGCCGGCTGTTGTCGCCACTCCGTGTACGTCGCCGCTTTGCTAAGCACGAGCGCAGGAGTCTCCGGCAAGTGGTAGGTCGGAATAGTCTCAGTTTGGCAGCGAAACGTACGATCCATGTCGCCTTCCGCCATCCAGCCGATGAGTACCGGCTTGGTCTTCGCGCCCGCATTTCGACCATTCTCGATACCGGTCATGATGCCGAGAGCGATATCGGCTGTATCCGTCACGGTCACAGCCATATAGAGAATGATCAACGCATCAATCTCATTCGCCAAGAGGAGCGTTTCGATCCCCTTGGCGTATTGATCTGGTGTGGCAGAAGCAATCAAGTCGACCGGGTTGCTCAGCGCGGCGGCCAATGGGAGGAAGGATGAGAGAGTGGCCTTGGTCTGGGCGGACAATTCCGGAACCACCAACTCGCATTCCTCGCAGGCGTCAGTACAGAGAACGGCCGGTCCTCCAGCGTTCGTAATGATTCCTATCCGCCGTCCCGATGGTAAGGGTTGATTCGATAATCCAGAGGCCAGAGCCAACAAGTCTTCGAGGGATTCGGCGCGAATGATACCGGCTTGATGAAACAAGGCATCGACGGCTACATCGCTGGCCGCGAGTGCCGCCGTGTGAGAACTTGCCGCACGCCGCCCCGATTGTGATCGTCCGGCTTTGACCGCAATGATCGGTTTGCGACGACTCACGCGCCGCGCGATGCGGGCGAATTTGCGAGGATTGCCGAAGGACTCCACGTACAGGAGAATGACATTCGTGGAAGGGTCTTCTTCCCAATATTGCAGCAGATCGTTAGTGGACACATCGGCCTTGTTTCCCACACTCACAAAGGAAGACATGCCCAAATGGAACCGGCGCGCACCGGCAAGGGTCGCGATTCCGATGGCGCCGCTTTGCGACGACATGGCGGCACGGCCCCGAGGGGGAAACAGCGTGGTGAAGGTGGCATTCAGTTGTACGTGGCGGTCCGTATTCAAGATTCCGAAGCAATTAGGCCCGATCATACGCATGCCGTATTGTCGGATCTTTTCAACCAGCTGTCTCTGGAGCTCCGCTCCTTCAGCTCCTACTTCGGCAAAGCCTGCCGTAATGATCACCAACGCCCGCACACCTTTGTCCGCACACTGATCGATGACGGACAACACGTGTTGTCGCGGTACAGCGATGATGGCCAAATCTACCGATTCGGGAATCGCGTGTATTGATGCATAGACAGGGACTCCGGCGATCTCGGAGGCATGTGGGTTGACCGGATAGATGGCGCCCTGGAATTGATTGGTTCGGACTGCATCGAGGAGCCGATAGCCGATGCTCTTGGGATCGCGTGATGCTCCGACTATGGCCACGGAGCGGGGATGAAAAAACGGCCGGAGTGAGGCGGTCGTGGCGAGGTGCTCTCGGACCTCAGCGCGAGTGACGGTCGTTTCCGTGGGGATCAACGACAACTCTACCGCCATGTCTTCGCCTTCGTAGGCTTCATGGGCGGTAAACCCCGATTCTCGGAAGACTTCGCGCATGGCCAGATTGTCCGCATGAGTGACAGCCCACAGGTGAGTAAAGCCATGTCGGATGGCGACTAAGGCCAGTCGTTCTAACAGCAGGGTGCCTAAGCCTTTGCCATGGAAGTTGTCGTCCACGGCCATGGCAACTTCCGCCGTCTGCCCGTCTCTCGCCCAGTAAGACCCGGCGGCGATAATACGGGGCGTACCTTCCCATACTCGCGTGACGATCAGCGTGAACTGCGATCGTGGATTAGAGGAATGACACAAGGCGGCGATACTGTCCGAAGACGGAAGGCTTTCAGAGAAAAATCGGTGGCGTCTCGACTCAGGGGACAACCGATCGACGAACTGTTGCATCATCGGTGCATCCGACGGTTCAGCCGGTCGAATGGCGGCGGTCGATCCGTCACGCATGATGAGCGTGCCTGACTCAGCGTGATCGGTCTCCAGGGGCGGAATGTAAAGGGGACGAATGGATTTCATCGTACGAGTATCTACAGTGCCAGCCATTCGGGTTTCACTATCAACACAAGGCCCAAGCTGAACATCATCGCACCACCGGTGAGTTTCAACCAACGACCGGCATGTTCCTGCAACCTTTTGCGACTCAGCGTGACCACCGCGATCGTCACCATGAGACTATCATCAAGGATATAGGCCAGGTTATACAACCCGAGATAACCATAGTATTCCCATGTGGGCAACTGCTGCATCGTGAGGATCTGTGTGTAGAGTGCAGGGAATCCGGCGGTGCAGAGCAGTTCGATCATGTTGACGAGGCCGGCGAGGACGACAATTCCCACCATGGCTCCGGCGAAGTGTTCAGCTTGAAGTATCCCTCTGACCCTGGCGTAGAATCCGGGCTTGGCTGATTCGGGAATGCTCAATGAGATTCCACGGTGGAGGGCAAAGAAGTCTTTGATATTGACCGCTCCCATGAACAAGGCCAGACCTCCCAGCGCGATCTGAATGCCGCGCGAGAGACCGATCAGGAGAAACACATTCAGCCAAGCCGCCATGAAGGCAAAATAGATCACGCCGCTGACCAGGACGAACGTGCCGGCGATGAGGGCCATTTTTCGCCGATCTTGGAGATTGACGAGCAAGGACAACAGAAACAGGAGGACCCACATCGCGCAGGGATTAAATCCGTCCAACAATCCGATCGCGATGGTGAACAGGGGAAGGCCAAGGTCCTGCGCTCGAAGCTCGCCGAACCATGTCGTCTTGATACCCTTTGTTGCGGGAAGGACTGCCTCGACTTGTGTGCGCTGGTCGAGCCTGGCGCGGATCTCAGTACCGGTTGTGTCGGGGGAGTGAAACCCCACAATCAGCTCGGTGCCTATGAGAAACGTGGGAACGCCGATACTGGTTATGCCTCGGTCGGCAAGGAGAGCTCCGAGTCGGTGACGCGCGGCTGAGTCCTCCACGATGTCATGGATGGCAATGCGAAGTCCTGGCCGCTCATGCTGCAGTTCCCCGAGGAAAACCTTGGCAGCTTCGCAGTGTGGACAACCGGTACGGACGAAGACTTCGAGATCAGGGATAAATTCTTCGGCTGAGAGCGGTAACCTGTTCCCAAGTACTAGTATGAGGATAACGAGGCATGCGCCAACCGTGCCGACGAACTCCCATTTGCTCTGATGATGTGGACGGAACACAACAGCTCGTTAGCGGGAAGGGAAGAGGGGTTCATCTCGCTCGATTGGCCGATAACTCCTCCACACAACCCTTGAGTGTGCTGTACTTCGGATAATCGGCTTCCCGGATCTCCACGCCAAAGGTCTTGTGGATCGAGACCACAAAATTCAAAAAGTCCATCGAGTCGATGTCCAGCTGATCACGGAAGCTGACATCCGCCTTCACGAGGGACAGATCGACCTCCGGCGCGATCTCGCTCAGGAGGCGAAGGACCGTCTGTCTGATTTCATCCGGCGTGAGAGACCTGTTCATAGTTGCGCTGGCTCCTGCAATAATCGATCGATCGCAGAAAGGAATACCGCGCCGCGGTGGCCGTCGGTCACGCGATGGTCTGCAGAGAGGCTCGCCATCACGACCGGTCTCGAAACAACTTCTCCCCCCACGACCCATGGCCGTTCCACAACTTTTCCGAAACCGACGAGAGCGACTTGTGGCGGATAGATGACCCCGAAGACCGTCTCGACCCCCTGCTCACCGAGGCTTGTGACGGTGATCGTCGGATCGGAGAATTCCGAACTGCGTAAGGTGCCCGCGCGGGCCCGCTTCACCACGTCTTGAAAGCGCGTCATCAACTCGCCAAGACTCTGCTTGTCGGTATGGTGAATGGCTGGGGCGACGAGGCCGCCTTGTCGCAGCGACACTGCTACGCCAACATGAACGTCGGGGCTTTGAACGGCAGCACCTCCTTTCCAAAGAGCGTTCAATTCCGGTACCTGCCGGAGCGCCAAGGCCACCGCCTTAATCAACAGGACGCCGTAGAGCAGTCGATCTGTCACCGATCGTTTGAGGTTTTCGTCCTTGAGCCAGGCCATAGCCTTGCCCATGTCGATGGCGGTGCTGAGGTAATAATGGGGGATCTCGCGCTTCGATCGTGCCATCGCGGCGGCGATGATCTCTCGCATGCGGGCTTGGCGGTCGATTGTTACGGTGGGTGGTTCCTTCGTCGGCACCGCTGCTGCGGCACGGACATCATCGAGGGTGATGGCGCCACCGGGGCCGGTTCCCTTCAAGGACGAAGGATCGACACGAAGTTCCGACGCGAGCTGTTTAGCAGCTGGCGAAATACGCAATCGGCCTGGCTCAGGCGGTGGAGGAACGATCGGCTCACCCACAGGGGAAGGCGTTGACTCCTTCACGGGTTTGGCCACTTTCGCTTCGACCTGTTCAGCCGATTTCCCCTCTTCGCTGATGATGGCCATGACCGTGCCGACCAGAACCGTATCGCCGGGCTTTGCAATCAACTGTTGAATGATACCGGTATAGAATGACTCGACTTCGATCGCGGATTTTTCAGTATCCACTTCCGCGATGATCTCGCCTTTGGTCACCTGGTCGCCGACCTTCTTCTTCCATTCGACCAACGTGCCCTCGGTCATGTCTGAGCCCAGCGTCGGCATGACGAATTCAGCCATGACTAAAACCTCCTGAACCGTCAAGCCTGAAGCGCGAGCAGTGCGAAGGACTAACGGCGCCCATGTATTATCCCTTGAGATTCCGGACAGCGGTCACGATCGTTTCAGGCTGTGGGAGCGCCGCGTCCTCCAAATGTTTCGGATAGGGGATCGGGACCTCGGCGCTGCACACGCGGGCCACGGGGCCATCAAGATCATAGAAGGCCCCTTCCATGATTTGCGCGCTGATCTCTGCAGCGAAACTTCCCGTGCGCCAAGCTTCGTCGATGATGACGGCTCGGTGAGTTTTCTTGACGGAGGCCAACACCGTCGCCTGGTCGAGTGGCCGCAGCACGCGGAGGTCGATGACTTCGGCGTCGATACCTTCGCCGGCCAGGGTCTCGGCGGCTTGCAAGGCCTTCCAGAGCGAGCCGCCAAACGTGATCAGGCTCACGTCCTTTCCTTGCCGGCGCACGGCCGCCCTCGAAATATCGACAGGCAGCGCACCTTCGTCGACCTCTCCTTCCATCGGATACAGATAAGCATGTTCGAAGATGAAGACCGGGTCCGGCTCCTTCAAGGCGCTCAGCAACATGCTTCTGGCATCGATCACAGTCGCCGGTGTGAGGACCTTGATGCCGGGGATGTGGGCATACCAGCCTTCCAGGCTATGGGAATGTTGGGCGGCCACTTGGCGGCCGGCCCCCGTAGCCATCCGCACGACGAGCGGAATGCTGAACTGTCCACCGGACATGTGCCGAATCGTAGCGGCATTGTTCACGATCTGATCAAGGGCTAGTAGGCTAAAGTTCACCGTCATCACTTCCACAATCGGCTTCATGCCGCCGAGGGCGGCTCCAATGCCCGCACCCACGAAGGTGGATTCGGACAACGGCGTGTCGCGGATACGCTCAGACCCGAATTCTTCCAGGAATCCCTTGCTGCAGGCGTAGGTCCCACCGTACTTGCCGACATCTTCGCCCATCAGAAACACATGCGGGTTGTTCTGCAACGCCTCACGTAGTCCGGCGCGAACAGCTTCTCTATATGTCATCTTAATCATGTCAGTCCGTTCACGTTGAGGCGAAGGCTGAGGTTCAGGATTGACGAATCTTCCTTCACTCGACCTTACCCGAAGCCTCGGCCTGCCGAGGCGTGTACACGTCTCTCGCGAGATCTTCGATCGATTCCCACCCTCCAGCCTCCGCAAACGCCACCGCTTCCTCAATTTCAGCAGTGATGGCGGTCTCCATCTTCTCGACCTCGTCGGTGTGCAGCAAACCATTCCCCCGAAGGTATCGCTCAAAAGAAGCAATCGGGTCTCGTTGTTTCCATTGCGCAACTTCGTCTTTGGTGCGATACAGCTCGGCGTCGTACATCGAGTGGGCTCGAAAGCGGTATGTGCGATACTCAATGAGGTATGGCCCACCGTCATGCCGCACGAAATTCATGGCTTGTTGAGTCGCTGACTCCACCGCCAGGACATCCATACCATCCACGGCCTCAGCCGGAATAGCATAAGCATCGGCCTTCTTGGCGATGTCTGGCTGAGATTGGTGCCGAGCCAAGGCGGTCCCCATCGCGTAGAGATTGTTCTCGCAGAGGAACAGCACCGGCAGTTTCCAAAGCGCCGCCAAGTTGAGCGATTCATGGAATTCACCTTCCGCCACAGCGCCGTCGCCGAAGAAGCAGGCGGTTACCCGGGGGCGCTTCTGCATCTTGTCAGCCAGTGCCAAACCGACGGCGACAGGTAAACCACCTCCCACGATCGCGAGCCCTCCGTAGAACCGTCGTGCCGCGTCGAAGAAGTGCATAGAACCACCGCGTCCCCTCGCACAGCCGTTCGCTTTTCCGTAGAGTTCCGCCATCAACGGTCCCATCGGCGTGCCGCGTATCAAAGCGTGGCCGTGCTCGCGATAGGTACCGACGATCGCATCCTCCGACGTGAGACACGGCATGGCACCGACTGCGACCGCCTCCTCGCCGATGTAGAGGTGAAGGAAACCGCGGATCTTGCCTAGGCTATAGAGTTCCGCGCACTTTTCCTCGAACCGTCGGATACGGAGCATCTGCCTGAGCAATTCCAAACCATGGCCGCGATCGATCGGCGGTGTCATGAGCCGGCCTCCAACGTCGACGTATCGCCTTCCGGGAGTCCCAACTCGCGGGCTTTGAGCAAACGCCGCATGATCTTGCCACTACGTGTCTTGGGCAGCGTCGTTAAGAACGTAATTTCTTTTGGAGCCACGACGGCCCCGAGGCGTGCACGCGCAAAGCCGAGCAGTTCGCGACGCAGCTCGTCGCTGGGCTCAAATCCATTCTTCAACGACACGAAGGCTTTCACCACCTCCATGGCGACTGGGTCGGGTTTCCCGATGACGCCGGCTTCTGCGACCGCTTTATGTTCGATTAACACGCTTTCGACCTCGAACGGGCCAATCAGGTGGCCGGAAGTCTTGATCACATCATCTGCGCGACCGACAAACCAGAAATAGCCGTCCTCGTCTCGTTTCGCGAGATCGCCAGTGAGATACCAGCCCCCGACGAAACATTTTTTATAGCGTTCCGGTTCGTTCCAGTATCCACGGAACATGGACGGCCAACCGGGTCTTAATGCCAGTTCTCCCTGGGCGTTCGGTTCCTCCACAACTTCCACGCCGCCGTCGGTTCTTCGGACGACTGCTGCTTCAATGCCGGGAAGCGGACGACCCATCGAACCGGGGCGGATATCCATGGAGACATAGTTGGCGATCATGATGCCGCCGGTTTCGGTCTGCCACCAGTTGTCATGGAATGGGCGGCCGAACGCCTCTTGCCCCCAGACGACGGCCTCGGGGTTGAGTGGCTCGCCCACGCTGGCGAGAAAGCGAAGGCGACGAAGATCGTACTTGCGGACCAAATCTGCGCCGCCTTTCATCATCATGCGAATGGCTGTGGGGGCGGTATACCAGATCGAGACTTGTTGGTCTTGCAGGGTGCGATACCAGGGTTCAGCATCGAACTCCGCTTCGTCGACGATGCTGGTGATGCCGTTCGTCAGCGGTGCGATGATGCCGTACGACGTTCCGGTGACCCACCCCGGATCCGCTGTGCACCAAAACACATCACTCTCGTGAAAATCCAGCGCGTATTTGCCGGTCATGTGGTGAGCGACCACAGCCTGATGCACATGGATTGCGCCTTTCGGCGTGCCGGTCGTACCACTCGTAAAGTGGAGCAGCGCCATGTCTTCCGGGTCTGTAGGGCCGATCGTAAAATCCGGGCTGGCTTGCTGCATGAGGAGACCCAAGTCAAGCGTGCCACCGATGGCAGTAGGTTGGCGATCTTCTCCGATGAGCAAGACGTGTTGGAGGCTGGGTACCGCCGAACGGATCGCAGCAACCTTCCGTTGATACAGCATGTTGGTGGTTACCAGCACCTTCGCCTGGCCGATAGTGAGACGTGCCCGGATCGGTTCTGGGCCAAAGGCGGAAAACAAAGGACAGAAGACGCTACGATGCTTGAAGGTTCCAAGCGCGGCGATGTACAACTCCGGAATGCGTCCGGCCAGAACGAACACGCGATCGCCCTTGGCGACGCCGAGCTGCTGAAGCACATTCGCGAATCGATTCGTCAGCTCGTTCAGCCGGCCGTAGGTGTAGTCCTCGATCGTTCCGCTCTTCCCCAACCATCGGATCGCCAGATGAGACGCGCGAGCTCCGTTCGCGTGGCGAACAACCGCCTCATGCGCGATGTTGAGACCCTGATCATGGGGAAGTCCCTGTAAATCGTGCCGGGCTTGGTCCCATGAGAAATGAGAACGGACGGTCTCGTAGTCGTGGAGATGCGGAACCGTACCCAACTGCTCGCGGGATTTGATGATCGTCGTCCAAGCCACGTCGTTTCGAACTAGCTGGTGATGTCGGGTGGCGCCGTGGACCTGATGTATGACAGCACATCCAGCATCTGCTGATCCGTCAGCTTGCCGCGAAAGCTATGCATCGGGCTGAACAAGACGCCATTCGAAATCGCGACGAGCAGTTCCCAATCGGTCTTGGACCGCGTCGTTTGCGATCGAAGATCAGCCGGCTGGACGATCAGGTCTTGGCTATCCGGTCCCTTTCCGTCCAATTTGGCCCCATGACAACGGAGACATTGTTGCTCATAGACGCCTTGTCCAACCTTCGCATCCCCCCGGATCACTTGAGCGAAGGCCACAGAGACCGAGCACAGAAAGATGAGTGCGAGAGGCAGTGTCTTCTTCATCTTCGACCCTTTCACCGTAAGACAAGTATCGGACAAGTCACGTGATGCACGACAGCGTGGGAGACGCTTCCCAAGAGGAAGCGGGAAATTCCCTTGCGTCCATGAGAGGTGACGACTACGAGATCCACATTCTTCGCCTCCTGTTCAATCACAGATGCTGGATGGCCTTGAGCGACTTTCGTGCTCACCGTATAGTGAGGGTGCAAGAGTTTGCCGGCGGTCGATTTGACGAGTTCGTCCGCATAGCGCTCCGCCCCCTCCCACCATGTTTCGATTCCCAGCGCATCATAGGGGTCGTTTACTCCGATCGGAACGAGGGCATGGAGCACGCAGAGCTCGGTAGGATCGGCGAAGGGATGTTGCGTGAGCCATTTCGCGATTTGGTCGGAGTCGTGTCGATCCTCGATGCCGACGAGGACCCGCTGAACCTTGCGGGCGGCTCCCCTCACGATCAACGTCGGACAGGAGCCGTGCATGAGCACGCGATGGGACACACTGCCGAGGACCACCTCGGAAAGACGGCTTCGTCCGCGCACGCCCACGACGACCAAGTCAGCGGACAAATTTTTTGCGCTGTCGAGAATGAGCTGAGCGGGACTGCCGATTTCGTTGACCTTCCTGACTGATTCAACCTCTGGTGGCACCATGGCGGCGGCACGCTCCAGCACCTGGCGCCCCGAATCGACCATCGCGTTGCGGAAGTCGTCGTACCCTTGGACATTTCCCGCTTGGGCCACGAACGGATGTTCCAAAATCCCTAAGTCGACGCCGTGGACCAGCGTGACATCGGTGGGATGATAGAGTAGAAACGTCTGGGTGACGGCGGCAAACGCCTGATCCGACCAATCGACGCCGATGATGACTCTCATGCCATGGCCTTTCCCAGCCGAAATTCAAAACAGCGGATGGGGTGCGGTACCGAATGGAAGCACGCGTGGTGACTCACCCACATTGCCGCGAATACGCCAAGTTCCGTCTTCGAGGACGAGATAGTGAATTTCCTCATGCCAGCTGTCGATGGGGACATACAGGCCGCTGGTCTTCGACCTGGCCCAGAGATGGCCGGTGCAGGTGACCTCCAGCACCGCATCGCGACCCGATCCCACCTTGGTCATCTTTGTGAAGAGGTGGGTACTCGCAATCTCCTGATATTCATCAAAGAGATCTTTCCAGATTTTTCTGAGATCGTCCTTCTTGAGCCCATGGTAGTTGTACTGAGGAGAGTAGATGGCCATGACCTTTTCAAGGTCGTGGGCTTTGATGGCTTCTTCTGCCTCCTCAAAGGTGCCGACAACGGCTTTGAGTGTTGCCACGTCTACGTCGATTACAGCACTGGATGGAACGACGATCTTGGCCAGCGCCGTTCCTAGGCCGGTCAGGAAGGTGAGGATGAGAAAAGTGGTGATGACGATACGTATGCTTCGACCTCGAACGGTCATGGTCCCTCTCCCTGCCAGTTCGTCAGCTGCCGACTAAGGTGCGGTTTCACGTTTCATCTTGTCCAGGTCACCCGCACGAAATCTTCGTCCTTGTCATAATGCAACTCCAGCTCGCCATGATAGGCATGCTTCAGTGCCTCACCGATGCGTCGGGGCAAATGGGTGTCGGTCGTAGAAATGACGAGGCCCTCGGGCTTGGAGTCGATCGACATAATTCGAGAGAGTGGGTGTTCCTGCTTCTCTGTCTTTTCCGCATTCTTCACCGAGCCGATGACCTGCTCGTGTTGCTCATCTTTAAAAGTACCTTTGAGAGTGATGAGACCCTTGGGATATTTGTCGCGGATCCGCATGCAGGCAGGGCACACGATCTCGTCGGCATCCCCCGGCCTCGCGCCCCAAGTCCATCGTCCCTTGTGAAACAAGGCTCCGCATTCGGTACAGACAGTCGGCTCCTTGAGCTTCCCACGCAGCTTATAGGTATCGTGCTGATACTCCTGGACAGTCCGATCATGTCGAGCCCCCAAGCCCGCTGGTGTCTTCGTTTTGGCTGTCATGCGTGCTCCCTTAATTATTACTACACGACGGGGGTGCGACCGTTGAAGAATGTGGTCGCTCCTTCCATTCCAACAACGACTCCTCCGCCAAGTTCAAATACTCCACGACATCGTGATCACTGACCTGTGCAAAATCGATATAGTGATGACCCACGGCCCAGAATGGGGCCGGTGTGGCAAGGACGACCAACTCATCAACCTGACTGCGAACTTCTTGGATGGTCTCCACTGGGCCAACTGGAATGGCTCCAACCAGGCGGCGTGGTTTGAGGTGTCTGATGGACTGGACGGCTGCGAAGAAGGTGGAACCGGTGGCGATCCCATCATCCACGAGAATGACTATGCGGTCGGTGAGCGTGGGGAGATGCCGGTCCTGACGATAGAGCTGCTGCCGTCGCGTGATCTCTCGTTGTTGCACCTGAACCAGCTCCTCGATATCCACGCGAGACAGACCGTATGCCGCCATGGCATCAGGGTTCAGATAGACCGTTCCTGTTTCACCCAGCGCCCCTAAGGCATACTCGGGGTTATCCGGAGCGCCCAGCTTGCGGGTGATGAAGACATCCAACGGAAGGTGCAGTCCCAGGCTCAGCTGGTAACCGACTGCGACACCACCACGTGGAAGCGCCAAAATAATGGCTGCCGGTTCGTCACGGTACTGGATCAGTCGATCAACCAGCCGACGACCAGCCTCTTCGCGATTCCTAAACGCCACACTCTTCCCCTCCGTAGACAGGGCTTGTGGTTCTACATCAGGCCGCTTGTTACGCCGACTCCGATCAGGAACATTGCCATGAAGATCAGGATGAGCATCAGCAGCAGGTGGTGGTGCGCCCCAGCCTCTTTTTCATCCCAATGCATCACCCAGGGAATTTCGAGGTAGCGGTGATGGCGAAGCATCATGCCCTCCTTTCCGAGCAAGACTACAGTTGAAGTCTAGGTCGACTCAGCAGCCGTCGCTTTTGCCCTTACCTGACCCGAGCCTAGACCTCTCCCTCTCACGAGACCTTCACTTCGATCGCTTTAGGTTTGGCTTTCTCCGACTTCGGAAGATGGACTTTCAACACGCCGTCCTTGTACTCGGCGTTGACCTTGGTTCCATCGGCATCTTCGGGAAGGGTAAAGCTCCGCAAGAAACTACCGTAGGCCCGCTCGACGCGGTGGTACTTCTTGCTTTTTTCTTCCTTCTCGTATTTTCGTTCGCCGCTGATAGCAAGAACATCGTCATGGACGTTGATCTTGATCTCTTCTTTCTTCATCTCGGGAAGTTCCGCCTTGATGAGGTACTCTTTCTCGTCTTCCGAGATATCCACCAGCGGCGACCACTCTGCGACGGTGATGGCCTCCTTCTTATCCCCGCCCGTAGGAACCGGCGTGCGGCCGAAGAAGCTTGAGAGTCGTTTCTCCATTTCTTCAATCTCTTTGAAGGGATTCCATCGCGTCGTCGGTTCCCATCGTGTCAAAACACTCATAGCCATTACCTCCTCTTATGATTAATGTGGATGCCCCACCCAATGCCTTGTGCATCGTCGGTGCCAGGGGGTGGGAGAGATCAAAGGTGGGGAGCGCATCCTAAGAAATGCGATGGGTTAGGTCGTTATGGGAGTTCAGCTCTGCGAAAATCACGAAGTGGCCTGTAGCATTACGGGGCAGTGGCATCTAGGGGGCTGTTGCCTCTTTCAACATTGATTGAAGGTATCGGGGGTGTTCTTCGAGGATGAGAAGCGTGAAGAAACAGACTCATTGTCATTAGGGAGTTGTGATGCTCGGCATCGAGGACACAAATGGATCTTGAGTACAGGTTCTGCAGGGCCAAGGCCACGGGGCACGGGCTATGGGAAAGGAAGGATCAGCTTCAAAAGGGAGCCGTATGAAGCAGCGGCTGTCGTTCAAGAACCTGCCGAAGATCCAGGGGAAGCGGTTCAAGAAGCTGAGGCTGGAAAAGGAACGGGAGCGAGCCACACGAATGAGAGTCCGGCCGGTCAAGAAACGGTAAGGAGGCTGAGAAGCTGTGATGACCGTCTCGGTCGTCAGGTGAAGGGGTGGGGAACATGCCGGTGCATAATGCCGATGTCGCAGCGGTGTTTGAGGAGATCGCAGATCTTCTTGAGATCGAAGGATCCAACCCATTCCGCATCCGCGCCTATCGCAGTGCGGCTCGTACGCTCCGTGATCTCCCTCGTGAAGTCGCCGCGATGCTCGACGAGGGAGAGGACCTGACAGAACTGCCCGGGATCGGCGAAGATCTCGCGGCAAAGATCAAAGAGATCGTCGAGACCGGTACGGCTGCCGCGCTCGAAGAGCATCGCAACAAGGTGCCGAAGACTCTCACTGAATTACTCAGAATTCCGGGCATCGGGCCGAAACGAGTCAAAGCGCTGTATCGTGATCTCGGCATCCGGACGCTCGCCCAGTTGCAGAAGGCCGCGCAGGACGGGCGAGTGAGATCGCTCCAGGGGTTTGGAGAAAAAACAGAACGATACATCCTGGATCAACTGAAAGCGCGGACCGGTGAGGAGACGCGTTTCAACTTAGCGGTCGCCATGCAGTACGCCGAAGCCTTGATCGCCTATCTGAAGGCTTCTGCCGGCGTAAAAAAAGTCGTCGCGGCGGGCAGCTATCGACGAGCCAAAGAAACGATTGGAGATCTCGATATCCTCGTCACAGCTGATCCCGGCAGCCCCGTGATGGATCGATTCACATCGTACCCAGAGGTCGAAAAAGTTCTCGCTCACGGTGTGACCAAAGCGAGTGTCCGCCTTGCCTGCAAACTGCAAGTGGATGTGCGAGTCGTCCCTGAGGACAGCTATGGAGCCGCGCTCCTGTATTTCACCGGAAGCAAGGCCCACAATGTGACGCTCCGACAATTGGCACAGCAGCAGGGGCTCAAGCTCAATGAATATGGGCTGTTCAAGGGCAATCGATCGGTGGCGGGGGTGACTGAAGAATCGGTCTATGCCGCAGTCGGCCTGCCGTGGATTCCGCCGGAACTGCGGGAGAGTCGCGGAGAGTTTGAGGCGGCGCGTGCCGGCCACCTGCCCACGCTCGTAGAGCTGGCCGATCTGAAGGGTGATTTGCACGCCCACACCAAAGCGACGGATGGCCGGAACTCCATGAGAGAAATGGCGGAAGCGGCACGAGCGCGTGGCCTTGAGTATCTGGCGATCACTGACCATTCGAGGCATCTGACGATGGCCAAAGGTCTTGATCCGAAGCGGCTGTTCGAACAGCTTGAGGAGATCGATCGGCTGAACGAGACGCTGAGCGGCATCACCTTATTGAAGGGGATCGAGGTCGACATTCTGGAAGATGGCAGCCTGGATCTCCCCGATGAAGACCTGAGTCGGCTCGACCTGGTGGTGGGAGCCGTGCATAGCCACTTCCGGCTCTCCAGGCAGAAGCAGACCGAACGGATCTTGCGCGCCATGGACCGTCCCTGTTTCACGATCTTGGCCCATCCCAGCGGCCGACTCATCGACGAACGAGCGCCTTACGATGTCGATATGGCTCGTCTCATCCAGCATGCCCGAGAGCGGGGCTGTTTTCTGGAAGTGAACGCGCATCCGGTGCGGCTGGATCTAACCGACACTGATTGCCAGATGGCGAAAGAGGAAGGCGTCATGCTCAGCGTCAATTCCGATGCCCACAGCGTCCTCGATCTTGAACATCTTCGCTATGGGATCGGGCAGGCGCGCCGGGGATGGCTGGAAAAGGAAGATGTGTTGAACGCGAGGCCTCTGCACTCGCTTCGTCCGCTCCTCAAACGCACGATGGCGAAGTTGTTAAGCATGAAACGTCAGGTGTGAGGCGGTGGCGGCATACCGCATATTCATATTGAAGGATAAGTACTGTTCGGCATCGAATGTTGGGAGGGGATGAATCCTTTTGTGAGATTCCGACTCATAGGCATAGTCCACAATTTCATCAATGAGGAGGTGTATGTCTGTGGTCAACGTTTCGAAATCATTCGTCGCCCAAAAGCAGGGACAAGCCGACCGCTGCCATCGCTGTGGCGGATTGATGGTTCGGGAGAAAGTGTTCGAGCTCGGTTCATTCGATTGGCGCTGCGTGAGCTGCGGGGAGCGGATCGATCCCGTCATTCTCGTTCATCGCCAGGTCCATCGTCCCAAGGATCTGGCGCGCGAAGAAGCCGAGGGAGTCTTTGCTGCGAAGGGGAAAGCTCGTTTGAACTGAGGTCCTTTGCCTCAGAGGGTTCGATTGTGCCACACCTGCGCGACGGTGTGGCATCTTGCCTCCGTTGATTCTGAGAGGACCGAGGTTAACTAAACAATGAAGGAGGTGGCTTGAGCCGAAAGCCAAAGAGGTCGGCAGCCTCAAGTTGGTGACTCGCTCTTGTGCAGCCAGCGTGCAAAGGGCGCGGGCGCTGTTTCAGTAGCGGGGTCAAGGTTCAAGGGACGCGCTATCGATTGTCGGTGCCACTAGGCATGGCCGTAGATGCGAGCCAGGACGAAGATTGAGGCGCGGGGCAATCAGCCTGAAGCGACTGAAGGATTGCCGAACGTGATTCCGGCCAGATAATGGCCCCCGTAGTTCCACACAAGAGCGAGCCGTTTTTTTATGTGCTCTTTCAAGTTCCTCCGGCTATCCCACACATAGGCCGCAAAAAGACAGCCTCAATACGTTGTAGGCTACATGTGTTCGGGAAGGTTACGCCTGAAAAGAAAAAGCGAGAGCGGAGGCGGGTCCCGAGAGCTCTTTTGCACTTGTGGAGGTCTTGGAAGGGTTTAGGCTTCCCGCTCGGTACCGGCGGGCCTGCTCACCACCCCAGCGCTCGACCTCGATTCTCTTGAGTGTTCCTCTCACCGAGGCCTCCGCTCACCGATAAGATAACCTCCCTTTCCGAATAATCAATCGCCGGATCCCTCGATCACTGTAGCGGAATGGGGCATCGGCGAACCAGGCTACAGTCTCCCCCGGAGTTCTTCTCTGTCTCATCAGATAGAAGGATCGCGTGAAGTCATTAGGTTAGGAAGATCGGTGAGAGGGAAGGTTTTCCTCTGAGCGATGGCATGCCAGATGCTTTGCTCTTGATCTTGGAGCATGGTGCCATCCACGAAATCATTGCGGCTAGCTGTTGTCGGATTCGGTCGGGTCGGACAGATCTGTGCGGAGTTCATCTTCCTGAGCCACGATCTGAGTTTGGCAGCCATCGTACGCCGGTCAGCGAGCACCGGGGGAAAGCTCCCGGAGATGTTCCGCTCCGTTCCAGTGATAACACATATCGGTCAGACGAGAGATGTCGACGCAGCGCTCATCTGCGTCCCCACAAACGCCGTCGTGGAGGCCGCCTCCCCGGCTCTTCAGCATGGAATCCCGATCGTGGATTGCGCCACGTTGCATGGAGAAGCGCTCCATGCCCACAAGGACGCGATCCGCAAGATGGCCATTCGACACGGGACACCGGCCATTGTGGGAGCCGGCTGGGACCCAGGTGCGCTGTCGGTGTTCCGCTCGTGGTTCGCCCTGCTGACACCGGGAGGATCGACAGAGACACGACATCACACAGGCGTCAGTCTCCGCCACGCCACGATGGCTCGCAGCGTGGTCGGGGTGAAGGATGCCCTTTGTGCCGAAGTGCGAGCCGCCGACGGAAAGTTTCAGCGCTATGTCTATGTCGAACTGGAACAGGGAACAGACGTCGATCGCGTCGCAGAAGCCATTCGGGCTGACCCGCTGTTTCTGGCAGAGGACACGCAGGTGTTTCCCGTTGAGAGTCTCGCGGAGCTGGAAGAGGAAGGGCGTGGAGTGGTCCTCGAGCGGCGGGGTCCTTCTGGCCGACTCGGCCATCATCAGTTCTTGCTGGAGGCTCGCTTCGACGAATCGGTTCTGACGGCTCAAGTCATGCTCGCGGCGGCTCGCTCTGTCCCACAACTTGACCCAGGCGCTTACGCGCTCACCGAGATCCCGCACAGTGCGATGTGGGGGGAAAGGGCGGAGCGGGCGGATCGGGACTGGCTTTGAGGCACAGAATGATGACCACACTCCATGTTGTCGGTAAAACAGAGGAGGAGGCCAGAATTGTCTGGGAATCTTTTCCCTCCTGGGCGCAGTTCAGCTGGCTGTATCTCTTGAGCGCTTTCTCCGTACTGCGTGGAGCGCTGTTCTTCCGGTTCGGCCTGGGCGGGTGGGAGATGTGGGTGCTTGGGGCCGGGGTTCTTCTTGTCTGCGCAGCGGTATTGCGGCATTGGGTGCGCTACCAACTCACAAGGGAGCAGATCACGGTGCGGAACGGCTATACGGGGCGCGAGATTCAATCCATTCGGCTGAACGAGGTGAGAAACATGGAAGTACAACAAGGAGTGGTGGCGGATTTTTTTGGAATCGGCACGGTGCTCGTTCATGCCCGAACCGGCGACCTGTCGCTCTCGCTCCGAGGCGTGCGTGATCCAGAAGAGGTCAAGAGCCGCATTGAGGTCCAGGCTTGGAAGCATCATCGAGCAGCAACAAATTCCCAGCCAGCGAGTGAATGAACGGAATAAGTAGTCACGCACTGATGGTTTTCCCTGGGTAACCATGATCGAGTGACAGGAAAACGAGAGACGCAGGATATGCTGTGAGGTCCGCTAGAGTCGGATCCTCATGGGAGGCCAGCCGGGATTGTTGAATCTCGGAGGCGGAGAATCAACCATGCAGCCCATTCGTTCCGAGACCGTACAGAAAGAGAGATGGGAACATTTCCCGCATGAGGCCGATATCGGTGTGCGGGGGATCGGTCCGACCAAGGAGACGGCGTTTGAAGGGGCGGGGCTGGCACTGACTGCCGTGATCACAGACCTGGCTTCTGTTGCTCCCCTGCATGCCGTGTCGATCGTCTGTGAAGCTCCTGACGATGAGTTGCTGTTGGTCGATTGGCTCAATGCGCTCGTCTACGAAATGGCCACGCGGAAGATGCTCTTCAGCAGCTTCGCTGTGCAGTTCAACGACCATTCATTGCACGCGACGGCCTGGGGAGAGAAGGTCGAGGTGGCGCGACATCAGCCAGCCGTCGAAGTGAAAGGCGCGACCTACACCGAGCTGTCAGTGAAGCAGGATGAGCAGGGCAGGTGGGTTGCGCAGTGTGTGGTAGACGTTTAGATCATATGGATCATGCTCAGATGATTGTGAGGCGGCTATGGATCTCAACTTATTGAAACGACGCGGGCGCGACGAATGGCACATTTCTCCTCGCGGCAAGATGCGGGTGCCCGGTGTGATCTATGCCACCGAAGATTTGATTCACGACATGGACGAGAAGGTTTACGAGCAGGTGACCAACGTGGCGACGTTGCCGGGGATCGTCCAAGCCTCCTATGCGATGCCCGATGCGCATTGGGGCTATGGATTTCCCATCGGCGGAGTTGCGGCGTTCGACCCCGATCTGGGAGGGGTGGTCTCAGCTGGAGGTGTGGGCTTCGACATTTCCTGTGGAGTCCGAACGCTTCGTACGGGACTCACGGTCGAGGATCTTCAACCGGTGAAAGAACTGCTGGCCGAGGCCTTGTTTCATCGCATTCCCGCCGGCGTCGGGAGCACGGGGAAGGTGCACTTGGATCGGGACGAGATGAATGCCATGCTCGCCGGAGGGGCCAAATGGGCGGTGGGGAAGGGCTATGGGACGCAGGAGGATTTGGAGTTCATCGAGGAGCACGGTTGTATGGCTGATGCCAAACCGGAGTGTGTATCGGATCATGCGAAGAAGCGCCAGCAGGACGAGATGGGGACGCTCGGCTCCGGGAACCACTATCTCGAAGTGCAAGGGGTCGCGAAGGTCTTCGATGCTCAGGTGGCGTCGGTCTTCGGCATTCGTGAAGGGGACGTCGTCGTGAGCATTCATTGCGGCTCGCGAGGCCTCGGCCATCAGATCGGCACCGAGTTTCTGAAGAGCATGGTCACCACGGCTGCGCGGCACCACATCGAACTGCCCGATCGTGAATTGGCCTGTGCCCCGATTAATTCCGAAGTGGGACAAGAATACCTTGGCGCGATGCGGGCTGGGATCAACTGTGCGCTGGCCAACCGTCAGATCATCACCCATCTCGTCAGGCAGGTCTTCGCCGACATCGTGCCGCAGGCGACACTCTCGCTGCTCTACGACGTTTCCCATAACACCTGCAAAGTCGAAGAACATGTTCTCGACGGAACGCCGACCCGTCTCTTCGTCCATCGCAAGGGCGCGACGCGGGCCTTTGGACCAGGCCACCCCGATATTCCTCCGTCACTGCGAATCGTGGGGCAACCGGTTCTGATCGGCGGAACGATGGGAACAGCGTCATACGTGCTCGTCGGCACCAAGGAGAGCATGGGGTTGGCGTTCGGGTCCGCCTGTCATGGAGCAGGTCGGAGTATGAGTCGGCATCAGGCCCTTCGCCAATGGCATGGCCGTGACGTCGTGAAGGAATTGGCAGCACGTGGAATTCTGATTCGCAGTCCCTCCATGCGCGGAGTCGCCGAAGAAGCGCCAGGCGCCTACAAAGACGTCAGCGCAGTAGTTGATGCAGCGGATGAAGCAAGGCTGGCGAGGAAGGTGGCCAGGCTGGAACCGCTCGTGTGCATCAAGGGATAGCGAGGGGATACATCGCTACGAGAAAAAGAGAGTTTCTGAGAGTTTCTGATGGACACGAACGCGCTCAGCAATATTCTAGAGGCGGCCAATTTCTGTCTGGCTGAAAGCGCTTTGGGATCGGGCTAGATGAGTCCTACACTTTTGCGCAAGTTGGCCGACCATTGTCGATTTCGCGGGACAGGAGCGACTTGTTCTTGTTTGCGTGAGGGTACTGCGAGTGAGAGTCCCTAGACCGCCTGGCGCAGTAATTTGATGGCAATGATCCCATGGTGCCAATGACGAAGGATCAGCAGCATCCCGAACCAATGTCCATCCTCGTCATGGAAGCCGATCCACTCCGGCGTCGCTGGATCGAGCATGCGCTCTCAGGCGGAGGATATCACGTGCAGACTGTAGCGTCGGCGAAGCAAAGCTTGCAATATCTCAAGCGGATTCAGTTTCATGTGGTGGTCATTGGCGGACATCTCCGCGCCATTGGACTTACCGAATGGCTCCCAGAGACCAAGCGGTTACATCCCGACCTTCCCGTCGTCGTGAACCAAGTGAAGTGGCCTATCGGGCGAGACTACCTGATGGGGAGCCCAGGAGCGTTTCACTGCCTCGTTTGTTCGCTCCAGACTCAGGAAGTAGCCCTGCGGGAGCGGGTCGAAAAGGTCGTTCGGGGGGAGACACAGTCTCTCGGCTAATACTCGGAAATGATGGCTTGGACCCAGAGCATCCGTCGTGGAGAGACCTGGGTAGGGAATTCACAGGGAGAGTCGTCGCACGTGCTAAGAGAATTCGTCATCTTTGCGGGCACAGCGAATCCCGATTTGACGGCTGCGATCGCGACGGAGCTGGGAATGTTGCCGGGCGCTTGCGTGATCGAGCGATTCCCGGACGGAGAGACTTCTGCCCGACTCCTGGAGTCGGTACGACGAAAGGAAGTCTTTCTCATGCAGTCACTGTCGCCTTCCGTCAACGATCATCTCGTCGAGCTGCTGGTCTTGGCGGATGCCTGTCGGCGGGCTGCGGCTGGGCGCATCACGGCGGTGGTGCCATACCTAGGGTATGCACGGTCGGACAAACGGCATGGCCGGCGTGAGCCCATCTCGGGAAGGATGGTGGCCGATGTACTCGAGGCCGTGGGGATCGACCATGTCGTCACCATGGATCTCCATGCACCGCAGATTGAAGGATTCTTTCACATTCCGGTGGACAGCCTAACGGCGGTTCCCACGATGTGCAACATCCTGCACGAGAAACTGCCGCCGGGGATTGTGGTGGTCGCGCCGGATGCGGGCGCTCTTCGAATGGCGACGGACTATGCGCATCGCCTGAAGGGAACGGTCGCGGTCCTTCACAAGCGACGAGAGAGCGGGACAGGAACACAGGTCACTCACCTGGTTGGCGAAGTCGGTGGCAAGCCTTGCCTCATCGTGGATGACATGATCTCGACAGGGGGCACTCTCGCGTCCGGCATTGAGGCGCTTCTCCAGGCAGGTGCTCGTCCGGAACTGACGATCGCGGCCACACACGGGCTGCTTCTTCCAGGAGCTCGCCAGAAGTTGGCGCACGAAGCGGTGAAGAGGGTGTTGATCACCGACACCGTCGCCAGCGCTCCTAAGGATTGGCCACGCTTGCAAGTTATTTCGATCGCTCCAGTCATTGCTGGGGCGCTCAAACGGCTCCTAGAACATCGGTCACTGGGCGATCTTTACTGAACAAGCCGGGATCATCGGCGAGGTTGATATCTTCGAGACGAGGAAGGGAGTCAACTTGAACCGGATCATCGCGCTCGACGCTCGGTCGTGCGGTCTGCGACCGGTCTTCGAAGGGCAAACAAGAAATTGGGGTCAGAGTATTGTGTTCGGGACGCCCAATGACGTGACCGTCTCTCAAAATTGCACTCTGACCCCGATTTCCTGACGTGGAGTCGCCGAAGAAGCGCCGAGCGCCTACAAAGATGTGAGCGAGGTGGTGGACGCGGCGGATGACGGGAAGCTGGCGAGGAAGGTGGCCAGGCTGGAGCCGCTCATTTGTGTGAAGGGGTAGGCGAAAAAAAGAGGTCAGGGCATCACACGATGATCGCCCGAGATACAACGGAGGCTACGATGGTGAAGTCAGAGAAAACGGAACAGACCACGGAAGGGAGCCGAGAGGA
>Ga0073934_10004693_pt1 | contig 22232 bp, 16 predicted proteins | sample LarsenN4metaG_FD_76834 | JGI IMG/M metagenome (GOLD analysis project Ga0073934, IMG submission 76834) | Hot spring sediment bacterial and archeal communities from British Columbia, Canada, to study Microbial Dark Matter (Phase II) - Larsen... ...
GTCGCGCACGGGCCGGAAGAACGGTACGTACAGCGCCGTGCGGGCGGTGACCTCGTTGCGGAATCCCGGCGGGCAGAGGCGGACGTAGCCGTCCCAGGCATCGGCGCTGGTCATGGCGCCGACCTCGCCGGGTTTCGCGACGATGGGGATGTAGTGCGGCGCCGCGCCGACGGCGGCACGCGCGGCGTCCAGCACGCCGTGCGCGCTCACCCGCAGCAGCGCGAGCGGCCCGGCGTAGCGGGCCACCTCGAACGCGGCGGCGCGCCCGTCGAGCAGCGGGCACTGGCTCACCGTCGCGGCGACGTTGCCGTCGCGCGCCGCCACGCTGATCACCAGCCCGCCGGCGAACGAGGTTCCCCACAGCGCCAGGCGCGCGCGGTCCACGCCCGGCAGCGTGCGTGCATACGCGAGCGCGGCGAGCCAGTCCGCGATTTCCGCCGCCGGGTCCAGGCGATTGCGCGGCGCGCCGTCGCTGGCGCCCCAGCCCCGGTAATCGAAGATCAGCGTCGCCATGCCGGCGGCGTTGAAGCGCGCGGCGTATTGCTCGAGGTGCATGTCGCGCGTGCCGCCGAAGCCGTGCGCCATCAGCACCAGCGGAACCGGCCCGCCGTCGGCGGCTTCCGGCACGGTCAGCCAGCCGCGGCAGGTGGTTCCGTGGCTGGTGAAGGCAATGTCCTGGCGTGGCGGGGTGCGGGGTGAGGCGGGCATGGCGGTTCTCCGGTGGGCTTGAACGGGATTCAAGAGGTACGGTAGCCTTGCCTTGAATGCAGTTCAAGAGGTGCGCATGGCCAGGACACGACGCGAACAGGACGCCGGCGCCAAGCGCGACGCCATCGTGGCCGCTGCCCGCCGGCTGTTCCTCGCGGAGGGCTACGACGCGACCGGCATGGCGCACATTGCCCGCGCGGCCGGCGTCGCGCCGAACACGCTGTACTGGTACTTCGACGACAAGGACGCGCTGCTGATCACGCTGCTCGACGAACTCGTCGCCGAGGCGCTGGCGGAGTACGCCGGCGTGCAGGCGCTGCCGCTGGATGAACAGCTGCTCTGGCTGCTGGCGAAGTTCGACGCCGCGCCCGGCATGGTCAGCACCGTGCACGCGCGGCTGGCGGTGTCACCGGGCCTTCGCGAGTGGCACGAGCGCTTTCACGCGATGGTGGAAGCGCTGGTGATGGCGCTGCTGGCGGCGCACGGCGTGCCGGAAGCCGAGCGGCAGCCGGCGGCGCGCATCGCGATGTTCGTCGTCGAGGGCCTGCTCTCGCACCACGCGGGGCCGCCGGATGAACGCAAGACCATCGCCGCGCTGCTGGCCGCGCGGATGTTGCCGGCAACACCAACCAAACCGGAGTGATCACATGAAAGCGAATGCATTCCCGCGCCTGGCGGGCAAGACCGTGCTGGTCACCGGGGCCTGGGGCGGGCTCGGTACCACCTTCGTGCGGCAACTGCTGGCGTCTGACGCGAAGGTGATCCTCAGCGATCTTGCGGAAAAACCGCTGTCGACGCTGGCGCAGGCCGGTGCGCTGCCGGCGGGTTGGGAGCGCAACGTCCTCGGGCAGGTGGCCGTGGACCTGAATGCCGCCGACGGCCCGCAGACGTTGTACGACGCCTGCCGCGCCATCGCGCCGGTGGATGTGGTGATACACAACGCGGGGCTGGGTTGTATCGGCCGTTTCGCGGACATCCCGCGTGACAAGCTCAACCTGCAGATGCGCGTGATGCTGACGGCACCCATGGAACTGACGCACCTGTTCCTGCCGGATTTCCATCGCCGCGGCAGCGGGCATTTTGTTTTCGTGTCGTCGGTGGCGGGCTTCATCGCCACCTCGCTGGGCGCCAGTTACAGCGCCGCGAAGTTCGGCATCCGCGCCTTCGCGATGGCGCTGGCCGGCGAGATACGCCCGCGCGGGCTGGACGTGACCATCGTCTATCCGTTCTTCACGCGCACCGCGATCCTGAAGTCACCGACCTTCGGTGACGCGAAGATCCCGGTGATGCCGCGCATCTTCATCGACGAGCCGGAAGACGTGATCCGCACGGCGTTGCGCGCGGTGGACCGCCGCCGCTTGCATGTGCGGCCCGGCTTCTACGCGAAGTTCATGTGGAACGTGCAGCGCTTCTGGCCGGTCGTCAGCACGCAGATGCAGCCGGAAAAACTCTGAACGGGACGCCGGCGCCGGCCGTGCTGCGCGCCCGCACCCCGTTTGCCTATACTGCGCCGCAGCCACCGGAGCACACGCCATGAACATCCACACCGATCCCTACGCCCACATTCCGCTGTCCGAGCGCAGCGCCGCGCAACTGCCGCCGATCGACGTCGAGGAATTCCGCAAGGTGGTGCACACGCGCCGTGCGATCCGGCGGTTCACGGACGAAGCGATCCCGGACGCGGTCGTCGACGATTGCCTTGACCTCGCCATGCTGGCGCCGAATTCCTGCAACCTGCAGCCGTGGGAATTCCACGTGGTGCGCACGCCGGACCTGCGGCGCCAGGTGGCGCATGCCTGCCTGGACCAGAACGCCGCGAAGACCGCGCCGCTGCTGATCGCGGTGATTGCGCGCACCAACACCTGGAACGAGTCCTGCGATCTCACCGTCAGCGAGTGGCCGGACGAAAAGATGCCGCGCATCGTCGAGACGTTCTACCGCAAGGTGGCGAAGGTGCAGTACTGGCAGGGCCCGTTCGGCAGCTTCGGCCTGCTCAAGCAGGCGTTCTACGGCGCCGTCGGTTTGTTCCGGCCGGTGCCGCGCGGCCCCTATTCACCGGCCGAAATGCGCGTGTGGGCGGTGAAGAGCACGGCGCTGGCGGCGGAAAACCTGATGCTCGCCATGCGTGCGCACGGCTATGACACCTGCCCGATGGAGGGCATGGACGAGAACCGCGTGCGCAAACTGCTGGGCCTGCCATCCGATGCCATCGTCACCATGGTGCTGGCCTGCGGCAAGCGCGGCGAGCGCGCCATCTACAACACGCGTTACCGCTTCGATCGCCAGCGTTACGTGCACTACCGCTGATTTTCCCGCCGCCATTGCAGCGGCGGCGTCCCGGTGAGCGACTTGAACGCGCGGCTGAACGAATTGCCGTTGGTGAAGCCGGTGCGGTGCGCGACCTGGTCGACGGTGAGCGAGGTCGTTGAAAGGAGTTCGCGCGCGAGCAGGAACCAGGCGTCGTTGGCCAGCTGCTTGTAGGTGGTGTCTTCCTTCGCCAGCTTGCGCGTGAGGTTGCGCGGCGAATGGTGGATGCGGTCAGCGAATTCTTCCAGCGACGGAAACCGGCCGGCGCGGGCGAGGGCGACCAGTTCACTGCCGACAAACGCGGCAAAGGTCTGGGCGGCCATCCGGGCCTCGATCTCGCTGTCGAGGAGCGACTGCGCCAGGCGGTGGGTCGCCTCGTTGGGGTTCTTGGTGCGGTAGTCGAGGAAGCGGGTCTCGCCGATGAAGCCGTCGAAGGTGCTGTTGAAGATGACGTCGCAGCCGTAGGCCTCGCGGAACTCCGGCAGGCGCGAGTTGCCACGGCTGTCCACGCCGCAGTCATGGCGGAAATGGATCGTGCGCGGGATGTGCCCGCCCATGGTCTCGTGGCTGATGATGTTGATGATTCCCACGGTCACTTCGAGCATGACGCGGTTCATTTCTTCCATGTCGGCCACCAGTTCGATCTCGAAGCGGCTGGTCTGCGGGCCTTCCACGAGCCGCGCCTTCACCGCCGGCGCGAGCAACGGCATGTAGCGGATGGCGACAGACAGGGCGTCGCGGCCGCTCAGCGAACTGAGCGTGGCCAGGCCGGCCAGCCCGATGCTGGTGGCGGAATAGCCGCTCAGCCATTCCTTGAGCGTGACGCGACCATCGGTGCGGTGGCGCACCCAGCGATTGAGGCGGACGAAGGCATCGACATCGAGGCTGAACGTCGGGTCATCGTAGCGCGCGCGGTCCACGCCGAGGTGCGCGAGCATGTCGTCGAGGGTGACGCCGAGGTCGCGCGACTCGAGCAGGTAGCGGATCGGCTCGAGCAGGGTCCTCGGAAACCGGAGATCTTTGCGGGCGACGTTCATGTTGTTGTTGTGTCGGTCCGTCGGCGTGGGGGCAGGTTGCCGGCCGGTGCGGGGCTTGTCGAGTCCCCGGTGCAGCGACCGGCAAGGCGGGATGTCCGTTCCGGTGGAGATTGTGGCCGGAATGGGTGGGGGCGGGTGAATAGATTCACCTGCGGGAACCGGCAGGCCGCCGTTCCGTCACGCCCCGCGGAGAACCCGGCGATGAACAACAACAAGAACCCCGGTCGTTTCGCCACGCTGCTCGCCCTCGTCGTCACGGCGCTCCTCGCGCCGGCTGCCGTGCAGGCGAAGCTGGCCGGTTACAACGTGATCGCCGTCCACGGCTTCATCGCGACCGACCTGCTGCAACCGCCCACCGACGCCGAGCTGCTGTCACGCCGCGCCATCGCCGACTACTGGGTGCAGCGCTCCGAAGGTTTCCTGAACTGGTCCGGCGCGGAGCGCCTCGAGGGCAAGATCGCCAGCATGGTGTTCCAGCAGGCCAAGGGTTATGCCCGGCAAGGCCTGTGCGACAACGGCTGCATCCTGGTCACGCACAGCACCGGCGACCTGGTCGCCCGTTACTTCATGCAGAACCAGGCCACCTGGATGCGCAACGCCGGCCTGCCGCCGCTGAAGATCATCGCCACGCTGGACTTCGCCGGTGCCGGTGGCGGCACCGACCTCGCCGATGTGGCGGTGGCCGCGGCGAACAGCGAGTACGTCCCGGACCCGATGAAGTGGGCGGCCGGCATGATGCTGGGGCTCGACCTTGACATCACCGACTACGACGAACTCGGCGTGGTCATCGACCTGCAAACCTCGGTCGCGCGCACGCACGCGATGGCACCGAACAGCATTCCGCGCCTGCGCTTCTCCGCCAGCGGCGGTGACCTCACCGAGATCGGCATGGGGCAGGTCCGCACCATCACCAAGACGATGATCCGTGGCGCCGACGACACCGTCGTGCCGGCGCATTCCAGTTGTGGCGCCTCGGCGCCGGACGCCATCGAGAGCTGCTCCTCGTCGGTCAGCTACGCAGGCAAGCGCACCTGGCAATACGGCCCGGCCGGCCTGCTCTACAACCACTTCCCGCTGCTGATGGGTGCGACCTACGACCACTTCAGCATCACGCGCGACGTGCGCCAGGGCCAGGTCACCTACGTGCTGAACAACTTCACTGCCGGCCTGCAAGTCGACTTCGTCACCTACACGAAGACGATCACCCGCAACTGGTGGGAACTCTGGAAGGAAACCGGCACCTGGCAGTACGTCCGCGACGCGGACAGCAAGGCGATGAGCCCGGTGATCTACGACACCTTCAATAACTGATGGCCGTGTCCGGTTGCTGCTGCAACAGGCCGCGGCCACGGCGGACCGGCACCTGCGCAAAACCGTCGAGTGACATGACAAGGACAGGTGAACCCAATGGATTCCCGCAAAACCACGCGTTCAAACGCACTGCGCAATCTGATGCTGACGGGCGCTGTCATGGTGATGACGGCCTGGATCGCCCCGTCGGGCGCGCACGCCGCCGGGCCCGTCGCCTACACCGGTCTGGGTGAAGCGCGCGGTACGGTTACCGCCGAGGGCGTGTCCGCGTTCCTCGGGCTGCCTTACGCAAAACCGCCGCTCGGCAACCTGCGCTTCGCGCCGCCGGCGCCGCTGACCACCTGGGGCGGCCCGATCCAGGCGGACACCTTCGGGCCGGCGTGCCCGCAGCCCGCGATCGAGGCCAGCGCGATCATGAATTCGCGCATCAGCGAAGACTGCCTGACGCTGAATGTGTGGACCACGGCAGCTGACGGTGGCAAGCGCCCGGTGATGTTCTGGATCCACGGCGGCGGCTATCTCTGGGAGAGCGCGGGCGATCGGATTTATAACGGCGCCCGTCTGGCGGCCCGTGGCAACGTGGTGGTCGTCAGCGTCGAGTACCGCCTTGGCGCCTTCGGCTTCACTCACCTGGCCGATGTGCCCGGCAGCGGCAACGCGGGCGTGCTGGATCCGGTGATGGCACTGCGCTGGGTGCGCGATCACATCGCGGCGTTTGGCGGTGACCCCGGCAACGTGACGATCTTCGGTGAATCCGCGGGCAGCTACAGCGTCACCTCGATTCTCGGTATGCCGGAGGCGAAGGGGCTGTTTCACCGTGCCATCGGTCAAAGCGGCGGCAGCAGCAACGTACGCCGCCTCGACTACGCGACAGAGGCGACCCGTCTGCTTTTCAAACACGCCGGCGTCAACACGCTCGCCGAACTGCGCGCGCTGCCGTGGCAGGACGTGATCCGCGCCCAGGAAGCCGTGATGGACGGCACCCTGTTGCCGGAAGCGATTTACGGGCCGGTGGTGGACGGCGCGGTTTTCCCCGAACCGCCGTTGAGTGCCATCGCCCGCGGGTTGTCCAGCCACGTGCCGTTGCTCGTGGGTTTTACCCGCGACGAGGGGCGCTGGTGGATGGTGGAAACACCGGTGCTCCGGCTTCCCGCCGTCACGCCGGGCGTGATGTCGCTGGCCTTCCCCTACATGGGCCGTTCGATTCCGCGCGGCAAATCCATCCTGCACGCCGAACTGGTCTACAACCGGGAATACCCGGAACAGATGCTGTTCCCGAACCTGCAGGCCATTTCGATGATGCAGGACATCATGCTGCGCATCCCCACCTTGCGGCATGCGGAAGCGCAGGTGCTTCACAAGCCCAACAACGTCTTTGTCTATCGCTTCGACTGGGAACCGCCGGCGCCGGCGTATCCGCTGCTCGACCTGGGTTCGCCGCACGGGGCAGAGCTGGCGTTCACGCTGGGCAACCCGGAAGGCTGGCCGGAGCTCTACGGTGACAAAGGCATCCCCTCGGCCCTGCGCAACCAGGTGATGGACGCCTGGATTGCGTTCGCCCGCACCGGCAATCCGAATCACGGCGGCATGCCGACGTGGCGCCCTTACAACCTGTCGGACCGCCCGACCATGCTCTTCAACCATGACTGGGGACGCACCACCAGCAAGCTGGCCTATGACCCTGATGGAAATACGCGGGCCTTCTGGAAAGACCGGAAATTCGATGGCATGGACCCTGTCTTCCTGCCGGAAGACCTGTCCGGCACTGCGCTGCAGTTCCTGCCCTGGGGAACCTCTGAATGACCTGCTTCTGACAGGTGCGCCAGAAAAAAATGGGTGGGCCATGGAAATGACGAACGACGCATTGCCGACGGGATAAACGCGACGCGCGTAACAAAAACAAAAACCAGTTATCAGGATGAAAACCCATGGAACCGGAATTCACGAAAAACAACGATCGCGTCACTCCGCGCAACGATGAGGAAAGCGCACGCACTTCTTCTGACAGTCTGCCTGGTAAGGCGGCCGCTGCCATCGCCGTCGGCGCAGTCGCTCTGGGTGCCGCAGGTGAAGCCGCTGCCTTCTGGCTGGAGCCCAGCCGCGTGATCATGCCTGTTGCTCCCGCCCCCTGCACCGGTGCCTGCGCCCCCCAGGCTACCGAGTTCCAGACCATCATCGACAAAGAAGCCAGAACCGCGTTCAGGCGCATGGACTGGAGCACGCCTTTCGACTGGCTCGTCATTGCAAACTCCACATCGAAGTTGCATGACATCAACACGCACAAGGAAATCATCAATCTGCTGAGGCAGTGTGCACGCTACTCGTTCGGGATGCCCGTCAATGTCCTGCAGCATTGTTTGCAGACGGCGACACGGGCGGCCAGGGCAAACGCCCGTGATGAGCTGGTCCTGGGTGCATTGCTGCATGATGTCGGTATCGCCATTTCCTACCCGGGTCACGCCCAGATATCCGCATCGATCATTCGCACCTTCGTATCCGAAGATGTGTACAAGACCGTGTTGCACCATCACGAATTCGAATTGGCACACTACGGTCACCGGATCGGGCAATCGACGACGATGCGTAACCTGTACCTGGGTGAACCCTGGTATGCGACGGCGGCGAAATTTGTGGATGAATGGGTGCAGGTGTCCTATGACCCCGGCTACGACAGCTATCCGCTTGATTATTTCATTCCGTTGATCAAGCGAGAGTTTGCGGAATTCACCCCGGAAAAAATGGAAGTCACGATGAGTGACTGCTTCAGAGAGCAGCCGGTATAACCAGGGGACATGGCGATGAGCGAAGACAACGGGAAAAACAGGGATATGTCCCCGGGTGCGGCGGACGACACCGGTTCACATGACTACTTCGTGGACAGCACCCACAAAAAGAACCTGCAGGCCATGCTGCTGGAAAAAGAGTGCCTGGAAAAATCCCGGCGTTTCGGTATATCGCGCCGTCGATTCATGACGAGTTCTTTCGGGGCGGTCGCTGCGACGAGCATTTTTGGCCAGATGGCAGCCTTTTCCAGCAAGGCCGAGGCAATGGACGGATTTGTTTCCCCCTCGGAAGATCTGTACATGTCCGTGGCCGAAACGACGCGCTTTACCCGGCTGGACCAAAGTACCGCCGAGGACTGGGCGATCATTGAAAGCGCGGTGCGGGCGCAGGGTGAAGGCGTGGTCGACACCATCAAGAACATGATCAACGCCTGTCGCGGCTATCACCTGGGTTTCGGGCCTGACCAGTTCACCCATGTCACGCAGACGGCCACGCGGGCAAAACGTGACAACGCATCAGACGAAATGATCCTTGTCTGCCTGGTTCATGATCTCGGCAAGGTGATTTCCAATCTGGCGCATGCCGATATCATCGCCGGCATTGTGCGTCCCTATGTTTCCGATGGCTCGTTCTACCTGTTGCGTCATCACATGGAGTACCAGTGGAAGCACTATGGCACCTACGTGCTGCGCCCGACCAACGGGCGAGCCCGTTATGTCGGCCAGCCGTGGCATGCGAATGCCGTCAGGTTCAGTGATGAATATGATCAGAAGGCGTTTGATCCCTACTATCGGACAGCCCCCGTTGAAGAATTCATTCCCCTGGTAGAGCAGTTCTTCGGCACAGCCACACCGCGAAAGAATCTGACGCACCAACTCTGCATTGGTTAGTGGATCATCCCGTGTCGGGCGTCATGACCTGCAGGGCGCCCGGAACCTCACGCAGCCTCCCTTTGCATCACCGTGAGAAACGGAAGCGAACTGACTCATGACCTGGCGCAGCGGATTCAGGTGCCTGGCAATCACGGTCACCGTCCTCGTCGTGACCGCCGCGCTGCTGCCCGTGTCGGCGCCATTTCTCGAAGGCCTTCGGTCCGGCTGGCCGGCTGCAGTGGCGGATCAGTCCGTCCCGAACGGCCAGGTGGGTCCGGCCGCGGTCCCGGGTGCGGATGGCGGGAGCAGCGATGATGCGCTCGACGCCCTGGCGCCCGAAATGCGCGCGCAACTCGCCGACGTTGCGCGAGCCTACGCGCATAACGCCCGGTTCCCCGATTACTCCACACCGCTCCGTGACGATGACTGGGCGCAACGGCATCCGCGCGCGTCCGTCGCGCGCGCAGCGTCCCTTGGCAACGTGCCGGGCATGGCGGCCACCTTGCTGTTGGACCGCTACATCATCGATCGTGCGATCGATCTGCCCGTGCAGGTGCGCGTGGCAGCAGAGGGCGGGGCGGCCATGAACGTGACCCTGTCATCGGTGCGCGTGTCGCTGAAGCGGAACGGGCAGGGGAGCGATGCCATCGCCCTGGTCCAGGTGGATGCCGCGGACATGAACGATGCGGTCGGCCAGACCTTTGCCGGCGTCGTGCCTGCAGCTTTGCTGCGTGCCTTGCCGGCCGGCGACGCGGCGGTTGTGGCCGAGCTTTTCTTCTCCGGTGGCCAGCAATCGGTGGTGACCGCCCCGGTGCAGCTGTACGACGCGGTGGCGCGCCTGGTTGCGCTGGGCGGCGCGCGCGTGGAGGGTGCGAACCTTGTCATTCCCGCGCGATTCCAGGCCGGGCGCGCCGGCTATTTCCGCGTGGAGGCCAACCTGTTCGCCGTGCGCGGCAACGTGCCGGTCAGCCACCTCGTTGCCGAATTTCCGCTCGCCGCCGGCAACAGCGAAGGGTTGTTGAAGGTGCATGCCGTCACGCTGCGCGAGTCCGGCGAGGCGGGCCCCTACGTGCTGCGCGATGTCGACATCCGGCGAGTACCCGACCAGCCGGGAGACCCGACGACATTCGGCACGGCCATCGCCGAGGTCTACGAGGTCAACGGGTTCCCGCTGGATGCCTACAGCGCTGAGCCGTGGGTGGATCCCGAGGCGCAGGAACGTCTGGAATTCCTGCGAAAGCTCGGTGGCGCGCCCAAAGGGTTGCGGTGAAAAGTGCGCCGCCCCGGCGTTGTGACTCTTGCGCGTGGCAACCGCCACGCGTCTGCGCGTCACGCCTTGTGGCGGCGCGCTTTTGACCGCAACGCAACGGCAAGGAGGTTAGTCAGAGGTTCCCTGGTCATCGCCATCCGGGAAGGCGTTCTTCGTCAGTGACGACGTGGCAGGTTTGACGCAGGGTCGGGGTTTTGAGCGCAGCCGCCTTCGGGCGGCTTTTTTTTACTGCGCTATCCGTGCGTTGCGCCCGTACGGCGGCATGGCCTGAACGGTGTAAAGGCTGGCGCGTTTGGTGGCATGGCTGCAGCTAGTGTCGCGGCACGCCACGGCCGCTTCGCGTGGACGCGTCGCGAGACGCTGCAGCAACAAAAACGAAAAGCCTCCTGCAGGAACACCGTGATGAATCGTTCACATGCTCTTGGGCATCGCGCCCTGCTCTCCGCCGGTGCCGTGCTCCTGTCCTGCCTGCTGTCAGCCACCGCGCTGGCGATCACCGCCGCGGAAGCGGCCGGCGGACTTGCGCAGCGTTGCTTCGCGATCCAGTCGCCGGGCACGGGTGAGTACTACGCGGGCGCGCTGAACCTGCTCGGCGCGGAGCTGTTGTACAAGTTCCGCGGCGTGGCGGCGGGTGACGCTGCGCACTTTTACGTAAAGCCGGCGGCGCCCGGCGAATTTCTGCTCACCGACCGCAACGGGCAGTACCTGTCCAGCGTGCTGCCGCAGGTGGAGGCCGGCGCGCCGCGGCCATCGCTGGCGACGGAGTGGCGGATCACCGCCGCGCAGGTCGCCGCGAACAGCTTCCAGTTCCGCTTCGTGAACCGCTTCACCGGCCAGCCCATCCGCTACGAGTACTGGAAAAACGGCTGGGTGAAGACCTGGTGGGGTGGTTACCCGGTGCTGACGCCGGTGGTGGAAACGCAATTCAATCTGGTGGCGCAGTCGGATTGCCGTCCCTACCCGGAAATCACCAGCAACGTGCGCGGCGACCGCAACGCGCTCAAGGGCGATGTGACGAAGCCGGTTCGCGGCTACATCGATGCGCACACGCACATCACGTCCTGGGAGTTCATGGGCGGCAAGGTCATGCACGGTGCGGCCTTCCACCGCTGGGGTGTTCCGTACGCGCTGGACGACAGCGCGCGCACGCACGGCATCAACGGGTCGCTCGACCTGATCGGCAACATCTTCGTGTACGGCAACCCGGGGCATACCTACGACACGCGTGGCTGGCCGGACTTTCCCTGGTGGCCGAATCCCGAACAACTCACCCACGGCGGCTACTACTACAAGTGGATGGAACGCGCGTGGTTGTCCGGCCTGCGCCTGACGGTGACGCAGCTGGTGGAAAACGAGGTGCTGTGCAACGTGCAGTCGATGATCAACCCGATCGGGTGGGCAGGCGCCAACAGCTGCAACGAGATGGACAGCATCCGCCTGCAGGTGCGCCGCCTGCGCGAGATGCAGGACTACATCGACGCGCAGTATGGTGGCCCCGGCAAGGGCTTCTTCCGGCTGGTGAAATCGCCGGCGGAGGCGCGGCGGGTGATTGCGGACGGCAAGCTGGCGGTGGTGATGAGCATCGAGGCTTCGGAGACGCTCAACTGCGGCGTCCATGACTACTGCAGCATCGCCACCATCGAGTCAGGCCTGCAGGAGCTTTACGCGCTGGGCATCCGCGGGCTGTTCCCGGCGCACAAGTTCGACAACCAGCTCAGCGGCGCGGTGCTGGAGGACGGCTTCATCAACATCGGCGAGTTCCTGTCCACCGGCCACTATTACGAAAGCGAGCGCTGCGACGCCGACACCCGCGGCAAGCGCATGACCTCGGGTCTCCCGTTGATCGGTGAGGTGCCGATCATCACGACACTCACCGGCATGATCGGCGCGACACCGGATTACCCGGATCACGACGACCAGTGCAACGTGCGCGGCCTGACCGACAAGGGCGTGTACCTGATCAACCGCATGATCGACCTGAACATGATCATCGACCTCGACCACCTGAGCGACAAGGCGGCGAAGCAGGTGATGGACATCGTCGAGGCGCGTCGCTACAGCGGCGTGGTGAGCTCGCACTCCTTCATGCGCCCGGCCAAGGACGGCGGCCTGCACCGGGACTTCCTGCGCATGCTGGCGGCCGGCGGGTTCTCTGCGCCCTACAACGCGAATGTGGACGGCACGCGCACGTCGGTCGCGAACTACCTCGCCGGCGTGAAGCAGACACCGTACCTGCGTGCCGTCGGCATCGGCACTGACATGTCCGGCCTCGGCGGCCAGCCGCGGCCCCGGTCGAACGCCGCCACCGATCCCCTGCGTTACCCGTTCACCAGCGAGTTCGGCCTCGTGTTCGACCGCCAGGTGTCCGGCAACCGCACCTTCGACCTCAACCGCGACGGCATGGCGCACTACGGGATGCTCGCCGACCAGGTGCAGGACTTCCGCGAGCGTGCCGGCACCGAGGTCTACGAGGCGATCATGAATTCCGCGGAGGGCTACCTGCAGATGTGGGAGCGCGCGGAGGCGAGCACGGACACGCGTCACGTCTACCCGTTCTGACGGGTCATGGGTTCCATCACCACAGGAGAAAGAGATATGTCATCGCAAGGACGTACGGGATTCGGCCATTCGCTGAAGGCGCTCGTGGCTGCCGGCCTGGCCGCCTGCGGCGTGGCCATGGCAGGCCTCGCCGAGGCCAACACGCGGCCGGTGGTGTTCGTCGGCAACAACTGGGACGGCACCGTCAACGTGTTCGACGCGGCGAGTTACGCCCGCGTCGGCATGATCAACGTGGTGCCGGACAAGTCGCAGCGGATGTGGGAACTGCTGCTCAACCCGGTGAAGATGACGGCGTTCCAGGCCGTGCGCACGCTGATCGGCGAAGGCAACGACCAGCTCGTCGACGACATGTACAGCAGCAACGACGGCAAGTTGCTGATCGCCTCGCGGCCGAGCTTCGCCGACGTGGTCGCCATCAACATCGCCACCGGCAAGATCGTCTGGCGCTTCACCGTCGACGGCTACCGTTCCGACCACATGGCGCTGTCGCCGGACGGCAGCAAGGTCGCTGTCTCGGCGTCCACTGGCAACGTCGTGCACGTGCTGGAGGTGGCGACGGGACGGCAGGTGGCGAAGTTCGCCTCCGGAAACTCGCCGCACGAGAACGTGTACTCGAAGGACGGCACGAAGATCTACCACGCCAGCATCGGCCACGTGTTCACGCCGCTGGACCCGAACTTCTTCGACTGGACCAAGGGCGAGCGCGTCTTCCAGGTGGTTGACACCGCGACCCACCAGGTGGTGAAGAAATTCAACATGGCCGACAAGCTCAACGCGGCCGGCCTCGGCCACCTGAGCCCGGCGGTGCGGCCGATGGCGCACACGCCGGACGAGCGCTTCTTCTACTTCCAGCTCTCGTTCCTGCACGGCTTCGTCGAGTACGACATGGTGAACGACCGGGTGACTCGCCTCGCGCGCCTGCCGAACTTCGTGCCGGACCTGCCGCAGACGGAATACGTCAACGATTCCGCGCACCACGGCATCGCGATGAACGGCGCCGGCACGAAGCTGTGCGTGGCCGGCACCATGGACGACTACGTCGCCGTCGTGGATCGCGCCACCTTCGGCTACACGCTGCTGACCGACCTCGGCGAGAAACCCTATTGGGTCACCTCCAACAAGGCCGGCGATCGCTGCTACGTCTCCTGGAGCGGCACCGACCAGATGTCCGTGATTTCCTATGCGACCGGCAAGGAAATCGCGCGGGTCAACGTCGGCAACCACCCGCAGCGCATCCGCGAAGGCTACGTGCCGGCCAGCTGGATGAACTGATTTGTCGCGCCCTGAGGGCATGACGATGGCGTGCGCGCTCGTACAACGGTGCTGCCGGCCGGCAGCACCGGTTTTCCCGTGCGTTCTGATGGCCTGCGCCGGGCCCCTTGTCAACCGCGTCCACGTGAAGCGCCACCGCGTACGGCGGGACGCATCGCTCGCCGGCGCATTCGTGCCGGATGGCCGGAATAGCGGAAAAGCTGTCCGACCTTGTGTGTGCGTCGAGGGTACAAATCGCCCGGGACTTCACGCTCACATCAGGGACAGGCCATGAAAACAACACGCATTCCGGCGCTCGCGCGCGCAGCCATGGTGGCGGCGGCAGCGCTGCTGCTCACCGCCTGCGATTTCGAGGTTGTCGTGTCGAAGGGCGGCACCGTCATTTCGGACCCGGCCGGCATCAACTGCCGCAACGGCAGCGGCACCTGCATCGTGCGGGACTATGAGCGACTCGGCGATGGCAACGACGACGTCACCACGCGGCTGACCGCCATTCCGGACGCCGGCTACCGGCTGGCCTACTGGAAGGGCTGCGACAGCACCCGCCTGCTCACCTGCAGCAAGCACATGAGCGGCGACATCCGCATCGAGGCGGTGTTTGCACCGATCACGCTGGCGGCGCCCGGCGCCAGCACGGCGTCACTGCGCTTCGTGGCGGTGGGCGATTTCGGCAAGGGCAACAGCAACCAGAAACTGGTCGGCGACGCGATGCAGCGGGTCTGTGACCAGCTCGGCGGCTGCGGATTTGCGATCGGCCTCGGCGACAACATCTACGGCGGGCAACCGCAGAGCAGCTACGACAGCCTGTTCGAGACGAAATTCGAGCACCCGTTCGTCAACGTGCGCTTTCCGTTCTACATGGCGCTGGGCAACCACGACAACAGCCTGGTCATCGACGGCGGCGGGCAGTTCAACCACCGCGGCGAGATCCAGGTGGCGTACAGCTACCGTACCGACCGCTTCAGTGACAAGTGGACGATGCCGGCGCGCTATTACGAGCACAGCCATCCGCAGGGCGCGCTCAACCCGGTGGCGTCCTTCTTTGCACTGGACTCCAACCCGTTCATCAGTCCGCTGGACCTCAACCCGGACTACCTGCTGCTGCGCTACGCCGACGAGCAGGCCGCGTGGCTCGCGCAGGTACGGAGCAACAGCCGCGCCAACTGGAAGATCGCCTACGCGCACCACCCGTATCTCTCGAACGGGCTGCACGGCAACGCCGGCAGCTATGACGGCCTGATGGTGGTCGGGCCGCTGACCGCGCGCATGTCCGGCGAGGTGTACCGCCAGTGGCTGCAGAAAAACGTCTGCGGCAAGGTCGACGTCTTTGTCACCGGGCACGATCACGACGTGCAGCTGCTGCACTCGGTGCCCGAGTGCGGCAACACCATCCTGCTGGTGTCCGGTGCCGGCGCCGACCCGCGCGCGTTCGTCGACGCGAAGCGCAATGCGGCTGTCTACCTGCAGGACAACCAGCTGGGTTTCGTGGTCAACGAGATCGTTGGCGACAAGCTGACGATGAAGACCTACAGCGTCAGCACCTCCGACGGCCAGGCGACCTTGCGCCACCAGGTGACCTTCCCCCGTCGTGCGCTGAATTGAGGATGATGCGGTGCAGACGAGTCATGCGCGTTGGCTGCTGCCGGCAGGCGTGGCACTGGCTTGCCTCGCGGCGTGTGCCGGTCCTGCACCGGCGCTGAGCGATGGCAAACAGGCGGCGGAGCACCGCGTGCTGGCACCCGCCGTGCGCACGGCGGTGGAGTACACGGCGCTGCAGGTCATCGAGACCACGCCGGGGCCCTTCGCAAACCGCATCTATGTTTCCGCGGGCCGTGAGCGACAGGACGCGTCTCTCGGCGGCGGTGTCGTGACCACCATCATCCGGCACGACAAGGGCGTTGCCTGGCTGCTCATTCCGGCAAAGCAAACCTACGAGGAAATTGCCCTCGTCGATGCGGCGCAGGCGTCGGTACAGGCGCGCTTTGCGGGCTTGCAGGCGCGGGAAATCCGGCGTGAACGCGCCGGCGGCTTGCCGGTGACCTGGCTGGCGTTCTTCGATGACAGCGGACAGCAACTGGCCGACGCCTGGTTCACCGACGACGGCATCGCCGTGAAGGCGGATTTCTTCGCGGATCCGCGCAGCGGCAAACCCCGGGCGGTCATCAGCCTGCAGCAATTGCAGGTCGGGCCGGTGGATCCGGCCCTTTTCGAGTTGCCGGACGGCTACACACGGGCGCCCTGAGCGCAGGGTTGTCCGGTCCGGGAAGAAGTCTGTCCGGTTCCGTGCGCGCCACGCCGATATAAATCCGTCTGCGGCCATCACCCCGGCACGCGCGGAGGCGAAATGAACAGACAATGGATGACGGCACTCTTTCTGGTGCTGGCCGGGCTCAGCCAGGCCGGTCATGCGTACCTGCCGCTGGTGGACAACCAGCCGCTGGCCTTCCGGTCCTGCCCGCTGGAGCGCGCCGTTTCGACGGCGGCAGGCAACGGGCGCATCGGTTCCATGAACGTGGAATGCCGCGTCAACGGCATCGACGTGGTCTACACGGTGACGGTACCGCCGGGCTGCGAGGCGGGCGGTTGCGGCCTCATCCTCGATACGCACGGCATGTCGATGAACGCGGCGCAACAGAATGCCGGCACGAAGCTGCGCCAGTTCGGGTGGACGGCCACGCAGTACGGCGCGCCGACGCCGTTCATTGTCGTGCAACCGAACCTGACGGACCTGTTCGACCGCGACAGGCTGATCGATATCGATTCCGTCATCGGGCGTGCCTACGGGAACGAGGTGCCGAACATCACGTACTTCATACAGCACCTGGTGTCGCTTTACCGCGTGGACAGCAGGCGCACGCACATGTATGGCTTCTCGCGTGGCGGCGCCACCGTGAATGCCTTCTACTGCGACGCGTCCCTCTCCGGCCTGTTCGCCAGCTACGCGATCGGCGGTTACGGATTCGAGTGCGCACCCGGCAAGCCACTGCTGATGCTCTACGGTGATTCCGACGTGATCGCACCGGGCGCCATCGACGACGCCGAAAGCAGGGTGCTGGCGCTCGGCGGCGTCAGCGTGACCCGCGTGGTGAATGACCCCGGTTACGCGACGCCGAATCTTGTCTGGACCTGGGGTGGCATCCAGCGCCAGGGCCGCCACCACCACCTGCGCTTCGTCCGCGGCGACGTCGTGCTGGAAACCATCCGCCACAGCGGCAGCACGCTGCCGTTGCTCGGGCACTGCCATCCGTCGCGGGACTGGAACAGCTGGCTGGTGTGCCACGCCAACATGGACACCGGCCGCAAACTGCTCGAGTTCTTTATCCGGAACCCGCAGCGTTGACGCGTTTCACGCCTTTCTTCGCCTGGTTTCCATGGGCCGGTGCGGGGCGCGCCAGCAGTTGCACCAGCGTGGCAATCAGCGCGTCTTCGGCCGCCTGTGCTTTCGCCGGCTTGCCGAACGCCGTCTCGGCGCTGACGTAGCCGTAGAGCGCGCTCTGCACCACAGCGGCGAGTGCCTGCGGGTCCACGTCGACGAGGTCGCCGGACTGGATGCGCGCGCGGTAGACCGCCGCCACCGCCTGCACCGCGTCCTGCACCAAGCTCTTGCGCAGGTCGCGTTGCAGGGCGGGGAAGTGGTCGGCACCGCGGCTGAGCAGGTTGATGCGCTCGGCGTTGGCGCGCAGGCCCAGCAGGGTCATGCGGAACTGTTCGGCGAGCGCGGCGCGTATGTCGCGCGCGGGGTCGGCGAGTGCGCCCTGTTCGCCGGAACGGCGTTCACGCGCGCGCTCGATCTCGCGCTCCATGATCGCCTTCAGCAGCGCCTCCTTGTCGGCAAAGTGGCGATAGAAACTGCCGCTGCCGGCCTTGAGCCCGACGGCCTCCTCGAGCTCGCTGACGCCGACGCCGTCGAAGCCCTTGCGCGAAAACAGGTTGAGGCCGGCGTCCATGAGCAGCGTGCGCGTCTTGCCGCGTTCCTTGCTGCCGGGGCCGCCTTTCGGGCGCGGCTGCGCTTTTCCGGGCATCGCGTGTTCCTCCGGTCGATGGCGTTGTCAGCGAAGCGTAACGGAGGCCGAGCCTCCGCGGCGCGCACGCGCGCGGCAACCCGCCTGTCTGAAGGATGCAAGTGATGTCTTGCATAATGCAAGAATGGTCTTGCATCATCCTGCCGCCCCGTTGCGCACTACCGAGGGATCCGCCGCCATGACGCGCCCAGCCAACGCCACTGCCTTCCGAGTTTCCCTTGCTGCCGCGCTGCTGCTGCCGGCGGGCACCGCCACCGCGCTGTTGCCGGACGGGTTTGCCTCGCCGGCGGAACTGCAGAACTACGTCGCCGCGATGCCGGCGCCGCAGGCGCCGGCCGCGACCATCGACTGGGCCGATGGTCAGGACCGCACGCTCTACAGCCTTGCCGCTTCCAGCTGGCACTTCGACCGCTACTACGACGAAGCGCGCGCGCGTTACGGCAGCACGCCGCCGCCGGGGGATCTGGCCGCGGCGAAGGCGGGCTGGCTGGTGTACCTGTTGTCCTTGACCGGTGCCGACAAGTTCACCGGCAACCCGCCGGACCACGGTTGGGGCTGGACCATCACGCAGCCGCAGATTCCGCTGGCCAACCGCGTGGTCACGCCGGTGAACCACCGCGCAGGCTTCCGCAAGCCGCACATGCCGCCGCTGCGCTGGACGCGCGACGGCCGCATCGGCGTGGTGGCCGACACCGGCGGCCTGGACGGCAGGCCGCAGCCGCTGCGCATCCAGTTGAACCGCCCGGAATCCTTGCAGACGCACTTCAATGACAGCGCCCCGGGCGTGCCCGGCGTGGACCCGCAAGTGCACGAAATCGCCGACTACGCGCAGTGGGGCTTGCCGGGCAGCAAGCTGGCGCAATTCACCACGGTCTGCGAAGCCGAACCGAAAACCGCCGCGCAGGCGAACCCCTACGCCTGCGGCAGCGGCGGCCAGGACGACTGCTACGACCTGACGCTGATCGGCACCGCCGTTACGGAGGGCTTCGACACCTCGGCGCAGGTCGGCGTTGACGGCGGCGTGCGCTCGCAGGTGCTGCCGGCACTGGAGGCGAACGACCGCCTGTTCAGCCGGCAGATCACCGTGCGCGTGGCGCAACCGAAAACGCGCGACGCGCGCATTGCCGCGGTCAGCGTGAGCGCGGGTTACCAGGTGGCACCGATCCGCCAGGGCGTGCTGTTCGAGCCGATCACGCCGGCCGATGGCCGCTTGCTGATCGCGCGGCGCGGCGGCCTGCCGCTGGTGTGGAAACACAGCGGCAGCGGCCGGATGATCGCCGGCAACTACGAAACCGTGTACTCGGTGGCGCCGGCGAATGCTTCGCCCTGCGACGTCACGCAGTGGGGTGATCTCTACCCGATCTCGCACGCGCCCTTCGACCCGCGCGTGAAAGACAGATACCTGTTCGCGCGTTACCCGTTCCGTGACCCGATGGGCAACTACATCCCCGACGGCATGGACATCAAGGGCACCTACCCGTGGATCGACAAGGACGCCAAGGTGCTCTCGCTGATGATCAGCGACGCCAACCTGTTCGGCGGCGGCTACCTGTTCCCGAAAGAACGCTACGCCAGCCGCTGCGTGCACGCGGGTTGCACGCGCGGCGACCGCGACGCCACCAATGACCTCACCTACGCGGTGATCGGCGGCTGGAGCAAGGGCAAGATGGTGGTGATCGACAACCTGCTCAATTTCGGTGATTTCCGGCTGACGCTCTCCAATGCGCTCTACCTGGACCTGTACCAGCCCGGCAGTGCGCTGGCCGCGACGCAAAACCGTTCCGCCAGCGTCGAACTCGGCGGCACCCGCTCCCTGAGCCACAGCGAACCGAACAGCCTGATCGCGCTCACGGATGCCTGGGGCAACCCGGTGCTCGGCCGCGACGGCCAGCCGCAGTTCCACCTGATCAAGAATTCGTCCGTCTTCGACACCCTCGACAACCGCCTCAACTACAACCCGAACCTGAAGCCGTCGTCACCGCACGATGTGGTGTGGACGCTCAGCAGCGGCGTCGCCACCGACGAGTTCTCCTTCGACGACCTGCTCAACGACAACGCGTTCATCGTTTCCGACATGGTCGCCGCGTTCACCGCGATCAACGACAGCCCGTTCCGCATGACTGCCTTCGACGGCTGGAACGAGCTCTGGGGCGACTGGCGCGGCCAGGTGAAAGTGCAGAACGCGGCGACGACGCTGCACGACCGCTGGCAGGTGCCGCATTCAGGCGACGTGGTGCATGGCCGCATCGAGCCGGTGGCCAACGGCGGCGTGAAAGGGAAGGGGCTGTATTTCAACGGCCAGAACACGCGCGTGCTCTATGACATCCCGGCCAGCCAGCCGCGGCCGCTGACATCGTCCTACTGGTTCCACTCGCTGTTCATCGACGCGCGCGGCCTCACCGGCAGTGACGAGCGCGTGCTGCTGAATTTCCCGGACAAGAGCCGCCTCACCATCAAGGACGCCGGCTGGAACGTCAGTTTCCAGGCCTACAACAACTTCGGCGAACTGCAGCGTGTGTTCCTGGTGCCGGCGACGCTGGTGAAGGAGCGCTGGTTCCAGCTGGGATTGCAGACGGCGCCGAACAACGTCATCACCGTGTTCGTGAACGGGTTCCCCTACACCGAGTTCACGGCGACGCAGGGGTCGCTGTTCCGCATGGGCGCCGGTGCACTGGTGCTGGGCCGCGGCCACCACGATTACGACGCGCGCTACGCCGGTTTCTGGGACTGGCTGTTCGGCCGCTCGACCGCCACCGCCGCAAGCTACCGCGTCTTCGAAGGCTGGATGGACGAATACAAGGTGTTCTCCTACCAGCCGGACCCGGAATCCGCCTGCAACCTGGCGCACGGCACGCTGGTGGCCGCGGGCAGCAACGCCGCCCTGGGCCAGCTCGCCGCGCTGTATTCCGCACCGATGCATGCGCGTATCAGCCAGGCGCTGCAGTTGCGCGGCCAGCCGGTGCACGCGCGCTACGCCTGTTACCAGGACAACCCGTCGGCGGACCGCACGGCGCAGTTGCATCGCCTGCCGGAAGGCGCCGTCAGCCTGCGCAACAGCATCCATTTCCCGGAAGGCCCGCTGTACCACGACGCGCCGCGTCCGGATTCGAGCGCAAACGAGTTCTGCCTGGCGTGCCACTCAACGAAGGGTGCCGGCGGCCTCACCGTCGAGGCGTTGCGCTACCGCAACCTGCCGGCGAGCCTCGATCCGCGCCGCCAGCCGATGCAGGCGCCGCCGCTCCTCACCGGCAACGTCACCGCGGAACTGGTGGCGGCGATGAACGGCGACTGGCGCGCCCTCGGTTCCAACCGCATCGACGAGTACGTGCAGCCGGGCAGCGCCGGTGTGGTGCCGGAAATCCGCAACCTGGTGCGGGTGTCCGGCGGCGCGCCGGTGAGCGTGGTGAATGCCGGCAGTACGATCGCGCGCGGCAGTTTCAGCGCGCTGCGCATCAACGCCAGTGGCCTGGCGGTGCGTGCGGTGTTCCGCGTCAACGGCGTGCAGGTGCTGGATGACCGTGCCGCGCCTTTCGAACTGCCGAACGCCAGCCTGGTAACCGGCAGCAACGAGGTTGCCGTCACCACCTACGCCGCAAACGGCATGCAGGGCCAGCTCAGCCTGGCGGTGAGGGTGCAGTAACGGCGCGCGCCGGGAAGCGCGCGGCAAAGCGTTCCGCCAGCGCGGTAATGGTGAGCGACGGGTTCACGCCCACGTTCGCCGGGATGGCGGCGCCGTCCACCACGTAGAGGCCGGGGTAGCCGAACACTTCGTGGTTGGCGTCGATTACGCCGTCGCGCGGGCTGGCCGCCATCACCGCGCCGCCGAGGATGTGCGCGGTCACGCTCAGGTTGCCGATGCTCTCGCCGAGGTTGTTCAGCGGCGTGCCGTCGGCGGCCTCGGCGAAGGCGCGCGCCGCGGCGTTGGCCGGTGCCAGCCAGGACGGTGCGCGGCCGCCCTTGCCGATGCGCGAGATTAGTCCGTGACGGAAACCGCGGAACAGCGTGCGCCCGTAGGAAAACGCGATCTCGTTGTCGGCGTGCTGCATGACGGTGAGCACGGAAATGCGCTTGTGCCAGTTCTTCGCACGGA
>Ga0073934_10004694_pt1 | contig 22230 bp, 17 predicted proteins | sample LarsenN4metaG_FD_76834 | JGI IMG/M metagenome (GOLD analysis project Ga0073934, IMG submission 76834) | Hot spring sediment bacterial and archeal communities from British Columbia, Canada, to study Microbial Dark Matter (Phase II) - Larsen... ...
AAGTCCGGCGAGGCCAGCAGCCGGTCGACCAGCCGCTCGCGGCGTTCGGAGGCGGACATCGCTGCGAAATCGTGTTGTTCGGCGAGCGTCGGGATGCGGCCGGCGAGATCGAGCGTGGTCCGCCGGAGGATCGTGGCGTCATCGGCCTGGCTGGCGGGAACGATGTTCCGCCGGGCCAGTTCATCGCCGATCAATCGGTCGATGACTTCCGGAATCGACAGGTCCGGCGACAGCAGTTCCGCCCCGGTCGCCCGGACCGCGAGCAGGGCGAGACACACTCCGGCAAGGACGACGCGGCGGTTCGCAAGTTGAGGCATGGCGGGCCGGCGGGCAGAGTTCAGGGGCGGGACCGCGAGGCATCAATACAATAGCAGTCATTGATGCATCGGGCAAGATGCCGCCGGCACTCCAGCGAACTTCCGCCCGCCGGAACGATGAGACCTACGGCGTCGGGCCACGCTTCCAGTCGGCGATCCACAACTGGCTGCTGCCGTCGGGGGTGCGGGTCGAGGTCCACATCAGCTTCGTGCCGTCGGGGCTGAAGACCGGCAGCACATCCGCCGCGGTGCTGTGCGTGACCTGCTGCACTTTGCCGCCACGGAAGGAAGTGGGCGTCATCTCGATGTCCATCGTCCACAAATTGAAGTGGGCCTGCATCGGGCCGCGGCTGTAATCGGCCCGCGACCAGACGAGGTACTTCCCCGACGGATGGAAGTACGGGCACCAGTTCACTTCGTCGAGGTTGTCGGTGAGCTGCACGTCGGTCTTGCCGTCGATGGAGACCGCATACAGTTGCAGCATGTGCTCCTTCTGCCGGTCGCTGCGGTAGATGACCCAGTTGCCGTCGGGCGAGAAGAACGGGCCGCCGTCGTAGCCGGGCTGATTGACGAGCTGCCGGACGTGGGACCCGTCGGCGTTCATCACGTACAGATCCGGGTCGCCGTCGCGGGATGACGTGAAGACGATGGATTTTCCGTCGGCTGAGTAACTCCCTTCGGCATCGTAGCCGGGAGCGTCGGTCAGCCTGCGCATCCCGGTGCCGTTGAAGTTCACGACGTAAATGTCCATGTGGGGATCGAAGTCCCACTGGTAACGGCGGCGGCCTCCCTGCGCGGCTTCCTCGCGGGCCTTGAGTTCGGTCTCGTCGATATGCGGGTCGGTGTGTCCCGACGCAAACAGGATCTGCTTCTGGTCGGGCGAGAAGTACGCGCAGGTCGTGCGGCCCCGGCCGGTGCTCAACAGCCGCGGCGTCTGTTCGTCCAACTTCTGTAAGTAGATCTGATAGAACGGGTAGCCGACCGGGTACGCCTGATAGACGACCCACTGGCCGTCGGGGGAGAAGTAGCCTTCGCCGGCGCGGGGCAGGCCGAACGTCACCTGCCGGGGGTTGGCGAAGAACTCGGCTTCCCTGGCGGCGTCGGTGACGACCTCGCGCGGCGGCTGGGCCAGCGCGGCGGACAGAAACAAAGCGGCGGTGAACATGAGGCACTCCAGGTCACGGGACTTGGAGTCACCTTAGCAACCGTCGGGAGGAAAGGCCACGACGGCGATCAAACGCCACCACTCCTCAATCGAAGAATTGATTACGGCGCTTCGTACCCTGCCGGCACGATGCCGCCGTCCGTGACTGGTTCGGCTTCTGCGGCGAGCGTGGCGGCCTGCGGGTCGTCTTCGAGCGGATGCCGACGGGCCGGCGGCCGCTTCGCTGTGCGCGCGGCGTGTTCGGAGAGGTCGTGTTCGGCGAGCGGATGTTCCGACAGGGGATTGCGTCGGGGACTGGCGCTGTCGGAGTTGGCGGCTGCGGCCTGTTGCGCCAGCAGCCGTTGCCGGGACGACGGTTCTGCCTCCACGCGTTTCCCATCGAAGCGGATCCGTTCGGAGGCATACCCGCGGGAGATGGCGCTGGTCTGGTGGGCCCGCTGGAGGTCCTGCGTTGCCTGATCTTTCAGGAATTCCTGGAGCAGACGGTGGACGCGGTCCTCGTTCACCGGCGCTGCCGTCGGCGAGGCTTGCTCGCGGGGATCGAGCGGGATCGTGGTCGTTCGGGAACCGCGTGGCTCCTCGACGCTGGTCCGCGGGGTGGGGCACGAAATCACCTCCGCCGCGGCCGTCAGTTCCCGCTTCTTGCCCCGGAGCGGGATGGTGCTTGGGTCGGAGTAGATCGGCGAGCCTTCCGTGGGGGTCAGTTTGACCCGCAGCGAACAACTGGCTTCATAGGTACCTTTGCGGGTGTAGGGAATGAACACGTGATAGGCCGGCCCCAGGGTGCCCACGCGGAGGTGTTGCGACCATGCGGCGGCATCAAAGCTGAACTGGTGAATCGGCCGGGTCTGTTCTTCCGGGGTCCCCTGGTCGTCGAAGACGTAGACCATCACCGAGCCATCGACCTTGACTGGCGTGCCTCCCTTGTTTCCCAGGAAGAGAATCTGCCCGGCGAAACCCCGGCAGGGGAGGCCGTCGGGATCGCGACCCTCGGACGGTTCCCACAGGCAGGTAATCTGCACGACCGGATTTTTCGCGGACGCCGTCGGCGTCGTTTGATCCCATGGAAACTCCAGCGTCGCGCAGCCACTGGCCGCGAACAGCAGCGCGACCCCGACGCACCACAGCTTCCGACCGCATGTCGTCATGATTGGCATCCCTGCGCTTCGGGGAAAGCGCCGCGGGGGGAACCCTGCGGCTTCTGATTCTTGTCCCCTCGCCCCCGCTGCGGGGGAGAGGGTTGGGGTGAGGGGGCGAATGCTCCAAACGTTGATGATCTCGGGGAGCGCTCGGCCCCCTCATCCGGCCTTCGGCCACCTTCTCCCCCGCTGCGGGGGAGAAGGGACCGCGTTGTGCATCCGTTATGGCCGTCCGCGGGGTCGCAGCCCCGCGGCTACCATCTCGCGACTCGCTATTTCTCTTCCGGGCTCGACCACGGTTTGCGGCCCAGCTTGACGACGGACGGCTTCTGGCTCGACTTCGGCAACGACAACGGGTGCGACTTCTTCGCGGGCGCTTCAAACTCCGCCACCGCCGTCCGGACGCCGCTTGCCGGCCTGGTCCCTCCCAGCCGCACGCTGCCGACCGGCGTGATGTTGGGATCGACGATCGTGTCCCCCGGCTGCGGCGGGGCGAGGTTGGCCTCATTCTCTGCGGGCGGTGGTGGAGCCAAGGGCTTCAGATCCGACGGTAGCGGCGGCTCGGGCATCACCGGCTGCAGCTTCGGATCGGGCTGCGGGGGCAACACGGGGGGCGTCGCCGGGGGGGTGTCCGTCGGCACCATGATCGTCGTCGACGGGCCGTCGATGATCATCCCCGGGCTGATCCAGTCCTGTTCGGGCACGCCGCGGAGCGGGCCGTGAATCTCTTCGGCTTCGGATTCGATGAAGTGCATCCGGCCCATCTCGATTTCCTTGATGGTTTCCGACTCGCAGTCATCCGTGATGATCCGGGGCGTGAGGAAGATCAGCAGTTCCGTCCGCAGCGTCTGCTGGTAGTCGTACCGGAAGGCATAACCCAGGACGGGAATGTCCCCCAGCCAGGGGACTTTGCGGTGGGCTTCGTCGGTGCGGGACGTGATCAGTCCACCCAGCACCACGGTCTGTCCGTTGGGGACCATGATCGTCGTATTCGCCGTGCTGATGTTCTTGACCGGCGACGTCACGACGTTGCCCGTGCTGGCATCCGTGAAGATGGGCACGCCGCCGGTGAGGTCGTACTGGCTCTTTTCCGCCGTGAGGGCCATGACGATGTTGCCGTCCGGCGTGATGCGGGGCTGGACCGTCAGGATGACGCCGGCGTCGTCGCGCTGGACGTTCGGATTGGCGACACCGGTGGCAGCGAGTGTGACGCCCTGCACGATGGGCACGTTCTGGCCCTGCTGGATCGTGGCCACCTGATTGTCCATCGTGCGGATCTGCGGCCGGCTGAGGACGCGGACCTGCCGGTTGGCCGACAGCGCCCGCAACAGCACGCTGACCGATTCCGAACTCGCCGACAGCACCAGCCCGCCGAAACCCAGGTCGCCGTTCACGCGGCCCAGCGAGAAGTTGCTGAGGCCCTGCGTGCCGACGGCGTTGGTGGGCCGGCCGCCGGTGCTGTTCCCCAGCGGCGTGTTCGGGTTGCCGAACAGGAAGCCGGGCTGCAGCGCCTGCGAGATGATGTTCGTCTGCGTGGTGGTGACGTTGTTCTCGGTGGTGGTCGTGGTCGTGGTGAACGTGTTGGCCTGGTCGACGATGCTGCGGTCGAACAGGATCGAGTCCTGGAAGCCGAGTTCGACGCCGAATTCGTCGGTGTCCTGCAGCTCCACCTCGACGATCAGCGCCTGGATGATCACCTGGGCGGGCGGTTCGTCGAGCTTCTTGATGAGCCGCAGGATCTCGTCGTTGTACCGGGGCGTGGCCGAGATCAGGAGGCTGTTGCTGACCGTTTCCGCAACGACGATGACCTCCCGCTCCAGCTGCTCGACGGTGCTGATCAGGTTGGGATCCTGCTGGGTGATGTCCCGTTGCGAGGTCATGAACTGCGTGATGGCCGTGGCGATCGTTGCGGCGGGGCTGTTCTTCAGCCGGTAGACGGTGTTCTGCCGCTCGCGGATGTCGCTTTCGTCCAGCCGGAGCATGATCGCTTCGACGACGCGGAGGGCGTCCGCGGCGCCGACGGCGATCACGCTGTTGGTGCGGGTGTCGACCGAGAACCGGATGGGAATCAGCCCGCTGCTGGCGTCCTCGGCGCCGGCGACCTGGAAGCCCTGCCCCAGCCGCTGTTGCCCCCCCTGTCCCTGCTGCCCCGTGGTCTGGGCGTTGAACAGTCCCTGGAGCTGCTGCACCATCAGCGTGGCATCGGCATTGGCCAGCGTGAACACCTTGATCTCGGCGACCGCGCTGGTCGGCTGATCGAGCTGCTTGATCAGCGCGCCGATCAGCGACAGGCTGGCCTCCGGCGCCGCAACGATCAGCGCATTCATCCGCGGGTCGGGCGTGACCCGGATGTCGGACAGAATGCCCGACTTGAGCAGCCGCTCGCCGTCGGCGTCAACCGCCTTGAATTGCAGCAGCGTGGACCGCACGTCCTGGAACGCCTCGTCCACCTGGGCCGCACCGGCGCCAAAGCCCTGTCCGAACACCTGGCTGGCCCCCTGGTTCGACGGCGGAGAGAGGACCGACTGGATGGCGGAGTTGATGATCGCCGACAGCTCGGTGGCCACGGCGTTCTTGAGCGGGAAGATCTCCATCTTGCTGACGGTGTCGCTCTCATCGGCGTCGATCTTGCGGATCAGGGTGCCGATCTCGTCGAGATCGCGGGGCTTGGCGGAGACGATCAGGCTGTTGGTCCGCACGTCGGACCGGACGATGACCCGCGTTCCCAGCCCCTCGCGCTCCTCGTAGAACTCGGTGATCATCTCCTCGACGCGCGGGGCAATCGCCGACTGCAAACGAAACACCTGCACCTCGGACTCGGGATCAACCTTCTTGTCCAGCTCCTCGGCCAGTTGCAGAATCGACGGCAGGTCGTTCTTGGGGGCGATGATCAGCACCGCGTTCGGCTTGGAGACCGGCAGAATCGCCACGTTCTGCCGCGGCTGCGTCGCCGGGCCGGGGAACTCCGTCAGCCGTTCGTAGACGGTGGTCAGCAGTTCGGCGAGGGCCTCGGAGTTGACCTGCGTGAGATACAGCAGATGCACCTGCGGCGCGGTCTGCTCACTGAGTTCTTCGAGTTGCTTGATGACCTGCATCACCTGTTCGAGATCGCGCTGATTCCCCTTGAGGATCAGCACGCCCAGCGCTTCCACGGCCTCGATGGTGACCTCACCCTTGAGGTTGCCGACGATGTCGCCGACCTGCCCGCTGCGGGGGATGACCATCGTGCCGGGTTGATCGCCGGCCTGCGGCGGTTGCGGCTGGGCGGCGGCGTCGACCTGGGCAAAGGCATCGGCCAGCGGATCGTCCGCATCGGCGGGGAAAACGCGGGCCGGCTTGTCCCGGTCGGCGCGAATCTTGTCGGCCACGGCGGGCAACTGGGCCGCCACCTGGCAGACCGTCCGGGTGGTCGAAACGAGCTGCAGCGGCTCGGCCTCGTCGCCCGGCACATCCAGGCGGCGAAGCAGTTTCAGCAGCGCGTCGGCCTGGGAGGGCCGGGCGTCGATCAGCAGCTCCTCGCGGTCTGCGTCGATCGCCACGGCGAACTGCACGGCTGTGGCCGTTGAGGCGGTGCCGCCGCGCACCTGAAACGCCGGGAGCTGGTTGCGGCCTGACTCCACGAGGTCCGCCCGCTCCTTGAATGTCCGGTAGAGCTGTTTGGCCAGATCGGTGACCTGCTGGTTGCGGGCGCGGAACACGACCATCGTCGCCGGTTCCTGTGCGGCCGGAACACGGTCGTTGAGCGCCGCGCCGGGGGGCGGCTGCAGCGCATCGGTCACCGACTCCGTTTCGTGCGAGGCCTGCTGCACGCCGCCGTCCGAACGCTGGGGCTGCGCCGTGCGCGGCGTCACCCGGTCGAACTGCCGCGTGAGCCGTTGCGGCGGCGTAATCGGATTGACGGTTTCATACTGGGGAGGCTCGCTGGTCGGCTTGGGGACGACGGGAGCCTGATAGCGCGGGCGTTGCGACGGCAGATCGAGCACGATCAGGAAGTTGCCCTTCTCGATCAAGCGGAAGCCGAGCGGCTCGATCTCGCGGTTGATGATGCGGACGGCATCGGCGCGGTTGTATTCGGCGCCGTCCCGGCGTGTGAAGCGGCCCGCGGGGACCCGGTCGGCAACCAGTTCCGACCCGGTCGCCTCGGCGACGTCCCGGAGCACCTTTTCCCAGGGGACGGCAAAATAGTTCAACTTGACCTTCGCGTCCGGCGCGGTCGACTCGTCCGCCTCGACCGGCGTCCGTCGCGAACCCGCCTGCGCCTTGGCTGCCTGACGGTCGCGATTGAACGGGCCTTCGGCCCGAGCCGGCCCCGCAAAATACGGCCCGGCCAGAATCGCGGCGCCCAACACCAGGGGTAACGGCCGGCAACGGGTGCGGAACCACTCCGAGACGGTCAACCGCAGGCGATCCGGGGAGACAGAGGCGGCCATGTTGTCCCTGACAAACCGAAGGGAACTTGACGAGCGGCGCACGGGCACGAAAGGTCCGCGCAGTCGACACACTCGATGCTATCGTCAAAGTTTGACAGGCAGCTTGAGCCGGAATCTCCCAACATCTTGCCTGGATTCACACTGCGTGCGGTTGAATGGAACCCATTCCCCCGTTCGAGTCACCCGCCCGCTTCGGCTTGGGGGCTAAACTCCGCCTGCCATTGACAATCCGTCTGCTGCCGCAGCGACAGCGCCCCGAACCAATGATTCCCGCGGCACAGCACGCGCACGTGGGTGGGTGTGCAGGTCAGCCAGATCAGGGGGCCGGTGTCCCACGGCGTCACCGTTCCCCGGTCGCCGCTCACGGGTCCGGCGTAGTCCAGATAATACGTGCGGTGGTCAGGAAGCGGTTCGGCCCGCCACGGACCGGGCGATTCCGGCGAATCGAGCAGCCGCCAGGTCCGGCAAGTTTCGCCGGTCTGCAACAGCACGTCCCAATGCCGGAACGGATGATCGTGAACCAGCACGGCGAACCGCATGACGGACGCACTGTCCCAAGCGACCGGAAGACTGGCGATGCCGGCGGTACGACCGCGGCAAACCGGATTGCAATTGCGGGCCGGTTGCTGGCGTCGAACGGGGCGGAGGCCGATGGTCCCGGCGAGCCTGCTACCGGCAAGGCCACACGGCCAGCCTACCCCCGCAGGCAGCCTATTGACAGCCCGGAGGGGAGCGATACGCTCGAACCAGGGCCATTTGATCTCCCAACGGATGGAGGGCGAAACATGCTGCAACGATTCTGGGGTTTGTTGCTCGCGACGGGAGGGTGCCTGGCTGGCGTCGAGGCGGCGGACGTTCGGATCTCGAAGCCCGAGCCCGATCAGGTCGTCCGGTCGCACCAACTGGTACTGAGCGGTCATGCGGTGGCGGAGGACGGCCCGAACATGGTCTCGATCTCCCGCAAGTTGAGTTCTGCGGCCAACTCCACCGAGATAGCCCAAGCCATGCTGGATGGAAACGGGGATTGGACGGCGACGGTTCCGCTGGTGCCGGGGACGCAACTGCTCGTCGTCACGCTCGCCGGCGCGACGGATCAGATTCTCGTCACGCGGGCGGGGGATGCAATCGGCCGACAACCCCCGCAGAAGGTGCGTCTCCAGTGGGTCAACGGGACGGATGAGAAGCAGCAGGTGGATCGGCAGATCCGGCTGGTGGCGGAACGGACGCTGGACCCGCCGCCGGCGGAGCCACAGCTCTCGGCTTTCGTCGACGACGTCAAGGGGCGCGTCCGGCAACTGTTCGTGGAACGTTTCCAGGGCGTTGCCAATCTGGTGGTGGTCGACCAGGACGGACCCGATGTGCACACCGTCAACTTCCTGGCCACGGACGACGGACTGTTCGGCCAATCGCCGTTCGACTGCGGCAGCGTGTCGCGCAACGAGGCCACGGAAGTCCACGTCGGAACCTATCGCCGCAGCATGAGCAATCTTGGTCAATGGAAACCGATGCAGCGCGGCGACCTGCCGAGCGTGCGCGCGGAAGATCTGGCCCGGTGTCTGGCGCGAACGGCGGCCCACGAAGTCGGCCACAGCCTGGGGTTGGTGGGGGATCCGGCGGTTCCCGCCTGGAAGTGCCTGTGGATGCGGGGCTGCGAAGAGGGACACAACTGCTTCAGCATCACCGACACGTTCGACATCGCCGACCGGTTCGACGACGGCTGGTACCTGATGGATTCCGGCCCGCGGACGACGAATCGGGCCCGCCTGGGGGAGGAGTTCGAGTCCCGGCGGTCTCTCGTGCGCCGCGCGCCGGTGTTCAACACCTTCAATCGCAGTTATTTGCAGATCGTGCATCCGTGACCCTGACGCCCGGTGTTTGTTCCGGCAGCCCTGTGTTCGTTCCGGGAAGTTTCGCGGCTTGGCCGGCCAGACAGTTTGATGTCTGCTTGGGAGTTTGATGGGGAGTTGAGCCATGTTCCAGTTTGTGTGCGGTTGTGTGGTGGTGTTGGGGCTGTCGTCGGGACTGTGGGCCGTGGATTTGCCCTACGGGAGCGACACCCTGCCGTATCTGGCGACGCGCGCGACCCTGGTCGCCACGGCCGCTGCGGTTCGGCCGCTGCCGGTCAAGGAGCCCTTGCCGTCGGGGGCGCGGATCAACGCTTATGGCGTGCAGCTCCAGCGCGAACCGGTGCTGAAGGGGACCGTTCCCGACGCCCGGGAAGTGACCGTGGTGGTGCCGCTCGCGTTGGATTTCGGCAACGCCGAGGAAACCCGGCTGCAGAAGGGGCAGACGCTGTTTCTGGCGGAGTACACCGACAACGACGGATTGGCGACGATTGGGGCGCCCGGTACGCAGCCGGCCTACCTGCTGGTCAGCGGGCGTTATGGCGTGGTGGATCTGCAGAAGTCTGATTTCAAGCAGCAGCGGGTCGCCGAGTACGTGCGAAACCTGTCAGGCCAGGCGGAGGCCAGGCTCGACGCTGCCCGCACGCAATGGTGCCTCTCCACGCTCACGGAAGGAGACGACTTCCTGAAGCGGTCCGCCGTCTTTGAACTCGACAGGTTCTCCCAGGAACCGCAAGCCATCCAAATCCTGGCCCGCGCGCTCGAGAGCACGAACACCTCCGTCGCGATCAAGCGGGACGCCATCAACGTGCTGCGCACCTCCGAACAGGAGTCGGCGGTCGCCCCCCTCAAATCGCTCGCCGAAAACGGCCAGCAGCCGCTGGTCCTCCGCAAACACGCCGTCGATTCCCTGGGCGCCGTCCCCGGCGGACTGACCATCCTGCAGGAATGGTCGCGCGGCAATGACCGGGTGCTGGCCCCCGCGGCCGTCAGATCGTTCCAGAAGTGGGAGAAGGTCAAGGCGGCTCCGCCGAACTGACCGTACCGCAGCCCTCAGCGCCGGGCCTCGTGCACGTCCACCCGGTCGTGCATGGTGTACAGCCGGAAGCCGTCGCCGTGCCGGATCAACAGCCCGCTGGACTTGTTCTCGGCGACCGGCCGCAGCGGGTTGCCAGCGCACTTGGTCCAGTGGAGGAGGTCGTCGGAGACCGCCAGCCCCGTGGCCCAGAGGGCCGGCGACTTGTCCGCCGCCGCGCCGTGATAGACGGCGTAATACCGTCCGTTGTGCTTCACAATCTGGTTCATGGCGACGAGGTCGCGGTCGTAGGCGTCCGGCCCCGGCGACAGCACCGGCTCGTCCTGCACGTTGGTCCAAACCTTGAGATCGGTCGACTTCGCCAGCCAGACCCCCTTGTCGCCGCGCTCATAGAACAGATGCCACTGGCCGTTCTCGATCCACAGCACCGGTGTGCCAAAGGCCCCGCGGGGAATCGGCTCCCCCGTGGTCAGTCGCACGTCCAGCAGGCCGCGGCGGGTCCATGCGAGGCCGTCCGGTGAGGTCAGCAGATGGACCCGGTCGAGAAACCCCTCGGCGGCCATGTAATACGTGCCGTCGTGTTTGACGACGCACATGTCTTCCACCCAGTGCTCGCGATAGAGCGGGTTGCGCGCGTCGCGGGTCCAGTGGATGCCATCGGGCGACGTCGCCTGGCCGAGCATTTTGAGCCCGCCGCGGCTGCCGTCGTAGCCGGTGTACCACATCCGCCACTGGTCGCCGTCGCGGAGTATCCAGCCGCGCTCGCGGATGCGGGCGTCCCAATGCCCCTCGCCCGCCGCGGTGAAGACGGGATTGCCGGGCAGCGGCTCGAACTTCGCCCGCTCCGCCGGCAACGGTTCGTCGGCTAAGACGGCCGCTGCGACAATAGACGCGACCCCGGAGTGAAGAAGAACGGCCGCAAAAAGGCGCAAGAATCGCAAAAGGGATTGAGTAGAAGAAACTGCCACAAGAGGCACAGAAGACACAAAAAAGGGCGGAGAATCCTGCATCTTATGTGTCTTTTGTGCCTCTTGTAGCTATATCCTCTTCCATCTTACTTTTTGCATCTCTTGCGCCTTTTTGCGGCGATTGTCTCTTTGACGTTCAGTGCGCGTGGGCGGCGGCGTGTGCGTCGTGGCCGTGCCCGTCGTGGCTGTGGTCGTCTTCCGGCTCGGGTTCGGGGAACGACGCCCACGTCCCGCAGGCGCCGGACAACTGCACCGAACCGCACAGCAGCATCATTACCAGCAGCGCGGTGACGTACACGAACTTGCCCACGAAGTTGGAGAGCGTCAGGCCGAGGATCACGTGGTGCCCCCCCGTCGGCGGCGCGACGACGCCCCAGATGAGCGCCATCATCACGCCGATCAGCACGACGGCAATCCAGCCTCCGCGGGCCAGCACCGGCCACAGCTTCGACCAGTCCGCGGCGAACAGCCAGTACGCCAGCCAGGCGATCAGCGGCGTCCAGGGGACGACCAGCCCCAGCACCGCGACGAGCAGGCTCCACAACGCGACGAACAGGTCCACCAAACTGGTCAGCAGGGCTTCCATTGGCACTCTTTCGGGGCGAGAATGTCCATTTGCGGCTACGGTGATACCACAGCTGGCGACAGCCTGCCAGTCAACGGTTTGTCCGTGAACCGATCTCGTCTTAGTCCCCGGTCAGTGACCGGGGGCCGGGCGCTCCGTGGGATAATCGTGGAAAGTCGGCCCCCCGTCATTGACGGGGGGCCAAGACGGGCTGCCTCCACGTTGAATTCGGGAGTCGGCGATGCATCGTTCTCCAGAGTCGGTCGCTGTCGCCACCCGCCGGCGGTTTCTGTTCTCCGCGACGACGTCCCTGGGGGCGATCGCGCTGCAGTCGCTGCTGCGGGCGGACGAACCGGCCGCCGGCCCGCTGACCCCCAAACCGCAACAGCATCCGGCGAAGGCCCGGGCCTGCATCTCCCTGTTCATGGAGGGGGGCCCCAGCCACATCGACACCTTCGACCCCAAGCCCAAGCTCGCCGACCTGCACATGCAGGAGTTCCAAAGGCAGGACAAGTTCGCCTCGGCGATGGCCAGTGGCAAACGGTACTACGTGAGGTCGCCATTCGGCTTTAGACAGGTTGGCGAATCCGGGCTGATGCTCTGCGACCGGTTCCAGCACCTCGCCACGGTCGCCGATGAACTCTGCGTCTATCACGGCTGCCAGGTCGATTCCGTCGATCACCCCACCGCCTGCTATCAGATGAACACCGGCAACCGCTTCGGCGGCGATCCGTCCTGGGGCGCGTGGACGGTGTACGGCCTCGGTTCGGCGAACGAGAACCTGCCGGCGTTCGTTGTCCTGCCGGAGGGAGCGTTCCCGCAGGGGGGCGCGGCGAACTGGTCCAATGGCTTCCTCCCCGCGTACTACCAGGGGACTGCACTGCGGCCGACCGGGTCGCCGATTCTCGATCTCGCCCCGCCGGCCGGTGTCACCCGCGACGTGCAGCGGAAGAACCTCGATCTGCTGGCGACGCTGAACCGGGCCGATGCCGCGCGGCATCCGCAGCAGGCCGACCTCGCCGCGCGAATGGAAGCCTACGAACTCGCGTTCCGGATGCAGACCGCCGTGCCGGGCGTGCTGGACATCCGCGGCGAGACGCCGTCCACGCTGGAGATGTACGGCGTGGGTCAGCCGGAGACCGACAGCTTCGCCCGGCGGTGTCTCCTCGCGCGGAAGCTGGTCGAAGCCGGCGTGCGGTTCGTGCAACTGTTCGAGGCCGGTTGGGATTCGCACGACTACCTGGAGCGGGCGCACACGGCCCGGATCCGGACCATTGACCGGCCGATCGCGGCCCTCCTCGCCGATCTGAAGCAGCGGGGACTTTTGGACAGCACGCTGGTGGTCTGGGGAGGCGAGTTCGGCCGCTCGCCGGACAACGGCGTCCGGGGCGGACAGAACGTCGCCGGCCGCGATCACAACAACAAGGCCATGTGCGTCTGGATGGCGGGCGGCGGCGTGAAGGCGGGGTACCGCATCGGTGCGACTGACGAGCTGGGCCACAAAGCGGTGGACTGCGTACACCACGTCCGCGACCTGCACGTCACGCTGCTGCACCTCCTGGGCCTGAACGACAACCGGTTGACCTACTTCCACGAGGGGCGTTACAAGCAGTTGAGTCAAACCGGCGGGGAAGTCATCAAGGAGTTATTGGCGTAACATTTAGCCCCCCGTCTCCTGACGGGGGGCCGTCGCGCGATTGAATGTCCATCGTAGCGCTTGGCCCCCGGTCAGGAGACCGGGGGCTAACTGGTTCGGGTTGTACACGAGGAACCATGGATGCTCGAACCGCCGCCGCCGGTGCCGGCCGTCAAACTCTCGTTCGACGACTACGATCCCGAAGGGTTCTACGACGAGTTCTTCTCCGCCCCGCAGACCCCGCGGATCGAGGCGCTGGAGCTGATTCACCGCATCGAGAGCCTGGAACCCGGCGAACTGCTCCGCCGGCAGGCCGCGGCCGAGCGGCTGCTGTACCGGCTGGGGATCACGTTCAACGTCTACGGGGCCGATCAAGGGACCGAGCGGATCTTTCCGTTCGACCTGGTGCCGCGGATCGTCGCCGCCGCCGAGTGGGCGCACATCGAGCGGGGTCTCAAGCAGCGCATCCGGGCGCTGAACCTGTTCATTCACGACATCTACCACGAACAGCAGATCCTGCACGACGGCGTGATCCCCCGCGAACTCGTGCAGGACGCGAAGAGCTACCGCCAGCCCTGCCGCGGCCTGGAACCGCCGCACGGCGTGTGGTGCCACGTGACCGGCACCGACCTCATCCGCCACAGTGACGGCAAGATCTACGTCCTGGAAGACAACCTCCGTTGCCCGTCCGGCGTGTCGTACGTGCTGCAGAATCGCCACGTCATGCGGCGGACGTTCCCCCGCCTGTTCACCGCCAACCGCGTGCGGCCCGTCGGCGATTACCCCAGCCGTCTGCTCACCATGCTGCAGTCGCTGGCCCCAAGTGGCATGGACAACCCCCGCGTGGTGGTCCTCACGCCCGGCGTGTTCAACTCGGCGTACTACGAGCACTCGTTCCTCGCCCAACAGATGGGCGTCGAGCTTGTCGAGGGCCGCGACCTCGTCGTACAGGACGGCTTCGTGACCATGCGGACGACGTCCGGCTTCGAGCGCGTGGACGTCATCTATCGCCGCATCGACGATGACTTCCTCGACCCGCAGGTGTTCCGGCCCGATTCGATGCTCGGCGTCGCCGGGCTGATGGACGTCTACCGCCGCGGCCGGGTCGCTTTGGCCAACGCGCCGGGGACGGGGATCGCCGACGACAAGGTGATCTACGCCTACGTCCCCCAGATGATCCGCTATTATCTGAACGAGGACGCGATCCTGCCGAACGTGCCGACGTCGGTCTGCATCGACCCCGACCACCGGGCGTTTGTGCTCGATCACCTCGACGAGCTGGTGGTGAAGGCGGCGAACGAATCGGGCGGCTACGGCATGCTGATCGGCCCGCACGCCACCGACGCCGAGCGGGACAAGTTCCGCGAGCTGATCGAGGCCAACCCCCGCAACTACATCGCCCAGCCAACGCTGTCGCTGTCCCGTGTTCCGACCATCATCGGCGACCACTTTGAAGGCCGACACGTGGATCTGCGGCCGTACATCCTCTACGGCGACGAGCTGTTCGTCCTCCCCGGCGGCCTGACCCGCGTCGCGCTGCGGAAGGGTTCGCTGGTGGTCAACTCATCCCAAGGCGGCGGCAGCAAAGACACGTGGGTGCTCGCGGACGGGGAGGGGGCGGAGTAGTCATGCAGGGTGGGACGAGTCTTCGAGTCCCACCAACATCAACCATCGACGTGGTGGGACTCGAAGACTCGTCCCACCCTACGTGATATCCACCATGCTCAGCCGCGTTGCCGATGCCCTGTACTGGATGGCCCGCTATGTCGAGCGGGCGGAGAACCTGGCAAGGTTCGTGGACGTCACGTTCAACCTGCAGATTGAATGTGGGTCGGACGCCGGGGACGTCTGGCCGTCGCTGGTCAACACCACGGGGGATCAGGACTGGTTCGCCGACAAGTACGGCCTGGCGACCGCCGACAGCGTGATTCACTGCCTGGCATTCGACGACGATTATCCCAACTCGATCATCTCCTGCCTGCGGGCCGCGCGCGAGAACGCCCGATCCATCCGCGAGACCATCTCGTCCGAGATGTGGGAACAGCTCAACCAGTTCTACATCTTCCTGCGCGAGGCCCGCGCGGGCGGCGAATGGCGGCAGGCGCCGCAGGACTTCTTCCAGGAGATCAAGCTCCAAAGCCATCTGTTCAAGGGGCTGACCGACAGCACGATGCGTCGCGGCGACGGCTGGAACTTCTGCCGGCTGGGCCGGCTGCTGGAGCGGGCGGACAAGACCAGCCGGCTGCTGGACGTGAAGTACTACATCCTGTTGCCGCGGGTGGACCACGTGAATTCGAGCATCGACGACCTGCAATGGCAGGCAGTGCTGCGGTCGGTGAGCGGGTTCGAGATGTTCCGGCAGCATCACCACAGCATCACGCCGCGGAAGGTGGTCGAGTTCCTGGTGCTGGACCGGCTGTTCCCGCGGGCGATTCATTATTCGGTGCTCGCCGCGGAGCGGGCGGTGCACGCGATCACCGGCACGCCGGCGGACACGTTCCGCAACCCGGCTGAACAGCAACTGGGCCTGTTACGGGCCGAGCTGGCCTACGCGACGGTGGACGAGATCATCAAGTCGGGCCTGCACGAATATCTGGACGGCCTGCAGACGAAGCTGAACCGCGTGGGGGACGGGATCTACGAGACGTTCATCACAACCACGCCGGTCGGGCAACGGCAGGAACAGCAGTGACGGTTTGGACCCGAAGGGTTCGCAGAGCGTAACCGGTGGTCGGAGCGTAGCGGAGACCACCGGCTGCTGTCTGTGACCTCTTCGAGGTCGAACATGGCGTCCACTCGCGACGTTAGAGGCGGCAGACGCTATCATCAACTGCCACCACTGCGTCCCCGATTCCGCGGAGCCTTCGTCATGCTGCGTTGCGTCCTGCCCTTTGTGCTGCTGGCACTCGCGCCGTTGGTCCTTCCCGCCGCCGATCCGCCGGTGTTTCGGGCCGGGGCGGCGACGAGCAACATCACTCCGGAGATCGGCGGCGACCTCATCGGCGGGTTCGCGCCGTATCCGTCGAAGCACATCCACGACGAGCTGCACGCCCGGTGTCTCGTCCTGGACGACGGCCAGACGCGCGTGGCGTTCGTCGTCTGCGATTTGCTGGGCATTCATCGCCTCGTCAGCGACGAGGCCCGCCGGCTGATCGCGGTGACCGCCGGCATTCCGAAGGAGAACGTGCTGATCTCGGCGACGCACACGCATTCGGCGTCCAGCGCGCTGGGGTCGGATCGCTTCGCGCACGAGCAGACGCTGGACGATTACCAGCGGTTCGTCGCCCGCCGGATTGCCGACGGCGTGCGCCGGGCGGTCAACACGCTGCGGACCGCGGAGATCGCGTTCGGCTCGGTCGAGGTCCCGGAGCACGTCTTCAACCGCCGCTGGGCGATGCGGCCCGGCACGATGCCCCCCAATCCGTTTGGCACGGTGGACCAGGTGAAGATGAACCCGCCGGCGGGAAGTCCGAACCTTGTCGAGCCAGCCGGGCCGACCGATCCGCTGGTGACGTTCCTGTCTGTGCGCGAACCGTCGGGGCCGCCGATCTCGGTGTTTGCACGGTACTCGCTGCATTACGTGGGAGGCGTCGCCGGGGCGGACGTTTCGGCCGATTACTTCGGCATGTTCTGCGACCGGCTGAAGGAGCTGCTTGGGGCCGATCATCAGGACCCGCCGTTTGTGGCGCTGCTGGCCAACGGGACCAGCGGGGATATCAACAACATCAACTTCCGCGAACCCCGGCCGCGACAGGCGCCTTACGAACAGATGCGGTACGTGGCCCATGACGTCGCGGCAAACGTGCACGCCGCGCTGGCCGATCTGACGTATCAGCCGTGGGTCCGATTGGACGCGCGGTATCGCGAGCCGGTGCTGAAGTGGCGGAAGCCGACGCCGGAGCAGGCCCAGTGGGCGGCTGACACGCTGGCCAAGCCGGTCGCCGATCCAACCAAGACCGACCTGTCCCGCATTTACGCCGAGCGGACGCAACGGCTCGCCGAGTACCCGGAGACCACGCCGGTTCCGGTGCAGGTGTTCGCCATCGGGGACGCGGTCCTGGGGAGCATGCCCTGCGAGATCTTCTGCGAGATCGGCCTCGAATTCCGCGACCGCAGCCCGCTGCGGCCGGCGAACATGATCTCGCTCAACCACGGGTATTACGGTTACCTCCCCACGCCCCGGCATCACGACCTCGGCGGCTACGAAACCTGGATCGGCACCAACCGCCTGGAACGGGACGCGTCGGTCAAACTCCTGGATGAGTTGATTGAAATGGTGCAGGAAATTCAGGCCGCCAGGAAGGCGAAATAGCAAAGTCGTTTGATGTGCGATCTCTTCCTCACCCCGAAGGGGTCGCACATCAGAGCCCAGGGTCGCGAGCGAAGCGAGCGCACCCTGGGAAATTGGACGTGTGGTGGCCGTCGACCCCGAAGGGGTTGCACAAGACATCGGCAACCGCTCGTGTGGAACCCTTTCAGGGTTCTGACGAGAGTTCGATTCACAAACCCCAGGGTGGCGCGGCTGTGCCGCTGACCCTGGGCTGTGGTGTGCGACCCCTTCGGGGTGAGACAATTCTGGAGCCTCAGTCTTGTTGGACCTGGTCATCCGCCCCTTCCAGCCTGCCGACCTCGAACGGCTCAAGGAACTGACCGTCGCCTCCTTTCCCGGCGTGACGCTGGAGCAGAACGTCGAGGACGCGCTCGGCGAGCTGAACGGGCACGACTGGCGGTGGCGGAAGGCCCGGCATATTGACGCCGATGTCGCCGCGCAGCCGGACGGGGTGTTCGTCGCGGAGGCAAATGGCGAGGTGGTCGGTTACATCACCACGCGGATCGACCGGGAGGCGGGGCAGGGGCGGATTCCGAATCTGGCGGTGGATGAGCGGTTCCGGGGCCAGGGGCTGGGCCGGCGGCTGATCGAGCACGCCCTGCAGTTTTTCCGGGACCAGGGGCTGGTTTACGCGGTGATCGAAACCATGGCCCAGAATGCCCGCGGCCATCACCTGTACCAGTCCTGCGGCTTCCTCGAAGTCGCCCGCCAGGTGCATTTTGCCCGGCGGTTGTGAAGAAGCCGGGGAGAAGGGGAGCAAGGGAGAGGGGGAGAGAGAACAGGAATCGCTTTCTTTCTTCTCTCCCCGGCTCCCCTTCTCCCACTCTCCCCCTCTTCAATCAACCCGAACTTCCGGCGATTTGCCCTGTCCGATAGAATCAATCGTCGCCGCGGCGGGAAAGCCGCGGTCCGTTCCCCCAACGCCCCCGGTCCACCATGCGCAACGAAAACGAAGTCCCGATTGCTGACACCCCGTTCACCATTCCGGTCGCCGAGCGGATCAAGCGGCTGCCGCCGTACCTGTTCGGGCGGATCAACAAGCTCAAACACCAGAAGCGGGTGGCGGGGATCGACGTCATCGACCTGGGGATGGGGAACCCCACCGACGCCCCCGATCCGCTCATTACCGAGAAGATGAAGGAGGCGCTGCTCGATCCGCGGAACCACCGCTACTCGGTGGCCAACGGCATCGCCAACCTGCGGAAAGAAGTCTCCGCCCGGTACTTCCGCAAGTATGGCGCCCGGTTGAATCCGGAGAACGAGATCATCGCCTGCCTCGGCTCCAAGGAGGGCTTCAGCCACATGTGCCTGGCATTGATGGGCCCGGGGGACACCGCCATCGTGCCGGCTCCCACGTTCCCCATCCACGCCTACTCGGTGATGCTGGCCTCCGGCAACGTCATTGCCCTGGACGTCCGCGACCCGCACAAATTCCTCGAGAACGTCGCCTACACCTGCGAGCACCTGTACCCCAAGCCCAAGCTGGTGGTCGTCAACTTCCCGCACAACCCGTCCGGCACGTGCATCGAGCAGGACTTCTTCGACGAACTCGTGGTCCTGGCGAAGAAGTACAAGTTCCTCGTCATCAGCGACTTCGCCTACGCCGACATCTGCTTCGACGGCTACCAGGCCCCCAGTTTCCTCTCCAGCCCGGGGGCGCTCGACGTCGGCGTCGAACTCACCACCATGAGCAAGGGCTTCAGCATGGCCGGCTGGCGGATCGGCTACTGCTGCGGCAACCGCGAGATGGTCCGCGCCCTGGCCACCATCAAGGGGTACTACGACTACGGCATCTTCCAGGCCACGCAAATTGCGGCCATCGTCGCCATGCGGCACTGCGAGTCCGCCGTCGAGGCCATCGCCAAGGAATACGAGGAACGCCGCGACGTGCTGGTGGACGGCCTCAACCGGATCGGCTGGGATGTCGAGAAGCCCAAGGCGGGCATGTTCGTCTGGGCGAAGATCCCCGAGCCGTGGGCTCAGATGGGCTCGATCGACTTCGCGATGAAGCTGATGGAGGAGGCCGGCGTCGCCGTCAGCCCCGGCCGCGGCTTCGGCGAGGAGGGGGAAGGCTACCTGCGGCTGGCGATCGTGGAAAAGAGCCAGCGGCTCCGGCAAGCCGTGCGGGCGATCGGCAAATGCCTGAAAGTGGAAGCGGCTCCGGCGGCGTGAGGGGGTCGCAGATTGTGCAAATCACGGCTGTCGGACCGCGAATGGCCCGTGGACAAACTTCGTTAAAGCTTTCAGTTTCTGTTTGGTTTCCGCGACTTCGTCCGACTTTCGATTGGCGGAGTTGACTCTTGGCAGCAAGACGTGCCCGGGGTCGGACGGCAGGGGGATCGGGCACGACTTCAATGCCCGCTTGTCGTAGATCTCCGGCCATCAGTTCGGCGACAAAGTAGCCGCGGGGGGACAGCCCCTGCGCCGCCAACTGTTCGGGCAGGAGAAACTCCGGATGGGCGGGACTGCGCGCCCGGCTCAGGGAAAGACCGTCAGCGTCGTGCTCTGGATGAGGTTTGAAGGCCTCGGGAGAGAGCGGCTGGGGGCGATTGGGATCGTAGTACTCGGCCGCCCGCGGTATCCGGCGAAGCAAAGGTTCGTCGTCCGAAACGGGAGTGGGAACCATTTGCGTCGGCTTGAGGGGGCGATGGCCGTCGGAATCGCTTCACAACGCGGGAGAAACGGAGGCTCGCTTGACGAGTCGGCAGTCTTGAAAGGCGAGGTATTCGGTGGCGCCGGCAGCGGAGATTTCCCATCGCTCGGTCAACGGCCCCGAGGAACGCTCCAGCACCAGCCCGCCTTCGCCATCGGGCACGATCGAGTCAGGGAGGTTGTCGCGTCGGCAACTTCCCATGGTTCTCAGCCAGTCGTCAGCGCATGCCAGCGCGGCTTCACTGGGCCAGAGCAGACCATCTTCGTCGGTGCGTCCCAATTCGGAGCGGAACCGGCTCAAGGTGGCCTGCGCGCGCTGCATCGCCGCGAGGTCAGCAGGCGAGGAGCATCCTGGCTCTGCACCCAGAACGGCATTCACGAACGGCGGGTGCAGCTTGGCATCAGACATCGCAGCAACGGTTTGAGTCCGGACGCGAATGACCACTTGCTATTTGGATAGCCACAGCTTCGGCATATGGCCAGTTCTTTTAGTTAGAGACATTGTTGCGATTTGAGATATGACTGCGTAGCTGTTGGGGGAGGGCGTGAAATCACCCCCGCGGCCTCGTCAGCAGATACCGCACGAACGCCCCTAACCCCGCGAACTTGAACGTCGGGTCCACGTAGTGCTGGATCACGTAGAAGGCGAAGTAGTACGCCCGGCAGAAGCACCAGACAGTGATCGCCAAAAGCGCCGCCGACCGCAGCGTCGGCTGCTCGGCCAGCAGCAGCCCGCCGGCGATGAGGCCGGTGAGGACGAACAGGCCCCCCTTCAGGTAGATCAGCCGCGGATCGCGCAGGTCGGCCATCGTCGCCCGACTCCTGCTCCTCACTTGCTGACCGAACGCGGCCGCCCCGAGGCGTGATGCCTGCGGTTCGGGCGGATGATCTGCACCATCGGCAGCTCGGCCAGCGCCCGCAGTTGCTGCGGCGTGACGTCGGCGACCAGCGCTTGGGCCGATTCCAGCCGCACCGGCTTGCGGCGCAGCTTCAGGTCTCGGACCGCCTGCTCCAGTTCGTCCAGGTTCTGCCGATTGGCCGCCGCGGCGGTTCCCGATTTCTCCGACGGCTTGCTCTTCCGGGGCTCGCGCGGGGCCGACAGGCGGGCAGGCTCGCGCGGGGAAACCGTCGTCACCGCCTCGACGATCACGCTCTGCGTCTGTCCCGACGCCGTCTCGGTCGCGGCGAACTCGCGCAGTTCGGCATCGGCGATCTTCGAGAGGGGCAACGCGGCGGCCATGCCTAAATTCTATCGGTGTGTCCCGGTCCCGTCTGTAGCAAGTCGCGCGAGGCCCGTCAGTAACCCAACTCCCGGGCGTAGCCGCAGGCCCGCAGAATGTCGATTCGACCGTAGCCGAACCGGTGATTCTGCCCAGCCTCTCCAAGTTCGCGAACGGTGGCGGTCAGCAGCGCCTGCAGGACATCGGTCCGCTCCTGCCCGGCCAGTTGGGAGATCTGGAACTGGGGACTGAGCAGGAGGGCGAACGCCCCGGCGACGTGCGGCGTTGCCATCGACGATCCGTTCCAGGCTTTCCACTTCCCGCCGGGGACCGACGAATAAATCGCCACCCCCGGAGCCGTGGCGTCCGGTTTCGAGTACACCAGCGGCAGATACCGCGGCTGCAGGTATCGAGATTGTTCGATGATCTGCGTCCGCCCGCCGCTGAAGCCGGCGGCCCGGTCTTCGCTGTCGGTGGCTCCGACGGTGAAGGCGAAGTAATCGTTCCCGGGCGAGCCGGTGGTCTGGCTCCCTTCGTTGCCGACTGCCACGACGATGGGAATCCCCAGCCGGTTGGCATTGAACAGGGCCAACGTGTAGGTGTCGAGCACGTCGGCCGACATCCGCAACGCCCCCAGCGACATGCTGATGACGTGCACCCCCTGCCGGATGGCCCAATCCAGCCCGGCGAGAATCTGGGCGTCGGTACCGGAGCCCTTCGTCAGCACCTTTACGGCCACGACCTTCGCCTCCGGCGCCATGCCGATCCAGCGGCCGCTCGCGTTGCCGCCGCAGATCGTGCCCGCGCAGTGCGTGCCGTGACCGTCGTCGTCGTGCGCGTTCTTGACTCCTTCTTTCAGCTTGCGGCCGTCGCCGTCGAACTCGATGAACCCGGCGATGCGGTCCTTCAGGTCGGGATGCCTGGGGTC